>Ga0209212_1000877_pt1 | contig 54821 bp, 50 predicted proteins | sample RifGroC2_FD_183996 | JGI IMG/M metagenome (GOLD analysis project Ga0209212, IMG submission 183996) | Groundwater microbial communities from Rifle, Colorado, USA - Groundwater C2 (SPAdes) (version 2) | ecosystem: Environmental > Aquatic > Deep subsurface > Groundwater | place: Rifle, Colorado...
GCCGACAGTAAACGTAGTTGCAGCAACATGTGGTGCAGCTGGAAGTGCGAGCATCGGCAATTACAGTGCTGCTAACACTTACATGTTCACTCCAAGCGATGGAATCAGTGTTAACGGCAGCGGCACCATCACCGGATTTGCCACCGCCCAGTCTTATACAGTAAAAGCAAAAAATACTGCCAATTGTGAAAGTGTAGCTTCTGCATCGTTTACCATTCAAAATGCCCTGGAAGCTCCGGCACAGCCGACAGTAAACGTAGTTGCAGCAACATGTGGTTCAGCTGGAAGTGCGAGCATCGGCAACTACAGTGCAGCTAACACTTACATGTTCACTCCAAGCGATGGAATCAGTGTTAACGGCAGCGGAAACATCACCGGATTTGCCACAGGCCAGTCTTATACGGTAAAAGCTAAAAATACTGCCAATTGTGAAAGTACAGCTTCTGCATCGTTTACCATAGCTAATGCCCTGGAGGCTCCGGCACAGCCGACAGTAAACATAGTTGCAGCAACATGTGGTGCAGCTGGAAGTGCGAGCATCGGCAATTACAGTGCTGCTAACACTTACATGTTCACTCCAAGCGATGGAATCAGTGTTAACGGCAGCGGAAACATCACCGGATTTGCCATCGGCCAGTCTTATACGGTAAAAGCTAAAAATACTGCCAATTGTGAAAGTGCAGCTTCTGCATCGTTTACCATAGCTAATGCCCTGGAAGCTCCTGTGGCACCAACAGTAAACGTAGTCAATAACTGTGACGGTACTTCAACACTCACCGCTTCGGGTCACACCGGAACTTTGTTGTGGAGCACAGCAGAGACTTCAGCTTCGATCACTGTTACTGTTGCAGGAACTTATACGGTCACTCAGAAGGTCAACGGGTGCACAAGTGCTCCGGGTTCAGGAACAGCAGAGCCAAAAACAGCTCCTGCGGCACCGACTGTAAATATTGTCATTACATCAGGTTCCAACCCAACCTGTTCAGGTAGTGAATTGGTTTTTATAGCTACACCAACCAATGGTGGATCACCGGCTTATCAATGGAAGAAAGATGGATCCGACGTTGGTACGAATAGTGCAACCTATACGGATGATGGTACAACAGCTGGTAGCATTAGCGTAGTGATGACATCAACCCTAGATTGTGCAACCAGTCCAACGGCTACTTCAAATGTCATTGACCTTTTAATAACCTCTTCCGGTGAGTGGTTAGGCATTATCAGTAGTGATTGGAATACAGCCTCCAACTGGTGTGGTGGTATTCCCACTTCTTCTACTGATGTATTTATTCCTTTTGAAGTGTTATACCAGCCGGTAATTGGTGTAGGAACGAGTGCATCCTGTCATAATATTAATATTGAAGGTGAAGCCTCATTAACCATAGCATCTGATGCAACAGGTACAGGCTCATTAATTGTTTCCGGTAGTGTTTCAGGAGCAGGTTCGGCATCTGTAAAACGTTACATGACTACTGATGCCTGGCACATTGTAGCATCACCGGTTTCAGGACAAGGCATTCACGATTTCCTTCTTGACAATGACAATATCGCTGTGGATGAAACTACTGCTGACGGTCAGGAACATGACGATGGGACTATCCGTGGTATGATGGATTACAATGCTGATTTAAATGTATGGAACGACTATTTCAAAAATTCTCAGGGTGGAAATTTAGATCCCGGTAAAGGATTTTCCATTCGTACCGATGCCAATAGTCCGGTGACCTTTAGCGGTAAGCTCAATGCAGGCCCAATTACAGTAGGAGGTTTACTTTCTGACAGATGGAATTGCATTGGTAATCCTTACACATCGGCCATTGGAATAAACGAGAATAGTTTAAGTACAGCTAATTTCCTGAAGGTAAATGCCATCGACAATTCAAATCTTCATCCAGCGTATAGTGCAATCTATATTTGGGACAACACAGATGCCAGCGGTAACAATGGAGTATGGGGAAAATACACCATCATTTCGAATACGCCAGACTATGGTGTTGACGATCCTTATCATGTACAGCAGGGGCAAGCCTTTATGGTTTTAATGAATGAAGGCGCAGGTTCTGTTAGTTTTACTTCTGCCATGCAGACCCACCTTCCAGGTTTAGCAATAAAATCTGGAGATAGTGTCTGGCCTATGATAAAATTGGAGGCTACCGTAAACAGCCAGAAGAGCGTAACCACAATTGCTTTTAACGACAGAATGACGAAAGGGCTGGACGTTACCTACGATGCTGGTTTGCTTCGTGGAGGTTCTGATCTTGTTCTTTATTCCAAATTAGTGCAAGACAATGGAATCCCCTTTGCCATTCAGGCGTTACCAGCTAATGATTTCAGTAAAATGGTAATACCACTTGGAATTGAAAGTAAAAACGGTGGAGATGTGGTCTTCTCATCCAAATTTTATAACTTGCCATCTGATTGCCAGGTAATATTGGAAGATAAGCTGAATAAAACATTTACCGATCTTTCACAGAGGAATTATAAAACAACTATTACAGCAAATTCAGTAATTCCTGATCGCTTTCAAATTCACACCTCTTATTTGACTACCGGTGTGAATGTTGTAAATTTAGCAGACCAATTAACTGCTTATGCGATCAGAAATGTTGAAATACGTGTAAAAGGCCAGGTTAGTAAACAGGCTGTTGCTACGCTTTATGACATTCAGGGCAGAGTTATTCTGGCTAAAAATCTGGAAGAAGGAAGTTTAAATACAATCCAGACTCCCAACATTAAAACTGCGATATACCTGTTAATTGTTAATGATAACGGGAAATCACAGAGTTTTAAAATTCCGGTAAAAGAATAATTTCCTCATTATAAATGAATTAAAAATATCGATATGAAAGAGAAAGAAATGGAAATTGAAAAAAAACAAGGTACAGAAACCGAAGGAAAAAAGATATCCCGTAAAGAAGCCATAAAGAAAACCGGGTATTTTGCTGCTTCGGCCGCAACCATGATGGTTCTGTTGAGCAGCCCTGCTGTGGCAAATGGTCCTCATGCTTCGCAACCTGCTCCTCCTCCTCCATCAACTCCTAACACACCAAGTGGTGGAGGCGGTATCTGGAAAAAGAAATAGTTAGAAATTTTCATGGATAAAACGTAAAAATCATGAAATTCTAATTGTAATTTACAAAGAATATTATTCTCAGGTATTTAAAAAGTATGAAAGTTCGGCATAAGCCGGGCGTAAACAAAGACAGGCGTTCGAAAGGGCGCCTGTTTTGTTGTTGTGGTGGTGAAGAACTCACCCCCTGCCTGCGGCAGGCAGGCAAGCCTCGCTTTTGCAAATATCCGATCCCTATAGTGGCAAAAGGATTCCATCCCTAAAAAAGGATGGAATCCCACCAACTTCCAAGCGCAAGCCAAAAGTTCTTTGATTTCTGTTCAAATTTTGCCATTCAATCCTGTTATTATTTTCTAAATCCTTATTTTTGACTCTTATTCCTAATCACTAATCATTAATTGATCCCTTTCGGGATTGAAATAAAAATTAAATCATGAAGAAAAACATTTTTCTGACTTTATTACTGGCTGTGAGCATTGCACTGCCTGGATTTTCACAAAACGTGAATAAACTTTCGAAAAAAGAGAAAAAAGAAGGCTGGGTCCTATTATTTAATGGCAAGAGCTTCGATGGCTGGAGACAATGCAACGGTACTGCCATGCCCGCCAACTGGGTAATTGAAGAAGATGCCATGAAGGTTTTGATTGGCGAAGGAAAGACTCCCGGACAGGGCGCCAATGGCGATATCCTTTTCGCAGGAAAAAAATTTAAAAACTTCGAGTTGTCGATTGATTGGAAAGCCAGTAAAATGGCCAACTCTGGTATCTTCTTCAATGTACGCGAAGTTCCGGGAAAACCGATTTATTATGCTTCTCCCGAAATTCAGGTACTCGACAACGTTGATGCCACCGACAATAAAATTGACAGCCATTTGGCCGGCTCACTTTACGACATGCTTCCTGCCGATCCGAAAACAGTTCATCCTGCCGGTTCGTGGAATACAATCGTAATTAAAGTAAAAGATGGCCAGGTCACTCATACCCAAAATGGCGTGAAAGTAGTATCGTACAGTTTATGGACTCCTGAATGGGATGCTTTGGTTGCTAAAAGCAAATTCAAAACTTTCCCGGGATTTACTGAAGGAATCTCGAAAGAAGGTTTCATTGGCCTTCAGGATCATGGATATCCTGTCTGGTTCCGCAACATCAAAATTCGCGAACTTTAGTCATTTACTGAATAGAATGCCCTGATATGCCTGACCTGATCATGCTTTCAGGGCATTTTTCATATCTAACTGCTCCTGACTTTTATATCTTCACATCTCATTCGAAGCGCCGCTCCCTGAGCGCGAAGCAGTCGAAGGGAGCATTTCTTTCAGCAGTTTTCTGAATTTACCAACAAATATTTCCTGAACTACCGCTTTTACCTAAATCCATTTAAAAACCTAACCATGACTGCGAGAATTTTTTGCTTTACACTATTGTGTTTATTTTTTGTGGTTTCATGTACTAATCCAGCTTCAAAAAAAACAGGGATTCAATCCGACAAAAGAGCCTACAACGGCACTTATCAGGGTGAAAATTTAGACAGGATCGCCTTTCCTCTTGGCGGTATCGGTGCCGGAATGATTTGTCTGGAAGGTACCGGAGCTTTTTCGCATATGTCAGTTCGCAACACTCCGGAAGTTTTTAATTCGCCCATGATGTTTGCCGCCATTTCGGTTAAAGGAAAAGAAAACGGAGCCAAAGTGCTCGAAGGTCCTATCCCAAAATGGAAATACTACGGCAAACCGAATTCTGCCAATGGTGATGGTTTTGGTCCTGCTGGATTACCCCATTTCGAACATGCGGATTTCACAGCCCGCTTTCCTTTTGCAACCATCAACCTATGCGATCAGGACATTCCGCTTGACATTCAGATTACCGGCTGGAGCCCATTTGTTCCAACCGATGCCGATCAATCGAGCCTTCCATTTGGTGCTATTGAATACACCTTTAAAAACAACGGATCTTCTGCTATTGAAACTGTTTTCTCGTTTCATTCGGTCAATTTCATGCTTAAAGAAAAGGGCGAAAATTCGATAGAAACACTTTCAAACGGGTTTATCCTAAGACAAAAAGCCGAAGAAAGCGAACCTCAAAATCAGGGTGATTTTGCCATTTTTACCGATCAGCCTTCAACAACAGTTGATTATTGCTGGTTCAGGGGCGGATGGTTCGATGCGCTGAGCATGACCTGGAAAAATGTAGAAGAAGGCAAACCGATTCAAAACGCAGCCATAGCCAATAATTCTCCGGGAGCTTCACTGTATGTGCCTGTAAAGCTTGGCCCAAATGAAGAAAAAACGGTAAAAGTGATGATGACCTGGTATGTCCCCAATTCAAAACTCCGGCTGGGAAAAGATCCTGAAAATGCTCCAAAATGCGATCCTGCATCGGGTTGCTGCGAATCACCCTATTATCAACCCTGGTATTCCAAGAAATTTGCCAACATCAACGAAGCGGTTAATTACTGGAATGCCAGTTATACCGACCTCAAAACCAAATCAAAATTGTTTACCGATGCGTTCTTTGGCAGTACTCTTCCGGCAGAAGTACTGGAAGCTGTTTCGGCCAATCTTTCCATCCTGAAATCGCCCACTGTTTTGCGCCAGCGTGACGGGAAACTCTGGGCCTGGGAAGGTTGCGGCGACAACTGGGGCTGCTGCGAAGGTTCGTGTACGCACGTTTGGAATTATGCCCAGGCCATTCCGCATTTGTTCCCGGCACTCGAACGGACACTCAGGCATACCGAATTCCAGGTTAGCCAAAACGAAGCGGGTCATCAGGCTTTCCGTGCAGCATTACCAATACGTCCACGGGTTCACGATTTTCATGCAGCAGCCGACGGGCAGTTGGGCGGAATCATGAAAGTTTACCGCGAATGGCGCATCAGTGGCGACAACCAGTGGATGAAAGACTTTTATCCGCATGTAAAAGCCAGCATGGACTATTGCATAGAAACCTGGGACCCGCGCCACAAAGGCATTACCGAAGAACCGCACCACAATACTTACGACATCGAATTCTGGGGACCCGATGGTATGTGCACCAGTTTTTATCTGGGTGCTCTTTCATCCATTTCTCAAATGGGTAGTTTCCTGAACGAAGATGTTTCGAAATACCAGCAATTGTTCGAATCCGGAAAAAAATTCATGACAGACAGTTTGTACGACGGCGAATATTTCATCCAGAATATTAAATGGAAAGGTTTGAAAGCGCCCAACCCGGTTGATGCATCGAAAAACATGTGGAACTCGAATTATTCCGACGAAGCCAAAGCATTGCTCGAAAAAGAAGGTCCGAAATATCAGTATGGGAAAGGTTGTTTGTCGGATGGTGTTCTTGGTTTTTGGTTGGCTAACGTCAGCGGACTTAATGAACCAATGGATGAAACACTGGTTAAAAGTCACCTGAATGCCGTTTACAAATACAATCTGAAGCATAACCTGATTGACCACTCCAATCCGCAACGACCATCGTTTGCATTGGGTGAAGATGGTGGATTGTTGCTTTGTACCTGGCCAAAAGGTGGCAAACTGTCGCTGCCATTTGTTTACAGCAATGAGGTGTGGACAGGAATCGAATACCAGGTAGCCTCGCATTTGATGCTGAACGGCGAAGTCGAAAAAGGACTGGATATCGTTCGGACTGCACGGGATAGATATGATGGAAAAATTCGTGATCCGTTTGACGAATATGAATGTGGGCACTGGTATGCACGTGCCATGTCGAGCTACGGACTGTTGCAGGGATTGACCGGAGTTCGTTACGATGCTCTTGACAAAACCTTGTATGTTGATTCAAAAATTGGCGATTTCAAAACCTTCCTGTCAACCGAAACCGGATTTGGAAACGTGGAATTAAAAGGAGGGAAAGCCTCAGTAAATATGGTTTATGGAACGCTTAATGTAAAGAAAGTGGTGGTTTCGGGAAAGGAACAGCAATTGTAATCCAACTCATTTACAAACATAGGGACTAATTTTCTCATCAGGCAAAATACTTTGTTGATGTAATTATTTACTTACCTGGGTAACTTATTGCCTGACTACTTGTTTTCCCAACAAACTAAATCAGACAATATGAATAATTTCAGGACCATTTTTACTATTCTCATTTTTAGCACGTTTGTTTGCAGCAGCTTTGCACAGCAAAAAGGTTATTACCGTTACCCTTCGGTGTACAATAATTTGGTTGTTTTTACTGCCGAGAGCGACCTTTGGAAGTACGACCTGTCCACCGGTTCAAGCTCACGCATCACTACCAACCAGGGTGTTGAATCGAATGCAGCCATTTCACCCGATGGAAAATTTATTGCTTTTAATGCCGAATATGAAGGCCCGGGTGAAGTTTATCTCATTTCTGCAGATGGTGGTATTCCCAAACGGATTACCTGGGAAGGTTTAAAAGGTGGCGGACCCAGGGTGTATGGCTGGACAAAAGAAGGCAAACTAATTGTTTCAACCAGCTATTACTCCACGCTTCCGACAAGGCAGTTGGCCCTGATTGACCCGACAACATTGCAATACAGTCGCGTTCCCCTCGCACAGGCTGATGAAGGAGTTTTTGACGAAAACGGAGACCTCTATTTCACCCGGCTTGCTTTTCAGGGAAGCCATACCCGACGGTACAAAGGCGGTACAGCCCAAAACCTCTGGAAATTTGATGGCAAGAATGAAGCAATTCCGTTGACCGCTGACTATGCAGGAACCAGTAAAACCCCAATGTTTTACCAGGGTAGATTGTATTTCCTGACTGACCGCGACGGAACCATGAATTTGTGGTCGATGCTTCCTTCCGGGACCGATCTCAAACAGCACACAAATTCGATTGCCTGGGACCTGAAAGATGCAGAACTGCAAAATGGTAAAGTCATTTACCAGAAACAGGCCGATCTTTATCTTTACGATTTAGCCAGTGGTCAGGAAAAAGTATTGGATATTTCTCTTATTTCTGATTTCGATCAGAAACGTCCGGTCTGGGAAAAAGATCCGATGAAAAAACTTCAGGCTGTTAGTATTTCCAAGACCGGAACACATGTTTTGCTTACCGCACGTGGCAGGGTTTTCAGCGCACCGGTCGATGGAGGTCGCTGGGCGGAGGTCACCCGTAAATATGGTATCCGTTTCAAAACGGCTAAGTTCAGTGGCGATAAAGACGACGTTGTTTTTATTTCCGACCAATCGGGCGAAATGGAATTGTGGAAAACCGACCGTAACGGATTTACAGTTCCTACCCAGTTAACTTCAGGCAGCAAGGTACTTATCATGAACCACCAACCTTCGCCTGACGGAAAATACATCGCCTATACTGAGAAAGATTATGCCCTGAAACTCTATGATAGTGCAACGAAATCTGTCCGGATAATTGACCAGGACAGTGTAGGTGGGTTTGGAGATTTGAAATGGTCGCCCGATAGCAAATGGTTGGCTTATACCGATCCGGCCGATAATCAGGCCTCACAAATCAAAGTGGTGAACGTTGAAACTAACCAGTCGTTTTACCTGACCAATGACCGGCTGGAAAGTTATGATCCGACCTTCAGCAACGATGGCAAATGGCTGTACTTTATCTCCGACCGTACTTTCAGCACATCGGTACCGAGTCCGTGGGGACCGCGTCAGCCTGAACCATATTACACCAAAACCAGCAAAATATACATGCTGGCGCTTTACGATTCGCTGCGCTCACCCTTTCTGAATTACGATGAACTGAATCCAAAGGAGGAAAAGAAAGATGAGAAAAAAGATGCATCTGAATCCAAAAAGGATGACAAAGAAAAAAAGGAAAAAGAAAAAGGGAAAAAGCCGGAGAAACTTCCGGATATGGTAAACGCTGTTAACAGGTTTTATGAAATTCCTGTTCCTGCTGACAACATTTCTTCCCTTCAGGTGAATAAAAAGTATCTGTACTGGATTCAGCCTGACGCTGCTGACAACCAAAACCGCAAATTGTTTACAGTTGAAATCTCGAACAAAAAAGACAATACCCCAGTTGAAGTCACCGACAAAGTTCAGGGATTTGATCTTTCGGGCGATGGCGAAAAAGTCCTGATCCGAAAAGCCGATGGCATTTATGTAACCGATGCCAATGGTAAAAAAGCCGAACTGAAAGATGCCAAAGTGAACCTAAAAGATTGGGTATTCCAGATTGATCCGGTAGAAGACTGGAAACAGATGTTGCTGGATGCGTGGCGCCTCGAACGCGATTATTTCTACGATAAAAACATGCACGGAGTGGATTGGAAATCTATTTATGATCGCCATGTGCCTCTGGTTGAACGACTCACTGACCGCTACGAACTCGATGACCTGATGGCCAGTATGGTTTCCGAATTATCAGCCCTGCATACTTTCGTTTACGGAGGCGACAAACGTGTTTCACCCGACGACATTGCTCCGGCCTCGTTGGGCGCCCGCCTCGAAAAAGATGCGAATAAGGGTGGTTATGTGATTGAGCACATTTTTAACGGCGATCCGGATTATCCTGAAAAACGTTCACCACTTTCACAGCCACAGCTTCAGGTTAAAACCGGCGATGTCATCACCAAAATCAACGGGGTAAATGTGGTTGAAGTGGAACACATCAACCAGTTGCTCAATAAAAAAGAAGGTCAGGAAGTGAGGTTAAGCCTGAAAAACCAAACAGGAAAAGAATACGACCAGATTGTAAAACCGGTTAGTATGGGTACAGACGCCGACTTGCGCTACAGCGAATGGGAACATACCCGTCGTTTGGAAGTGGAAAGTAAAACGGAAAACAAAGTGGGTTATTTCCATCTCCGGGCTATGGGCGGTGCTAACTTCGACGAATTTGTGAAAGGTTACTATCCGGTTTTCGACCGCGAAGGATTGATCATAGATGTACGCAGTAACCGTGGTGGCAACATTGATAGTTGGATATTAAACCGTCTGTTGCGCAAGGCCTGGTTCTATTGGCAGTCGCGTGCCGGAAAACCATACTGGAACATGCAGTATGCCTTCAGGGGACACATTGTGGTGCTTTGCAACGAAAACACAGCCTCCGATGGTGAAGCTTTTGCCGAAGGTATCAAACGGATGGATATTGGTGAAGTGATTGGAACCCGCACCTGGGGTGGCGAAATCTGGCTTTCGTCAGGTAACCGGTTGGTGGATAACGGCATTGCTACAGCAGCAGAAATGGGCGTTTATACCGACAAAGGCGAGTGGATTATTGAAGGACATGGTGTTGATCCGGACATTGTCGTGGATAACCTGCCCAATGCCACCTTCAAGGGAGGTGATGCCCAGTTGGATGCGGCCATTCAGTTCCTGAAAAAGAAAATGGCCGAAGAACCGGTCGTTATTCCACAGTTTCCGGCACTACCCAATAAGGCGTTCGAATACAAAAAATAGCTGTTTGACAGTCTCAAAAATCATCTTGGTTGTCGTCACCCCGAATTTATTCGGGGTCTGACAAAATACAGGTCCTGAAACAAATTACCAATGACAGGAAGATGACTTTTGAGACTGCCATTTTTTTGAAAATCATTCCGAAAGTGAGTGTTTTTTGGCAGGTTCAATTCTTTTTTTGAAGAGTTCTGTGCCGTCTTTCAACAATCTACTGAATTAAGTTGTTATTATTCTGAAACCGTTTTACTGCGTAAAATTAAATCACTGACCTCGAAATAAATTCTTGTTACAACTCACCCTCTGCGGATATAAGCACACCCATTTGTTCTGAACAACAGTCTGTACCTTTGATAAAGACATAACAGAATATCAATTAAACTTTTTGCTATGACAAACTCAAAAAAAACAATTATTACCGTAAAAACTTTGGTTAATGCTCCGGTTGAAAAGGTATGGAACCTTTGGAGCGATCCCAAACACATCGTACAATGGAGCACTGCTTCTGACGACTGGCATACTACGCACGCGGAAAACGATTTACGTGTTGGAGGAAAGTTTCTTTCAAGAATGGAAGCCAAAGACGGCAGCTTTGGTTTCGACTTTTCGGGGAGATACGACAAAGTTGAACTGCACCGGCAGATTGATTACACGCTCGACGACGAGCGGAAAGTTCAGATTAGTTTTGCCTCACAGGATAACGGCACAATGGTTACCGAAACCTTTGAGGCCGAAAATGAAAATCCGGTTGAATTGCAGCAAACCGGTTGGCAGGCAATTATGGATAACTTTAAAAAGTACACCGAAGGACTGGACAAGCTGGAAACTCTTCACTTTGAAATAAGCATTGATGCACCAGTTGAAACGGTTTACCAGGTTATGCTCGACAAAAAGCATTATGAAGAATGGACTGTTGCTTTTAATCCGACTTCCAGATATGAGGGTTCTTGGGAAAAAGGTGCAAAAATAGTTTTCATTGGTACCGACGAAAACGGGAATACGGGCGGAATGGTTGGTTTGATTAAAGAAAACATTCCCAACCAATTCGTCAGTATCGAGTACACGGCTATTATTCGGGGTGATCGGGAAATCACCTCAGGCCCTGAGGTAGAAGGTTGGACCGGATCGTGCGAGAACTACACATTTAAAGCGACTGACAAAAAAACATTACTTTCTGTCGATTTGGATACGAATCATCAATTTCTGGACTATTTCAAAGCCACTTACCCGAAAGCGCTGGACTTATTGAAGTCCATCTGTGAACAGTAATTCAGGAGAACAAATAGTGAAGTTAAACCATTGAAAACATTTAATTTTTAGAATTATGGCAACCGTTAGCACTTACCTCAATTTTGCAAACAACACAGAGCAAGCATTCAATTTCTACAAAACTGTGTTTGGAACCGAATTCTTGGAAGGAGGTTTTGTCAGGTTTAAAGACATTCCACCAACAGTAGACATGCCACCACTGCCCGAAGCCGACCTGAACCTGGTGATGCATGTAGCTTTACCAATTCTCGGAGGTCACCTCCTGATGGGAACTGATGCCCCGGAGTCAATGGGGTTTAAGGTGAATTCCGGAAACAACGTTTACATCAGTCTGCACCCCGACACAAAAGAAGAAACCCGCCGTTTATTCGATGCTCTTTCTGAAGGTGGCAAAGTTGAGCAGGAATTGCAGGATATGTTTTGGGGTGACTATTATGGCAGTTGCCGCGACAAATTTGGAGTTCAGTGGATGTTTAACTGTGCCGCAAAAAGGGACTGATCACTACTGAAGCACATTATACTTTTGAAGCACATTATACTTTCAACATGATGAAAAACGCAATTTATCCTTGCCTTTGGTTTGACGGAAAAGCCAAAGAGGCAGCAGATTTTTACTGCACTGTTTTTCCAAATACGGTCATTACTACCGAAAATCCAATGGTCGAAATTCTTGAGACAGCCGGACAAAAATTCATGTTTCTGAATGGCAGCCCTCATTTTAAATTAAATCCGTCGATTTCTTTTTTCGTAACGTGCGAAACCGCTGAGGAAGTTGATCAGGTTTGGAAGAAACTGGCTGATGGAGGTTTAGTTATGATGCCATTGGGCAAATACGACTGGAGTGAAAAATATGGTTGGGTGCAGGACAAGTTTGGGGTAAGTTGGCAATTGTCTGCTGGAAAACCGGAAGACGTCGGGCAAAAATTCATACCATCGCTCATGTTCACCCGCGATTATGCCGGAAAAGCAGAAAAGGCCATTCAGTTCTATACTTCGCTATTCAAAGACTCTTCTGTAATTGGGATGATGAAATATTCCGTCGATGATCTTGATGTGACAGGAACAGTAAAACACGCTCAATTCAAACTGGGCAAACAAGTATTTATGGCCATGGACAGTTCAATGCCGCATCAGTTCAGCTTTAACGAAGCCATTTCGCTGGTAGTTGACTGCGAAACTCAGGAAGAAATTGACTATTACTGGGAAAAACTATCTGCAGTTCCTGAAGCCGAACAATGTGGCTGGTTAAAAGATCAGTTTGGTATTTCCTGGCAAATAGTACCGACCATTCTGGAGAAATTAATGAGCGATCCTTCCAGATCGGAACGGGTGATCAATGCTTTCCTTCAAATGAAAAAATTCGATATTGAAAAATTGCTGAGTGCTTAAACGCTGATTTTAATTTGTGCAAGAATCACTTCTGTCAACAAAAAGCCGGAATTTGGGTTTACATTTAAACTCATGAACAAAAATGAACCCGGAACCCATTCACAGCATCGACGAGGTGATTTTCGCACTGGATAAAATTATCGCAGAATCGGAACAAAACAACGATCCGGCAGGCTATTTTGCTGCCCTCTACCGAAAAGTAACCATAAGAGTCAAGGAAGGAATTGTATCGGGCTACTTCATTGATGGCCAGCGCATGGAAAAACTGGATGTTGCTTTTGCCAACCGTTACCTCGATGCTTACGAAGCTTACCGAAAAAAACAACCGGTTACGGAATCCTGGAGAAAAGCCTTTGAGTTATCAGATCAATACTGGCCTATTGTATTGCAGCATTTACTGATGGGAATAAATTCGCATATTAACCTCGATCTGGGCATTGCTGCTGTAAAGGTTTCAGAAGGTAAAAACCTGGCCGATCTGGAAACTGATTTTAACCGGATCAATGAAATCTTATCATTGCTGGTGCATGAAGTGCAAAGCAATTTATCAGTAGTTTGGCCCGCATTGAAATACATTTTAAAATGGTCGGGAAAAGTGGATGATTACCTGGTTGATTTTAGTATGAAATTGGCCCGTAACGGCGCATGGAAATTTGCCAATCAGTTTAGCTTGGTTTCTGAAGAAAAAAGAGAGTTGGAAATTTCACTCCGCGATACCAAAGTAGCCGGAATAGTAAACATCATTCTGAAACCCGGATTGATGGTAACAATTGCTTTACGCATCATCCGCATAACCGAATTCGGATCGGTGGCAGGAAAAATCAGGAAGATGCAATAATTTATCATTGCCGATTTCACATGTTAGAAAACCAATTAATTTAGCTTTTCAAAATCATGCTAACTAATCCTGACCATGAAAAAAACAAGCTGGATTCTTTGGGCGCTTATCCTTATAAAATTTATCCTTCAGTATTTATTGATTGATCCGGTGTACGAGCTTCATCGCGACGAATTTCTGCATCTGGACCAGGCCCGGCATCTGGCCTGGGGGTATACGTCGGTTCCACCTCTTACTTCATGGATTTCGTGGATCATCCTTCAGTTGGGAAATGGCGTATTCTGGGTGAAATTTTTTCCGGCACTTTTTGGGGCATTAACCCTGCTGGTGGTATGGAAAACCATTGAAGAGCTGAAAGGCGCCTGGTTCGCACTTTTGCTGGGTGGAATTTCGGTAGTATTCTCCAGCTTAATTCGCATCAACATGCTGTATCAACCCAACTCTCCCGATATCCTGGCATGGACGTTGCTTTTCTATTGCATCGTTAAATACATCAATTCCGAAAATAGCAAATGGCTTTGGTATGCCGGAATTACCTTTGCTTTCGGCTTCCTGAACAAATACAACATTGTCTTTCTTTTAATCGGACTTTTACCTTCCATCCTGATCACTGAACACCGCACAATTTTCAGAAACAAACAGTTTTATTTCGCTATGGGACTCGCCGCATTACTGGTATTACCCAACCTGATCTGGCAATATCTGAATGGATTTCCGGTATTTATGCACCTGGATGAGCTGGCACGCACGCAACTGGTCAATGTCAATCGCTTCGATTTTTTGAAAGAACAATTGCTTTTTTTCATGGGGTCGATATTTGTAATTCTGGCAGCATTTGTCGCTTTCTTCATACACAAACCCTTCCACAGATACCGGATTTTCGGATTGTCGTTCCTGTTCACCATCGGGTTATTTGTCTATCTCAAGGCAAAAGGATATTACGCCATCGGCCTCTACCCTATTTTTCTTGCTTTTGGAGCCGTCTATCTGGAACAATTACTTTCTGGAAAACGGATAAAATATCTTCGACCGGTAATCCTTGCTCTTCCGATTTTGATGTTCTTTCCGATGTTGCAGATTGCTTTTCCCAACCGCACACCGCAGGAGATCAGGCAACATGAACAGCAATATAAAGATTTCGGACTGCTTCGCTGGGAAGATGGGAAAGACCATGCCCTACCCCAGGATTTTGCCGATATGTTGTGCTGGAAAGAACTGGCGCGTAAAGTTGACAGCGCATATATTCAAATTTCAGACCCTGATCATACCCTCATTTATTGTGATAATTATGGTCAGGCCGGGGCTGTTAATTATTATTCCAAAATAAAAAATATCGGGGCGGTTTCATTGAATGCCGATTATATCAACTGGTTCAGGCTCGACAAGGAAATCAGGCATGTTATTCGGGTCAAGGAAATTTTCGACAACGGCAAGGAGCTAATCGTGTCGCAACCATACTTTGAAAGTGTTTCCAGATTTGACGAGATTACCAATGAGTTTGCCAGGGAAAGAGGGACGACCATTTATCTGTTGAAAAATTCGAAGGTTAATGTCAATGAAATTCTCCAAAAGGAAATCGATGAACGGAGAAATCATCGATAATTATAAATTACCTGACATATATTTGAAATCATTCAAATGCTTTCTGCGTCCTTTTCCTACTTTTATATCCTGAGAAAAATTTTACCCATGTATTCAAAATATTTGTTCTTCTTTTTGTTCTGTTTGCTCCACCTGACAGGCTATTCGCAGGATTCAGAGAAAGCCATCCGAACAACCTTTCATTCTATTTCGAGCCACGATTTACTGAACGATGCCACTGAATTGACTTCTCCGAAATATGGTGGTCGCTTATCCGGTTCTCCGGGATATCGGGCAGCAGCCCAATGGGTAGCCGATCAACTCCAAAAAGCTGGCATAAAACCCGGACTGAGTGATGGAACTTATTTGCAATATTTCCCCAATGCCTACAGCGATGTGCTAAACAAGGGAAGCGTTACTTTATTTGCCGGCGAAAATAATCCGAAAAAAGAATATCAGTTTCCCGATGACTACTTTCCCGGATCCAATTCTGCTTCAGGAAAAGTTTCAGGAGAAATAGTGTATGTCGGGTTTGGTATTTCGGCACCCGAATTAGGCTACGACGATTATAAAAACGTTGATGTAAAAGGCAAAATACTGCTTATGGAAACAGGTGTACCATACGGCAGGAACGACAGCACTTTGGAAAAGTGGGAACCATACAGCTACCACCGTTACAAGTTTAACAGGGCCAAAGAATTGGGAGCTTCAGGTTTATTGTATGTAGGTAAAATTGCCAATCCCAACACTTCATTCCTCAAAGGTTTTATTTATGCCCATATTGCTGAAAATGTTGTGAATGATTTGTTTAACGGAACGGACCAAAAATATGCCGACGTTCATAAGGGAATCAAAAAAAGCATTCAGCCTAATTCTTTTGAGCTGAATAAAAAAGTTCAGATTTCGGCTTCGACCAAACATTTTCCGGATAGTCGTTCGTGCAATGTGGTCGGAATAATCGAAGGTTCTGATCCTGAACTGAAATCGGAAGCCATCATTTTAGGCGCCCATCTCGATGCTGTGGGCAGTCCGGGTTGTTTGTTCCCGGGCGCTTTAGACAACGCTTCCGGTTCGGTCGATATTCTGGCAGCCGCCAAAGCGCTTGAAGCTTCCGAAGTCAAACCTGCCCGCACCATTATTTTCGTGTTTTTTGGAGGCGAGGAATGTGGTCTTTTCGGAAGTGCCAAAATGGTGGAATCACTTGTTTGGCCAAAAGAAAAGGTGGTTTGTATGATCAATCTAGATATGGTGGGCAATGGAACCGGTTTCCAAATCGGAAATGGGAAAAGTTTTCCTGGGATTTTGAAGCATTTTACCGATGCCAACGAAAAATACATTCATCGGAATCTTATTGCCACCGAATCCCGCGTCAACTATGGCAGACCACGCACCGACGGAGCTATCTTCGAAAAAGCCGGATACAAAACTCTGGGCCTGGGGACTTCAGGAACAGTAAAAACGGTTTATTACCATCATCCTTTGGATAACGTGGATGCTTTAACTCCCGAAATTATGGAAGATGCTGCCAAATTACTATACCTTGGAATACTTGGATTAGCCAATGAAAAAACTATTCTTGCAAAATGAAGATTGGCAAGCGGCAAATATGACGAACCCGGACAACTAAAATCGCTGTCTTTTGTAAATGAAATATATTTTTTTGGATTGATTTAATAACTTTACATTCAAATACTTTTTGATATGACTACCAAAGAATTAAGAAATAAAGTAATCGGGAAGATCAATCAAATTGATGATGAAGAAGTCCTGAACGAAATTTACCGGATGTTGGATGATGCAAACCACGATGATGAGGTTTTTCAATTGTCCGAGGATCATAAGAAAGCCATTGAAGAAGCCAAAAGTCAGATAGAAAAAGGCGAATTTTTAACTAATAAACAGGCAAATCAGGAAATCGGCAAATGGCTAAACAAGTAATCTGGTCGAAAAGAGCTTTCAACGACAGAAGGGCCATACTTGAATATTGGATTGAACGAAACCAATCCATAACTTACAGCAAACGTCTCAATCAGATTTTTGAAAACACCACCGAATTAATCAGTAAATTCCCAAAAATTGGGAAGAAAACTGTCGTTCCAAATATTCGCGTCAAAATTGTAAAAGACTATCTCATAACATACCGGGAAACCAAAACAGATGTTGAGATCCTGACAATTTGGGATTACCGGCAGGATCCTGTTGATTTTGTTCGCATTCTCAGAAAATAACGAACCAAAATTGAAGTCAAAAAACTTATACGTCTTAACTTTTACCTTGATATGAAAATACTTGCCATCGAAAAAGAAATACCGGGAATTTTGGATACTGATTATCAACCCCATCTGGAAGCCGAAGCCCGAAAAGCCTGGGAGCTGCATCAGGAAGGATTGATCAGGGAATTGTATTTCACCGACGATCATTGTGCCGTGCTGGTGCTGGAAGCCCGTGACAAAGTACATGCCCGCGAAATTATTGATCAGTTACCGCTGGTTCAGCAAAAACTGATTGACTTTGATTTGCTTCAGCTAAAAGCCTATCCGGGATTTGCCCGGCTGTTTAAAACCTGATTTCAATTTGGGTTTTACCGGAACAGGTTAGTTAGATTTGCATCTGGCAGTTTTAGAAATGCTTTCCTGAATTAAAATATACATCAATATGAAACAGAAAATTATACTCTTTCTGGTTGTAATCAAGATCGCTTTTACTTCGTTTTCACAGGATTTAACGGGAGTAGCAAAAAATCTTGAAACACTTCAAAAGAACGATGCAAACCTTGACCATCGGATCGATCAGCTTTCCAAACAACTGGATGACCTGATGTGGGATCAAAAAGTTGGAGATATGGCACATGTTGACAAGTTATATATTTATGGCCCTCCGAAGTGGAAAGAGAAAAATCCGGATGCAATGGGTGCAGGTAATCCGGTGAAATTCTGGATTTACACGTTTATTCCCAAAGGTATTGACATTCATAAGAAATATCCTTTGATTGTATTGCCGCATGGCGGGGTTCATGCCGATTTTACTACCTATTATGCTCACATAGTCAGGGAATTGGTGAGCCAGGGCTATGTAGTGGTTGCTCCTGAATACCGGGGAAGTACAGGCTATGGAAAGTCAATGTATGAGGCCATTGACTATGGTGGTCTTGAAGTCGAAGATGTTTATGCCAGCCGCAACTATATGGTTGAAAACTTTGAATTTGTTGATCAAAACAGGGTTGGCCTGGTTGGCTGGAGTCACGGCGGATTGATTACCCTAATGAATATTTTCGACCACCCCAACGATTTCCAATGTGCCTTTGCGGGAGTACCGGTTAGCGATCTGATTGCCCGGATGGGTTATTACGATCAAAGTTACCGCGCACAGTTTGAAGCTGATTATCACATCGGCCAGACTGCCAATCAGAATGTAGCCGAATACAGGCGTCGTTCACCCCTTTGGAACGTCGGAAAAATGAAATCCACTCCCCTTTTGATTCATACCAATACGAACGACGATGATGTAAATGTACTGGAAGTTGAACAACTGATCAGGGCGCTGAAAGCTGAAGGAAAAAAATTTGAATATGAAATTTTTCAGGATGCCCCTGGCGGACATTCGTTCGATCGGATGGATTCGAAAACGGCACAGGAAATCAGGGTCAAAATACATGGTTTTTTGGCAAAATATCTGAAACCTGAAAACCCAATAAGAAGTCTTCCTGAATTGCGTAAAGCAGCATATAAGTTTTAGACGCAGCTTATTCCTGAGTATTTTTTACTACCTGTACCCTAATTCAATTCATTATGCCATCACGTGATTATCTGATTCGTCAATTCGAAGAAATGGGATTCTTCCTGGCCAGTTTAATTCGAAGGATTCTGAAAATGAAAGAGGAAAATCAGCAGGAACAAATGGAATCTGCAGTCCGGGAAGAACTGATTCAGGAATTAAAACTGGATATAGAACAAATTGTTATGCTCGAAAATGAGGAATTCTTTTCACTCATTCAAACGACTTTTACTTCGGACGATCAACTTGAAAAACTGGCCGACATTCTAAAAATTCTCGGTCAGGAAATCGGACATTCTTTTACGCTGACAAAAGCCAATTATCTTCGGAAATCGCTGTTCCTGTTTGAACATCTTCAGGGTTCAAGCTCTAATTTTTCGTATGAGCGAAAAGTTAAAATTCAGGAGTTGCAGGATATCATTCGTATTCAAAAACTATAGTCCGGATGAATATTTCCTCAAAAAGCTTTTATTCGTATGTTTGTCCGACTAACAATTGAATAATGGCTAAACACCGACCTCTCAATTCTGTTCTGATTAAACCCACCGGTCCGGATTGTAATCTGGATTGCATCTACTGCTTTTACCTCGAAAAATCATCGTTGTTTCAGCAATCTACAGTTCATCGGATGAGCCCTGAAATTCAGGAAGAGTTGATCCGGCAGGTGATGCAACAGTCGGGCGAAAACGTTTCGCTGGCATGGCAGGGAGGTGAACCGACTTTAATGGGACTTGACTTTTACAAAGGGGCCATTGAACTGGAAAAAAAATACGGGCACAACCAATTGGTAGGAAATGGACTGCAAACCAACGGTCTGTTGTTGGATAAAAATTGGGCAGCTTTCCTGAAAGAATACGATTGGCTGGTAGGTATTTCTCTTGATGGGCCGGAACATATTCATGACCGGTACCGGTTTGACAAAGGGCAGAAAGGAACGCACAAACGCGTGGAGGAAAATGCGATTATGCTTCAGCAGGAAGGCGTTGCGGCCAATGCCATGTGCTGCCTCACGTCCTATTCCGTCCAATTTCCGGATGAATTATATGCCTATTACAAAAGCCTGGGCTATACCTTTATGCAGTTTATCCCGATTGTAGAAACCGATAAAAATGACCCGGCCAAGGCTGCTCCTTTTTCGGTTTCGGCTGAAGATTATGGTAAATTCCTGATCCGGATGTTTGATTTGTGGATGGGCGATTTCGTTAATGGTACACCAACCACATCGATCCGGCATTTCGAATCGGTTTTTCATTCGTATGTGGGCATGGAAGCTCCGGAATGTACCATGATGAAAGAGTGTGGCCCATATGTGGTGGTGGAACACAACGGAAATGTTTACAGTTGCGATTTCTTTGTGGAACCCAAATGGAAACTGGGAAACATTATGCACGAGCGGATTATCAATATGCTGAACACCAAAACGCAACAGACTTTTGGTTCGGCAAAGGCAGTTTTGCCCCGTGAATGCCGCCAGTGTAGCTGGTTGCGTAACTGTTACGGTGGTTGCACCAAAGACCGGATTAAAGACCCCGAAGACCACCGCAAACCGAGATTCTGTAACTCCTATAAAATGTTTTTCAAACATGCTGACCCGACTTTGAAACAATTGGCCGCTCAATGGAAAGAACAGCAGGCCATTCAGCAGGTTAAACAACAAACAGGCGGTGTTTATAATGCCTTTGATGATTTTATGGGGAAACATTATTAGTGGTCAGTGATCAAAAAGTCGGAAGTCGGAAGACCGGAGACCAAAGATCGCGCGCCGTTCCTTGAGCGCAAAGCAGTCGAAGGGAGTGTTCAGTCGCAGAATTCAGTCACTTGTTGTCATTAGTTTCACGTCATTATTTGTCATTAGCTCTGCGTCATTTTGATTACAACTAAATGACTAAAAATGACAATTGAATGACTTTTAATTTCCTGGAATTTGGAACCTGAAATTTGAAAATCTATGGTAGAACAACTCGAAATCACCTTATCGGCCTTTAAACGTGGCTACCACCTGATCACCGATCTGATTGAACGGCAATTGCCCCGTTTACCCGAAAAAGGGTTAGTAAATATCCTGATTCAGCACACCTCAGCTGGCATTAGCCTGAATGAAAATGCCGATCCTTCGGTGCGGTATGATTTCGAAACCTATATGAACAAACTGGTTCCGGAAAATGATCCGGGGTTTACACATTTGGATGAAGGCGATGATGATATGCCTGCACACCTGAAGAGTTCGCTGATTGGCGCCAGTCTAAACATTCCGATTACCAATTACCGCTTAAATCTGGGAACCTGGCAGGGAATTTATTTGTGTGAATTTCGGAATTTTGGTGGAAGAAGAAGGCTGGTGGTTACGATAATGAGTTAAATATTTTCTCATTTCGTGAATTTGCCATTTTTATAAAAAAGCTCACCATCAACAATAATTTCACTTTGTTTCATATCACAGAGCATATCTAAATGAATCAGCGAGTTATTTACACCACCAGCTTCTGATAATCCAATACCAATAGCCAAATGAATTGTTCCGCCAATCTTCTCATCTAATAGCATGTGTTTGGTGAATTGGTTAATCTCATAGTTTGTACCGATACCTAACTCTCCCAAATACTTTGCGCCCTCGTCTGTTTCAAGAATTGATGTCATAAATTCATCACCTTTAGAGGCCCGGTGTTTAACCACTTTGCCCTTGTCAAACCACAATTCTAAATCATAAATTTCCTTTCCATTAAAAATTACTGGATAGGAAAACTTCACCCAACCATTTGCTGAATCTTCAACAGGAGAACTATAGATTTCGCCATCAGGAAAATTTTCTTTCCCATCACAAACTATGAAATTTCGACCATCAACAGATAAAGTCAAATCAATGTTAGTTCCCTTCAAACTTATTTGTTTTTTACCTGCCAGCCAATTCACCCATTTGTTCTGGTCTTTGGAGGAGTTTTTCCAGCTACTAATAGGGTCATTATCGTACAATTTAGCTGCATTAAAGACAAAGTCTCGGTAAGCTAAAGTCCCCATTTCTGCATCTTGTGCTTGTGCTGAAGTTGGAAATAAGGTATAACACCATCGTAATTCATTGTTTGACACTCTTGCATTCCAAGTTTCAACAGATTCCTTGTTTGTAATGGTTACCAACTGAAATCTTTCTGAATTAATATTTGCTAAACTTTTCACATTGCTTGAAGCGATAATTGTTAGCATTGCATCAGCGTGTTTGAGTTCATATAACATAAGATCATTTGGATACTTTAACTGGTCATCATTTGCATTTTGAAAGTAAATCTCCCTGAAATCATCATCTTGATCATAAAGTACAGTTGGATATGCACCAGCCAAAATTGCTTTTTTATATAACTCCAGGTTCAATTCCCTTGCCTCTGGAGATGTACGGATGAGAAATTTTTCATTGGGCTTCAACTTTAATGAATAGTTGATCAATAGATCTGCGAATTTTTCAACAGGTGTCTGCTTGGATAATTTTTCTTGTGAAAAAATGGACTGACAAATAAAACTCGAAATGCATAATAAAAAAGTAAGTTTTTTCATGACTAATTTTTCCCAATTGTCTAATCATTAAAATAAGTACTTATGAAATACTGAATTATGGAAAATGATTCAGCTTAGAAGAGAAAATGGACAGTAAAACAATACAAACAAATTTACTAAATACTTTTCTTAAAGACAAGATTATTAGGTGTATAATACTGATATTTGTATTTAACACTGCAATGAAATTTACTTTTTACTCTATATAGATTCAAGCAAAATATGCCTGAATATTTAATGAGCTCCCTGATTGGCGCCAGCCTGACTATCCCGATTACCAACCACCGCTTAAACCTGGGAACCTGGCAGGGAATTTATTTATGCGAATTCAGGAATTTTGGTGGAAGAAGAAGGTTGGTGGTTACGATAATGAGCTGACTTTCCTGAATTTTTACCTATTACTCTTTCCTTTTTCCTGACTTTAAACTTTCCCAATCATAAAAATGGCAGGTCGTTTCTGAATATCCGGAATGTTCGTTTTCCAGTACGAAACCGGCTTGCTGAGAATGAATTCTGTGTCCAACGTAATGTCAACTGCAATGCAAAGCATGGTTTGCGGATCGCAGTTTTTCAACAATTCATCGAGTAATTGGGCATTCCGGTATGGTGTTTCAATAAAAATCTGGGTTTGGCCTTCTGTCTGCATCCGCTTGTCGAGCATCTTAATCTGTTGTGATTTTTCAGGATTCCTAATGGGCAAATAACCGTTGAACGCAAAGTTTTGTCCGCTCATTCCAGAAGCCATCAAAGCCAGCAGGATTGATGAAGGTCCAACCAAAGGCACTACCTGAATGTTGCGGATGTGAGCAATTTTTACCACATCGGCTCCCGGATCAGCAATTGCGGGACATCCGGCTTCCGATATAATACCAACATCCAACCCAGTTTTAATTGGCTCTAGAAACCGGCTAATTTCTTTTTTATCGGTATGCTGGTTCAGCTCAAAAAATACGAGATCATCAATTACAATAGCCGGATTCACTTTTTTCAGGAAACGCCTTGCAGTACGAAGGTTCTCAACAATAAAAACTGTTATGGATGAAATTATTTCTTTCAGATCGGGAGGTAAAACCCGTTCGATGCTGGAATCGCCTAAAGTGGTCGGAATCAGATAAAGTTTGGCCATGCATAAAATTTTCTCAAAAATAGTCAAAAACCTTCGGTAGGCAGAGCGCAATCCTTATTTTTGTCAATCAAATAAGAAGAATGTGAAATTAACTTTTCTGGGAACAGGTACATCGCAGGGAGTACCGGTTGTTGCTTGTCAATGCCCGGTATGTTTGTCATCCAATCCGAAGGACAAACGGTTGCGCGCATCGGTAATGATTGAAACCGAAGATTTATGCCTGGTTATTGATGCGGGTCCTGATTTCAGGCAACAAATGCTGATGCATCAGGTGCGTCACTTGCACGGAATTTTACTTACCCATGAACATGTCGATCATATTTTTGGCCTCGACGATATCCGCGCTTTCAACTGGGTGCAAAAGCAATCGACTGATATATATGCTGAAGAACGTGTTCAGATTGCTATCCGGCGTATTTTTGATTATGTATTTGCCCCTTACACCTATCCCGGAATTCCTCAAATGCACCTGCACCTGATTGAAAATAAACCTTTCAGGATTGGGGAACTTGAAATTCTTCCCATTCGTGGATTTCATTATAAATTACCGGTGTTTGGTTTCCGGTTCGGCAAAATAGCCTACGTAACCGATGTTAACCGTTTGGAGGATGAGGAAATCGAAAAGCTTCGGGGATTGGAGGTTTTGGTTTTGAATGCATTACGCAAAGAAATTCACATCTCGCATTTCAGCCTTAGCCAGGCACTTGAACTAATTGCAGAAGTCAAGCCACAAAAAGCATATTTGACGCACTTTTCACATCAAATGGGTTTTTACGATGAAGTACAAGAAGAACTTCCTGAAAATGTTTTTCTGGCTTATGACGCGTTGGTGATTGAAGTTTGATTTCAAAAATTCAAATGTCCGTTGGCTGAAGCCAACGGCAAAGAATATCGCTTACGACATCGGTTAAACCCTATCCATTGCCGTTAGTTTTAACTGACGGACAGAATTAATAAATAATCTTATCCATTTTAATTAACGGCATTTCCTCAAAATCAATCATCGCATTGATTAATCCAACCTTCTGATAATATTGAATTTCCTCTACTCTGATTTCCTTTTCAGAAACAATTTTCTGATCGAGTAAATACTGACGTTTGGTTCCTTTAAGAAGCGGTGCTTCAGGAGTAAGCCAATTTTCACCATCAAAAAATAAAAGATTGGCAGCAAATGAATCAGTAACAAAACCATTTTTAATGACGATGATGTCGTCGCAATTTCCCCGCAATGCAAACAATTCATTAAGGATTTGCCGGTCGGAATATTTCAGGTGATAATCAATGCTTTCGTGGTGAACGATTTTCAGGCTCCGGATTTTCCTGAAATTATAGGGCTCAATCTCAATTTTATTGACAGAACGCCTATACAAAACCCGAACTTTATATACACCCGAATGGTATTTTTCAGGAATGGAAATAATACCTGCAAGATTAATCTTTTGGGCTTCCGGAAATAGCTCATCCATAGACCGATCAAGACGGTTTTGATGGTAGCTGATGTCTTGAATTACCCCATCCTTCAATTTCAATGATTCAACTAATTGGCACATACACTTTTTGAATTAGCTCGTTGTATTCGGTCTGGCAATCGCTCAAAAAGGTGATTCCACCGCCACTTTTAAAAGTGAGTTGATCGCCATCCTGTTCTATATATCGGATCAGTACACAACTGTCAAGATTTTTTCCGTCGAAAACACCAAAAATCCCCGTATAATATCCGCGATCATAGGTTTCAGCCTCCCGAATAATTTCAAGTGTTTTTCGTTTTGGGGCGCCACAAATGGAACCTGCCGGAAGTAGTTTAGAAATAATTGTACCTATCGATTGCTCATAATTTTCAGGTAATCTGCCTGAAATCTGTGAACTCATTTGCAATAAATCACCGCGGTTTGTTGAAATCCGGTCAATATACATAAACTTTTCAACCTTTACTTCCGAGGCCACAACGCTCAAATCATTACGGATGAGATCAACAATGGTATGGTGTTCTGCGATCTCTTTTTCATCATTTAGCAGGAGCTCCCCTGCATTTTCAAGATTTGCATCAATCGTTCCCTTCATAGGAAATGATGAAATCGTGCCACCGGTAATTTTTACAAAAATTTCAGGAGAAAAACATACGAATTGATCTCTAAGCCAGATTTTGTAAGGCGCTTTGCTGTGATGAAAGATTTCTTCCGTAGTTAGATTGGTTTCAACCAGCGTTGGCATCGTTAAATTCAGCAAATAGGTGTCGCCGCTGTGAATGTGATGTTGTACTAATTCAAAGGCATTCTGGTATTTCACATATTCAACCGGAGAAATATTCCACTCCACTTGCTTTTTCTGAATTTCTTCACGCATGTAATTGGTTGAATCCGGAGTTTTCCAAAGCAAATTGGTTGTGTCGTCGAGATCAAAAACCAGTGGCTTTTCAAAGGCGAAGTCAATAATAAAAACGAACGGTTTGCCCTGTGCACCCAGTTCGTTCATCCGTTTAACCGTATTTTGCCGTGTTTCGTTCATTGATGGCTCAAAGATAGGGAAAATGACAGTGTACAGTGTTCAGTCGCAGAAAACAAAGGACTTTAATTGTCATTAGTTTCACGTCATTTTTAGTCATTCATAGTAGTTCAGTTTGTTTCAGCGAATTTTTAATGACCATTTAATGACTACTGAATGACTATTAGTACTATTTTTGAACTATGAGCATTGCAGAAAATATCGACCTTGTAAAATCGAACCTTCCGATTCATGTTCAACTTGTTGCGGTTTCGAAAACCAAACCAGTGGAACTTCTTATGGAAGCTTATCTTCATGGACAAAGGGTCTTTGGAGAAAACAAGGTTCAGGAAATGGTTTGGAAATATGAGGAGCTTCCGAAAGATATTGAATGGCATCTGATCGGACATTTGCAAACCAATAAAGTTAAGTATATTGCTCCATTTGTTCATCTGATTCACGGAGTTGATACGTTCAGGCTGTTAAAAGCTATTCATACTGAAGCCCAAAAGGTAAACCGGATTATTCCCTGCCTGCTTCAGTTTCATATTGCTGAAGAGGAAACCAAGTTTGGATTCTCGATGGATGAAGCAATTGAAATGCTGACTGCTCCCGAGTTTGAAAATCTTCGAAATATCAGGATTTCAGGAGTGATGGGCATGGCCACTTTTACCGATGATGAAAATCAGATCAGGAAAGAATTTGCCCATTTAAAAGCCATTTTTGAAAAACTTAGGATAGAACATTTTTCTGAAAATCCTGATTTTAAAGAGATCTCGATGGGAATGTCGGGCGATTACCTGATCGCCATTGAGGAAGGAAGCACAATGGTCAGGATAGGGAGTACAATTTTTGGCGAACGTTATACTAATTTTGCAACTTAACTAATCAGGTTGTTGTTATATACTCATGTATTTTAACCGATAGATATGACAAATATTGAAACGAAATACATGGGGTTAAACCTTAAAAATCCCATCATTATAGCCAGTTCAGGGCTAACCAATTCGATTGAAAAAATAAAGGATCTTGAAAATGCCGGAGCCGGTGCAATCGTACTGAAATCAATTTTTGAGGAACAGATCAACCATGAAGTCAGCCAACTGATTAATCAAAATCCTCAGCATCAGTTTCCTGAAGAAGAAGATTTTTTTTGGAATTATACCCGAAATAATTCGATCACGCGACATCTGAATTTATTGAGCGAAGCAAAAAAGGAAACCGAGATACCCATTATAGCCAGTATTAATTGCATGTCAACTTCGGAATGGACCGTCTTTGCCAAAGATTTTGAAAATGCCGGAGCCGATGCACTGGAACTCAACTTGTTTTTTGTTCCTACCAGCCCCAAAATAACATCACACGAAATTGAACAACGTTACTTAAAAATTGTAGCGGAAGTAAAGAAGAATGTGAACATACCTATTGCTGTAAAAATCGGATTTTATTTTACCAACCTGATTGCAATGGCCGACAAGCTGACAGCAAACGGCGCTGATTCACTGGTTTTATTCAATCGCTTTTATGAACCGGATATCAACCTGCAAAAACTGGAACTGGTTACATCAGATGTTTTCAGTTCGCCATCAAACAACTTAAATTCTTTGCGATGGACCGGCCTGATTTCATCGCAGTTGCCAAATGTTCAGATTGTTGGTGGAACTGCAATCCATGATGGTGATGCAGTAATCAAGCAACTTTTAGCCGGAGCCCAGGTTGTTCAGGTTTGCTCGACCGTCTATATCAATGGAATTCAGGTAATTGCAAGCATGATCAGCGATTTGCAGGAATTCATGAAAAAATGGAATTTCCGAAAGATTGAAGATTTTCGCGGGCGATTATCGTACAAGAATATACCTGATCCAATGTTGTACGAAAGAGCTCAGTTTATGAAGTACTTTACCGGAAGAGAATCTGTTTAAATTGCTCAAAATCTCAAACCAGGTAAAAAGTCAATTACATCAATTAAAAGCTGCCGCTTCATTTCCGAAGTTGTTGCCAGGGCTATTTGAAGCCGTTCAATCTGATGGTCGATAATTGAATGCTCAATTTGATGTTCGTTATTCATGATAACAGTATAAGCCTCAAATGCGACCGTAAAATCAGTTTCAATAAGTAAATCAACAAAAAGAGTTAAATAACTGCTATAGTCAAGTCCGTTTTCCCAGCAAGACGCAACAAGTTCTTTTAATTCAGCAGCATACTTCTGGTTCCTGATGGCTTCAATGATGAGTGGTATCGCATCACTCTCTTTTAAATTAGCCAATAAGTCAATTATTTTGGACTTAATTTCCTGATTATGTGTTAGATGAAGCACCTCTATAAGTACAGGAATATCAGTAACTTTTCCTGAAACCCTTAATTCGTCAAGCGCTTCAATTACATTGAGCGAATCGGACGATTCCAATCCTTTTAGAATTTGGCTATGATCGTGATGAGTATGTTCGTGTATCATCGAAATTTCAGTTTAATATCCCGCAAATTTAATCATTTGTACCTGGTTTGTGCCATTTATCAGAAGGTCTGTTTTTCTCTTTTTACTTTTTTCCATTTTCCCTGACCTAAATGATATCTTTGCAACTCATCGTGGCTTAAAATCAGAATGAATCAAAAAACAAAAGAACTGGCCGAACTTCCGGTTTCCCGGTTAATGCTGAAATTCTTTGTTCCGGCTTTTATCGGGGTTTTTGTGAATGCCTTATACAACATTGTTGATCGTATTTTTATTGGTCAGGGAGTTGGTTCCATGGCGTTGAGTGGTGTTTCAGTTACGTTCCCGGTCATGCTTATTGTCATGGGATTTGGTATGTTGATTGGCATTGGCGCCGGTGTATTGGTATCCATTAATCTTGGAAAACATGACATGAGCAAGGCAGAGCAGGTGCTTGGCAGCAGTTTTTTGCTGATGCTTCTGGTTTCAGTCTTAATTACAATCATTGGATTTTCCATTAAAGAAACAATGCTGAATTCGTTTGGGGCAACAGCCGAAACCATTGAATACGCCAATGATTACCTGAATATCATTCTGGCCGGAACCGTTTTTCAGGTAGTCGGGTTCTCGCTCAACAATATCATCAGGGCGGAAGGAAACGCACGAACAGCCATGTATTCCATGCTTATCGCAGCCGGAATAAACATGATTCTTAATCCGGTATTTATTTTTGGCTTTGGGATGGGAGTAAAAGGGTCAGCCTGGGCAACCGTCATTTCAATGATTGTTTTGACAATCTGGGTCATTTTTCACTTCCGGAGCAAGAAATCAGTGGTCAGACTGAAAGTTGAATACATCCGGTTTAATCCAAAAATCTTATTCGAAATTCTGGCTATCGGGATGGCTCCATTCTTTATGCAAATAGCTGCCAGTATTGTTCAGGGATTACTCAATACCAAACTAATCGCTTTTGGTGGCGATTTGGCTGTTGGGGCGATGGGAATTGTAAACAGTGTGCTGACCTTGATCATCATGGCAATCGTAGCCATCAACATGGCTTCACAACCCATTATCAGTTTCAATTATGGCGCAAAATCGTATCATCGGGTAAAAGACACCTTTCGCATAGCCATCATCGCGGCAACAGTTATCTCGGTGTTCGCTTTTATGGTGGTTGAAACTATCCCTTCAGGAATAGTTAAACTTTTTAATTCATCGGATTCCGGCTTGCTTGAATTTGGTAAGGAAGGTTTGCGAATGTGTATGCTGGCATTGCCTTTTGTTGGATTTCAGGTTGTTGCCGGCAATTTTTTCCAGTCGATGGGAAAAGCCAAGATAGCCGTTTTACTCACCTTGCTTCGTCAGGTTATAATCCTGATCCCTCTTTTGTTTCTCCTCCCTCATTTTTTCGGACTTCATGGTATTTGGATGGCCATGCCTATTTCTGATTTTTTATCGGCAACCATTGTGGTGTTCTTTATAGTGAAACAGTGGAAAAAGCTAACTGTTTTAGCCGCAACACATCCCTGAAAATTGTTTACTTTTGTTCAGTTACCCGTTTTAAACCAACCTAACCATGAACAAAAAACAACTTTTTGATGCCTTTGTTGAAGGAAAAAAAATCGACCGGACCTTGTTCCGTCCAATCCTAATGCACTTTGCTGCCCGCTTCACCGGAAATACCTACGGGGAATTTGCATCCGATCATAAGGTGCTTGTAAGCAGCAACATCAAAACCATGGATCATTTTGATTACGATATGGTTAGCCTGATCTCTGATCCATATCGTGAAACATCGGCATTTGGGGCTCCAGTGGTTTTTATTCCTGAAGGCGTTCCACGTTGCGAAAGAATCATTGTTAAATCGTGGGAAGATATTCAAAATCTGCGACGACCAAATGTTTGCAAATGTGCCCGAACACTCGACCGAATAAAAGGAGCAGAACTTTTTCAGAAAAAACTTCAGGGAACAGTGCCTGTAATTGGCTGGATTGAAGGTCCGCTGGCCGAAGCCTGCGACCTGGCCGGCGTGAGCCAAATGATGACACAATTGATGTTGGACCCCGATTTTTGTAATCTGCTGCTTGACAAATGCACTGAAACGGCTAAAGATTTTGCCAAGGCACAAATTGATGCCGGCTGCGATATAATCGGCATTGGCGATGCCATTTGTTCACAGATTGATCCGTTTACGTACGATACTTTTGTGAAGGAAAGGCACCGGGAAATTATTGAATTCATACATGCGCTGGGCGCCAGGACCAAGCTGCATATCTGTGGCGATATCTCACACATTCTGCCTTCATTAAAAGAAGTCGGAACCGACATCCTTGATTTGGATTACGATGTTGACATTTCGTATGCACGATCTGTTTTGGGCGAAAATATAATCCTTATGGGCAATATAAATCCAATACTGATTCAGGATTCCACTGCAGATGAAGTTGAACGGATTTCTCGTGAACTGGTGGCAAAACACAGCAATGAGCGGTTTATACTTTCAGCTGGCTGTGAAATAACAGTCGGTACACCTCATGAAAATTTAATGGCGATGCGGAAAGCGAGTTTGTGACCGCTCTCGGCCGGACTTAAAATTTTAAATCTCAAATCGATTTTCAGGATTTAGTTCTGAAAATAAATATCCCGGAAATGATCCCGGAAATGATAATCATAAAATCCTGGTAAACTCCGAAATTGATTGCAGCACTTAATCCAACAACTGCCCATAGAGTAGGTATGATTAACAGGGGCTTTGGAAATTTGGAATCGGCCAGCATAAAAAATCCGAAGGTAAAAATCGTTGTCGGGCAAGGTAACCCAAGCGAGATGATCAGGCTTGGCGAGCCTTTGGTAAAATAAGCCATCAACGGATAAACGATCAGTCCAAACAGGATAAAGAAATAACCGACATAACTTTTGGCTTGCCGCCTGATGGCAAAAGAAATCCGGTTCCTAACCGAATAGACTAAAATGAGCGCTCCCTGGAGAATGAAAATACCTCCAAAAACCAATGCTGCAGGATTTATTCCGGAGAAAAACGCGATGTGGTAAACCAAGCCTGTCCATATCCACAACAGGCCTAAAAACCCGCTCAACAGTTTACTTTTTGCAGAATAAGCTGAATGAAGTAAATACAATGCAGCCAATCCGAGCAATAAAATAATAATCTGGCCAGGGAAAATGGCCTGATTGTATTGTTCAAAAACCTGAAAAAACTGATCCTGAGTAAATGGTGTTTTCATGATTAATGGGGTTAGATTGAACCTTCAATTTTGCTCGACGATCTTTCCATTTCCGGAAATATTCTGCTGAATCTGTGGCATTCCACTGTAATAAACAACACCAAGACCTTGAATAGTTACATCCAGATTATCGGTTACATGCAGGCTGACATTCCCGTTTCCTGTAATTTTTACCTGTGCATTACGCGAGGTCATTTCATCAAGATTAATGACGCCGGTACCTGAAAGTCTGACCGAAACCTGCTCTGCTTCACCAACACAAGTAATATCCCCGTTTCCGGGAAGATTAATGGAACGAATTCCCAGATTGGAAACCACTCTTCCTGAACCGGAAAAAGTTAACTCCTGAACTTCCGGACTTGAGATATCAATCCTAATGGTGCTGTCAGTTTCGATAACATGAGAACCAAATGAAATATAGAGCGTTCCATTTACCACCGATGTTTCGAGCAAGGGCAACAAGTTTTCCTGTGCTGAGACTGATGTTTCACAATTTCCCGTGTTAATTATGATATTGCCCTTGATCTGCGACTTTACTTTGGTGAAAGATCCCGGCTGACGGATTTCTGTTTTTACTTTTCCTTTCCCTGCGATAGGAAACCAGGCTTCTTCATTTTCAGTGCATGAAGAAAAGAATGCACCTGTAAAAAGCATCAGCAAACCGATTGATTTCAGGTTAATTGGATTCATGGCTTTGAGTTCAAATAATAAATCCACTGTGGCGCAGCGAATCACTGTTTCTTGTTTTCTAAACCAAAGATAATGAGCCACTACCGGCACTAAAAATTATTCTCAGTGAATGACGGAAATTCGTGGTTGAAGGCGGAAATATTAGTCAGGAAATGGTCATTAGTCATTTGAAAAGGAGAAAAAGGAAAGAGGAAAAATACCGATCATTTTTCATGATAATGGTTACAACGACTTTAAACTAGCAGGAAAACGTCAATAGTCTTTAGGAAAGTATTAAGTTGCACATTTTCAAATGACTAATGGCTAATGACTATTTTTTTTCCTGATTCAGCAATCCACCGTTACCCCCAAATCCTTCAATTCCTGAATTTGTTTGGGTTGGATTTTGTTACCGGTGAGGTCGGCATATTCAAGCGTTTCGATTTCGAGTAAAGGCGAAATATCGTCAATTGAATTGTTCGAAAGGTCAATGCTTTTCAATTGCTGTAAATTGCTAAGATCATCGATGTACTCAATCTGGTTATTCGATAAATTCAAATCCTGAAGACAACCCAGACAAGCCAACGGCGAAAGATCATAAATACGGTTAAAAGATAAATCAAGCGACACCGTGTGGATGCAATATTCAATGCCGTCCAGATCGTCAATCTCCGATTCCGAAAGTTCCACTTCGTCCATATCTTCAAGGTAATAAGTCGGGAAACTGGTGCAGGTATCGCCGTATTGCCTGATTTGTATAGCTTCGTAAAACGAATATCCTCCTGAATGTGTTTTTCGTGTTCCGTTACGCGGCTTCTTCTTTTTATCCCGGAAATAACTGAACCCTGTATCTTTAATGTCCCACATGTACTCAGGGTGATAGTCGATATCTTCGTAACTTTCGATGTTGGCAGCAATTTCTTCAATATCCTGAATCACAAAAATATGCCTGAACTTTTCGAGGGTCGGCAAATCGTTTTGCCGGTTTGATTCAGTTATTTTACCTCGATAATATTCGCCGCGATCGGGATGATACAATGAAATGATTTTGGCAAAACCTTTGCCGTCCGGTTCAATCACGATCTCCACCCATTCCTCAAGCATGCCAGAAATGATGTTTAGCTTCTCAAACTCTTTTTCCTTGTATAACCTGATCAGGTTTCGGGTAATTTTATTCAGATTAATTTCTGAATAGGCCTCCAAAAGTTCGATTGACAAGGTTTCCGATTGGTTCATGAAAATTAAATTTCTTCCTGATATTTCAGGAAATCGCCGTCAATAATCAACAGTTTTACCCCATTTTTGGTTGCCGAACGGTGTGAACTTAGTTCGTCGGTAACCACATAAGTCATTCCGGTTTTGAGTTGGCTAGAATTGCCATCTTCCGATTCACTTGTAAATTCCCCTTCGAGGCAATGCACTACATGACCTTTCCGGCACCAATGATCGGCCAGATAGCCAGCCGAATACTCAACTATCCGGATACGCAGTCCGGGTAATTGGACCATTTGCCAAAATGCTGTTCCTGTTTCGCCTTTGTGCTCTGTTTTCGGGACAGTTGACCAATCGATGGTCTGAAAGGGAATGTTTGAGTTCATTAAGTCTATTTTAGTCATTCAATTGTCATTCTTAGGTCATTGATTATTTTAAAATGCTTACATCAATTGATTTTTACAATTAATGACGAGAAGCTAATGACTATATAGTCACATGTAATTCTCTGCATACTGCGACTAAACACTGACCACTTACAACTGAGGCCCGTTTCCTACCTCAATCTTTCCACGGTAATACTTCATTTTGATTTCGGTAGAACGTTCGGTAAAGGCTTTTAATCCTATTTGATTAATTAGGCAAAGATTAAACACTTTCAGGTTGTGTGGCAAAATATTAGCGCGGTCGGCGGCAGGTTGAAGCCGGTTACATGGAAAATCGGTGCAGGCCGAACAAAATTCCAGCTCATTTTCTTTTACACATTTCCAGGTGTCGCAAACGGTTGGTTTTACCGGACAGTTTCCTTCAACAGCCCTGCAGCCGGGACATGACAATTTTTCTTTTGGGATTCCACGCTGGAGAAGCGATTGATAAAGTTCGTCGGTTTCGCTGATGAAGTGTAATTCGCAAATGCCACAATCAATGCCGCAGGGGGCAACCAGGCTGAGCCGGTCGCTAATCATATTTGATTCCATGATAATTTGAGTTTTATTATTCAACGAATCTAATACGCCTGACTCACCTGTACAATTTCGGGTTGCCGAATGCCCAAAGAAGAATGCTGAATGCAGGTTTTCAGGAGTTCAAATTAATCAGTCAATCTGAGTTTGTTCAAAAAATTTAGCCTGAATAAAACGGGTAACCGGTCCCGGCTTACCATCACTTACCAAAATCCCGTCAATTTTTACCACCGGAGTCACTTCACTACCTGTGCCCACAATCATCAATTCGTCTATGCCAACCAACTCCAATGCCCCGATTCCTTCCTCAGTTACTTTGATACCAGCTGTCCGACAAATTTCAAGGATCACTTTTTTGGTGATGCCAGGCAGTATCAGGTTTGAGTCAGGATGCGTATATACGATTCCATCCTTCACGCCCATCACATTGGAATGGGAGGCTTCAGTCACCACATCATTCCGGATAAAAATAACTTCGGCTGAACCATTCTCTTCAGCCTTTTGGGCATACAATACATTGGGGAGCAAGGCAATTGATTTGATGTCGCAACGCAACCAGCGAATATCGTCAGCAGTTATCACGCTTACGCCATTTTCAAGTTGATCCGGTTTTGATGAAAAAGGAAAGGCCCGGGCATAAACTGTTGGCTTTATATTTTCCGGAAAACGATGAATACGCTGATGAGTTCCCCGGGTGATTTGCAGATAAACACCTGCTTCCTCATGGATTAATCCATTACGCTCCAAAAGGCTTTGAAAAATACCCTCCAACTGATCGCAACCTTCAAAATCAATTCTGACTTCGCGAAGGCTCCTTTTTAAACGATTAATATGATCGTTGTACCTGAAAGGTTTACCACGATAATATTTAACCACTTCATAAACGCCATCGGCAAAATTAAAACCCCTGTCTTCCGGAGAAATGAAAGCCTCATTTTGTGCGATCAGGTTTCCATTTAAATAAACCACATCATTCATATTTGTTGATTTAGTTTTATGACTTTCAAGCTTAAATTACTCTAACAACCACGTTCCCTGTTTTCTGACCTGTTTCGACATATCTGGTGGCTTCCACAATTTGATCTATTGAATAATGTCTGTCAATCACCGGTTTATACTGGCCTGTTTCGACCAACTCTTTTAAGAAAATCACATCTTCTTTGGTGATAGCTGGTATTGGAAACAGTAATTTTTTTCCTCGCAGCAGTGGAGTTATCAGTGCCAGAAAAGGGTTTTGTCCACCTCTGCCGAGTTCGGTGGAAATGTAGATTCCTTTGCTTTTAAGGATGGGTTTGCATTTGCCAAACGAGCTTTTACCAACAGCATCAAACACGAAGTCGAAGTATTGGTTAATCTTAGTAAAATCCTCTTTTGTGTAGTCAATCACCACAGTGGCACCCAGCGATTTTACCAGTTCAAGGTATTGCGTAGCGCAAACTGCCGTAACATCGGCTCCAAAATACCGGCAAAGCTGAACTGCTGCCGAACCAATTGCCCCGGTAGCGCCGTTAACCAGCACATGTTGACCTTTACTGACTTTTGCCGCCCGAATGTCGCAAAGTGCATAATGCCCACCTTCGGTAATGGGGGCAGCTTCATCGTAGGTCAGATTGGCTGGCATGGTGGCAATTGGGCCATCCTCTGCCATCACCATAAATTCAGCATGAGCACCAAACGTGATATCATTGTATCCAAATACCCGACCACCCGGTGAAAATGATTTTACGCTTTTTCCAACTGCTTCAATTTCTCCGGCAAACTCATTTCCAAGAATCTGGTTTTTTGGTCGGAATAATCCGCTGAAAAACCGGGAGATAAAATACTCCGCACTCCGAAACCCACAATCGGTGCGGTTTACAGTAGTAGCGTGCACTTTAATCAATACCTCGTTGTCTTTGGGCACCGGTTTCGGCACTTCTGCCAGTTGAAGCACTTCCGGCGGTCCGTATTGGGTATGAATGATGGCTTTCATAAAGTAGTAGTGTTTGTGTTTATGCCGTAATTACAAAGGCTTTACGAATATACATTAAGTTATTTTAATTAGCTGTATCCTTTTTTCAACCTTTCTGTTTCGTCAATTGTTTTGAACATCAAATCTATTCCACATGAAACCTTTATTTTTTATTCTTGCTTTTCTTTCAGTTGGTGTATGTTTTGCCCAGAATATAAAACCAGGCGGCAAAATTATCGTGAATGATCCCCTTATTTACCAGGTAATTCCCAAAGATGCACAGGTTGAAATCCTGGCCGAAGGCTTTGAATGGGCCGAAGGACCGCTTTGGTTACCAACCGAAAACAAACTTTTGTTTTCGGATATTCCTAATAACTCTATTTTTGAATGGACAGAAAAAGGTGGCAAAAAGCTTTACCTGAAACCTGCCGGTTATACCGGAAAAGAGAAGCGCGGAGGAGAAACAGGCTCGAATGGATTGTTGCTTGGTGCAGATGGACAATTAATTCTTTGCCAGCATGGCGACCGAAGAATCGCGATAATGAATGTCCCGATTAAAAATCCCAAAGCCGAATTTATAACCTTGGCCGATAATTATAATGGCAAGAAATTAAATAGTCCCAACGATGCCGTTTTATCGAAAAACGGAGAACTCTATTTTACCGATCCACCATACGGACTGGCGAAAGGCATGGACGACCCAGCAAAAGAACTGGATTTTCAAGGTGTTTATAAGGTTGATAAAATGGGGAAAACCACCTTGCTGACCAAAGAGATTTCGCGACCCAATGGAATTGCGTTTTCGCCTGATGGAAAAAAACTTTATGTAGGCAGTTCCGACCCCGAAAAAGCAATTTGGATGGTTTTTGAGGTTACAGAAGATGGATTGCTTAAAAATGGAAAACTATTTTTTGATGCCACCAGCATGACTAAAGATTTAAAAGGCCTTCCCGATGGAATGAAAGTCCACCCCAATGGTTGGGTATTCGCCACAGGCCCTGGTGGAGTGCTGATTTTTACTCCTGAAGGCAAGCATCTCGGCACCATTTTCACCGGCGAAGCCACCGCCAACTGTGCATTTAACGAGAATTTTTCAGTTCTGTATATAACCGCCGATCACTATTTGTTGAGAGTGAAGTTGAAAGGCAAATAAGGATTTAACCACGAAGTACACGAAGGTTTCAGAAAGAAAGATTACAGCAAAACTCCTTCCCGTTTTACATTTTTATAGAATGGTGTTACACTGTGCCGGGTTTCCCAATCATTTCTTGAGAATATAAGCGGACTGATTACATTGCCGGTGTCGTATTCCAGATCGTAGAGCGGATATTTGATTCGGGTTTCGTCAGAATAGGTAATTTTATCCTGATCAAGAAGGATTAAAATATCGATATCGGAGAATTCCTTATTGTCGCCACGGGCAAACGATCCGTAAAGGATCACAGTTGCTTGTGGTTCAGAACTCTTTACCGATTGTTTAATTCGGGCTAATATTTCTTTTTTCTTAATCATGCTCAAATATACAAAATCTGAAGAACTAATGAAGATGAGTCACATATGCAAAACTAACAACCACTCGTTACCGCTAGCACTCAAATAATGGGAAGGTCAGGGCTGCAGCAAGTCTTACAAATTATTGTTCAGAAAACATCAAATTAATTTTCGCAACTTTCAGATCTGTTCTAGTTCTACTTTCATCAAGTGTAATTGACTCTTTTGTTAATTCAGAGATCCATAATTCTATTCCATCTCCAGTACTTATTGATACAAATGGTATTTTTTCAAATTGTGGAAGTTTATCTCCGGTGGTTGTTATTAAATCTTTAAAGAAAAATTTATTGCCATCAGTTTTATCTAGAACGTATTGTATATCACGAACAACATAGAAATTTTGCTTTAGAATATTCTTGCTATTTATTTTGTCAATTTTATTAGACAAACCTGTCAAACTATCTTTTGACATAGTGAGGCTATTTCTTATAATATTTTGATCTGCGACTAGCTTATTCTGATTGTCTGATATCGATTTTGCCTTTGACTGGTATTCAATTATTTTGTCATTGAAGTCATTAACTTTATAATCAGTAACATTCAATTTAAAATTTATTGAATCAAATTTTTGCTCCGTTACTTTGGTTTTGTTTGCTAAATTTTTTGCCGCATCAATTTTTATATCTTCAAACCAATGATATCCAAAATAACCTCCAACTGATAAAACCACAATAACTATAGTTGTGAGGTATTCCAACTTATATTTCAACTCATAGTAATGATCATCACTCAAATTGACCTTGGAATAATTATATCGTTTTATATTTCGAAGAGTGACTAAATTCCAAACTGAAAATGAGATTAGAATTATAAGGAGAACTACCAATAAGTTTATCATATTGCAAATGTTTTTTGTGTTAATGTATGGCAGTAAACTTAAATATAGACCTAATCCTTGTTAGTCTATATATTTCATATAAATATAAAAACTCTTCCTCGAAATACCTTGATTTCAGAGAAGAGTTTTCATAAAATTATCAACGTGTAAGCAATTGGTTATTCAGGAATTAAAAGCCAGTAATGGCTCCACTTTGGAGTGAAATCCTTACTATCCTAACAACATTTCAGCAATTCGTCCAGGAATAAAATAAAACCGGGCACCCAATTGGATGCCCGGTTTATCATTTTGATTTAATTTTAATAGCGATTCACATGATCGGAATAATAACTAATCAGTTCATTTCTGATAAGTGATCATACCAACCTTCGTTTGTCCATTCAGGGTCAGATGGTAAAGAATCATTTGGCTACTGATTAAACGAGGCAAGTATTCTGCTTTGTTTACCTCACCTGCTTTTATCTGACCATCGAATATGGTTTGAAGTTTAGCACCGGTGATGCTGTAGATTTCCAACCTAGCCTGTGTATCAGTTGTGCTGCTAAATTCAATCGTCAGCTTATCCGCAAACGGATTCGGGTAAGCTTTCAGGATTGGTTCGGTTGATATTGGAGCGACACCTGTAGTAATTTCAGCAGATTTTATAGCAATCAGAGTGGTACTTCCCAGACTAAATCCGCTGTGAACAACCAGATTGCCGCCACCCAACAACATTTCTGCAGTTTTGGAACCTGCCCAGTTGCTTGAATACATCAAGGTGCTTCCGTCATATAAGCTGATACCAATCAGATCGTTACTTCCCGGATTTCCTTTGTCGGTCATACTTACCTGTAAGGTTTTATTTCCACCTAAATTGATAATATTCAATGGATTGGTAATATCTGTCAAGTTGGCCTTTGATACAAAAACTGCAATTTGAGCGGCAGGATTTGCAACATTCACCCCCAGAGAAGTAATTGCATTGGATTTAATCTGGAACGTGTGAACCACGCCACCTACCGTTCTGCGGAAGATGAAATTCATATTTCCATGAATACTTTTCCCGCTTTTGTTATAACCGATACTAAAACCGAAATTGGTTTTTAAACCTGGATCAGCAGCATAAGTTCCCGCTGTATTCGTTGGTTTTATATAACCACCACCGGCAATAAAGTCACCAACTGGTTTGTAAACGGTGACCACCGTATTATCAGATGCATTGTCTCTGACATAGTATCCGCTAACTTTAATACTTACAGTATATTCAGCATCAGTTGCAGCACCGATATCTACAGGTAAGTTATAGGTAACAACACCGGTTTTAAGATCAAGTGCATTGACTAAGGTCGGTGTTAACAAACCTCCTTTTGCAACTCCATCCACATAGAACTGAACTCTTGCCTTTGTGATATCTCCTGAATTGATATCGCCAGCAGCAAAGCTTGTCGCAGTTATATCCTGAATGGTTGCGCGTAAAGTTACTGTTGCCAATCCTGAGGTTGCACCTGAAGTAGCTACAATGCTGGTACCCGTAAATTCAACACGGGCATCTTCCTGTGTTATGGTAAACGGATCACTGTCACTACTCGTCGCTTCATTGACATCACCGGCAAACAGGCAATCGACAGAATACGAAGTGCCCGGGGCCTGAGTTATGATCAAGCTAGCAGATGCAATTCCGCTTGAATTAGTTACAGCCGTTATTGATTGTGTTCCAATGGTAAAAGTTATTGTTCTGCCACCAAGACCTAAATTGGATAAGTTATCCTTCAAAGTTGCTGACAATTGAACCTCATCGGAATACTGAACGGTTAAATCTCCAGAGTATGTGAGGGTTGTTGGTCGTTGCTTAACAGTCAGTAAAGCAGAACCTGATGTAGCAGTTGAACAAGCTCCGGTTACTACGCATTGGTATTTGTAACCATTCATTGAAATAGGCGTGTTTGTGAGGCTTAGACTGTTGGTAGCCGAGCCGGAATAAACTCCTCCATCTGATAAATTAGTAAATGTTGTCCCGCCATCTGTGCTTTCCTGCCATTGATAAGTAACCGGAGGAGTGCCTGTTGCCGTTACGCTAAAGCTTGTATTGGTCAAGGCAAAGATTTCCTGGTCGGACGGGTTGACTGAGATCACGGTAGCCTGATTTACCTCAATGGTAGTCTGGCTGCTTGAATGACATGAAAAACTGTCATAGGTATAGGTTAGTGTTTGTGTCCCAACTGTCGGATCAAAAGTATAACTACCAACACTTCCGCTGACTCCAGTGCCAGACCATGTCCCACCCGAAGGTGAACCCCCAAGAGAAACAAGCCCGCTGTTACTGCATACCGGCCCATAGGTTCCTGCTGATACCACAGGGCAAATAACCAAAGTATAATTCAGGATTCCTGCAGGGCAACCGGTAGCATCAGTTGCAGTAACTGTTATCGGAAAACTTCCTGCTTCAGTAGGTGTTCCGGATAAAGTATTGCCGGAAAAATTGATTCCCTGAGGTAAAGTACCACTCAGCGAAAACAAGTACGAGCCACTTCCACCAGTTGCACTAAATGCCTGGTTATATGGAACATCAACAATACCACCAGGTATCGAAGCAGGTGTCAGAACGACCGGTGTACAACCTGGGGATGGTTCACATATACTCAAACCAACATTCAGGTTATAACTTAAACCAACCCCACCTCCGGAAACAACTTCGTGTACAACAACTGTAAAATGCTGCAATGCCGGAACATCAAAGCTAAAAGGAGCAGCGTTTGTAGTAGTACCCTGATCAGCAAGATAATTTGATTGTATACTTGCGGGATTATAACCACCATCACCATATACCACCTCGTAAATACTCGCATTTGAAGCAGAACTTACTGATACAGTAACACATTGCGTGGTTGCCAGATTATTCAAAAATGTATAAGCGTGATATGACCTTAATGTACCCACACCTTCCTGAAGTGCTGGTGTCGATTTGGCAACTCCGCAAATTGGAATGATTCCATTCCTGTTTAACCGGTTTGTTTGTGTTCCCGAACTTGAAATATAGGCTGGATCTGTAGGAGGCGGAGATCCTAAGGTTGCAGATATGGTTCCCTGAGTCACACCGATCTTTACTTTAAAATTAATTACTTGTGGAGCTGGAGCACCATCGTAGGTAACAGTGAGTGTAAAATTAACAGAACTACCGCATTCCACTGAAGAAGAAATACCAAAGAGGTAAGGTGATGCGGTATTTGTGCCACTGCCAAATGCAGGTATGTCTCCATAATTGCTTGTGCCCTGAGTGATGGTTACACCGGAAGTAGAACTTGTTAATACCGCCAATGTATTGATTGAATTAACTGTTGAAAAATTTAATAGTTGCACAGTCATTGAAGCTAATTCACCCGGGTCAATTGAGCCGTTGCCATTACTATAGCTTCCCTCAACTGCATTCACTGTTCCCAGATTAATATAGGCATTGGGTGAAGTTGCTCCGGCAGCTAAAAGTGCTTCATACGCCATAACTATTCCAGCTCCGGCATCCCTGTCTGCACCCGGTGCCTCAATATCTATTGCACTACTGATCAAAGCAGTGCGGATTTGAGCCGGAGTTATTGCCGGTAATTTTGACTTGATTAATCCAGCTATCGCAGCTGCATGTGGCGCTGCTGCTGAAGTTCCGTAAAACGGATTAAGACCCGAACCTATTGGTAATGTGGTTGCTACACCATCGGCGGCAGTAATATCAGGTTTTTGAAGCGCAGTACCTCCATTGGTACCAAACAAAAAATTGCCGGGAGTAATTTCTGTGCCATCCGGGTTAAAAAAAATTCTTCGTGGTCCATCCGAACTAAATGTCTCTACTGCATTAGATGAATTGAATACTCCTGGATAAGGGCCAGGTGCGACAGCAGGAGTTGCTGCCACTGTATATGCGCTTGCCGCAGCATTGTGTCCAAAGGTCACTCCTGGAGTGTTAATTGCAAGCCTTCCACGGTTTGTATTCAGATGCAATGCCCTAACCGCAGCCCCTGATTTTTTAAATATAACATACTGAAAGTTAGCGGGTACGTTAACAAATCCAATTTCTATAGGATTATCATTTCCATCCTGAACATTCGTTAAAGCTAATGCTACAGAGGATAGTGAATTATTGAGAATATATAAATCGTAGTCATTTCCCGATCCACCTAAAGGATCAGACCAGTTAAGAGTAGGGGCTCTCCCTGCCAGAGTTTGCAGGTTATTTGTAACCCCACCACCAAAATCATGAACGGTACCACCGGAAAGTGCAACCGTACCGACTGTACTAATGCCGGAATCATTAAAATCGCCTTCCCAAACACCGGCAGTGCCATCATTTTTATTGCCTGAATTACCGGCAGAAGAAAAGTAAATAGCACCGTCAGCAGTTACAGTATTAACCGCTTGTGACACGTTATCATCCTGGAATACTGCTTCAGCAAAATAGGTTATGTCGTCAACGATTATATCGCATCCTGCAGCACGAAGATCCAGTATCTGTTGTGCAAAATTGGCCTGGCTGACAAACGCAGTAGCAAAATACAATTGAGCGCCAGGCGCCAGATCATGAATAATCTGTAACATTGCCCTGCCTTCATCACTTCCGCCAGGTGAATCCAATAAAACAGTAACCGGAGTAGTAAACCCATTCGGATTTCCAGGTCCCGGCAAATCACCGCTGGCAACGTCGTCGGAAGCATTAAGACCGGTGGAACGTGTATCATAACTGTCGGATATTACACCAATTTTGATTCCCGAGCCATTCACACCGAACACTGCCCTGGCTAAGTCAGCTTTGTGTGCAACGTCTCCCTGTGATATTGCGGATGCAACAATTGATGAATTAAAATTAGTCCCACTATTCTCCTTTTGCTTTAATGCTTCACTGATCTCTTTTCTGACGTTTCCAGCACGGCTGTTAAAATCAGGAGCAGATTCAGAATTGAAAAATGAAGTAACCTTCTTTTTCTCTCCGGAATTCAGGGACGAAAAGTCAAAGTCATTATACGCACGGTTTTCTGTGAATTGGCTGGAAAAATTATCGTTAACAATAGGTTCAATCCAGTAATTAATGTTTTTAATTTCATCAAATGATGCAACCTGTTCAACTTTATCCAATGGAATATTGGCAACAATATTTTTTGTTTTCTCAGAAGAATAGAGGATTTCACAATCCAGTTTCTTCAAGCTATTTAGCAGTTTTTGTGTTACATCAGCAACTATATCTACTTTTATTCTACCATTCGAATCAATTTCAATACCCGTTTGCAATGAATCCACTTCCTGAGTAATTCGTTTCCCTTTTTGCATTTTATACTTGTACAAAATTTGGGAATTGATTTTCTTTTGCACCGGGGTACGCGATGCTTTTTCATCCATTAAGGATTTAATCTGACGTAAGGCACTATCCGGGATTTTTTGTGCAGGAGCAAAATTGGCTCCAATCAAAAGAACAAGGAAAAGCATTATCGCTTTTCGCAAATTGTTTTTTGCACTGTCAATTATTCCAAGGATGGAAATTGATGAAGAACAGAATAAATTTTTTCTCATAATCGCGATTTGTATAATTTGTTAATAAATAGTTTGCTGCCGATAACTATCTGCATGCTTATGAATAAATTAGACCCAGTTTTGAGTTTCCAAATAGCTCTGATTTAACCGAGCTCTTTTGATGCTGTCCTAAAAAACCATTCTTATTTCCTTATAAAATATTGATTACAGGAAATTTTAAAAGCCCTTTCTCCAAACTTGAATCGCATATCCCCGCATGGATTTTTTAGAAATTAACGCAACAATTAAGTATACAAATCGGTGGTGAATTGAAGTTAAAATGATTTTTGGCGGATGTGAAAGAAGGATAACATTAATAGATATTAAAATGTTTTAATATTTATTAATATTTTTTTTTGTTTAAAATCAAAAAAAAACTAGCTGTTATTTTTTAATTGATCTGAATCTGCGAAAAATGATCCAGTTCATGCCTTTTGTTTTGATCAATTGATCTTTTTTGACTTTTTCTCCGATTTAGATTTGGTGATTCATTTTGCAAAACCAAAAACAGTTGGCCGCAATTTTTTCTTTGCCATCGCGACTGCATGGTTTTAAATACAAACGAATATTGGCCTGATCATCAGAATCCTATTTATTCTCGTTATATATAAAAACTCTTCCCCGAAATACCTCGATTTCAGAGAAGAGTTTTCATAAAATTATCAACTTGTAAGCAGTTGGTTATTCAGGAATTAAAACCAGTCAGTCGAACCAATTGGGAGTATAAACAATCGAAGTTTGAGAAAAAATAACAAGGGAATTCAGATAAAAAACAATATTACAGCCAGCATAAGCAGTAAAATAATAATAACGGGTACTATCAGCACACCCACACTCTTATTGAAGATACTTAAACTAATGGTATTCATTTTCTTGGCTAGTTGATGTTCCCATGGATGTATCAAATCTCCATCCGATGAAGAACTCCCCTTTGATAAATCTTTTTCTCTCTGCTTTTCCAGCTCCTTTAGCTGCCTGTCCCGTTCTTCATCAGTCATAATAAAGCCACAACTGAAACAGGCCACTTCAAAAACACTCATGTGTTTTTTGCATTTTGGACAAGTAATCGAGCTCATGATTTGAAGATTAGAAGTCTATATAAATTTAAGAAATTACTGGTCAATTTGTATCAAAAAAAAGAGTATTATTCTGCTTTTTAATTCTCTGATTTTAGCTGGTTGTTCATCATGCATCTCTGTTAAAATGAAAAACTCTTCCCCGAAATACCTTAATTTCTGAGAAGAGTTTTCATAAAATCATTAACCGTAACCTGTTGGTTTTACATCGGTTAAAAATCATCAATTATAACGGATTATTTACTGGCCTGATCAAGTACGGCTAAATCGTTGGCATCAAGCTTCAGGTTGGGAGCATCGAACAGGGTTTGTAACTGGCTTTGGCTGGTTGTACTTACAATGGGTGCGCCAACATGTGGCTGGGCCAATAGCCAGGCCAATGCAACGGTGGCTTGTTTGGTCTGGTGTTTTTAGGCCACCCGATCCAAAGCAGCCAGCACACCCAGTCCTTTTTCATTCAAATACTTTTCCACTCCACCACCGCGAACACTTTTGCCCAAGTCTGTTTGCGTGCGGTATTTACCGGTCAGAAAACCTGTTGCCAGCGAGTAGTAAGGAAATACACTCAGTCCGTATTTTTCAACTAATGGCAAATAGTTGGTTTCAAATTTCGTGCGCACAACTAAATTGTATTGCGGTTGCAAAGCCACATATTTCGGGAAACCATTCTTTTCGGCCAATTCAAACGATTCAACCAAACAGGTAAACGCTAAATTGGAAGCAGCGATGCATCTCAACTATTCGTCCAAATTTCAGTCAATTAAAATTTTGCAGTATTGTAACTTGAATTCGCTTGTCAGGTATTTGTTGAAAAAGCAATCTGGGCAAGTGTGTCATTGCCTTTAAATGAACCATAAAATCCGCTACACTCATAAAACACCAGTGTTGTGTCAACGTAAAACTGTCGAAGGATGGTCACCCTGAACTTGTTTCAGGGTCTCATCAAAGAAAGGATGCCGAAACACAGCCTGCCGGCTGGCAGGAAGTTCGGCATGACGCTTCGACATGAGTTTGTTGACATGACACCAGGCCCTTTAATTCAAATTTAAATAGGTGCTAATACGATCTATTGTGCTATTTTTTCAAAAACCTGTTCATGTTTTTTTAATTTTTGAAAACATAATCTTCAACATGGGCAATGAAGCGATAACAATGAAAATAAATAAGATATAAATTGAATACTTCATTACATCAGGATATGCTTTTCCGATATAGTACCCTAAAGACACCAATGAACAAACCCAAGTTACCGCACCAAATAGATTAAACAGTAAAAACTTTTTAAACTTAAAATCAGTCGCACCCGCAATCATTGGAACCAAGGTGCGAATAATTGGCATAAAGCGACCCAGAATAAATGCCCACATTCCAAAGCGGGTATAAAAGCTATTTCCACGGTCAAGATATTCTCTTTTAAAAAAGCGTGACTTATTATGGACAAAGAGTTTTTCGCCTAACCATTTTCCTTTAAAATATCCGGTTAAGTCACCCAAAAACGATGCTATAACCAGTAAAACCAGAAGTAATGCTAACGGCAATTCTAAATAATGGGTACCACAAAACATACCAGCAGCAAATAACAAATAATCGCCACCAGGTAGCACAAATCCAAGAAAGAACCCGGTCTCAATGTATACAATTGCCAGAATAAGAAATAATCCTCCATACTCAATAAGATGATGAGTATCAAATATGAAATTCCAAAAATTGTTAGCTGCTAAAATCATATCTTATCATTTTTCCTTTTAATCTTTAATGAAAAGAATATGCTTCCCGAAATTATTGTTGCGATAAACAAAAGAGACCATTCGATGGGTATCTTATAAAAATCAATCAGGATCATTTTAATACCTACAAAAATCAGGACAATAGCCAGACCATAGCTTAAAAGCCAGAAACGGTGCACAACTCCGGCCAGAGCAAAATATAACGAACGCAACCCAAGTATCGCAAAAACATTGGATGTGTAAACAATAAACTGATCTTGTGTAATTGCAAGAATTGCCGGTATGCTGTCGACCGCAAAAATCAAATCGGTTGTTTCAATAAGAATCAATACTAAAAACAAAGGAGTTGCAAATTTTCGGCCATCTATTTTAACAAAAAATTTATCTTCATGCAAAGTTGGAGATACTGGCATAAACTTTTTAAAGAACCTTATAACTGGATTTTTATCAGGATCAATTGTTGAATTACTATGATCAAACATTTTATACCCAGTATAAATCAACAATGCTCCAAATAAATAAATTGTAAAATGGAATTTTTCAAGTAGAGCCACACCTGCAAAAATGAAAATGATACGCATTATTAATGCACCTAATATGCCCCAGAAAAGTATTTTATGTTGATATTTTGATGGGATTTGGAAGTAGGTAAAAATCATAATAAAAACAAAGATATTATCAACACTCAAAGCCTTTTCGACCAAATATCCGGTAAAAAATTCCAGCGCTTGCTGCTGGCCTCTCCAAAAATAGATAATCGTATTAAAAATCAGAGATAGAAAAACCCAGACAAAAGTCCATGTTAATGCTTCTTTAAGTGTTACTTCATGACTTTTACGATGAAAAACGCCCAAGTCAATTGCCAACATGATAAACACAAAGGCATTAAAAATTATCCAAAAAATAACTGGTGTGTCCATAAAGTTATTCCTTTTTTTGTGAAAATATTTTATCTAATAACATAAATATCAGTTTTTTAAGACTTTCGAAAACACTAAATTGCTTTTTTGCTCTGTCCTTTCTATGTCAGGCTTCAAGTCAAAAGATTGAATTGCCTATACTATTCTCTCAATTGAAATTAACTTCTGTTTAGAAAATAATAACCTGCATTAAGTATAGTAGCAAAAGTCACCCACAATAAATAGGGTACATTAATATATGCTGCAATTGGTTTGATTTTGTAAAACAAAACAAGCATATATACAATACTAATCCATAATAAAATAATTTCAATCAGCGCAAGTCCAATCATGTTAAAGTAGAAAAATATAAAACTCCAGCAAAAGTTAAGTGATAAGTGTAACAGAAAGACAAGAATTGCCAAATTGCGTCCTTTGCTAGCACTTTGTTGCCAAATCAGAAATAAAGAAATACCCATAAGTATGTACAGTGTTGTCCATACCGGCGCAAACAACCAATTGGGTGGATTGAAAGATGGCCTGTTTAGTAATACGTACCAATCCTGTACTGCTTGTGAAGTAAACATTCCTGCAATTGCTCCTGTTCCCAAAGGCAAAATAAGTGACACTATTAGCTTAATTATCGGCGATTTTGTCATCATATTTAATCGTTAATATTCCACCACTGAACATCATCTATTCCCTTCACCAACTGGTATGCGTCTACGACAACCTGAAAAATAGCACAATCCGCTGACAGAAGAAATTTGGCTTGTGCCGGATGCTTTAACACGTGTGTCTGCATGGCCATTGCATATTCATCAATATTAATTTCCCTGGCATAGCCAAAGGCTGTTAATGCTGTAATTTCCTGTTGATTCAGATTATTGATATTTCTGTTTTCAAATAAAATTGCAACCTTACCATTGTTAATTAGATTATTGTATTTACGCGTGCTACGATAAGTTGCGAAAATAAGATGCACAAACCCATCTATTGGCGTAATAGCAACTAAACTGGCATGAGGTTGACCATCACCCTCAGTGGCCAGAACTGCCAGATTATTGGCTTGAAAAACATCCTCAATATATGTTTTTATAATGGATTGAGTGCTCATCTATTTGCTCAATTAGATTTAAAAGCTTAGAGTAAAACCAACAGAAGCATAATTAAATAAAGCAAAATTGTATACTTCATCATTATCTGCACCACCTTCCAAGATTCGGTATCCTGCCCGGACACCAAGCTTATTGGAGAACTTATATGTTGCAGCAATTAAAACATCTTCGGCTCTGCCTTGAGGAGCGGCAAGTGCATCGCCATCCAAAAGGAGACCAAATTTGTCATCAATCTTCCACAAAAGCCTGAAATTTATAATCGGGACAAATCCGACATTGGTTTTCTCTGATATTAACCCAGGAGAAGAAAGTGCAATTTTAGCATCTCTGATTTTTGCAGTAAACCCTAAACCAAACTCAACCCTGGGTTTTTGGACAATATCGTAACGATATGTCAACCTGTACGAATTGAATTTATAAGTACCGACAAGTTCAGTATTGGCAGGAAATAGAATTCCTTCGAAGTAAATATCATTTGACATACTACCTTCTGATTTAGTTTCGAGAGGAGCATATAATAATGAAAGTGTATGACGCGATTTTATGGTGTAACTCGCTCTCAAACGATAAAAGACATTTGTATTATTTTTTAAATCATCTGCCAGAGAAAAAAGCGTGCCCTGATCACCTGGAATGCGAACATCATTATACCCAGTAAAAAAAGCACCTGTTTCAAAATCAATAACTGCCTGTGCATTCACTGATATTTTCATAAAAAAAGTCAGGAATAGAATGGAAATTGTATAAATTAAAGTTTTCATTTTTTATGCTTTCTGGTTCTAAATTACTAATTAATTAACTGTATTCAGGTTTATATACAAAGTTGAGACTATTACAAGTAACAATTAACGAGACACTTCACTGTCAACCAATATGAATGATTGTCTGGGCGACGAAGCTTGTAACATACACCAAACCCACCATTGGTTAAAGCTTTTCTAAATATAACTACTCTTATCCGAAATTCTTTGATTTCAGAGAAGAGTTTTCGTAAATATTTTAACCGTAACCTACTGGTTTTAGAACGGTTAAAAATAACCATTGACTTCTTTTGGATTATTTACTAGCTTTTTCAAGTACGGCTAAATCGTCGGAATCAAGCTTCAGGTTAGGCGCATCGAACAAGGTTTGCAACTGGCTTTGGTTGGTGGCACTTACAATAGGTGCGGCAACGTGTGGCTGGGCCAATAGCCAGGCCAATGCAACGGTGGCTTGTTTGGTCTGGTGTTTTTCGGCCACCCGATCCAAAGCAGCCAGCACACCCAGTCCTTTTTCATTCAAATACTTTTCCACTCCACCACCGCGAACACTTTTGCCCAAGTCCGTTTGCGTGCGGTATTTTCCGGTGAGGAAACCTGCTGCAAGCGAGTAGTACGGAAAAACGCTTAGTCCGTATTTTTCGACTAATGGTAAATAGTTGGTTTCATAGTTCGTGCGCTCAACCAAATTGTAGTGCGGTTGCAAAGCCATATATTTCGGAAAACCGTTCTTTTCGGCCACTTCAAACGATTCAACCAGACGGGCTGGCGTTAAATTGGAGGCAGCAATATATCGCACTTTCCCTGCCTTGACAATTTCGTCGTAAGCCGACATCGTTTCCTCAACAGGTGTTTTTTCATCGTCGAAATGCGTGTAGTACAAATCGATGCAGTCTACCTGCAGGCGTTGCAGCGACTCATCCACACATTTCAGGATTTGCTTTTTGCTGATGTCAACAGGATGCTCTTTCGTTTGCGAACCCACTTTGGTTGCAATCACCATTTTGTTTCGGTTACCACGCGTTTTCATCCATTTACCAATAATGGTTTCCGACTGGCCACCAACGCCATTTACCCACCACGAATAGGTGTTGGCGGTATCAATAAAATTGAAACCCTCATGGGCAAAGGCATCCAGAATTTCAAACGATTGCTTTTCGTCCAGCGTCCATCCAAAAACATTTCCCCCGAGATTAATCGGAGCAACTTCCAAATCGGTGTTTGCTATTTTGGTTTTTTTCATGAATAACTTATTTAATTCCAGTATTTTATTGTAATTTCATTATATCTGACTCACCCCAGGCTCGCTTCGCTTGCCTCCCCCCCTCTATGTTGTAATCCAAATTTTTCATTAATTATTTTTCTGCATTTCAATTAGTTATAATCTATGCCCACTAAACCTTTGGGCAATACGGAGCCTGAAGGGTTTCCCCTGTTCGTTTAATTATGCTGGGCAAAAGCCCAGCATAATTTTTCTAAACCTTCGGTGTAAAACTTCACCTTCGGGTTCCCCTCTTTTGTATCAAATCCGGTCTATAAAAACAACCTTCTATCAACGGACATAACTTTGTTAGCCGCATTTCTGTGTTCAATTTATTATAGATAAGAGCTGTGGTCTCTCTTTAAACGGACACCTTTACGTAGGGCCGCACGGGGCAGTGAACAGTCTCTTTATCATTGAGTTGTTTTTTATGCCGGCTTTGATTTTATAGCAATGAATGTACATATTCTGTTTCATTTTTTATCACAAATCTGATACGGTTCAATAGTTTCTTTGCGATTCGGATGATTGCATCGTGGGGCTGCATCCTTTTGCACAGTTGGTTAAAGCTGTACATCAGAGATGGGTCTTTGCACGAAGCTATCCAGGCCGATTCTATGATAATGCTTCTTAAAAACCGGTTAGACCGGGGCGTGATTTTCCCTGTTTTTTCTTTGTCGCCAGAAGATTTCGTGGTAGGCACCAGGCCAACAAAAGAACACAACTGGTTAAGGTTACTGAACCGCATAATATCTTCCATTTCTGAAAGAAGTGTAATGGAGGTTATCAGGGCGATTCCCGGAATGCTTTGCAACAGCTTTAGCTTTGGAGCATGTTCGCTATCGCAACTGATCTTGCGCAGTTCCTTGTTTATCTGCAATAGTTTTTTGCGCATGTATTCTGCGCTGTCAAGGGTTTCGGCCAAAACCAGATTTCCATAGGGTGTCGCCATTTCAACGGACTTCAGCCATTGTGTAAACTTCCCTGACCAATGCCTGGAGGCAGAACCCAGCGCTACTGGAATAGTAATACCGCTAAAATACAGCAACGACTTGATCCGATTTTTTGTCCTGCTTATTTCTTTGACCAGCGTTTTGCGGTAACGTACCAGTCCCCGTAGTTCTTCAAAAGCCTTGCTTGGAATATAAATACCTTGAAGTTCCCCATTTTTGAGCGATCTGGCTATTTTGCGACTGTCCCGCTGATCTTCCTTTTGTTTCTTTTCCTTGTCTGTGGTGGGAATGTCCGATGGGTTAACAACAAGGTTCGATACCCCAAAATTAACCAGTTCACGGTGGGCGTTAAACCCACAGAAACCAGCCTCGTAGGCAGAATGATAATTGGCCCCGGGAAAATTCTTCCTTAGATAATTCCACAAGGTTTCTGCATTCGGATCTTGTGAAAAAGTTTTATGTTCCCGATCTCCTAACATGATGGTCACTTTCCAGCTTTTTAAATGAATATCAATTCCGGCATATACGTTTTGCCCTTTAAAATCAATTGTTGTACCTTTCGCTTGCATAAGTCTTCGTTTTTTGTTTTGCTTCTTTTTCAAAAACTAAATTTACAAAAACACAGAAGGCTTATGCATTACGCCCTTACAAACATACAGCCTCTCTTTAGAAAGAGAGGGGAAACACCGAGCCTGCGAGGTGTGGGGTGAGTCAAAAGTAAAGATTTCAGTCAAGTTATTTCAATACTTCGCCCAGGAACAAAAGGGTATGGTTCCATGCGCGTTTGGCCATTACTTCGTTGTATTCCTTCGAGGTCGGATTGGTAAACGTGTGCCCGCAATTGGCATAGGTAATGATTTGCCAGTCGGCTTTTCCATCCTTCATTTCCTGAACCAGTTGGTCGTAAACCTCTTTGGTTACCCCTTTATCTTCAGCAGGATTTTCCACCAGAATCTTTGTTTTAATTGGTCCGTTGGGTCGGTCCGGAGCTTTAGATAATCCTCCGTGAATGGAAACAACTCCCGCAACATCAAACCCGGCACGAGCAGTTTCCAATGCACCGCTTCCACCAAAACAATAGCCTATTACTGCAATCTTGCCACTTTGGGCGCCTAACGCTTTCAGTTGTTCCAGCGCCAGAGAAATGCGCTTTTGGTAAAGTTGATAATCTGTTTTAAACTGTGTTGCAATTTTAGCTGCACTGCCAAAGTCGGTCGGAGTGTTTCCTTTTCCGTAAATATCAGCCACAAAGGCAATATAGCCTTCTTTTTCGAGCTGAAGCGCTGCTGTTTTAGCTTCATCGTCAATTCCCATCCAGGCAGGAAGGATTAATACGCCCGGCAAGTTTTTCCCTGCATTGGATGTAACCAATCCATTGAGTTCCTGTACGTCATCGGCATATTTCACAGCCTTAAGCGATTGTGCTGTAAGTGATTGAATAAGTCCCATAAAAACCGAAAGAATTAGTAGTTTTTTCATCGTGTTTCAATTTTAGTGTTTTCCTGAAACCTCTGAAAATGAGTTTTGTTTACTGACGGCTGTTAAGTTTTCCAAATAATACCGATTGGAAAATATAATAGTCCAATCTCGCGAACTCGATTTGCCTTAACATTCCCGACTGCGTCGGCTACGGTGGGTCCATATCTTTTTCGGCACTATGACGATTCATAAAACCATATTTTTATAGGGAAACCTTAGTACAAAACATGCTAACCCAAGACTCAAACCTTGTTAGTATGCTGTATTTCAATAGATAATAAGATTCAAACTGGATGGATGTTGTCCTACTACTGAGGTTCTTCCGGGAAAATAAGGTTAAAAAAATACTGATTTATCGGTTTATTGATTATGAATAGCCCAGACCTTTAGGTCTGGGGGAATGAGAAACGGACAAATCTCGGCTTTAGCCGAAATAATTAGATGTTTAGGCTAAAGCCTAAAATAAGGAATATTCATCTTTCAACGGCATAAATGCCGTTGCTATTCAAATCAACCATTTATCCGATAATTCCGAAAAAATATAACTACAGCATCAATTGTCGGAAAGCCAAACGTAATAGATTTGTTGGTACACGGTAGCTGCATCGGGCAGGTTTAACCATCGACATTATACCTTCACTTTGGTATAACAAGTCAAGGCCCTATGTTTGTAAAAGCATAAGTTCCAGAGAATTTATTAGTTTAGAGTTGAAGACAAAAACAATAAAACTCCAAAACTTATGCAAACA
>Ga0209212_1000879_pt1 | contig 54679 bp, 40 predicted proteins | sample RifGroC2_FD_183996 | JGI IMG/M metagenome (GOLD analysis project Ga0209212, IMG submission 183996) | Groundwater microbial communities from Rifle, Colorado, USA - Groundwater C2 (SPAdes) (version 2) | ecosystem: Environmental > Aquatic > Deep subsurface > Groundwater | place: Rifle, Colorado...
GGCCGGCGGCGCCTCGGCGGGCTCGGTCGGCGCGGGGGCCGATGGCGCCTCGGCGGGTGCGGCCGATGCGGGGGCCTGTGGCGCCTCGTTCGCCGGAGGCGGCTCTTCGGCGGCGTACGCCGCCGGCCAAAAGGCGACCAGGGCCGCGATCAGAAGGACCGGAATTCGCATGGGGTTCTCCCTGCTCATCGGATTTCGTACGTCAACGTGCTCTTCTGCCCCTGCCGGAGGATGTTCACCGCCACCCTCTTTTGGTCTTTCAGGTTCTGGATGATGGTGTACATCTTCTCGGGGGAGGCGAGATCCACCCCGTTCACCTGCTGAAGGACGTCCCCTCCCTGGAATCCGAGACGGTCGAACGTGGTGCCCGGGCGGATGGCGGCGATGCGATAGCCGGCCGACCTGTTCCCCTCGAAATACGGGATCAATCGGACCTGGGTCATGAACTGGTTGAAGTTGTTGGACAACTGCGCGACCCCGGATTCGTCGATGGAGTACCGGTTGTCCGCCAGGCGGGTCACGCGGATATCGCCGGCCGGAGTTACCGCGGATGCCTGGGGCGCCGACCCCCGGGGCGCGGACGGGGCCGCCGCCGTCGTGGGCCGCACGCGGCTTCCGACGGGGAGCAGGTCGAGTTTCTCCCGTTCCTTCCCTCGCGTGATCCACACCTTGTCCCGCTCGATGGAAGAGAGGAGCGCGCCCGGTTCCACCTCCTCATTCTCCCGGAACGCTTTCGGCTGCTTCATTCCGTCGGCCCAAAGGATCGCCCGGCGGACGGAAGGGGTCGAGGAGACGATCGTCCCCACCAGGATGAAGGCTGTGCGCGCAGGTTGGGACTCCCCCTTCCCGCTCGCCGAGGAAAGGCGGGACGGCAGCTTCATCCCCTGCCCGGGGGCGAAGAGATTGTTCCACTGCTCAGGCGGCGTCGCGGGGACGGCCCTCTCGGCGGGGGCGGGGGCGGCCCGCGCGACGGCCTTCGGGGTGTACGCGCGCATGCCGAGATACCTCGTCAGGGTGACGCCGAGGGAAACGGCGGCCACGACGACGGAAATTCCAAGCACGGCGAGGTAAACCGGTTTTCGCATCCGCTCCCCGGGAAATGGTTTACAAACAATCATTTTGGACGCATAACCGGGATCCCGTCAACCACGGGTCGCTATCCCGTCAACCACGGATCGCTCCGGCGGCGCCGATTCGCCGCGAAAGGTTTCTCCTCCCCCCTTTTGACACGGAGCCTTCGAAATGCATACGATGGACGAACAGGCGACCCCATGACCGAACCGACGACCGGCCCGCAAGGGCTCAACGTGCAGGAAAGCCTCGACTTCCTCCGGGAGATCGTCCGGCGCGACACCCGCTCCGGCGTCTACGGCGGCCGGGTCGTCACGCGCTTCCCCCCCGAGCCGAACGGCTTCCTGCACATCGGGCACGCGAAGTCGATCTGCATCAACTTCGGCATCGCCCGGGATTTCGGCGGGATCTGCCACCTGCGGTTCGACGATACGAACCCGGAGACCGAGGACATGAAGTACGTCGAGTCGATCATGCGCGACGTGCGCTGGCTCGGTTTCGACTGGAAGGACAAGCTCTTCTTCGCCTCGGATTACTACGAGCAGTTGTACGACCTCGCGGTCCGGCTGATCAAGGATGCCAAGGCGTACGTCGACAGCCAGAGCGACGAGGAGATCCGGAAGGCTCGCGGCACGATCACGGAGCCGGGCATCGGGAGCCCGTACCGGAGCCGCCCCGTGGCGGAGAACCTGGACCTGTTCTCCCGGATGCGGGCCGGCGACTTCCCCGACGGGGCGCACGTCCTGCGCGCGAAGATCGACATGGCGTCCCGGAACATGAAGATGCGGGATCCGCTCCTGTACCGCATTCGCCATGCAACGCACTACCGCCGGGGCGACGCATGGTGCATCTACCCGATGTACGACTTCGCCCACCCGCTCTCCGACGCGATCGAGGGGATCACGCATTCGATCTGCACGCTCGAGTTCGAGAACAACCGGGCGATCTACGACTGGCTGGTCGACAACCTGTTTCGCGAGCCCCGTCCCCGGCAGTACGAGTTCGCGCGCCTCAACCTCGACTACACGGTGATGAGCAAGCGGAAACTCCTCCAGTTGGTGGAGGAGAAGCTCGTCTCCGGCTGGGACGATCCGCGGATGCCGACGATCGCCGGGATGCGCCGCCGCGGCTACACGCCGGAAGGGATCCGCCTCTTCGCGTCCCGCATCGGCGTCGACAAGGCGAACAGCCGCGTGAGCATGGACCTGCTGGAAGACGCGATCCGCGACGACCTCAACGCGCGCGCTCCGCGGGCGATGGCGGTCCTGCGCCCCCTCAAGGTGACGATCACGAACTGGCCGGACGACCGCGTGGAGTGGCTGCAGGTTCCATCGTGGCCCCGGGACATCGGGAAGGAAGGGTCGCGCAAGGTCCCCTTGACGCGCGAGGTCCGGATCGAGCGGACCGACTTCTCCGTCGATCCGCCCGCCGACTGGCGGCGCATGCGCCCGGGCGGTGAAGCACGTCTCATGGGCGCCTACTTCATCCGATGCGACGAGGTCCTGCGCGACCCATCCTCCGGCAAGGTGACGGAACTTCTCTGCTCATACGACCCGGAGTCGCTCGGAGCGCCGGCCAAGGGCGAGCGGAAGAAGACCACCGCGATCCAGTGGGTGTCGGCTTCGCATGCGATCCCGGCCGAAGTCCGCCTGTACGATCGGTTGTTCACCGTAGCCGATCCCGAGAACATGGAGGAGGGGAGGTCGTTCAAGGAGTTCCTGGCCCCGGCATCGATGGAGGTGGTGCGGGAAGCGCTCGTCGAGCCCGCGCTGGCGGAGCCCCCTCCCGGCGATCGGTTCCAGTTCGTCCGCCACGGCTACTTCATCGTCGACGAGGTCGACTCGAGGCCGGGCGCCCCCGTCTTCAACCGCATCGTCGGACTGAAGGACAAGTACCGTCCTGCCGGATCCGCAGTAAAACCCGCCGACCGCTCTTAGAGTGCGCCGCGGGCGGCGGGATCACCCTGTGGCGCGGATCACCACTTGCTGGAGACGCCGGCGAGATGGTTGGTGGGACCATGGCCGCTTCCGATCGGAAACCCCTTCCGGATGGCCTCGGTGACGTAATCCTTCGCCCGTTGGACGGCGTCCGGCGGCGTCAGGCCCTTGGCCAGCCCGGCGGCGATGGCGGAGGAGAACGTGCAGCCGCTCCCATGGGTGCACCTGGAATCCGACCGGGGCGACCGGAGCAGGATGAGTTCCCTCCCGTCGCACAGGACGTCGACGGCCTCGGATTCGATGTCCAGCACTCCGCCCTTCAACACCACCCATCGACACCCGGTGTTTTTCAGTTCCCGCGCCGCCTTCTTCATCGCGTCCAGTCCGTCGATCCGGCGCCCCAGGATCGACTCGGCTTCGAACACGTTGGGGGTGATGATCGTGGCGAGCGGCACCAGCTCCTCGACGAGCGCCTTGCGCGCATCCGGCGCCAGCAACGGATCGCCGCTCTTGGCGATCATCACCGGGTCGACGACCAGGTTGGGAATGCGGAATTCACGGACCGCTTCCGCCACGGCGCGGACGATGGCGGCATTGGACAACATCCCGGTCTTCGCGGCATCGGCGCCGATATCGGTCATGACGCTCCGGATCTGCTCCCGGACGAATTCCGGCGGGATGTCGACGATCCCCTGGACGCCGACGGTGTTCTGGGCCGTCAGGGCGGTGATGGCCGACATCCCGTAGACGCCGAATGCCATGAACGTCTTGAGGTCCGCCTGGATTCCGGCCCCTCCGCCGCTGTCGGATCCGGCGATGGTCAGCGCTTTCTTCATCCCTTTGGCCCTCCGGACAATATATCATCCCCCCATGCGGAGGATTAAAGCGCGGAGGGAAAAGGGATGAAGCTTCCGGCCGGAAAGGTCCCGCCAGCCCTTCTGGAGCGGCTGATCTTCAAACATCTCGGGACACGGCGCAAGGAGGTCGTGGTCGGGCCGTCCCTCGGTGTGGACGGCGCGGTCGTCCGGGTCGGCGATCGATTGCTCGTGTCGTCCATGGACCCCATCACGGGCGCCCTGGAACGGATCGGGTGGCTGGCCGTCAACATCAACGCGAACGATATCGCGACGTTCGGCGTGCGGCCCGCCTTCTTCACTTCCTGCCTCCTGCTCCCGGAACACGCGACGGAAGCGATCGTCCGGACCGTTTGCCGGCAGATCGATTCCGGCGCAAGGAAGCTCGGGATGGCGGTGATCGGGGGCCACTCCGAGACCACGCCCGGACTCGCCTTTCCCATCGTCATCGGATGCTGCATGGGCATGACGGAGCAGGGACGCTATGTGACATCCAAAGGCGCGCGAGCCGGCAACGATCTCATCCTTACCAAATCGGCGGGGATGGAAGGCACGGCGATCCTGGCCGCGGACAGGCGCTCCCGGCTCGCCGACGCGCTGGGAAGCTCCACGGTGAAAAAGGCCGCCGCGTTCTTCCGCCGGATCAGCGTGGTGGACGACGCCCTCCTGGCGTTCGGAACGGGAGGCGTTACGGCCATGCACGACCCCACGGAGGGCGGGATCGCCAACGGGATCCACGAACTGGCCGACGCATCGAACAAGGGTTTCAAGGTTTTCGAGGAAAGGATTCCGATCGCGGAGGAGACGATGCGGATATGCGAGCATTTCCGGATCGACCCGATGTGTCTCATCGCCTCCGGCAGCCTCCTGATCGCGGCGGAAAAGGATTTTTCCGGCAAGATCGTGAAGGTCCTGCGGAAGAACGGGATCGCCGCCGCGGTGATCGGGGAGCTGCTTTCCTCAACCCGGAAACGCGCCATCGTCAGGGGGGACGGCAGGGAGGAACGATTGGCGCGGCCGGTGTCCGACCATCTATGGCGTGCCCTGGAAGGATGATCCTGCGATCACCCGACCCGCAAGGCGCATAACCGTAATCCATCCTGCTGTCCTGTGAACTGAAGGTCGCCGTCAGCCGCATCGCCTAATGGTGGAACAGGTACGTGAGACCGCCGCTGATTTCCCGGAACTTGAGATCCTCCGAGTAGTCCCACTGTCTTCCGATGAAAACCCCGCCGGGCCGGACGTCGTCGATTTGTTCGATGTTGTCCTTGAGCTTCGCCCGGTATTCCCGGAAATCAAGGCGAAGGGCGAATTTCTTCGTCAGGAAGATCTTCACCCCGCCCCCGTAGTTGTAGGCGAAAGATGCCTTGTCGATGGTCATGACTCCGCCGCCCCCGGCCGTGATGAAGGGGATGATGGGGCCTTTCAGAAGGTGAAGAACGATATTCAAGTTGGTTAAAAATATCGCGTTGGTTTTTTCCTCCGAGACGATGGCGTCCGACTTGGGGTCCCCCGGCGACAGGAAGACATTGTCGAAGAGGGTGACATCGTAGGGCGTCGTGGAACCACCGAAGTCCCACTCGAACCCAAGGTGGGGATCGGCGTTGTACCCGAGCCGGAATCCGTAGACCTGCCCGTCCCTGGTCTGCGTCTCGACCGTGTGGGTTCCGCTGAGGACGGCCGTTTTCCCCATATCGGCCTTCATCGATCCCGCGTACAAACCGACCTCGAAGCCCGGCTTCACTTCCGCCATACCGGAGCGGGTGTGGAGGAGGAGGAAGCCGACGGCAGCCGCAAAGAAGATCCGTTTCATATCGCCCCCCGCTAGTCTTGTCGTTCATCGCGGAATACGGTCACTTCCCGATCTTGAAGCCGATCTCCGCGGAGACGTCTTCCGCAACGGTGGTGAAAATGGTCTTCCAGGCGCCGATGGTGTACCCTCCCCCCGCGGACACGGTGCGGCGGGCTTCCACGGAGCCGACCGTCCTCTCTCCCGGGATTTCCCTGAGGTCGCACTGGACGGAGAGCGCAGTGGCGCCCCACCCGGGCAACAGCCATCTCTTGAAGGCGCTCCCCGGTTCGTACTCGACGATCTTGCACGGCAGGAAGAAGTTCTTCCCGTCGCCGGATGCCGCCCCGTTCAGGCCGTTCTTCGCCAAGGACTTGTCCAGCTCCTCTTTGAACGTCTTCTCGACGTCGATCTCCTCGAAGGCGTTTCCCGTTACGTTCGTCGCGTTTCCGGCATGGATCTTGGAGCCCGGCTTGAGCGTGTAGCCATCCTCAAGCCTGGCCGTCCGGTTCGCCGCGCCGCATCCGGACAACAGCGCGACGATCGTCCCGAGGATCAGCATCGAAGCGATTTTTTGGAACGGATGAACTTTTGTGCCCATGCGAAGCCTCCTTTTGTTTGTGGATTGTTCTTCTCTACCGTCAGAGCGCGGGCTCGACCCGCAGCTCTTCCTCTCCCGTAAGGACAACCTCCTTTTCCCATTTCCCCCGTTCGCCGGCGTCGACAACGACGGAGAACCGGTTGTCCTTGAAGGAGGCCAGCGGCTCCTGGGAGGACACGGTGTCGACGGGGATGAAGCTGAAGGGGAAGTAAATACCGAGGCTGGCGATCGTAAAAAGGAAAGCTTCCCCCGGTTGCGTTTCCCAATAGGTCGCCTTCCGCGTTTTCCGCTCGACCTCCTGCGGATACTCCACGGGAACCATCGCCGGAACGTCCCCGACGTACCGGCCGTTGATGTAGACCTTCCCCGGCGGCGCCCCGCCGACGCACAGGCGGGTCGTCGCGGTCCTGTAGTACGAGCCGTTCTTCTGCCAAGCGGTCGAGCACGATCCGACAAGCAAGGAGATGATGAACGGAAGCATCGGCGCTTTTTTCCACCAGGGTAGGTGAAAGGTCTCATTTCCGGATGTTTTCATCGGAACCTCCGGGCAATAACGCATGGAGCTGTTCCAATGGAATCACGCCATCGATTACACGATGGCTACACGGGGCTTTGCCTCCGAGGGGGAGTCGGAAGCCGGCTTCGCCGGAGATCCCTTGCAAGCGTCTTCAACCGGCTGGAGGGCTCGATCCCGAACGTCGCATGGAGCACCTCCCGGAACCGCCCGTAGGCGGCCAACGCCTCGGCGACCCTGTCTTTCCTCTGGTAGCAGATCATCAGGCAGTGGCAGAGGTCCTCGGAGAATTCGTCCGCTTCCAGTCCCCTCTGGTAACACGTGATCGCCTTGTCCCACTGGCCGATGTGTTCCCTGTGGCGCCCCAGGTGACCAACGGAGCGGACGAACCTGCCCCGCAATCCTTTCAGGAACGGTGTCTCCCACGGGTCAGCGGTTTCCCCGGGAATCATGGGCCCCTTGAACATCCCGATGACCCTTTCCGTCAGTTCCACGGCTTTCGCCGGACCGCCACCGCCCCGCGCTTTTTCCCGTGCCTTTTCCCACTCCGTCTCCGCGTCTTCCAGCAGCGTTTCCAGTTCCCAGATATCGACCCAACAATAGTCGTCGTCGAGGGAAACCTTTGTGTCGTGATGCCGGATGGCCTTCGCCGCACCAATGAGCTTGCGAAGGCGGTGCAGCGTAGTGGCGAACGATTTGTGTGCCCGATCGCCGTCGGTCTCCGGCCAAAGAGCGTCCATAACGGGACCAACGGGGACATTTCTTCCTCCGTTGTCCACGATTACCTTGAGCATGGCGAGCGGCTTCCTGTGCACCCTTCCGGGGAAGCGAAGCGGTTTTCCCTTGCAGAAGACGCGGAAACTTCCCAGGGAGAAAATCGCCAAGGTCCAAGGCCTGTCTTCGGTCATCGACTCCATACTCGTCCCCTTCATCATGGCCATGTACCGCCTCGCTTTCCCGAAAGGAGGTAATCGCCCGCTTGCCGGGGAAAAGAGCAGAAGTCGTGCCATGCAGGGCATGAGGTAACTTCTCGTATCGAAACACCGGGTTGTGCCGGATGCCGCGCAACCTGGGTCGATTTTCGGAGGTTGAGTAAGAGCAACTGCGATGGAAACGGAGTCGATTTCCCGCTTTGAGCAAACACACGAGTGAAACGGGACTCAGGGGGTTTCCATCGTGTGGTCATGGGTTTTCTTTCCTGATGCCCTCCAGATGCGCAAGAAATTCCTGATCGTCGTTCAAGTGCCTCGTTGGGATGCCTTGGGACGCCTCCACCGCCTGCCGGGCGTAACGGATGGCCATTTCCAGGTTCCCGCGACGCTCCGCGATCCGCGCCAACGGGATCAACGCCTTGCGCCGCCGCCAGTCTTTCCCAAGGGCGGCCATGAATCGATACAGCTTCTTCTCGAAGCGCTCGGGGGGGGCGCCTCCGGCTCGCTCAAACCGGGCCACCAGGTGGTTCAGGCGGGCGTTCGCCCGTTCAAAACCGCTACGGTCATCCGCGAAGAGAGTGATGGCGCGGGCAAAGCATCCCTCGGCCCGCTCCCAGTCGCGAGCCAGCAGATAATCGTAGCCGAGGTTGTTCGTGAGGACGGCTTCGTTGGAGCGATCCCCTCTTCTCTTCGCCCTCTCCAGAAGCTCGCCGACCACGCGCGCGGCATCGCCATAGCGCCCGCACCCCTCGTAATACCGGTAGAGCAACGTGCCGGCCCTTTGAGCAAGCGTGTCATCGTCCCACGCAAGACCTGCCGCAAGGAGGTGATCCAGCAGCGAGCCGTAAGAGACGTCCCGGTCCTGAACGATCGGGCGAGGCACGCCGGGTATGAGAGATTCGATCAGCGCCGTGAACCGGATGAGATTGGAAACTCTTACGGGATCGCCGCGTGCGAGCAGTTCCGCCATTCCGTGGAGACCCTCGTCCGTTTCTCCGCGCCCGAATGCATGTAATATCGTCGAAACGAAAGGTTCGGTGGAGGCGAAAAGCCCCGCCGGTGATGGGCCGGCTCCTGTTCCGGGATCGTCGTACAGGATGTTCTCCAGCGTTTCGTCGTCGAAGTAGAACCCCGTATTCGCCGGCGGTGGACGATCGGTCATGGACGTTACCTCTCGAGACCGAAGGTGCGCCAGGAAACCGGCACGAGGTGTTGGTTCCGGTCCATCGGTTCCCCGATGATCTGTTCCGCCCCCCCGATATACTCGGTCCGACCCTCATCATCCAGCCGGCCCGGTACCGTGTGGTAGTGGACGACGCTTTGCATCAGTTCCGCGGGCAGACTGGTCGATGCAACCAACCGGATGCTTATCCCGCGTCGGGCGGCCACCTGGGCGACCACGGGAGAGATCCCGAGTCCCGGTGGAGCAACTACGATCAGAGTCTGGCCGGCGAAGGGAATGGCCATGCCGATCAGGAGGTCCTGCCACCGCAGGCTCCGGAGCGCCGGATCGGCGCGGCCCGCGAGATCCCGGACAAGGGATTCGTTCTCCCCGATTCTCCAGCACCATGCCACCGGGTTGCGCGAGGCCCCGGTAGTGCGATACCAGCTTACGGTCTGACGGTAGTTGGGGAAAATGGGCGAGAACACGACGAGGCCCGACAGAACGTCGTCCCCGATCCCCGTTTTGGAGCGTTGGGCTTCGGATCCCGGAGCGGCTCGCCCGTATGTTATGAGGTCGATAAGGCCGTCCCCTGGGGTCCGGAGCAGGCGCCGGAATGCGGCGGAATCTCCGGAGAAGTTGGCAAGCCAATCGACCGGCTCGAAGTACAGCGACCATTCGCGGGGTTGCCCTCCGGAGAGGGCCTCATCGAAGATCCATACTACCGGGAAGCCTTCGGGCAATTCCGATGGAACCGCGCCCGGTCGCATTCGGGCGTCGCGAACCCAGATCTGCTCCTTTCCCCGGCTGTGGGCGCGCAGGGTGGCCTTCACATCGAATCCATCGAGAAGTTGCCCGCCGTAAGGCTCCGAAACCGTTTCGCGGCGTCGGCGGAGACTCCTGGCGACGGCCATGGCGCAGAGTCCGTTGATCAGATCCTCCCAGGGGCGCCAGGTGAAACGGTACCCGAAGGCACGCTGTTTCACGGCCAACGTGGCGCGCCACGCGTCCGGCACGGGAAAGGCCGAAGGTCCGCAGGAGCCTCCCGGGAGAAGGGCGGGGACCTGGAGATCGCCCGAACCCTGCTCGTTTTCGCTGAACACCAATTGTCCGGTCGCTCCCTCTCCGGCCAGCGGAGGGCGGAGATATCCGCAGTCCGACAGCGTCTTGGGGTCTACCCAGGGAAATTCGGAGAGGGTGCGCCGCAGGACGGCGCAGAAATCCTCGGAGAGCGTTGCGCGCGCGCAGGTATCCACCATGGCCAGTGTCGGCTGCGAACGCTGGTTCAGCAGTGTCTGGCCACGGAGGAGTTGTTCGAAGGCGGCGATGCCGGACAGGTCGCTCCGTTTCCGTGCATGCGCTTCCCGGTCGGTCGCATCCCGGAAGTGATGCCGGTACGCCCTGCGGAAGAGAGTCTGGAGCATCGCCTCGCGCGGTATCGGGCGGTGATGTCCATGAGGATCCAGCAGCGGGTGCCGGCGTCGACGCTCGAACGCCGACGCAACTGCAGGGAAAATATCCATGTGGGCGACCGCCAGGGCCGGATCGATGACGGCCCGGCGAAAGCCGCCGGGCTCCATGGGCGCCACCATGTCCAGACCCTTCACGGAAGGCCGAAGTCCCTCGGCGGCAAGGAGCGCCTCGATCCGGCTCCAGTGCGCCATGCCGCCGGTGAAGAGGACGCGGCCGTGGCGCTGAAGGAGCCCTTTGAGCCTGGCGGCCATCGCCAACTCCCGGCGTGGGTCGACCTCCGTGTCGACGGGTGCGGACGCGGCGAAGCGGTGAAGGTCTCCGGACAGATCGCGGCCCGCCCCTGTCGGATCGGGAAGCACGCGCTGCGGATAGATCGGATTCGCCGTTTCTTCCAGGTCCACGCCGTAGAGCGGCACGTCGAGCTCTCGGGCGCATCGCATCGCCTCCACGATCGAATCGGTGGGGGAGAGGACGAGCACTGACGTCGAAGCGTACCCCAGTTCCTCTTTAAGCACCGTGGACGGAATCCGTTCCAGCTCATCGCCTGTCTCGCGTTGGAGTTCCATGGCTCTCTCCCGAGCCGAGGAACGGAGATAGCGGTTCCGTTTCGTCAGGCCGAGCATGCAGGGGAGACGCTTTCGCCGATCGGGACCGATGCCGAGTTCGCCGAGCCAACGGTGCGCCGCAGCGGCCATCAGAGGGCCAAGCTCCACCGCGACGGCATTCGGGCGGCGGGCGGGATCGCAGCAGGCGCGGTTGACCTCCAGCGCGAAGTTCGCCTGGAAATGCACTGCCGGGACGGCGACCAGTGTGGAGGAGCCCACATCCATATCGATCGGACCGTTCGTTCCCATTCGTCACCCTGTCTTCGCGAACAACTGCTGAAACGCCGCCTCCAGGTGCTTGCGCGTGGGGTTCGCAGGAGGTTTCTCTCCTTCCTGGGAGAGCGACCGATCCGGAGATGCGGCATCGGCGTCGGCGAGGTTGAGCATGAGCCCGAAGAGATAGAGCGTGTCCCGCGGCGATGGCGGGACGTCTCCGCGCTCCTTCCGCCAGAGCTGCCAGAAGAGGCTGAGGAGGCGATCGGAATCCCGTTCGAGTCTTCCGATGCGGGGGAAGCGGGTCTTGACCATGCGGTCGATCTCCTCGCGCGGCGGAAAACCCACATCGATCCGTGGCCGAAGGCGCGAGTGGATGAATTCCGGCAGCGCGTTGCCGGCCAGGTCCACGGTGTTCGTCGCCGCGACGAAACGAAAGCCGGGGTGCGCCATGATCCGCTCGCCCAAAAGGTTCGAGTCCAGGTACCTGCGCTCGTCCAGCACGCTGACCAGCGGAGCGAGCGCGCGGGACCGCAGTTTCCCGATCTCGTCGACGAAGCAGATGCCGCCGCGGGCCATAGCGGTCGCGAGCGGGGACAGGATGTAGTCCATCTTGCGCAGGGGATCGTCGCTGAAGCGCACGGCGCAGACGAGGTCCTCGGCGGTTACATCCTCGTGCCCTTGGAACACGTAGAGGTTCTTCCCGGTGCAGCGCGCCAGCTCGTAGACGAGGCGGTTCTTGCCGACCCCGGCTTCGCCCACGAGGAGCGGCGCCAGCGGCGGAAAGCCCGACTGTCCGATCCAGGAGGCGAGCACCATTCGCGCTTCCTGGTTGCGCCCGATCAACTCATCCTCGACCCGCAGGGCGGGTTGGTACGGAGAGCTGACCTGTACGGTTTTGCCGTTGATCCGCAGGAACGCCGGCTGGCCCATGGAAACCTCCTTATGCGACGAACCGTTGAAGGAGTTTCTCGCGGCCGGGGTATTTCTTCAGGGCCGTCGAGATGAAATGGGTAGTCCGCAATCTTCGGACCAGGGACGGGGAGAGGGTGTCAAGCGGAACGATGATCATCTTGATGTTCTTCTCCCGTGCAAACCGCGCGAGCTTCTCCGGGAGAGACCACCCACAGTGAGCCACCACGATGACGGCGCGCTCGGCGTATTTCACGGGCCATGCCACGAATTTTTCCGCATGGGAGAAATCGGCCAGTTCCGGGTCCTCGAACGGTGTCTGCCGGCACTGGTACCGGGCGGGCTTCTTCGTAATCGCCTCGTATCTCTCCACCCCCATGTCGGAACGCGTATAAAGGAACGCCAGGGCTTCGTTCCAGTCCCGGCGGATGTGACCGTTCAGGGAGGATTCGATCCTCCCTACCGCTTTGAAGAGGGAGTACACGAGGTCCGGAGGGGGATGCCGTTCGAACGGGAACGTGTCGTTCCCCAGGTTGATGTTCCTCTGGGAGAGGTTCGCGTCGTGGATCACGGAGAAGGCGCACTCGTCGATCCGATCCGAAAACAGGAACACGTGCGGGGTGTGCGCGTCGACGGACAGGAACCGCAGGTCGCCGCGTCGTTTCCGGACGTACAGGGCCTTCTCCTTCATCGCCCTGGCGCGGATCGTGGCCTTCCACCGGATGCCGTCCCCCATCCCGCCCCAGCTTCGTTTCACGACGGCGCGCCGGGTCTCCCTGGCGATGTTCTCTCTCACGAGAGCGCAGGCGCCTTGATGGAGGATGTAATCGTCCTTGACCGCCCAAGTTATGCCGGTGCAGGGCCCTTTGAGTGATTTCTCTTCGGCTCTCGTGAGAGAACGGCGGGCGATGTCGGCCCATCGGCCGCGGCCGGGATCCTCGACGGCCGGCAGGCCGACGCCTCCGCCCCGGATATCGGTCCCGAAAGAATCGCCGCCCTCCAAGGCATCCGGGAGCTCGAAGGCGGCGCCCTCCTTCAACGTTCCATCGGCGGTAAGGGAATAGAACCCTGTACCGTCCGCGCCGAGCTTTTTGTCCGGGACCGGGTACGCAAGCAGCGTTTCCGCCAGTTCCCTGGCGAATTCCTTCCCGAAGCACGACTCCGCGGCGTCCAGGAGATGGGACGACGGGAAGGGAACGACCCTTCCCGACGCGATCATACGCGCCCTCAGGTATCGCAGGAACGCCAGGAAACGGGTGATGGACCTTCCGTTGGCGACGCGGGGATCGTCCTTCTCGATGAGTCCGAGGAGGGTGGTGCCGAGCGCTTCGAGCTTGTCGAACGATCGAACGTTGCCCTTCTTCACTGCCTCGAAGAATTTCAGGTTTACGCAGGGGTAATCGTCGAGGAACCCCATGGTCCAGAGGGAATACGGATCCTCGGCGAGAAATGCCAGGCCCAGTTCCTCCTGGGGTGCAGGGCGGGGTGGAGTGTCTCCCTTTATGCCGTTCTCGAGGGCCTTCCGGACCGCCCACCAGAGCCGGTATTCGCAGACGAAGAGGGTCCGTTCACCCGACGCAAGGGCTTCCGCGAGGCGGGCCGCCACGAGCGATGCCCGCGCGGCCGTAAACGCCTTGGTGACGGGCGGCGCCTGCTCCCACAGCGCGTCCATTCGCGACCACAGGGGCGCGAAGTATCGATCCAACCCTTTCGAAAGGGCGAAGTTTTCGTCCAATAGCGGCCGGTCGGGCGAGAAGATTGCCCCATCGGGATGGAACAAGAGGTTTTCCGCATCGATGCATTCGTACCCGACCCGTCTCCGTCGGGCGGCGAACGTCGCGATATATCCGGCGTCGTTGGGGACGAACGGCAACAGGAGATGCCTGTCCGGGCCCTTCCGGACGACCATAGTGAAGGCCAGCGGAAAGGCGGAATGCGCGAGCTCGATCAGTACCCCTTGGCCCAGGAACCGGGGCAGGTCGACCACGAGCCGGTCGAACCCCCCCGCATCGAGCGCAGCAACGGCGAGCTGAGCGAATGCGAGCCTCCCGCGGACGTACGGGACGATCGCAAGACCCGGCCGGCCGGGAAGCTCAATGGGTGATCCCGCCGCCTCCGTCTTTTCGAAGGACCAGAAGATGTTCGATCTCATCCGGCTTCTCCTGCGAAACGGTCTTTTCTCCAGTTGCGGCCTTCGCACGAATCCCGGCCGCGGGTTCTTCCGCTTCGCTCTCCCTGGTTTCGGCTCTTCTGAGGAACTCCCGGATCTCTGCGTTACTCGCCCGGTCGGCACCGGCTCGGCTCGCCATGCCGTAGGCGAACTGCAGGCGGGTCCTGGCCTCCCGGGGTGTGGTTTCCGTATTCCAGAACTCCTTCATGTAGATTTTCATCCATCGGTCGTCACCTGGGGGAAGGTGTCTTTGCAGGATCATCCGGAACGTGGCGGGCGGGGGAATCCCGACGCGGATGGCGGGGGAGAGCCGCTCCTCCAGGAAGTGCGGAAGTCGCCCTCCGGACTCCTCGTCCTCGTTCAAGGCGGCGCAGAAGAGGAACTCCTCGTGCGCCTCGATCCGGATCCCCGCCAGGACCGAATCCAGCATCCTGCGCTCGTCGAGCACGGAGGCGAGAGGGTTCAGCGCGGCGGGAGGGGCCTTGCCGATTTCGTCGAAAAAGAAGATCCCCCCCGCGAGCATCGCGGCGAAGAGCGGGGAGGCAACGTACTCGATCCTGTCGGAGGAAGCGAACCGTGCGGTGCAGGCGACGTCCTCCGGGTCGAGTTCCTCGTTCCCGTTGAGGATGTACAGCGGCTTTCCCAGGATCTTCGCCAGTTGGTACACGATGGCGTTCTTTCCCACCCCCGGCGGGCCGAAGAAGCGGATGTTGAGGGATTTGAGCCCGTTGCCCGGCATCCAGGCGGCCAGCGCCCGCTCCATGATCTCCTTCCGCTCGACGAAGTCGATCGAAGGGATCCTTTCCGGGTGGGGAAGGCGAATCCCGACCCCCTGGATCTCCACGAGGGGGTACGCCTGGTGTATGTCGTTTCGCGCTCCTGTTCGCGCCATGTCATGACCTCCTTTCTTCCGCCGGGGATAAACGCACGGATCGTGCCGGAATCCGGAGGAACCGATTCGTGATGCCGGAACGGCAGATTGGGGGATCCGGCAGGTAGGAGGCGGACGAGTTCCTCCGGTCGAGTTTTGCGCAAGACACTCCCGTTGAGTCGAATTCCCACATCTGGTAGCATGTGGTACAAACTCAACCGTCCCGGGGAAGGCCGTGAAGATCGAGGCGCTGAAATTCCTCGCCGATCCGCCGGGAGAGCCACCCCGAAGAGTCCACCTGGACGCGGGGGCTCCCGGGGACCTTGCGCGGGCGTTGGATGCGGGCGTTCCCGCGGCGTTTGTCATTCCGGCCAGCGCGTTGGAACCATTCCGGAAATTCGGCGATCTCGTCATCGACCGCGGGGCCAAGCACAAGGCCTCGGGGCTCTCCAGGTATCTCCTCGGGAAGGACAAGATCCCTCTCATCCAGGGATCGTTCGTCGACGGCGGACAGCTCAAACGCGGAGTCCGGGCCCTCCTGTCCAACGCCGTCGCGCAGCGGGAGAAGAACGTCTACCTGATCGGCACGGGCGATGCGCTCTTCCAGGCCGTCTGGGAGCAGGCCGCCAAGGGGCCGCAAGGGAAGGTGGCTGCGGGGAGAGGAAAGCGGGGACCGGGGTCTTCCGGCGGTCCCGACGATCCGGAGGGCGGGAGCACGGTTTCCCGCTTCCTGCTGGACGTGCTGGGGATCTACGAGGAGCCTCCGGACCTGGCGCGAAAGTACGTCGGCGAATCGGCGGAGGCGAAACTGGTCCGCCAGTTCATCCTCCACGCCGCGCATACCAAAAGCACGGTCCTGATCCTTGGAGACACGGGCACGGGGAAGGAAATCGTCGCACGCTCGATCCACGAATACAGCGGCCGCCCGATAGAGAAGTTCCGGGCGGTCAACTGCGGGGGGATCCCCAAGGATCTCCTCGAATCGGAGCTGTTCGGCCACGAGAAAGGCTCCTTCTCCGGGGCGGTGGACCAGAAGGCAGGCCTTTGGGAAACCGCCGGTGAGGGGACGCTCTTCCTCGACGAGGTGGGGGACCTCTCCCTGGCCCACCAGGTGAAGATTCTCCGGGCGCTCGAGGATCGGCGGATACGTCGATTGGGATCTACCAGGGACATTCCCGTGAACGCACGGATCATCGCAGCGACGAACCGGGATCTGTTCTCGATGGTCCAGGACGGACGGTTCCGCGAGGACCTCTATTACCGGCTCCGCGAGTTTCTGATTCGCACTCCTTCCCTTCGTGACCATCCTGGAGACATCCCTTTGATCGCGCAGTCCTTGTGGCGGCGGATCGCGGGGGATGGGGAAAGTCCGCTTTCCGGGGAGATCCTCGAAGAGCTCAAAACGCTTCGGTGGCCGGGGAACGCCCGGGAGCTCAAGGCGGTCCTCAGCTCCCTCCACTCCTTCTTCAGGACGGGGAATCTGCGGCCCGAGTATCTGCGGGCGGTGTTCCTCTCCCTTGGGCAGGATGTATCATCGCGTACGGAACCGCGCGGCCGATGGAAGGCCGTGCTTCGGGAAGTGGAGTGCATCACCCACCTCCGCAGGGTCGAAGAGGTGGTCCACGCCACCGGGGCCGCCTTTGGTTCTTTCAGCAGAAAAAAACGTACGGGCGATGGCGGCGCGGTGGAAGCCGTCGCCGATCTCCTGCGGCAACGGTTTGGGGAGCTCGAGGTGCTTTGCCTCCAGCCGCTGTTGTTCCACAAGGAGTCGGTCTTCGCGGAGGTGAACCGGTTCAAGGGGAGCCTGGCCTTTTTCCAGGGCCTGCTGCAGAAAGACGCCCGTGAGGCCGTTCGGTACCTGAAGAAGGACGTGGACAGGGGAATGCACCGTCTGAAAAGAGAGATCGGCAGGGAGATCCGGCTCCTGCTGTCCGGCACGTCGTAAGTGGCGCTGTCCGGCAAGACCTTCCGCATCTTCATCAGCTCCACCTTCTCCGACCTGAAAGAGGAGCGCAACGCGCTCCAGGAGCGCGTCTTCCCGCGTCTGCGGGACCTGTGCATGGCGCACGGATTCCGGTTCCAGGCGATCGATCTGCGGTGGGGGGTGAGCGAGGAGGCGTCGCTCGATCAGCAGACGGTCCGGATCTGCCTGGAGGAGATCGCCCGGTGCCAGAAGACCGCGCTCAAGCCCAACTTCATCGTGCTGCTGGGGGACCGGTATGGCTGGTGTCCTCTTCCCTACGAGATACCTGCCTCCGAGTTCGAGGAGATCGAACGGCGCGTTAACGATTCCTCAACCCATGAACTGCTTGCAACTTGGTACCGCCGGGACGACAACGCCGTCCCTCCTGTGTACTGCCTACAACGGCGGACAGGGGAGTTTGTTGATTTAAGTGTCTGGGAAGAGCGCGTCGAGAGACCTCTGCGCGCCGTCCTGCTCGAAGCAGTGGCCGGAATGGACCTGTCGGAGGATGACCGGCTGAAGTATGCCACCTCCGCGACGGAGCAGGAGGTTGTTCGCGGCGCCATGAAAGTCGAGGACGCGAGAGAGCATATCTTCTGCTTCTTCAGGTCGTTCCTCGTGGAGCGGGCCGACGGGTCCGTGGCGGCTCAAAGGGAAAATGGGCACCTCTCTCCCGTCGACGAGGTATCGCGTGATGGGGATTTTCACCATTTTGTCGACCGGGCGCCCCACGGGGAATTCGATCCGGGCGCATATGCCCAGCTTGCGAATTTGAAAGGCCGCCTCGAATCGCTCCTTCCCGGGAAAACGATGAAGTACCAAGCCCGTTGGACCGATTCGGGAGTCACCCTCTCCCATCTCGATGCCCTCTGCACCGACGTCTACGACTCTCTCTCCCGGGAGATCATGAAGCAGATCTCCCGGTCCGGGAAGACAGATCCGGAAGAACTGGAGGATCAAGCACATGAGGAATTCGGGGAGGAACGGGCCAGGATTTTCGTTGGACGCGCGGCGATCCTCGACACGATCCGAAAGTACATCCGGTCCGAAAACCGCCACCCCCTGGCCATATACGGAGAACCGGGTTCGGGTAAATCTGCCCTGATGGCGCGTGCCGTCCATGAGGCCCGGGAAGACAATCCCGGTGCGGAAGTCATCATCCGATTTGTCGGTGCCACACCGGCTTCTACAGACGGCCGATCGCTTCTTGAGGACCTGTGCGGCCGGGTCGGGCGGGCATACGGATCGAAAGAGGAAACACCCCTGGAGTACAGGGACCTGGTTCAGGAGTTCACGAAACGTCTTAAGCTGGCGACGAAGGAAAGACCGTTGATCCTGTTCCTGGATGCTCTCGACCAACTTTCCGACGCAGATCATGCTCGCAACCTGACGTGGCTCCCCGGGGCGCTCCCTGAGAACGTCGGCCTAATCGTGTCTGCAATTCCGGGGGAAGGTACGGACGCGCCGGGGAGGAAGATGCCCCCCGATCGTATCGTGGTACTCGGACCGATGGTTGCGGGTGAGGGGTCGGACCTGCTCGACCGATGGCTGTCCGCCAACCGGAGAACCCTGCGGCCCGACCAGAAGAGCGAGGTTCTCGGAAAGTTCGAGAAGTGCGGATTGCCGCTTTATCTCAAACTGGTGTTCGAGGAGGCACGTCGCTGGAAATCGTACGACGATCTCTCGTTCGGGACCGATGGAAAATCCGGTCTGAGCGGAGATGTACCCGGCCTGATCGACGATCTCCTTAGGCGACTCTCCCGGGAGGAGGAGCACGGGAACGTCCTCGTTTCCCGCGGCCTGGGATATGTCGCGTCCGGGAAGAACGGCTTGACTGAGGATGAACTGCTCGACGTGCTTTCCTGTGATGGTGAGGTGATTAAAGATTTTCAGAGGCGCTCTCCCAAATCTCCGCCGGTGTCGGCCCTTCCTGTCATCATCTGGTCCCGCCTTCGATCCGACCTCGATCGGTACCTGGGCGAACGCCAGGCCGACGGAACCTCGACGATCTCCTTCTTTCACCGCCAGTTTGAGAAAACGATCGCCCGGAATTACCTGACAGGCAATTCAAAGCGAGCACGTCATGAATCGCTCGCCCATTACTTCGCGTCCCGGCAGCTCTGGCTTGAAACGGCCGGAAAGAAGACCCCGAACCTCCGAAAAGTTTCCGAGCTACCCTTCCAGCATGCGCACGGAGGCATGACGGACGGGCTTCGGGAGACATTAATTGACTTCGACTTCCTCTACGCCAAGGTCTTTGCCCTTGGTCCCCATTCATTGATTGCCGACTTCGACTTGGCCTTTATCGATGAATTACATATTAAGACGGACATGCCGGATGAGTCACTTCGTTTCCTGGGGTTGATCCAGGGGGCTCTTCGCCTCTCCGCGCACTTGCTTGCAAGAGATCCCGATCTGCTGCCCGGACAATTAACGGGCCGCTTGTTGTCCTATGATCTCCCGGAAATACATGCCTTGCTCTACCAGATTGGAAAGCGGAAAGAAGTCCCATGGTTGCGACCGATGTCGCCGTCCTTGGAACCACCCGGTGGGCCGCTTCTGCGAACTCTGGACGGTCATAAAAATGGAGTTTGGGCCTTGGCCATTACCCGGGATGGAAAACGAGCCATCTCGGGCTCCAAGGACGCGACCCTGAAGGTATGGGACTTGGAGACCGGTGAGGCGCTTTGCACTCTGGAATGCCATTCAGATGGCGTTGTTGTTGCCATAGCCGTGACACCGGACGGACGGAGTGCGGTCTTGTGTTCCGGGAACAAGACCCTTAAGGTGCGTGACCTGGAGACGGGTGAGGACCGTTTTACTCTGGATGGTCATGCGGGTGGAGTTTGGGCGGTAGCCATTACCCGGGACGGAAGGCGAGCCGTCTCAGGTTCTACGGACACCACACTCAAAGTATGGGACCTGGAAACGGGCGAAACCCTTCGGACTCTCGAGGGGCATACCGAAGCTGTTAGTGCGGTAGCTGTTACACCGGACGGCAAGAAGGTTGTCTCGGCCTCTTGGGACGCCACCCTCAAAGTTTGGGACCTGGAAACCGGAGAGGAACTGGGTACTCTCAAAGGCCATACCGATAAGGTATGGGCAATAACCGTCACCCAAGATGGAACGCGAGCGGTCTCAGGTTCTTCGGACACCACACTCAAGGTGTGGGACCTGGAGGCGCGCAAGGAGCTCGGCACCCTTGAGGGGCACAAAGACAAGGTCAAAGCGGTAGCCGTGACCCCGGATGGCAGAAGGGCTATCTCGCTCGACGATTCCAATACAACGCTTAGGTTGTGGGACCTGGAAACCTTCGAGATGCTGCGTACCTTGGAGGGTCATACCCATTGGGTGCTGACCATAGCCGTGACCCCGGACGGAAGACGGGCTGTATCGGGTTCTGAAGATAACACGCTCAAGGTGTGGAACCTCGAAGCTGGGCGCGAGGAGCGCACGCCGGCGGGACATACGCAGCGGGTATCCTGCGTGGCGGTGACTCCGGATGGCAGGCGCGCGGTGTCGGGTTCGGAGGATCAAACCCTGAAGGTGTGGGACCTGGAAAGCGGGAAGGAACTGCGCACCCTGATGGGTCATACCCGCTCCGTCAACGCTGTGGCGGTGACGCCGGATGGACGGCGGGCGGTCTCCGCTTCAGGGGATGGGACCGTGAAGGTGTGGGACATTGAAACCGGCCAAGCCCTCCGAACTCTCGAAGGCCATGCCGATGCGGTTAGTGCGATAGCTGTCACATCGGACGGCAAGAGGGCTGTCTCGGCCTCCGATGAGAGTGCGCTCAAAACATGGGACCTTGAAACCGGAGAGGTGCTGTATACCTTGGAGAGCCAAGACAGACGGGTCTCGACGGTAGCCGTAACGCCGGACGGTAAAAGGGCCGTTTATGCCTCTATGGATAAAACGCTGAAAGTAACCCTGAACGTGTTTGACTTGACGACTGGCGCGACAGTGCACGTTCTGGAAGGCGGCGTCGGGAGGGTAGCCGTGGCCCCGAACGGATGGGGCGTCGTCGAGGCCTCCGGGAAAAAAATTATGGTAGTGGACCTGGAGACCGGTGAGGTGCTCCAAATCCTGGAAGGAGATACAGAATGGATCGAGGTGGTTGCTGTGACGCCCGATGCAAAGGGCGCCATTTCGCGTTGCGATGGCGCGCTCAAGGTGTGGGATCTAGGTACCGGCAAGGCGCTCTGCGACCTGAAGGGCCATATCGTTTTAGTTAACGTGGTGGAGGTAACGCCCGATGGAGGGCATGTTGTCTCGGGCTCTTATGACATGACCTTAAGGATGTGGGAATTGCAGAGCGGTGAGGAGATCGCTTGTTTTGGAGGAGACAGCGGGTTCACCGCAACCGCTGTTACCTGGGATGGAAATACGATCATCGCGGGAGAGGAATCCGGCAGGATCCATTTCTTGCGGATAGAGAACATTGTTCCCGGTTCTCCGATTGTCACCGCGTTTGCCTCTCCGGTCCATGGTGACGTTGCCTTCGGTTGTCCCTTGTGCCGAAACTGGTCCCTTGTTCCTCCCTCCGCTCTGGGGAGAGAAACCGGTTGTCCCAGGTGCCGCAAGATCGTAAGACTGAACCGCTTCACCACAAACACCGACTGGCGGCCGATCGAGAAGGCGTGGCGTGGGGATCGAAAATGAGTACGGGCAAATCGTTATCGCCACACTGGAAATAAAAATGGATAAGCTTCGAATAGACGAAAATGCCCGCCCCGTCCCCGTTGTCCGGTTGATCATCCCGGACGGTGATGGCCGGGTCCTGATTCTGAGACGCGAAAAAACGAAGTACGGATTGGGTGAATGGTGCCTGCCGGGCGGGAAGGTGGATTACGGCGAGACCGTAGAAGAGAGCATTGCCAAGGAGATCCGCGAGGAGACCTCCTTGAACTGCACGGCAACCCGGTTCCTCTTCTACCAGGACAGCCTTCCAATGAGGCCGGGGGGGATGCACTGCATCAACCTCTATATTGAGTGCCGGGTCGAGGGGACGGTCCGTCTGAACGACGAGTCGAGCGACCATGCGTGGATCTCGCAGGGCGATTTGCCTCGATATTCGCTGACGTTCCGGAACGACGAGGGGCTGCTGAGGTATTGGAGGGAGAAGAAAGCGTAGAAAGGAGAGCCGTCATGGCCGTGGACGGGACGTGGCTAAAGGAGCAGGTGAGTCTGTACAGGAAGGAATATCCCGTCTACAAGGCGTACGCCGATGCCCTTCGCCGCGTGCTCGAGGAAGCGTGCGCGACCCGCGCGCCGAACTCCATCATTCAGGTGAGGGCGAAATCCCTCTCCAGCTTCGCGCAGAAGATCATCCGGAAATCCGAAAAGTACCCCGATCCCGTCCACCACTTCTCGGACCTCTGCGGGGCGCGGGTGATCACCTCGACCCAGGAGGAATCCGACCGCGTCTGCCGGTTCATCCGGGAGAACTTCCGCATCGACGAGGCGAACAGCGAGGACGCGAAGGCCCGCCTCAAGACCGGGGAATTCGGGTACCTGTCGGTGCACTACATCGTGCAGGTCCGCTCGAAAAAACTGCTGGGTGTCGACCTGCCCCGGGAGATCGGCGAGCGGAAGGCCGAGATCCAGGTGCGGACGTTCCTCCAGCACGCCTGGTCGGTCATGGCCCACGACCGTTTTTACAAGAGCGAGTTCAAGGTGCCCAAGACCCTGGAGCGGGACATGGCGAGGGTCGCCGCCCTTCTGGAGGAAGCCGACCACGAGTTCGAGCGCGTGCTGGGAAGCCTGGGTGTTTTCGCGATGAACTACGGCGTCCACATCTCCCCCGAGGAACGGCAGGAGGAGATGGCGCGTCGGATCGCCGTCCTGGAAAACGAGCCGGAGGAGGCGAACAAACCCGCAGAAGCCCTCCGCGTGGCGCGGCTTGCCAGGATCTCGGGGGAATGGGAGACGATCGTGAAATATCTCTCCCCGTATGAAGGCGTCAGGGGAAAGGCGGGAACCCCGGCGCTCCTTCTGGAACTTGGTCATGCGCTATGCCGGGCGAACAGGGGATGGATCCGGGGGAGAAAGGTCGATGTGAAGAAAGCGCGAAAGTACAGGAAGGGGCAGGCCTTGCTGGAAAAAGTCGGCCGGCCGGACGAGATCGGTCAGGACTGTGCGGCCCATCCATCGATGGAGCGGGACGAAACGCGCGCGCGGGCTCTTTATACCCTTGCCTGGTCGTACGAAAACGTGCCGGGTGAGGAGCTGAAGGCGCGAGAGCTGTATCATAAAGCGTACTGTTGCGATCCGATGAACTCCTATCACCTGGCCTCCTTTATCGAGTTCGAGATCTTCTGCAACAAGGACAGGTCTTTCGTCCCGATGCTGCGCCCCGCGCTTCTTAAGGCGATCGACGCCTGCCGCGCCCACGCCGACGCGGGGATCGAGCTCCCGTGGGCCTTCCTGACCATGGGGCGCTTCCTTCTTCTTCTGGGCCATCCGTACGAAAGTCTTTCGGCCTACGCCAAGGGGATCCACCTATGCTTGAGCGGGAAGGTATGCGCGCCGGACGACGTCCTCGATGCGGAAACGGATTTCCTGAGGCGGATAAATTTCGGGCGGAAATATCCTCAGCCGGAACAGTGGGTCGCGGACTTCCTGCTGCTGGCGAAGGCGCTCAAGCCCTCAGGGGTCAGTGCCCTTGAAGAAATAAGGGAAAAGGCGCCCCGCAAAAAGCCGTTCCTACACCCTGTCGTGATCGTCGCCGGAGGCGCCCACGCGGATTTCCAGAACGAGATGGAGGGGTACAAGGGTCTGCTGGAAGGGACATTCGACCGTTTTTCCGGGACGATCATTTCCGGCGGGACGACGGCGGGGATCCCTGGGATCGTAGGCGGCCTCGCGCAACGGCTGACCGACGGCCGGGGAATACACGTCGACGTCATCGGGTATCTCCCCCGGTCCTTGCCGAAGCATGTGCAGATGGACCGCCGGTACCACGAACTGATCGATACGGAGGGGGACGATTTCTCCCCGCACCAGCCGCTGATGAACTGGTTCGATCTTGTCGCGGCGGGAGTCAAGCCGTCCGATGTGAGTGTCCTGGGGATCAACGGAGGGCGAATCGCTGCCTTCGAATACCGCCTGGCGCTGGCGCTTGGGGCGAAAGTGGGGATTGTCGAAGCGAGCGGCCGTGCGGCTTCGGAATTGCTTCCCGACGCGGACTGGTGGAACGTTTCCGGTTTCGTTGTGCTTCCATGCGACCCGATGTCCGCGAGGGCCTCCGTGCGGTCGGCCGGCGTGCCCGCGGATCACGGCGCGATCGATAGGATGGCGGAATACATCCATGGAAAATTCCTCGAAGAGAACCGTTGGATAAAAACCGACCCGGTCATGATGCCATGGGACCGCTTGAGGCCCGACTTGAAGCAATCGAACCTGGAGCACGCCGCGTATATCAGGGAGATCCTCGGCTATGCGGGATTCGGAATACGCCCCATCACGGAAGGAACGAGCGGGCCTCCGCCCGGGTTCGAAGAAAAAGTGGAACTCATGGCCGAGATGGAACACGGGCGATGGAACGTTGAACGGCTACGGGCGGGGTGGAAGTACGGCCCGGTGAAGGACTCCGAGAAACGGATCAGTCCGTTCCTCGTGCCATGGAGCGAACTTCCCGATGAGATCCGTGAGTATGACCGCACGACCATCAGGAACTACCCTGCCGTGTTGGCCCGTGTGGGGATGGAGATCTACGATAAAGAAGATTGAGAAGGGGACCCAGGTAGGGTTTACCTCTCCTTGGAAATGCAGTTTTCTCCGGAATGGAGGGAAGAACGTTAATGACAGATCCTGAGTCCTCCGTTCCAAAGACACTTTCCCACCAACGCCTCGTCCGCGTCTTCGTCTCCTCCACTTTCCGGGACATGCACGCCGAGCGGGATGAGCTCGTCAAGTTCGTTTTCCCCGAATTGCGGCGGTGGTGCCGGGAGCGGGCTGTGGAGTTCGTAGAGTGGAACTGCAGTGAGGACGCCGCCCGACCGGCTCCCGAAACAATTGCGTTCCCGATCCTTGGACCCGTATAATCTCTTGGAGTCCAAAGGAGAATTTCTGCATTAAGATCTAGGTGGGCAGATTAAAGGGGAGTTAGGCACTTGTCAGGGGCTTAATCTATGGATGTTTCCGACAAATTATTGCATTCCCATTCAACACTTTCCAAAACTATTATGTTCATAATAGTTGTAACGATGTTGATATCGGTATATATAATGCAACGCGCATTAACTGACATACTCCGCGTAACCCCAAATGCTCTGTTTTGGTCTGGAAATATACAATATGCCGTGTTTGGGTTGACATTTAGATATGCTACATTGACTATAGTATGGCCCCTATTTTTAGGATTTCTCTGTTTTGTATTCCATAGTGTTGTAAAAAAGAGATCGCTTATTGAATCTTTTCTGTTAACAGAGTGGATTTCCTCGGAATCAAATTTTCCTCATCGTCAGAATGATGAAATGCAGCATATGCCACCGATACTTTGGCATAGTATTTCTTTCGTTCCAAGTCTTGTATTAATATTCCACTTGATTGCTGGCCTTTCGTATTTTGCTCAATTCCGTTACTTCGCTACCGTTGGTAACACCAATTATTACCCATTTTTCGGCTCAGGAAGTCCTTGGACTAAGGCACTTGTTTTTACGGCTGTAGCGACTATATTAATATCGTCGATAATTGGTTTATGGTGTACAAATATATTTAGACAAGCAATAAGCACATTGCGGCAGAGTAATCCAAACATGTTTATAGAGTTAATAAAAAGGGAACTAGTAATTGATAGAGCAATACAGAGGCTGGATTCTGTTAATGGTTCTGTAAAAGTAAATAATAATGGGTCAATGCTTAGTCAATGGGAAATATTCATATCAGCTAAAAAATTGGATGATAATGGGAATCTAACTCGTGATAATATGATCGCTGATGAATTATATGACTTTATGCAAGATAAGGGATTTTCGGTTTTTTTAAGTAACAGATCGCTGGAAAAACTAGGGGTTTCGGATTATAAAAAGTCTATTGATGACGCCTTAGACAAAAGTTCTTGTTTGGTAGCCGTCGGCACTTCAGCGAAAAACCTAAATTCGTCCTGGGTAAGATATGAATGGGATAGTTTTCTAAATGATGTCCTCAGCGGAGTAAAGCCCAAAGGGAAAATATTTGTTTATGTTGAGGATGTTCCTATCAATGAACTTCCGAGGCCTCTGCGACAGTCACAGGTTTTTATACATAATAATATCGGGGAGATGGAGAGGTTATATAATTTTATTAATAATTCGTTGTCAGCAAATGATACAAAGGATTTGCGATAATACGATAAATGAAATGCGCAATAATAATTGCCGATGATGCGGTTAATGCTATTAACGCCGATATTTTTATTCTCAAATTAAAAGCATACAACATGATTAAGAATGTTAGCGTAAAAACCATGCAATAGCTTAATAATATAAATATTGCTGTAAATGATGAAAGGCTCGCTTGATATAAATAATAATAAAATATTCCAGATAATATCCAGGCCGGGAAAAGTAATAATAATGTGATTCCTATCGTCGATATTAAATCGTGCTTCATGGATTTTTTTGCAAAGACCAAGAGAGAAAAATGTAAGAAAATGGTTAGAGCCACGAATTGAATTATAAACATCATTGTTTCTTTATGAACGAAAACCGAGTGAATTGTCAAACAAAAACCAGATTACGGTTTGGCGCAGCGTTCCAGAAAGGAATCTGAGAATCCATATGTAATATCAAGAAGCGATGAAGGTTTGGAAATTGCTTCCATGGTGGAAGCGATTAAAGACCCCAAAGCCCGAGGCTCCAAAATAATTGTGTTAAATTCCGCGAAGAGTTTGGCGGGTGTCCTGTTACGTTTCGGCTGTGAAAGTGACTGGCATGCAGAAGCGGACGCAAGAATGGAATTTCCGTGTTACATCTCTGCGAGGAAGGACCTTATTCGCGAGCCGGAACGGCAAGCCGGGGTGCGAGGAGCAGGATAAGGAACGGATCACAAATTGTCCCAAGAGCTATCTTCTGCGTACACGTCCCACTCCATACATCGAACGAGTTCCTGGATGATCGATTCGATGGAAAGGTCGGATATGGGCAGAAACAGGATGCAAGCGAGCAAGGAATAATCCATCCCCCGGGCAGAGGAGGGGCGTTTTCTGGGGAGATACGACATCATCGACACGTAGACCCTATAGTCCGGCAACCCTTTTGACCATGGTCGATGATCTGAACTGGATAGGCAGGCCGGTAATCTTTTTCCACTTGGTCCGACAGCTCCGAGCGGATGAGCTTGGACAGGAATTCATATTCGCCGTTCAGGAAGTTTTTTTTATGTTCCTTGGATGTCAATCCGTTTGATCTGAACTTCCCTGTCCCCTCGATACGTGAATATCATATGGTTACCGTGCATAAGACCTCACCGGGCCGGACAGGCGGCATGCAAACTGTCTGTCGGTCCAAGATAATGAGAGAACATAATCTTTCGCAATATTTTGAGGGGACGGTTATCAGGGTGGAAGCACCTGCTAGGTATACATCTTCCGTATATCTCGATTCATGTGCAGAGGGCAATTTTCAGTATGTTGAGTTCCAAACCCTCCTCTGGTAGTTTTGGAGCAGTGAACGACTGCGCCAGATAAGGAAATGGTGGTACGAAACAAAACGCCAATGCCCCGAAAAATGTCATTTATGAAGTTCTGGCGCGATTTCCGGTGGCCCATCATCGGTGCGTCGGGGGTTCTTGCCCTCTGTCTCGGACATGTCGGGTTTGCGAATCATTACGCGCTGATCGGGGAAGATCGATCGTTCAGCGACGCCCTGTACCTCTCCCTCCAACTCTTCACTTTGAAGTCGGGCTTCATCGATCCTCCGGTGCCTTGGCAACTGGAGGTGGCGCGTTTGCTGGCGCCGGCCTCCGCGGCGTTCGCAGCAATACAGGCATTGGCGGCGGTTTTCCGAGATCATTTCCAGCTCCTGCGGTTGCGCTTCTGGAAAGACCACGTCGTTCTTTGCGGGCTGGGCGAAAAGGGGTTTGCCCTCGCGAAAGGGTTCCGGGAGTGCGGCGATCGGGTGGTGATCATCGAGCGGGACGCCTTGAATTCCTTCGTCGGCCGGTGCCGCGGGCCGCGGACCATCGTGCTTGAGGGTGATGCGACAGACACTGAAACGCTGAGGAAGGCGGGCGTCAAAAAGGCCAGGCTCCTCGTCTCCATCTGCGGTGAGGACGGCACAAACGCGGAGGTGGGCGTAAACGCGCGGCAGATGACCATGGGCCGCAGCGGGGAGCCACTATCCGTGACCGTACACATCGTCGATGTCGAGTTGTGCGGGATGCTCCAAAGCGCCATGCAGGCCGGAATGCCCGGTGCGGCCATGGTCGATTTCTTCAACGTCTACGAGACCGGCGCACGGACAATGCTTGGTGAATGGCCTCCCTTCGGGCCAGGGGGGGATTCCCGGGACGATTCGCCCCGCATGATCGTTGTCGGGATGGGGAGGTTGGGCCGGAATCTCATCGTTCATGCGGCGAGGGATTGGTATTTCACACGCAAGAATGAATCCTCGCGCCTGCGCATTGCCTGCATCGACCGGGACGCTGCAGCGAAAGTGAGGTCGTTGTCCCTGCGGAAACCGCGGCTGGAGGGCGCCTGCGACATCCAGGCGTTGCAGATGGATGTCGCCTCGCCGGAGTTCGAGGAGGGCGCATTCCTCTTCGATCCGCAGGGCCGTTGCGACGTGTCGGCTGTGTATGTCTGTTTCGACGACGATGCGCGCAGCCTCGCCACGGCACTCAAGATCCATCGCCGCCTCGGGGCGAACACCCCCCCTGTTGTTATCCGGATGGTCCAGTTCTCCGGGCTGGCGCGTCTCCTCCATTCAGGGGAGTACGGTCCCCGAGAAAAGTTCGGCAACCTGTACGCCTTCGGACTTCTGGACCGGACGTGCAGGCCCGACCTGCTCTTTGCCGGGAACGTCGAGAAACTCGCCCGCACTATCCACGAGGTCTACGTTCTCCAACAGAAGGGGAAGGGAGTCTCGCGCGAGGCAAACCCGTCGATGGTGGATTGGGGTGAACTGCCCGATTCCCTCAAGAAGTCGAACCGTCAGCAGGCCCGTGATATCGAAAGGAAGCTCAAGGCGGTTGGATGCAGGATCGTTCCTCTCACGGATTGGTCTGCGGAGTTGGTCGAATTCACGCAAAAGGAAATCGAGATAATGGCGGAGATGGAGCACGACCGCTGGTGCGAAGAACGCCTCCGGAGCGGCTGGAGCTACGCGCCAGGCCCCAAGGACATACCGAAGAAGACGAGCCCCCACTTGATTACCTGGGAGGGGTTGTCGGAAGAGATCAAGGAGTACGATCGGAACACGGTCCGCGAGATGCCGGCCTACCTCGCCCGGACCGGCTACCGGATTTTCCGGATGAAGGAAAAATAACACGACCCCATACATCTATGAGCAATAGTTGGACAATCTCGAAAGAAGCCGACAGCAACACCATGAGGAGTTGAGGGAAATAAGTGGCGCATGATGTCTTTATAAGCTACGCGGCTCAGGATAAACCCATCGCCGATGCTGTTTGTGGAATCCTTGAAGGGAACCGGATCCGATGCTGGATCGCACCGAGGGATGTTCTGCCCGGGGTTCAGTATGGAAAAGCGATCATCGACGCGATCAACAGTGCGCGTGTCATGGTAATTGTCTTCTCATCCAGCGCGAACAGCTCTCCACATGTCAGCCGAGAGGCTGACAGGGCAGTCAATAAAGCCATGCCGATTCTGCCATTTCGCGTAGAAGCGGTCCTTCCATCAGATTCATTGGAATATATCCTTGCAGGACTACATTGGCTCGACGCCTTGACACCGCCGTTGGAAGATCATATCCATCGTCTGGCCGAAACAGTGGGATTCCTATTGAACACAGACTCACAACCTGGAAACCAGATGGATAGTAGTTCACGTCCTGCCGTTCGTCCAGAAGACGAGCGATCTCAGAGGCAGAGGCAAGATATTTCGAAATCGGATCGTGCGAGGAGCCTGCAAAAGCAATCGGTGGTCGACGAAAAGATTGCCGCCGGGCTTGTGTCGAAGGGGGAGTTGGCGGAGGCGCTTGAATTATTTCGTTCCTCTCTGGAGATCCATGAGCAGCTTGTTTCCAAGAATCCCGATAACGCAAAGTGGCAGCGCGGATTGGCGGCGAGCCATGAAAAGATCGGGAACGTGCTTTTAATGCAGGGGAATCTGGCAGAGGCACTTCGATCTTTTCAGTTCTCTCTTGAGATCCGAAAACGTTTTGCGACATTGGACCCAGAAAACGCTGTGTGGTTGAGCGATCTGTCATTAAGTCACAAGATGGTCGGGGACGTGCTATTAGCTCAAGGGAAGATGGTGGAGGCGTTAGGGACCTTTGAGGTGTCTCATAAAATCCATGAACGTCTTGCATCCCTGGACACTAGTCATGCGGGGAGGCAGCGTGACCTGTCGGTGATCCTTGAAAAGATCGGAGATGCGCTCTCGGCGCAGGGGAAGCTGGCGGAGGCACAGGAAGCTTTTATGAACTCTCTCGAGATACAAGAGGGTATTGAATCCTCGATACCGGAACATGTTGCTGGCATATCTATAATCCACGAAAAAATCGGGGACGTACTTGTGGAAATGGGGAAACTACCAGAGGCACTTAAGGCTTTTTTAACCTCCCTTGACATCCGAGGACGCATAGTTGCCTCGGATCCGGAGAATATCGCGTGGCAGCGGAACCTTTGGGTAATCAACGACAAAATCGGAGGAGTGCTTACATCAAAGGGGGATTCCTCAGGAGCGCTCGGTTCTTACCGTGTTTCGCTGGGGATTGCCGAGCGTCTAGTGTACTCGAATCCAGGTAATATTGAATGGCAACATAAACTGTCAGAGAGCCACATTAAGATCGGGGAAGTCCTGGTGTCCCAAGGCGACTTCGCAGGGGCGCGTAGTGCGTATCGTGAGGGTCTTGAGATGTCCGAGCGTCTGGTCACCTCGGATCCGGGGAACACGGAACGGCAACGCGACCTTGCCTACTCGTATTTCAGGTTGGGTGCCGTTTGCTTCCGGATTGATGAGCCAGAGGAGGCCTTCTCCTGCATGCGGAGATGTTATGAATTGTTGCGGACAATAAGTGTTGCTGGCGCGCCTATGGATCCAAAGGCCAAGGGCATGCTTGATAAAGTAAAGGAACTGTTGGGGGAGCGATAAGGCGTACATATTGAAAATACTCCTTTGTTATTGGATGACATATAACGAGATTGGGGGTGGAGTCCCCTATCCTCCCATCCAATTGAGACATAGGATCATGGTAACGAACACCGCTATGGCGACGATTCCCAGGATGATGGCCTGTCGCGATGGCATGACCACGAATGACATGGCGCATAAGGCGGCGGACACATTGGGGAGGTGGAGCAGAAAGGACAGGATCCGCCTCAGAATGATCAGGTTATGGAGTGGCGTCCCCGGCTCTTTGAAAATCTCCCACGGGAAATCGTGGGATACTCCAGCCTTGAGGGTCATCGCCCATGCCGCCGAGATCATGGGCAACGTGAAGAGCAGCACCGAGATCGCCGGGATCAGGACCGGTGGCATCACATTTTCTTCTTCCTCAGTGGATGCTGTCTTCCAGATAGACAGGAGTGAACCCACTCCCCAATAGGCGACGACAGCCGACAGGAACAGGGCAAGATATGCTCCCTGTGCGGGGAATCCCCAGATCGGCACCACAACCGATCCTTTTTCGTCGATCGCGGGTTGGAAAGGCCCGTCGTTTCCCAAGGCGATCCACGGCCTGGCACCGGGAAACCGGGCATAAACGAAATAGAGGACGATGGGAACCGCGGCTCCCGCGAGGGAGGCGACGATCCAGGCCGCCGGCCTCGACCGCCAATGCCATCTGTTCCCGCTCTCCGGGGAAGATTTTCTGACCCCCCACCTTTTCTTCTGGGACATGTGCCTCACCGGGTATATTGTGCGAAGCCCTGCCGGTGAAAAAGCACAAGCCGTGCCATGAATGGCGGATGAATGGATAGCGAGGTATATCCGGGCGTTTCCGGAATTCCGTGCCGCGGTACCGTCGAGTCGGGGAAGTCGAGTTCGGGGGTTTGTATGCTTTCGGGCACGGGGTGGGTGGACGTCGATTGAGGATACGTATTCTCTGTCGAGAAGGGCGAGTAAGGGTCCCCACCTCCGAGTCAAGCCTCGGTGAACTGAAAGGTACATTGCAGAGCTTCTGGACGGGAGGAGGTCGGCCTCGGCCGAATTGATCAGACTCTGACAACGTCGTGTGAGAGACTCAGACGAACTCGTGTAACCATGCGCCACACACGGACAAGGGCGCCTCCAGCATCGGGAAGAGTCCGTGAGCTTCACTGGGTGCGTTGCACGCGGGGCAGAGAAAAGTGAACCTGCACAGCAATGTGCGCGTGCTCAGGGGCCAGATGCAGGCTTCCTGGAAGCGCCGGCGGGGGCGAGCTGCACCAGCGGGGCAGCCGCACTCCGTGTCTCCACGCGCCACAACGAGGGACATCACTTCCCGGACGGCGCGAGCTGTGCGTCCCTCCTGATGAGCTTGAACCTGGCCGAGCGAATCCCGCGGAGCGCCGGAATCCAGACAGGAGAAAGCCAGCTGGAACAAGGCCACGTTCTTGAGAAACGCGTGAGTCCATTCCTCACGATGGAGAGCTTGGAGCCGGTTGCAAAATATCCGACTGGTGGGCAACGAGACACGCCCCCCGGTTCCCAGCACGGATGCTGGGGCCGGATCCAGCGGTCGCGCATAGGAGAACGCCTCCGCAGTCGGAAGCGCGTGCCAGTCGAAGGGCCAGAAGATGTGCCAGTTTATCCTGTCTCCGGCGCAATTGGCGACTTGAAGTGCCGGTTCGGACGGCTCGATGGCCAGTGCGATCAAGTGGATGACGTCAAGCATGCTCTGGAGCGTCGTCCCTGCTTCGGCGGGCAAATTGACTAACGCATGTAGGAACCGACGGGAATCGCCTTCCTCCACGATGCCAACGCAGGCGCGCAGGGCGCGGCCGCCCAAGTGAAACACCGCCGAACATCTCTCGTGCGAATCGGGAAGCGCGTTTATCGGCGCAATCAACGCATCGGCCTGGTCCGCCTGAGTGCGCAGTTGGCTCCCGACCTCGAGCCATTCTGTTGACGGCGCGACTCCCGCCAGGTTGTGCCACGATCGGACGATCTCGGCATTGACCGGCTGTTGCCGCGGGCGCTGTTGCAGGGCGAGCTTCTCAGATCCGATGCTCCTTTGTGAAGCCCAAGGAAAGTGCTTGTCGAGGTCCAACGCTGCCTCCCGTTTTGGGGACCAGTCCGGCTCTGCACATCCAGGTGCCCCCGTAAAGACGAGCGCCGCCGGGTCCTGCGGTTGTTTGCGTTCATTGTACTCGTTGACTGAACTGTCACCCATGATCGACTTGTTCAGAACGTGATTCCGGCCACTAGCGAGAAGCCGCTGAAGTCCGAATATTTCTCGAACCGGTTTTTTTCGACCTCCAGGGTGCCTTCGCCTTTCTGGTAGAGGTATTTTCCCTCGATGAAGAACAGGAAGTGCTCCCGAACGGGCGACTGCATGTAGCCCAGGACGAATTGCGCTGCCGGACCATTCGGCTCATCGACCGGTCCGGAGAACTGGAGGTCGCTGTCGTTGACGCCCTGCGTGGGGTTCGTGAAGAAATACCCCCCGCCGACCCCGCAATAGACGTTTCCCGTCAGGTGGTACCATGCCGCCCCCATGACGTTGATCAGATAGAGATCGGATTTCACCTCCTCGTTCGGAGGACAGACGAATGCAGATCCCTCCCAGTGACACTGTCCCGAAAGAAATCCCCCCTTGCCATAAAGGAAATCCTGTCCCGTCACACCATGGGCATAGAAGGTCTCGAATCCCAGTTTGAGCTTGTCGGTTACGCGCCACCTGCCGTCGAGACCGAATGCCGGCGCGGCCCGAAACTCCCTGTTCGACGGAATGAACACCCCCATCTTCATTCCGGCTGCAGCCACGGAGGGAAGGAAGAACAATCCCGCGAGCGTCAGGAAAAGAGTACGTCTACAGGCCGTGTCCATGCGAGCCTCCCGCGTAATGGAATTGTACGGTCGCATGAGTAAGCCGCAGGGATCATGCCATGCCGCAGCGAGGGGAGGTTATCGAATCATTACGCGTGGTTGGATAAACGCATGCGGGAGGAACGTTGATTCCCGTGTGTTGAATCTTTCTGAAATCCGTTGAGTTTCGGGAAAAACGATAGCCGGCGGATCATAATCGACCGGCCGGGAAAGGGGAACGTGTTGGCGGGCATTTATGGGAGAAAGAGGGATATGTAGGAATGGATCCGGACGGGAGGGTATTCAGAAGGCTTCGGCAGATATAAAATCCGCCCTATGCGGATCTATGTATCGTCGACATCGGAAGACCTGAAAGAGTTCCGCGCTGCGGCGATCGCCGCCGTCTGGCGTTTGGGGCATTTCCCTGCCGCAATGGAAGGGTACGTCGCGGAAACCATTACGCCCGTTGAGAAATGTCTTCGGGACGTGGCGTCCAGCGATCTGTATATCGGTATTTTCGCCTACCGGTACGGGTATGTCCCCGATGGCGTCGATCAGTCGATCACGGAGATGGAATATCGCAAAGCCAGGGAGAAAGGGATTCCCACCCTCGCATTCCTGCTCGATGAGAGTATCCCCTGGCCAGGGGACCACATCGACACCGGGGAGGCGGGAGAGCGGATCCGCGCTTTACGCGAAGGGCTCAAGAAGGAAAAACTTGTCAGCTTTTTCAAGACACCTGACGAACTGGGTGCCCTGGTTACTGCGGCTGTCGCTAAATCCGTTGGAGGATCCTTCCCGGCGTCAACCCGGAGAGTCTTCGAGGTGGAGCCCAGGATTTCCGCGACTCCGCTATTCGGTCGCGGGCGCGAGGTTCGGCATTCCCTCAAGATGCTTGAGCGAGGATCCCTCGCAGTCACGGGGATCAAAGGGATCGGCAAGTCCAAGCTGGTGTCGGCGATCTTCGAGCGAATCATCCAGGAAGATCAATACGGGTTCGCCAAGTTTTATTGGCGACGCCTGAGCAACGACCAACCACTTTCCTTTATGGAGTTTGTCAGAAGGCTGGTCAGGGATCTATGCGGGATCGATATCGATCTGTCGAAAACCGAGGAAGCGGAACAAGTGCAGTTGGCAGTAAGAACCATGAGAGAGTTGTCGTGTCTCTTGGTGATAGATCAGCTGGAGGCGGTCATAGATCCGAAGACGCGGGTTCCGAGGGATAGGGGGTTCGCGATATTCCTGACGTTTGCCAACCAAGGATTCGGGAAGGGACGACTTCTCCTTACCTCTTGGGATGTTCCCCGGGATTCGGCGGGATTGGATTTTCCAAGCATTACGCTACGAGGTCTCGATAAGTCTTCCTCTCGTAAACTCATCATGCACAAGCTCCCGCAGCGGCGAGTCTCCCTTAGGCACGAAGAGGCGTTGTCCAAGGTTGCCGGTTTTCTCCAGGGGCACCCCTATGTTTTGGAGTTGATCGCACGGAATATCTCCATGGGGGAACTCGAGTCCATCATCAAAGACAATGAATTGTGGCATGGAACCATCGCCGCCATTTCCTCCAGGGTTGCGTCCGAGATCGTATCAAGGTTGTCTCCCTTATTAATGGATGTCCTGGCATCGACGTGCATTTTCCTGAAGCCGTGTTCCATCGATGGAATCATCGCCGTTGCCGATGCTCCCCGCCAGCAGGCATTTGAATTGGTAAGTGAGCTTCAGCGCAGAAGTTTCGTCACTATCCTCGACAATGACGAATACGACACGCATATCATGGTGCGCGAGCATATCCTCAATGGGTTGGCATCCGATGAGGAGAGGCGGCTTAACGCCGCAGCCGCGGCGTACTACCTCTCCCTGTCTTGCCCACCGCCGGGGGAGAGATCCGGCATATCCGATGTTCGTCCTCAATTGGATGCGGCGGGTCATTATTGTCGAGCTTCCATGTATCGCGAGGCAGCCGAGTTGCTTTTATTCGGGGATCTCGCGAACAACCTGATGCAGTGGGGATATGCCCGAGAGTTGCTTCCCATCCTGTCCAGGATCGATGTTGATTCATTGCCCGGCCATATCGGGCACCGTATTCTCGGCTACATAGGCCTTGCCCATCGGGATTTGGGGGACAACGGAAAGGCGGAAGAGATATTCAATCGAGCACTTGATGTTGCACGGAAGTGCGGTGATCGGCCAGGGGAATGTCTTCATTACGTGAACTTGGGAGATGTAAATTGTTTCCTCGGTGAATATGCGAAGTCCGTCGAGTACCACCGACGAGCCAGGGTCTTCATCGATGAAGGAGGATACCCCAGAGAGTTGGAGGCGAGGAATTTCGGTTGCTTGGGAAATGCTCTTCTTGCCGTGAACGATCTCCCCGGAGCCTTGGAGTGCTACGAAAGTGCAATAGCCATCAGCCGGGAGATTGGAGAGAAAAGATTCCTCGGGATCTGGCTCGGCAACCTTGGAGCTGCCTATCAGCAGCGAGGGGAACTGGAAAAAGCGATCGAATATTTCAGAAACGCGGTTGCCCTGGCGCGGGTATCAGGTGATATGCGGCATGAGAGTTGGTGGTTGGGAGTACTGGGGCATGTTCACGCCACGCGTAATGAATATTCCAAGGCGACCGAATTACTCGATATGGCTCTTTCGATATCAGATCGGATAATGTATCGGCGGGGCAGAATTCATCAATTGACATGCCTGTTCAATATTGCATTCGCGTGCGGAGACACGGCAAGGGTAAAGGAATATATTCCCAAGCTGGCGCAGGAACCGAACGATTTCCGTAGCGCAAAAGAGGTCTGCCTTGCATACGCAAATAGATGCATGGCGGATGGACGGTATAAGGAGGTCATCGATATCTGCGATACGACGATCGGCTGTTTCCCGGAATTCATCGGAATATATGGTTTGTTGGGGCGTGCCTGCGCAACACTTGGGAAGCGCGATCAAAGCCGGGGCCTCTTGAACCGGGCTGTCGACGCGATTACAAAAGCGACGAAGATTTTGCCGGATGCAAGTCTGTACGAAAGTCGGGCTGCATGTCATTTTTACTTGGGGAATCTGGTGAGAGCTGCGGCGGATTACGGAGAGGCGTTAAAGCTCGCGCCCGAGGCGACGGGCGCCGCATTATCCAAGATGGAGACGGAAGTGTGCCTTGGCTTATATCGAAAAGCGAGGGAAACGTTCGGTGCTCTCAATGCCGGAGTTCTGCCCCCTGTCGAGAAGGTCATTGCGTTTTGTCTGGTGAGTCTGGCCCGATCGCTGGATGGCATGACTGTCGCTGAGTATCTTCCTTTGCTTGAAGACCAAAGCATAGTGCTCGACAGGAAATCCTACGACCCCCGTGACATGGCGCCATATCTGGACAAACTGTCGGAGTCCGGCATGCCGGAAGAGAGAGTTCTCAATGCACGCAGGATTTATTCATTGTTTTTATCCCATTACCCTCCAGAGGAGTTGGGTGACGAATAGGTGGTTCCTCCAAGATTGATTGCCGTCAGGGCATTTGCCAAGAGGTGCGTGTGACGGATCTCGGCTCTTCATGCTGTCCCAAATGCCAATCGTCGGATATCACCTATCGCAAGAAGAGGAACGAGTATATCTGCGAAGATTGCGACGCGGTTTTCCGGTCCGAATCGGCATTCACCCCTCTCAACGTCTTCCTCAGCTACGGGCACGACGAGTATTCGTCGTTTGCGAACCGCCTCAAGGAAGACCTTCAGGCGCGCGGTCACAACGTATGGTACGACCAGGACCGGCTACGGGCCGGGTGCGACTGGGAGCTGTACATCGAGGAAGGCTTCGATTGGGTCACGAGAGAGCCGGACCGGGGCCGGATGGTCCTGCTGATGACACCGCATTCGCTTCGCCGGCCGGACGGATATTGCCGCAACGAAGTGGCACGCGCCCTCTCCCGCCGGGTCCGGATCGTTCCCGTGATGGTCGCGTGGGTCGAACCCTTGCTGTCGATTGCGCAGCTCCAATGGCTCGACATGCGCGACTGCTTTCCCGTCGAAGAGAAACGGGAAAGATACGCCTCCAAGCTGGAGCGACTTCTCCTGGCGCTGGAACAGGAGCAGCTCGATTTCGGCGGCGCCCGGTCGAGACTGGAACAGATTCTCGAGCCCATTTCTTTCGAGGCGGAAGCGAACGAACACCTGCTCCGTTTCACGGGGAGAAAATGGGTCCTGGACGTCATCAACGGTTGGCTTGCGAACCACGATGCTTCGCGGGTTTTCTGGATCACCGGAGGGCCGGGGTCGGGAAAGACGGCGCTGGCCTCGTGGCTCTGCTATCAACTCCGTGACATCAAGGCCTTTCATTTCTGCATGAACGGGCACACGGAAAAATCCGATCCGAAGCGGTGTGTCCTCTCCATTGCATTCCAGCTTGCCAGCCTCATACCGGCCTACATGTCGCGCCTCGGCATGATCAACCTCGAGCGATTGGTGAAGGAGAGCAACGCAAAGACGTTGTTCGATCTGCTCATCGTTCAATCCCTCATCGAAAGCTGTCCTTCCCAGGATGAAAATATCGTGATTCTCATCGATGCCCTCGATGAGGCGACGGATGGCGACGGCAACGAGCTGGCTTCCTTCATCGCCTCCCAGTTCATCAAGACTCCTAAATGGCTACGACTGATCATCACCAGCCGCCCCGAACCGCTGCTTCAGCACATGTTGCAGTCGTTCGATCCCTTCATCATCGACACCTCATCCCGGGAAAACGTATCCGACCTGCACGAGTTCCTCGAACGGGAGCTGAGCAAGTCCGCGCGAAGTTCCTCCGTCTCTCCGCAGGCCATGGAAACGATCCTCCAGCGAAGCGAAGGCGTCTTCCTCTATGCGGAGTGGGTCCGCCAGGAACTGGAATCCGGCCGGCTGACGCTGGATCGGGTAGGGGAGTTTCCTCAAGGCTTGGGGGGGATCTATGTCCAGTACTTCGCACGGCAATTTCCGGATGTCGGAAGGTTTCGGGCGGAGGCAAGGCCGGCGCTTGGGCTAGTGCTGGCGGCGCAGAATCCTTTGGAGGTCGGGATCCTCTCCGGGGCGCTCGGCTGGAACGACGAATATAAGGTCAAGGACGTCGTGGAATCCATGGGCACCCTGTTCCGGATCGTCGACGGGCGCGTGGAGCCGTTTCATAAATCCGTCCGGGATTGGCTGTCGGACCCGGCCAAGGCCGGGCGCTACTTCGTGAGTCCCAAGGACGGCCACAAGGCTCTGGCCGCCATCGGCTGGGATGCCTATCTGCGTTTCAAAACCGTGCGGGAGAGCATCCGGCCCGCGGGTGCTGCCGCCCTGTCTCCCGCCGAGACGCGGTGCCTCGAAGAGCTGCCGTACCACCTGCTGAAATGCGGCGAGGAGTGCGACAAGGAAAAGCTCAGGACGTTCATCACGGATATCGATGCGTTCGTCGTCCTCTATTGGAAGAACATGTATCAGCTCCTGGGATGCTGGGACGCCGTGGACGACAAGGCCTGGTTCGTTCGAACCTGCGCGGCCCGCCTCGGGGAATTCGAGAAGCGATCCGCCGACGTCGGCAGGACGGGGCGTGCCTTCCATACGGTGGGCCTCTTCCTGTATTACCTGGAGATGTTCGGCGATGCGGAACCTTTCCTCGAGAAGGCCGTGCGGTATTACGCGGGGACTCCCGACGAATTAATGTCGGCCACGGCGATGAACGACCTGGGCGAATGCCATGTGAGGAACGACAAGTACGACGACGCGGAGCCGGTCTATCAGAGGGCACTCGACATCCGGCGCAGACTGTTGACGAACTTTCACGAGGATACGGCCGACAGCATCAACAATCACGGCCACGTATTTTACTATCGGCAACAATACGACCAGGCCGAGCGGTTGTACCGGGAAGCCCTCGACATCCGGCAAGCCCTGTTCCCCGCCAACCATCCCAAGGTGGCCGAGGGATGCAACAACCTCGGAGTCGTCGCTTCGGCGAAAGGCGACAAGGTCCAGGCCCGCTCCCTGTATCGTCGCGCTGTGGAAATCATGGAGGCGTGCGGGCTGGACGAGACGTGGGAAGCCGCACTCTATTACAACCACCTGGGGGGCGCCGCGCAGGATGAGGGAGATCTGGACGCCGCCGAGGCGGCATACGCAAAAACGCTCGACGTCCGCTGCAAGATCTTCGGATGGCACCAGCAATCCACGCTGCCTTCCCTCTTCCGGCTGGCGAAAGTCCATGCGTTGCAAGGAAAACAGGAGAGGGTGATGTCGCTTCTTTCGCGGATACCCCCCGAATTGGCGACGCAGAATCTTCGGCCGGAGATCATGTTTTCGGAAGTGATCGGCGTGGCGAACGGATTCCTGGAGAAGGGGCATCAGGCCCAGGCGGATGCTTTCCTGGAGGAGGCCGAAAGGATTTTTACGCGGATCTTCCGGACCGAGACCCCGGCATTGCTGCAATTGCTGGCGGAAACGGCCTCCTATTTCGAAAAACAAGGCAGATACGATTTGGCCGCAGGCAAATACGAAAAGACGCTGGACGTCGTGGCGAAGATCCACGGTTTACGCCACCCGGGCACTCTCAGCGTCATGCACGCGTTCGCTCGTATCCTTCGCCTGCAGGGGGATCGCGACAAGGCGTTCGACCTCTACTCGAAACTCATCCGCATCGGGGAGAGCATCCTTGCGGAGGCGGCGGTCGAAGGCGGCCACGACCGGGGGAACATATCGAAGTGGACCGCGATCGGCTTCAACGAGATCGCGTTCCACAAACATGTTCCCGGCGGAGACTGGCGGTCCGCCGAGGCCGGCTATCGACGCGCCGTCGAACTGATGGCGGGGGCCGGCGAGCCGGTGGAACTGGCCAACTTGGAGTTAAACCTCCAGACGGTACTCCATTGTTCCGTCCAGGGCGCGAATTTGGAAAAAGTCAAGGAACTCACGTTGTTCCTCGAGGGAAAAGGAGATCCTCGCGCTGCGAAGGGGAGGGCGATCCTGGGAGCGGCGCAGAATCCTCCGGGATGAAAACTCTCGAGTCGAATCGTAAATCCAGGAGCCGTCCTCTCTTGCCGCTCGTCATTTCCGCGGTACTGGCGCTCTTCGCGTTTGCAGCGTACTCGCTCTGGGCACCCGGCCGGGAAATCACCGACGGCCGGCACGATCTGGGGCGCAACGGCATATGGATCCAGCATGGATGGCTGGGGGACGACGGCTGGTTCGCGCGGAACCGCAAGGCCGACCGGAAGGCGAATTTTCGGGATCCGGAGCGAATCCGTGAGCTGGCCGCGCTTCTGCGCCGGCACGCCATCACGGACGTCTTCCCCCACCTCTGCCCGACTTCGGTCGACGGCACGATCCCGCCGGTCGACGCGCGACAGGCCGGACGGTTCCTGGAAGCGTTCGACGGTTTCCGCGTCCTTCCTTGGGTCGGCGGGGTCGCAGGTCATCAGGCGTTCCCGGAGGACCCCGCGTGGCGGCGGAGCTTCGCACAATCGGTCCGCTCCCTTCTAACCGCCCACCCCGGGTTTGCCGGCGTACACATCAATATCGAGCCGTGTCCTTCGGGCAACGCGGCGTATTTGTCTCTCCTGGAAGAGCTCCGCGCGGTGATGCCCGCCGGGAAGATCCTGTCGGTAGCCGCCTATCCTCCCCCGACCTTGTGGCACCCCTTTTCATCCGTCCATTGGGAGAGGGCGTATTTCGGGCAGGTCTCGAAGCGGGCCGACCAGGTCGTCGTCATGATGTACGACACCGCGATCCGGCTCGAAAAAGTCTACCGCTGGCTCATGGCTCGCTGGACGCGGGAGGTCGTCGAATGGACCGGAAACGTGGAAATCCTTCTGGGTCTTCCCGCCTATCGGGACGAGGGAGTGGGGTACCACGACCCGAGGGTGGAGAACCTCGGAAATGCCCTGATGGGTATCCACGCCGGGCTGGGGCGGTACGAAAAGCTCCCATGGAACTACCGCGGAATCGCGCTCTATTGCGAGTGGGAGATGGACGAGGGGAAGTGGGCGGTGATGAGAAATCGGTTCCTGCTTCCGGGGTAACGAGAAAGGGGTCACGGAATCACCCGTAACCCCTTGATTTTCCTTGGCGGTCCCAGAGGGGTTCGAACCCCCGTTTTCGCCGTGAGAGAACAATATGGCCAGCCGCGATAAATCCCTGAAATTGTACGAGTTGCCCCAAATAAACGCATAGATATCGCCATGTTCCGCTTACTTTGACATACCGGCTCATTCCGCCTATTCTGGCAAACATGTTGGAACTAGTGTTGGAACCAAAACGCGGAAAGGCAGCCTGATGGGAAGAAAATACGAGCGCCACAAGACGCGCTACCCGGGGGTCTATTACATCGGCGTCGAGTCTCCGGGCCCGGAAGATCGAAGGGGAGCCATCCCGAAAGGAGCAACGAGAGGCGGCACGCGCCAAGGCGGCCGAGGCGGAAGGCCGCTGGACATTCGACAAGCTCTGGAAGAAGTGGAAGGAATGCAACGCGAACAAGCGCGGCCTGGTCGTCGACGACAACCGCTATCGGATTCATCTGAAGAAACTGTTCGGCGACAAGGAGCCGAGGGATGTCTCTCCCTTCGAGGTGGACAAGCTCCGCGTGAGTCTCCTGAAGGGGAAGCCGCACGCGCCCGGTCGGGCGTGGAACCCGAACGCGAAGGCGCGGCGCGATGAATCGGAAGAGAGACGGAAGGCCGGGGCGGAAAAGGCGGCGCGGAGACGGGAGTCGAAACCTTATGCCGTGGGGACTGTGATCTCGGTTCTCTCCCTCCTGAAGCGGATCGGCAACTTCGGCGTCAACAAAGAGCTCTGCGAAGGCCTTCGGTTCAAGGTGACGATGCCGAAGGGGGCGAAGCAGAGGACCGAGGACATGACCGAAGAACAGATGGCGAGATACATCCGTATCTGCCGGGAGTGGCCGGACCACCAGGAAGGCAACTTCCAGCTTATCCAGCTCTACACGGGGATGCGGCGGGGAGAGGTGCGGAACCTCAAGTGGGCGGACGTGGACCTCGATCGCGGCTTCATCCATATCCGAGATCCCAAGGGAGGTGTTGACCAAGTCATTCCGATGTCCGACGCCGCTCACGAGCTGCTCTCGAATCATCCGAAAGTCGAGAGGAACCCATACGTCTTCGCCGGCGACCGGATGGGAGGGCCCCGGGGGATGCGGCAGATCTCCGAGGCCTCGCGAAAGATCCGCGATGCCGCGGAGCTGCCGGCCGAATTCCGCCCGAATCACGGGCTGCGGCACACGTTCGCCTCGCACCTGGCCTCCTCGGGCGAGGTGGACCTCTACACGCTCCAGCGGCTCATGACCCACAAGAGCCCGATGATGACGCAGCGGTACGCGCACCTGCGCGACGAAACCCTCAAGCGGGGTGCGAACGTCATGTCCCGACTTGTGGCGGCAGCCAAGGAGAAGGTGGCCGTGAAGGCCGAATGACCGGCTATTCCGGTTGGAGCAGCGAGTAGCTTGTACTTCGGCCCCCGGCCGGGTCCTTCGCCAGGATTCCGCGGTCCACGAGGTCGGCGATGTCAAGCAGCGCGGTATCCTGCGAGCACTTCGCCATCTTCGCCCATTTTGACGACGTAAGCTTACCTTCTATCCCGTCCAGCAGTTTGTTGAGCATGAGACTCTGCCGCTCGTTGAACGGGGCGCCGGCGTGGGAGCCCCAGAATCGGGCCGTCCGGAAAACAGCGGCAAGCGTCTCTTTCGCTTCGTCGAAGGAGCGTCCCAGGCAGCCCAGGAACCAGTTCAGGCGCTCCGTGATGTCGAGCGTTCCCTTCTGCGTCTGCTCGAGCCCCCCGTAGTACGCGTCACGTTCCTGCCGCATCTGGGCCGACATACTGTAGAACCTCTGCGGGCTCTGCTCCGAGCGGGCAAGCATCATGTCGGCGATCGCCCGGGCGATGCGCCCGTTGCCGTCCTCGAAAGGATGGATGGTCACGAACCACAGGTGCGCGATGCACGCGCGCAGCACGAGGTCCGTCCCGTCGTCTCCGTTGAACCAATCGAGGAAGGCAGTCATCTCTCGCTCGATCCGGTCGGCAGGCGGCCCCTCGAAATGAACGCGTTCGTTGCCGATGGGGCCGGAGACGACCTCCATCGGCGCATCCCGCCAGGCGCCCACCTTGATTTTCCTCATGCCGGTGTAGCCGGTCGGAAAGAGCGAAGCATGCCAGGCGAACAGCCTTTCCCTGGTCAGGGGCTTGTCGTAGTTCCGCGTGGCGTCGAGCACCATCTCGACCACGCCCTCGACCTTTCTGTCTTCCGGCGTCAGCGCTCCGATGTCCACGCCCAGCCGCCGGGCGACGGAGGAACGCACCTGCTCCTTGTCCAGGATCTCGCCTTCGATTTCGCTGGATTTGAGGACTTCAAGCGTGAGCGTGCGCAACTCGGCTTCTTTCCGGAGAGGAAATCCAAGAGCCTGCATGCGTCCGATCAGCCGATCCTGTTTGTGGCGGACGGCGGCAAGCCTTGGCGAGATGGCTTCCTGGTTCCAGCGGAATCGAGGCCAGTCCGGCAGATCATAGATGTAATTGCTCATTCACCGCGCTCCATGCGGAGATTATAGTCGATATTCTCCGCATGAGCAAACGTCATTGCTTGTTTTAATGACAGGATCGGCATAAAACAGCATAAAATGCGGAGAATAAGGCCCGTAATCTCCGCACCTATCGTTCCTTCTCCAGCCCCAGCCGCTTCCACAGGAAGCCGAAGTCGAACGGTTCGCCGCCTGCTCTCGACGCTTTTCTCGCCTCGTGGATCTCGAAATCCTTGAGCAGCTCGATCACCGCCTGGCGCCCCCTCTTTGTCCGGACCGCGGCTTTCGGGGTCTTGCCGCCGAGCGCCGGAACCGGCTCGTCGGGCCACCGCTCGTAGTGGCGTCTCAAGAATTCCCGCTCCACCTGCGCCTTCAATTCGGGTGGAATCTCCTCCTTCGGTGGTTTCCTGGCCGCCGCCATGGCCTTGGGCGACATGGGGTCCACAATCTCACGCGCCTTGAACCGAATGGCCGTTCCCGCGATCTGCTCCAGCCATTGGCGCGCCCCGTCGGCGAGCTTCAAGGTCGGGCAGAAGACTTCGAGGGTATCCGCAGACTTCTTCGTCAACGATGCGCGGGAGCGGCGCATCTGGTCTTTCATGGGCTCGAAGCGAGTCCACCCTTCGTCGATGCCCCCGTCCACGTCCAGCTGTGCGGAAAGAATGCCGGTGAGCGAATCCCAGTCGGTCACGGCATAATGATCGACGGTGAGGGAAACAGGATCCCCCGTCGACGCATGCATGACCTGCGGGAGGCGCGGTTCCTCCGTGAACTGCTCCAGCCAGTAGTCGGCGATAGTCGTGCCGACGACTTCGCGGTAGATTTCGTCGTCGACGGTTTTCTCGCGCGCCAATTCGTCGAGGATCTCTTCGAGGCATTTGTGGGCTCGTTGGCGGTCCATGGGGTATATGGCGCCGGTGAAGACGTGGCCGTCGGGCCGAAGGGCAATCCGCGCTCCGAAGATGTCCCACTTGACCAGGGTCTTCGAGGCGGATCGCTCGGTCACATTCAAAACCGGCGCGTCGCTCCGCAGCAAGTCCTTGACCGTAAGTCCTTCCTCCGGCATCACCTCCTGGACCTCATAAAGACTCAGCGGGTTTTCGCCGATGGACTTCACCCATTCCCTCCCATGCGCTGTAAACAACGGGCCGCCCGGACCCAGGGCAAGATCGACGGCGCGCACGCGCTTGCCTCCGACCTCGAGGACGGCGTCACACACGAGCCACTCGCCGATGTTGATCTCCAACATCCCCTTCGGGCCCGGCGGCAGGGCGTGAAGAGTGTCGAGGTATTCCTGATGGGTGCCGCCGAGATACGTTTCGCAGATCGCGTCATCTACCTCGTCTGAGTAATTCGTCTTGAGCCATGCGATCGCGGAGGCCGTCGCTGCGAACTCTTCGCTCGACACCGCCGCAGCCGGCCGGTCTTTATCGAGGCAGCATTTCTTGTATTTCAGCCCGCTGCCGCACGGGCAAGGATCGTTTCGACCGACCTTATACATCGGATCACGGACCTCCTGAGGGAACTTGTCCGGGGCTCCCCGTCGGGATAAACATACCATTAGGCTCAGATATCTATCGGTATGTTTATCCGTGTACAAGGAAGGCCGACGAGGAACCCCATGAGCCTTTCGTCCTTCATGGCCGACTCATGGAAAAAATGCACCGACTCCGAAGGCATGGTATTTACGTACCCCCCGGTAAAACGGTATCGTTGGAGGTATAAGTGGGAATTCACGTGACCCAATTTGACCCCTCCCTGATCCCCCCGGGAAAGAGGTAAATTTGGAGTACCTTCCGAATACCCGTTAGTTTCAGGACATACTCAGTCTCGCGTCGGAGACGACGCAAGGATGGCCCGGGCGGCTCATGGCTTCCCGGGCCTTTCCATTTTGGAGGTGCTTATGCGTGATGAACGAACTGGAGGTATCCCGATGACAACTCTAACCCCTCTTCCCCCCGAGATGGAACGGCTTCGAGCCGTAGGCGAACGGGAAGCTGTGGCAATCCTGGGCGTAAGCCTCCAAACCGCCCGGAACTGGCGGCACCTGGGCGGTAGCCCCCGAAGAATCTGAACGGTTGGCGTACTCTCCCACAAGGGATGATTTTGCGGCAAAGACGCTGCGACTAATGAAGCTTGCCCGAGCAGCCCTCATCTACCTTCCCCTCGCAGTCCACCGCGAAGAGAGGCTCCGCGCAGCAACGAAGGATAATGGCAAAATAACGGTTCCTATGCAGCTGGACCGTTGGGAGGATGAGTGGAAGCAATGATTTCCACCTCTCTCCTTCGCGCTTTTGAACTGCGAGGCGAAATAGTCGCCGGAAACCACCTGTTCTTTTCCCAGGAGTTCTCCAATGGTTGAGACCAGCTTGTCGTCCCCCGGCGGGCACACTGTCGTCAACATCCAGGTCGACCCGACTCGAGCCAGGGGCGAGGGCGGCCCCGAATACCCAAGGCTGGTGGTCCCGATCGACCTCACGTTGACGCCTGAACGGGGAAGAACAGGTGAGAAGTTCTTCTTCCTTCTTCGGGTCCGACATACACTCCATCCGTGCGGCCGCGCCCACAAGATTGCCGATGCCATCGACAATTTCTCCCCGCTCAAAGCTCATTACGCCAACTATAAGTCCGGCTGCGATCTCGAATTTCCGTTGGATGCCGCCCGCGTCCGGCTCTTGGAAGAGACGCGACGAGGAGGGGATACGTCGCTTGGGGTGCGCCTGCGGTATGACCTCGGCTTCTGCGATGATCTCGTAGTCCAAAAAGGAGACAAGAATGAGACCTTGAGGATCGTCACGGATGTGTACAGCCCCTCAGCTGAAGTCCGCGTGGACATTCCTCATTCTCATTGGATCTCCAACATGCTGCCCGGGCTCACCCAGCCGGAATACTTCCTGTTGGAGATTCCCAAGGGCGACAGGGTCCTCGAAGACGCTTGGCGCTATCTCGCACCCGCGTTATCGCCCTTTCGGCTCGATATCCCCGTCTGAAATGTGTTGGAACCAGTGTTGGAACCAGATTTGAGGGAACTGAGGCAAAAAGAAAGGGGCCACGCAACTATGCGTAACCCCGTGGTATTTCGTGGCGGTCCCAGGGGGGTTCGAACCCCCGTTTTCGCCGTGAGAGGGCGGTGTCCTGGGCCACTAGACGATGGGACCGCGATGGCTGGGGAGCCAGGGCTCGAACCTGGAAACCGTGGGTCAGAGCCACGTGTGATTCCATTTCACCACTCCCCAACGGAAGGAGCAGGTTACCCGAGGGGGGGTCCGCCCGTCAAGCGCCAATCCGGCGCGCGGCTTCCGTAAGGCGTCGCACCACCTCTTCTTTCCCGAGAATCCTCATCACCTCGAACAGGCCAGGGGAGGCGGTCCCGCCGGTGAGGGCGACGCGGATCGGCTGGTGGATCTTCAGATTTCCTCCCTTGCGTTCCATCACTTCTTTCAGCGCATCCTCCACATCGGCATCGAAGTCGTCGAGGGCGGAAAACGCCTCGGCGATCTCGAGGAGAACCGGCGCGGTCTCCGGGGTGAGGAACTTTACCGCCGCCTTCGGATCGGCAGGCTTCGGGCGGAAGTAGTATTCCGCGGATTCGGCCATCTCCTCGAGGGTGCGGGATCGCTCCAGCAAGGTCCGCACGGCGGCGGTGAGCCACGGGGAAGGTTTCGCGTCGATCCCGCGTTTCGCGAGGAAGGGGACGAGGAGGTTCGCGAGCAGCGAAGGTTCCGCCATCTTGATGTAGTGGGCGTTGAGGTGGAGGAGTTTGTCGAGGTTGAATTTCGACGGCGACTTGCCGACGTGCTCCAGGGAGAAGAGGTCCTGCATCTCCACCATGGAGAAGATCTCCTGGTCGCCGTGCCCCCACCCGAGCCGGACGAGGTAGTTCACCATCGCTTCGGGCAGGAACCCCTTCTCCCGGTACGCCGTCACCGATACGTCGTCCTGGCGTTTCGAGAGTTTGCCCCCTTCCATCCCGTGGATCAGGGGGAAATGGCCGAACTTCGGCAGGGGGTAGCCGAGAGCCTCGTACAGGAGGACCTGCTTCGGCGTGTTGTTCAGGTGGTCGTCTCCGCGCAGCACGTGGGTGATCCCCATCGCCGCGTCGTCGATCACGACGACGAAGTTGTACGTCGGGGATCCGTCCGAGCGCAGGAGCACCAGGTCGTCCAGCTCCGCGTTCTCGTAGACGATGTCGCCGCGCAGCAGGTCGCGCACCGTCGTCTTCCCCGAACGGGGGGTCTTGATCCGAAGGACGTGCGGCTTCCCCTGCGTCGCCTCCGGCGCGAGGCCGCGGCACCGGCCGTCGTACCGGGGCTTCTCCTTGCGCGCGGTCATCTCCTCCCGTCGCGCGTCGAGCTCTTCTTTCGTGCAGACGCACCGGTACGCCTTCCCTTCCCGAAGTAAACGCTCCGCCTCCTTCCGGTACAGCTCCATCCGCTCCATCTGGAAGTGCGGCCCCTCGTCCCAGTCGATGCCGAGCCACGTCATCCCGTCGAGGATCGCATGGACCGCCTCGGGCGTGGACCGCTCCTGGTCGGTGTCCTCGATCCGCAGGATGAATCTGCCCCCGTTGTTGCGCGCGTAGAGGAGGTTGAACAGGGCGGTGCGTGCGCCGCCGATGTGGAGGTACCCGGTGGGGCTGGGGGCGAAGCGCGTGACGACGTCGGACATGCGAGGGCCTCGATTCGATGGATCGGATCCGGCGGACGGGACGGGCGGGGACGCCTCAGAAGAAGGCGAGCCCCGCGTAGCCGACCACCTGGTCGAACTCCCGGCTGACGTCTCCGGAAGTGGCGTATCTTATCAGACGGGCCGAGGTCGCACCAAGGCGGAGGGCCGCGTAGAGGACCACGGTGGCGGGCAGCACGCCGCACATCGAGATCCGCTCGGTCCGCACGGTGCGGTACAACCCCTCGGGATCCAGGGCGAGCATCCGGTCGATCGCCATCCGGTCCTTCTTCCTGGCCACGGCATCCGGCACGTAATGGGACATGTCGGAGCTTGCGACCAGCAGGGGACGCTCCGCGTCTCCGGACACCGCATCCGCCACGCTCTCACCGAGTTCCCGGCACTCCTCGAGGGAGAGCCGGCCGAGGGCGACGGGTACGAAGCGAATGTCCGGGCGGAACCGGTGCAGGAACGGGATCTGCACCTCGATGGAATGCTCGCGGGCGTGGGCCGACGGGTCCTCCCGCAGGAGGGGGCAGGCGTTTTCCAGCTTGGCGGCCAGCTCCTCGTCGATGGGGACCTCCCCCCACGGCATCAGCCACGTTCCGTGCGACATGACGGCGGCATCCTCCCCGGCTCCGGTGTGGTTCGGGCAGAAGAGGATGGACCGTTCCGGGACATGGATCGAGGAGAAGACCTCCCCCGCCACGGCGCCGGAATAGACGTACCCGGCGTGGGGGGACACCACACCGATGGCCGCCACCCGCTCCTTCACCTCCCGGGTCAGCGTGAGGAGGGCCCGGGAAAGGCCGGAGGCGGTGCCGGGATAGAACTGGCCGGCGACGGCGGGCATCCGCTTCATGTCCCCATCATACAACGGGATGGGGGATTTGACGATTGACAGCAGGGGGGCGGTTGCCTATAGTATCTTTTTCCTTATCTGAGGGAATTCGCGCTTGTACATCCGGGTATCCGAGATACCCGGGGGCGGAATAAACGTTTTTGCCTCCCGGGGAAGGGCGTCGATCCCCCGCGTTCTCGAAGGGATGGACCCCTCTCCGCTCCGGGAGTGCCGGCTGGTCGACGCGGAACTGCTCCTGACGGTCGAGGACCGCGACGTCGTGGCCGAGGGGTCGTTCGAAGCGGTTGGGGAAGGCGTCTGCGACCGATGTTCGGAACCCGTGACGCTCCGGTTCGGGAAGGCGTTCCACACGATCCTCACTCCGAAGGACCGGGACCGGGTGAGCGCCGCGTCGGTCGAACTTCACGAGGACGACCTCGATGTCGGTTATTATGACGGCACGGGGCTTGAGACGAACGACATCTTGTGGGAGCAGGTGGCCCTGGATCTCCCCGTGAACGTCGTTTGCTCGGAAGCGTGCAGCGGGCTCTGCCCCGTGTGCGGCAAGAACCGGAACCGGGAGGCGTGTTCCTGCACGCCGGTGGAAACGCCGGGCCCGTTCGAGATCCTGAAGAACCTGAAAGGGAAAAAGGAGTAGACCATGCCGAATCCGAAACGACGCGGATCGAAGTGCCGCCGGGACAAGCGGCGCACGCACAAGAAGCTGTCCCAGCCGGCCGTGAGCATCTGCCCGCAGTGCAAGTCGACCAAACGCCCTCATGCCGTTTGCCCGACGTGCGGAACCTACAAGGGTCGGGAAGTCATCGCCAAATCCCAGGACTGACGACCTCGTCCATCCGATGAAAATTGCAGTGGATGCGATGGGGGGGGACCACGCCCCGCGGGAAGTCGTGCGCGGGGCGGTCGAGTCGGCCCGCTCCAACGGCCTCTCCCTGATCCTGGTCGGCCAGGAGGAACGGGTCCGCGCGGAGCTGCGGGCCGTCGACACCTCGGGCGCCGACATCGAGGTGGTGCACGCCTCCGAGGTCGTGGAGATGTGCGACGTCCCCGGAATCGTGCTCCGGAAGAAGCGGGACTCCTCGATCCGCGTGGGGCTTCAACTGGTGGCCGACGGGAAGGCGTCCTCCTTCATCAGCGCGGGGAACTCCGGCGCGGTGATGGCGGGGGGGCTGCTGATCCTCAAGAAGATCCACGGTGTGGACCGGCCGGCGATCGCGGCGACCATTCCGACTCCCCACGGGCCCGTGGTCCTCATCGATGCCGGGGCGAATGTCGACTGCAAGCCGGCTCACCTGCTCCAGTTCGGGTACATGGGCGAGGTGTACGCCCGGATGATCCTCGGGATCTCCCGCCCCCGCGTCGGCGTCGTCAGTATCGGCGAAGAGGATTCGAAGGGGACCGATCTCACGCGGGATACGTGCGACCTGTTCCGCCGCACGGGGCTGAATTTCGTCGGGAACGCCGAGGGACGGGACTTCTTCGCGGGGAAAGCCGACGTCTTCGTCTGCGACGGGTTCGTGGGGAACGTCGCCATCAAGACGATGGAGGGGATGGCGACGGCCATCGGGCAATTTCTCAAGGAGGAGATCAACAAGTCCGCATTGGCGAAGGTGGGCGCCCTGCTGGCGGAACGCGCGCTTCGGGGGGTCAAGGACCGGTTGGACTACGAGGAGTACGGCGGCGCTCCGCTCCTGGGGGTGCGGGGCGGGGTGTTCATCTGCCACGGATCGTCCAGCGAGAGGGCGATGAAGAACGGGATCCGGGCCGCCGGCTCCCTGGCGCGCTGCGCGGTGGACATGGAGATCGCCCGGTCCATCGAGGCCCGGGGACACGCCGCCCCGAACGCGGCGGCGAGACGGTAGCAGAGGGGGAGAGACGCATTGGCGACGAAAATCGTCGGACTGGGGATGTACGCCCCGCCGAAAAAGCTCACGAATCACGACCTCGAAAAGCTGGTCGAGACGAACGACACGTGGATCACCGAGCGCACGGGGATCAAGTCCCGGCGGATCGCGGAGCTGGGCACGGCGAACTCCGACCTCGGCCTGCTCGCGGCGCAGAAGGCGCTCGCCGACGCCGGGGTCCGGGCCGACGAGATCGACCTGATCGTCGTCGGAACCTGCACGCCGGACATGCCGCTCCCATCGACCGCCTGCTTCCTTCAGATGAAGCTGGGCGCGCGGAACGCCTTCGCGATGGACGTCAACGCGGCGTGCTCCGGTTTCCTCTATGCCCTCTCGACGGCGGACGCCCTGATCCGGGCCGGCCGGGGGAGGAAGGCGCTGGTCCTCGGCTCGGAGATCCTTTCGTCGGTCACGGACTACACGGACCGCGCGACCTGCATCCTGTTCGGCGACGGGGCGGGGGCGGCGGTCCTCGCCGAATGCTCCGACGGGGACGGCATCCTGTCCTGCCATCTCCATTCGGACGGCAACCTGTGGGAGCTGATCCACTGTCCGGGCGGGGGCACGGTGAATCCCCTGACGCCGGACCTGATCTCCCGGCGGATGATCTATATCCGGATGATGGGGAACGAGACGTTCAAGCACGCCGTGACCAAGATGGGAGAAGTGGCGTTGAAGGCCCTGTCCCAAAACGGGTACAAGATCGACGACGTTGCGCTGTTCATCCCCCACCAGGCGAACCTCCGGATCGTCGGCTCCGTCGGGAAGCGCCTCGGCGTCCCGCCGGAGCGGGTCTTCGTCAACCTCGAGCGGTACGGGAACACTTCCGCCGCCTCGATCCCGATCGCCCTCGCGGAGGCGAAAGCGCAGGGCCGCTTCCGCTCCGGCGACCTCGTGCTCCTGGTGGCTTTCGGCGCCGGCCTGACGTGGGGGTCGGTGCTGATGCGGATGTAGCCATGGGGATCGGGCTGCTGTTCCCGGGACAGGCGTCGCAGTTCCCGGGGATGGGCAAGGAACTGCACGACGCGTATCCGGCCGCCCGGCGGACCTTCGAGGAGGCGTCCGAGGCGCTGTCGCGCGACGTGGCGGCCCTCTGCTTCCGCGGGACGGAGGAGGAGCTGCGCCGGACGGAGAACACGCAGCCGGCGATCTTCACGGTGAGCGTGGCGGCGTTCCGGGTCATCGCGGCCGAGACGGGGGTCCGGCCGGTCTGCGCGGCGGGGCACTCCCTCGGCGAATATTCCGCGCTGGTCGCGGCCGGGGTGCTTCCCTTGCGGGACGCGGTCCGGGTCTTGCGATCGCGCGGCATCTACATGCAGGAAGCCGTCCCCGTGGGCGAGGGGGCGATGGCGGCGATCCTCGGGCTCTCTCCTTCACTGGTCGAGGAGGCGTGCCGAAAGGGCGCGGCGCTCGGCGTGGTCTCCCCTGCGAACTACAACGGCGGCGGCCAGATCGTGATCTCCGGAGCGGCGAAAGCGGTCGCGGCGGCGTGCGAAGCGGCGAAGGCGGCAGGTGCGAAGCGCGCCCTTCCCCTCCCGGTGAGCGCTCCGTTCCATTGCGCCTTGATGGGACCCGCGGCGGAGCGGCTGACCCCCGAGCTTCGGGCGATCCCGCAGGGGCCGTTCGCTTTTCCGGTGGTGGCCAACGTGACGGCGGCCGTTTACGGGTCGGGCGATGCCGTGGCCGAGGTCTTGATCCGGCAGATCACCGCTCCCGTGCGGTGGGAGGAGTCCGTCGCGGCGATGCGGGCCGCGGGCGCCACCTCCTTCCTCGAGGTGGGACCGGGGAAGGTCCTCTCGGGGCTGGTGCGCCGGATCGACAGGGAGGCGCCGTCGTCGGCGTTCTGCGCCCCGGCGGACCTCGTCGCCGTCCGGGCGTTCCTCGCGTGAGGGTTGCCCGGAGGGTTCCGGGACGATAAAGGGTTGAATTTCGGAATGGGGGGTGGGACGATGCGGCTTTCCGGGAAGGTGACGCTGATCACGGGCTCCGCGCGCGGGATCGGCCGATCGATCGCCGAGGCGTTCGGCGCGGAGGGGGCGATCGTCGTGGTGAACGACGTCGGGTCCGACGCGGGGGCCCGCGAGACCCTGGCCGCGATCACGGGTTCGGGCGGGAACGGGTCGGTGGAGATGTTCGACGTGGGCGACGCCTCCCAGGTCGACGCCGGTGTGAAGAACATCCTGGCGGCGCACGGCCGGATCGACGTCCTCGTCAACAACGCCGGGATCACCCGGGACAACCTCCTCCTGCGGATGTCGGAGGAGGAGTTCGACGCGGTCCTCCGCGTCAATCTCAAGGGGACCTACCTGCTGACGAAGACGGTCACCCGGCACATGATGAAGCAACGCAGCGGAAAGGTCGTCAACATCAGCTCGGTGGTCGGCATGATGGGGAACGCCGGCCAGTCGAATTACGCTGCGGCGAAGGCGGGGATCATCGGCTTCACGAAGGCCGCCGCCAGGGAGCTTGCCCCGCGGAACATCACGGTCAACGCGATCGCCCCCGGGTTCATCCGGACGACGATGACGGCGGGACTGCCGGAA
>Ga0209212_1000883_pt1 | contig 54534 bp, 56 predicted proteins | sample RifGroC2_FD_183996 | JGI IMG/M metagenome (GOLD analysis project Ga0209212, IMG submission 183996) | Groundwater microbial communities from Rifle, Colorado, USA - Groundwater C2 (SPAdes) (version 2) | ecosystem: Environmental > Aquatic > Deep subsurface > Groundwater | place: Rifle, Colorado...
ATCGGGGCGACGGCAAGTTTACGCGGCAGGAAAGCCTCGATTCCGGCCTGCGTGTGCCGCGCTGGATCATTCATAAATTCTAAAACATGGCCGTTTTTACCAGCGTCTCGGAGGCGGAACTGACCGTCTGGCTGGGCGATTATTCCCTGGGCCAATTGCTGGAATTGCAGGCCATCGCATCCGGCATCGAGAACACCAATTACTTCGTGACCACCAGCAACGGCCGTTTCGTGCTCACGCTGTTCGAGAAACTCAGCGCCGACGAGCTGCCGTTCTATCTGAATCTGATGGCGCACCTGGCGCGCCACGGCATCCCCTGCCCCTGCCCGGTGGCGAACCGGCGCAATCAATTCCTCGGCGAGCTTAACGGCAAGCCCGCCTGCATCGTCAGCCGCCTGAGCGGCAAGTCCATCACCGCACCGAACATCGCGCAGTGCGCCGCGATCGGCGCGATGCTCGGGCAGATGCATATCGCCGGGCAGAGCTTTAGCCAGATCATGCCCAACCCGCGCGGCGCGGCATGGCGCACGGCGACCGCGCCGCAGGTGCGCCCGTTCCTGGATGCGGAACAGGCCGTTTTGCTAGGCAGCGAGGTGGCACTGCACGCACGGCAGAACTGGGCGGCGCTGCCGCAGGGCGTGATCCACGCCGACCTGTTCCGCGACAATGTGCTGCTGGAAGAAAACCGCGTCGGCGGGCTGATCGATTTTTATTTCGCGTGCAGCGATGCGCTGCTGTATGACGTGGCGATCACCGTGAACGACTGGTGCATGGATGCCGATGGCTCGCTGGACGCGGCGCGCGCACAGGCTTTTCTGCGCTCCTACCACGCGGTGCGCCCGCTGCTGGACAGCGAACGCGAGGCCTGGCCGCTGATGCTGCGCGTCGCCGCCTTACGTTTCTGGCTGTCGCGCCTGTTCGACCTGCACCTGCCGCGCGACGGCGAACTGATCCACGCGCATGACCCGCGCCACTTCGAGCAAATACTGAAAAATCACATCGCCACGGCGCAGGCCGTCTGGCTGTAGGGAGACAACATGAAACCGCAACGCTTACAGGCCATACAAGGCTGGCAATGGATCAAGCAGGGCTATGCGCTGTTCATGAAAGCGCCACTGCTGTGGGTGGTGATACTGCTGATCTGTTTCTTCGCGGTAGCCGGATTATCCGCCGTGCCGGTGGTCGGTGAGCCGCTCGCCAGCCTGTTGCTGCCGGTGGTGCTGGTCGGCCTGATGACCGGTTGCCGCGCGCTGGAACACGGCGAAGAGCTGGAACTGGCGCACCTGTTCAGCGGCTTCCGGCAACACACCGCGCAGCTGGTCACGCTGGGCGGCATCGCGCTGGTCGGGCAATTCCTGATTTTCGGCGTGATGATGATGGTCGGCGGCGCCACGCTGGTGAGCATTCTGATGAGCGGCCAGCCGGTGGAAGACCCCGAAATCATCAGGCAGGCTGTCTCGGGGGCGGGCATCGCCATTTTGCTCGGCATCACGCTGTTCAGCGTGCTGCTGATGACCATGCAATTCGCGCCGATGCTGGTTTATTTCCACAACGCCACCCCGCTGGAAGCGATGAAACTCAGCCTGCGCGCCTTCGTCGACAATATCGGCCCGATGATGGTGTACGGTGCGACATTCATGCTGCTGGCGATGCTCGCGAGCATCCCGATGATGCTCGGCTGGCTGGTGCTGATGCCTATCGTATTCACTTCGTTATATGCCTGCTACCGCAACATTTTTCCAGCCATGAAAGAAAATCCGCAGCCACCTGAAAAAAACGATGTTTTCACACCGGACAAGGGCGCGTTTTAGCCAAAACATAGGTTAAAGACAGAATAACCGCAGAATAACCGCAGAATAACCATAGACCCATTCCGGTTGAACAAGCTATTGGGGCATGCTAGTCTCCCCCCATAAATTATGGCACTCTCTGATTACATTCAAACCTTTGGCCAATACCTGCTCGAGCGGCATGGCGAACGAATTCACAAGATCGCCCTCGACGCCGGTTTCACCTGCCCGAACCGGGACGGCGCAAAGGGCATTGGTGGCTGCACGTTCTGCAATAACAGTTCATTCAATCCCAAAGGCCAGGAGCCAAAGACGCTGGAAATGCAGCTGGACAGCGGGCGGCGCGCCATCACGAAACGGACGCGGGCGAAGAAGTACCTCGCCTATTTTCAGGCCTACACCAACACCTATGCGGACGTGGCGGAGCTGGATGCCATGTATCGCGAAGCCATGACCCGGCATGACATCATCGGCCTGTCGGTCGGGACGCGCCCGGACTGCGTATCCGGCGCTGTGCTCGACCTGCTCGCCGGATACCGCGACGAAGGCCGCATCGTGTGGCTGGAACTCGGCCTGCAATCGGCCTTCGACGAGACCCTGCGCCTGGTCAACCGCGGCCACGGCCTGAAGGAATACCGGGAGGTGGCCACCGAGGCGCGGCGGCGCGGCATCCCCCTGTGTACCCACCTGATCCTCGGCATGCCCGGCGAAGACGAATCGCATTATCATGCCAGCCTCGACACCGTGCTGGACATCGGCGTAGACGGACTCAAGCTGCACCCGCTGCATGTGGTGAAGCACACCGTGCTGGCGAATCAATGGCGGCGCGGCGAATACCGGCCGCTGGGACGCGAGGAATATATCAACCACGCCTGCGACCTGATCGAGCGCACGCCGGAACATATCGTGTACCACCGCGTGACCGGCACCGCTCCGAAAGACATCCTGCTGGCGCCGGAGTGGTGCTCGCAGAAATGGAATGTGCTCAACGGCATCGAGCTGGAACTGAAGCGGCGCGGCCACCGCCATGGATGCCTGGCCGGAACGCCCAGGATTGAAGCATCCCCGGAAAAAATACTTGCTCTGGCGCACAGCGCTGTTGAGCCAAAGGCCCACAATCTGCTGCCCACTGAAACGGGCGCGAAGTTTTTAGAACGGCGCACGGAATCGCCGGCATCTGCATACCCTACGATTCCCGTGATCCGTGCGTCTTGCACTGCATCCGCCTCGCCGGCTCTTGCAGAAGTCACCAAGGAGAAAATACTTAATGCAGCCTGACAAAATCGAACTGGTATGCCCGGCGGGCAGCCTGCCGGCATTGAAAACGGCGGTGGATAATGGCGCGGATTGCGTCTATATGGGGTTCCGCGACGACACCAATGCGCGCAATTTTACCGGCCTGAATTTCAATTTCGACAACGCGAAAGAGGGTGTGCGTTACGCCCACGCCAAAGGCAAAAAAGTGTTGCTGGCGCTGAATACCTATCCCCAGGCAGACGGCTGGCAACGCTGGAAGACTGCCATCGACAACGCCGCCGAACTGGGCATGGATGCGGTGATTCTGGCCGACCCGGGGCTGATGCAGTATGCCGCGAAAACCCATCCCGACCTGCGCCTGCATCTTTCGGTGCAAGGTTCGGCCACCAACTACGAGGCGATCAATTTCTACCACGAGATGTTCGGCATCCGGCGCGCCGTGGTGCCGCGCGTGCTGGCGCTGGCCCAAGTCGAACAGTTGATGGCCGGCACCGAGGTGGAAATCGAGCTGTTCGGTTTCGGCGGCCTGTGCGTGATGGTGGAAGGGCGTTGCGCGCTGTCTTCCTACGCCACCGGCGATTCTCCCAACACCCGCGGCGTGTGTTCACCGCCCAAGTCGGTACGCTGGCAGGAAACGCCCAAGGGGCTGGAATCGCGCCTGAACGGAATTCTCATCGACCGCTACGATGCCGACGAGAATGCCGGCTACCCCACGCTGTGCAAAGGCCGCTTCGATGTGCGGGGAGAAACCTACTATGCCATCGAGGAACCCGCCAGCCTAAACACCCTGGAACTGTTGCCGGAATTGGTGCGCATGGGGATCGCCGCGATCAAGATCGAGGGACGCCAGCGCAGCCCCGCATACGTCGAGCAGGTCACCAAGGTATGGCGCCAGGCCATCGACAACTGCCTCCGCGACAAGTCGACGTTTGCCGTCAAGCCGTCATGGATGGCGGAACTCGGCAAAGTCTCGGAAGGGCAGCAACAGACCCTTGGCGCCTACTACCGCCCCTGGAAATAGAATACGGAAATCTTCAAATGAAATTAGCTCTCGGCCCTGTCCTCTACTATTGGGATCGCGACACCATGCTCAGTTTTTACGATGAGATGGCCGACGCGCCGGTGGACATCATCTACCTCGGCGAAACCGTCTGTTCGCGCCGCCACCTGCTGCGCCTGCAGGACTATCTGGACATGGCGGAGCGGCTTGCCGCCGCCGGCAAGGAAGTGGTGATTTCGACGCAGACCCTGATCGAATCCGAATACGACGTCAAGACCCTGCGCAAGATCGCCGAAAACGAAAATTTCCGCGTGGAAGCCAACGATATGGGCGCGGTGCGCCTGCTGGCGAACAAATTGCCCTTTGTGGCGGGTTCGACCCTGAACATTTTCAACCCGCAAACTCTCGATTTGCTCGCCGGACTGGGCGCTTCCCGCTGGGTGATGCCGGTGGAAATGTCGCGCGAGGCGCTTGCGTCAGTTCTGCGCAATCGCCAGTCGGGCATTGAAACCGAAGTGTTCGCTTACGGGCGCCTGCCGCTGGCTTTTTCGGCACGCTGCTTCACCGCGCGCCACCATAATTTGCAAAAAGACGACTGCCAGTTCAAGTGCCTCGATTATGAGGATGGCCTTGCCCTAAAAACCCGCGAGGGGCAGCCCTTTCTGACACTGAACGGCATCCAGACCCAATCGGCGCTGGTGCATAACCTGATCGGCGAACTGGATACCCTGCAGGACACGGGTATTGGCGTGGTGCGGGTCAGCCCCCAGGCGCACCATACCGGCGAGATATTGCGCCTGTTCCGGGAAGGCATGGAGCAGCGCCTCACCTCTGCGCAAGCCTTGGCGCAGATCGAAGGCCTGATGCCGGCGGCGTCCTGCAACGGCTATTGGCACGGCAAACCCGGCCTTGATTTCATCCGCAACACCCGTTAGCCACCATCGAGTAAGGTAACCAGCATGAAGCTTTTTTTAATTCCAAAACCCGTCAGTGCGCTTATTTCACTGCTGCCCCGCTATCCCCATTCGCTGATTTTTACGCGGGCCATCAACCTGGCGCTGGGCGACAAATTGCGCGATGAAGTCTGGGGGCCCCTGCATGGCAAACAGATATGCATCCGCGTCAAGGACGCCAGCATCGCCTTTCACTTCACCCTCGGACCGAAGGGCATGATTACCCGCCATGCGGCACCCCAAGCCGATCTCACCATCAGCGCCAGCGCCCAGGATTTTATCCTGCTCGCGATGCGCAAGGAAGACCCGGATACTCTGTTTTTCAGCCGCCGCCTGGTCATGGAAGGCGATACCGAGCTGGGGCTGCTGGTGAAAAATACGCTGGATGCGATGGAATTACCGCCGCTGGATTTGCGCGCCCTGCTGCCGGCGCGTTTGCTCGGCAAGCTGCGCACACGCCTGCTGGCGTAGTTCAGCCAATATACAACGACTAAACCCGCAGACTAAACAGCTTCACACTTTCAGCCACAATCAGCAGCTTTGGAACAGTCTGATAGAGCTGCTTGAGCGAAAAACTTGAATGACGGCTTTACGGCGCAGAGTTCAGCATTTTCAAGGGCAGGTCAGTGCCAGGAACGGAACGTCAGGGGTGACACTGCGGCCTTCCGGTACTCGGCCAGTGCGGTCATCGAAGTAAGTGTCACAATATTCCAGAATGACCGCTATTAAGCGGTGACAAGAATATCGTCTGGCTAATACCTGTAATACCATACAATCCCGTTTCATCCCGTTGCTAGCTAAAGACAACAAGAAAACCATGGCCAAAGCACCAAAAGAAACCCAAACCGAACCGCTGGAAAAGCAACTCTGGAAAGCCGCCGACAAGCTGCGCAAGAACATCGATGCCGCAGAGTACAAGCACGTGGTGCTTGGTCTCATCTTCCTGAAATACATCTCCGACTCGTTCGAGGAGATGTACACCAAGCTGCAAAAAGGCGAAGGCGAAATGGCCGGGGCCGATCCCGAGGACAAGGACGAATACAAAGCCGAGAACATTTTCTTCGTGCCGTCCGAGGCGCGCTGGTCATTTCTTCTCGCCCGTGCCAAGCAGCCCAATATCGGCGGCCATGTCGATGCGGCGATGGATGCCATCGAAAAAGAAAACCCCATTCTCAAGGGCGTGCTGCCCAAGGTATTCGCGCGGCAAAACCTCGACCCCGCCAGCCTCGGCGGCCTGATCGACCTGGTGGGCAACATCGCGCTGGGCGATGCCAAGGCGCGCAGCGCCGACGTGCTGGGCCATGTGTTCGAATATTTCCTCGGCGAATTCGCGCTGGCCGAAGGCAAGCAGGGCGGGCAGTTCTACACGCCGCGCAGCATCGTCGAATTGCTGGTCGCCATGCTGGAGCCCTACAAAGGCCGCGTGTTCGACCCCTGCTGCGGCTCGGGCGGCATGTTCGTGCAATCGGAAAAATTTGTCGGCGAGCATCAGGGCAAGGTCAACGATATCTCCATCTACGGGCAGGAAAGCAACCAGACCACCTGGCGGCTGGCCAAGATGAACCTCGCCATCCGCGGCATCGACGCCTCGCAGGTGAAATGGAACAACGAAGGCTCTTTCCTCAACGATGCCCACAAAGACCTCAAGGCCGACTTCATCATCGCCAACCCGCCGTTCAATGTCAGCGACTGGAGCGGCGAGCTGCTGCGCGGCGATGGCCGCTGGCAATACGGCGCGCCGCCTACGGGCAACGCCAACTTCGCGTGGTTGCAGCATTTCGCCTACCACCTCAACCCGCAGGGCAAAGCGGGCGTGGTGCTAGCCAAAGGCGCGCTCACCAGCAAGACCAGCGGCGAAGGCGACATCCGCAAGGCGCTGATCGCCGACGGCAACCTGATCGACTGCATCGTCAACCTGCCCGCCAAGCTGTTTTTGAATACGCAGATTCCGGCGGCGTTATGGTTTATGAACCGCTCCCGCAGCAACGGTCATCCGCGCAAGGACGAAATCCTGTTCATCGACGCGCGCAACCTCGGCCATCTGATCAACCGCCGCACCAAAGAACTCGCACACGAGGACATCCAGCTAATCGCTGACACCTACCACGCATGGCGCACGGGCGAAGCCGCGTATGAAGACATAAAAGGCTTCTGTGCCTCTGTGCCGCTATCGCGTGTGCAAGAGCTGGACTATGTGCTCACGCCGGGGCGCTATGTCGGCCTGCCGGATGAAGAGGATGACTTCAATTTTGCCGAACGCTTCAATGCGCTGAAAGCCGAGTTTGAAGCTCAGTTGCTGGAAGAGGCGAAGCTGAACAAAGCCATTGCCGAGAACTTGGCTAAGGTGAAAATATGACGGAGAAGGTACATCATAAAATGAAAACGGACGATTCCGGTTTACCAGAAAACGTCCGCCGACCGGGCATTCCCAATCCAAGGCGTATTGTACCCGAGAGCTCGGCGAGGGTGATGGTATGACCGGACTGGTGCAGGTGGCGGACATCGAAAAGCGCATCTACACCATGCGAGGTGTGCAGGTGATGCTGGATCGAGATTTGGCGACGCTTTATGAGGTGGAAACGCGCGCACTTAAACAGGCGGTGAAAAGAAATCCTGCCCGCTTCCCTCACGACTTCATGTTTGAACTGAGCGAAACTGAGATCGAGGCTCTGGTATCACAATCTGTGATACCTTCGAAAAAACAGTTGGGTGGCGCAAGGCCGCTGGCATTTACCGAGCAGGGAGTGTCTTCGCTTTCCGCCGTATTAACCAGTGCGCGGGCGATTGAAATCAACATCGAAATCATGCGCGCCTTTGTGAAAATGCGGCAGTTTCTGGCGCACAACGCGGACATCTTTCAGCGGCTCGATCAGGTCGAAAAACGCCAGCTCTCCAATGAACTGAAAACGGATGAGCGGTTTGAGCAACTCTTCAGCGCGCTGGAAGATAAAAGCATCAAACCCAAACAAGGTATTTTTTATGACGGGCAAGTCTTCGATGCCTATAACTTCGTTTGCGACCGGGTGCGCTCGGCCAAACAGCGGATTATATTGATCGGCAACTATGTCGATGAAAGCGTGTTGACCCTGCTTTCCAAGCGCAAAAAGCAGGTGAGCGCCCGGATACTGACGAAATCCATCAGCAAACAATTGAAGCTGGACATCGAAAAATTCAACCAGCAATATCCCGACATCGACGCGCAGACATTCCAGTTTGCGCACGACCGCTTTCTCATCATTGACGACGACATTTACCACATCGGCGCATCGCTCAAAGACTTGGGCAAGAAGTGGTTTGCCTTTTCGAGAATGGAAATGAGCGCTATCACCATGCTGGCGAAGGTGAAGGTATGAGTGAGTGGAAAGATGTTGTCTTTGGAGATTTGCTTGCAGAGCCAGTGCGAAACGGAATATACAAACAAAAGGAGTTTCATGGCCGTGGCGCAAAAATCGTTAACATGGGAGAGTTATTTACACACCCGCGATTAAAAAATGTTGATATGAAGCTGGTCGAGCTTACTGACGCAGAAAAAAAGAAATGTCTTCTTAGAGAGGGCGATCTTATTTTTGCAAGAAGGTCACTGACAGCCGAAGGAGCCGGTAAGTGTTCAATAGTTAAGGAGATGACGGAAGAAACGACATTTGAATCTTCAATTATCCGAGCAAGACCTAATCAAGAGAAATCAGTGCCTGATTTTCTTTACTACTACTTCAATTCGCCTTATGGAAAGTACTTGCTTGGGACAATACTGAGGCAAGTTGCTGTATCAGGAATTACCGGGTCTGATCTAATGGAGTTGGTTCTCAAAATTCCAAATGCTCAAGAGCAAAAAGCCATTGCCGCCGTACTCAGCAGCCTCGACGACAAAATCGACTTGCTGCACCGCCAGAACCGAACCCTCGAAGCCATGGCCGCAACCCTGTTCCGCCAGTGGTTCGTGGAAGAGGCGCAGGAGAATTGGGAGACAAGGCCGTTAAGCAGCATCGCCAATTTTTTGAATGGCTTGGCCTGTCAGAAATTCCCACCAAAAAACGAACTGGAAAAATTGCCCGTCCTGAAAATAAGGGAACTAAGCAGCGGCATATCAGAAGCCTCCGATTGGGCGACAAGCGAGGTTAAGCCTGAATACATCGTCGAAGCGGGGGATGTGATTTTTGCTTGGTCTGCTTCTTTGATGGTCAAGGTGTGGGATGGTGAGAGGTGTGTGCTGAACCAGCATTTGTTCAAGGTAACATCCACGGAATTCCCGAAATGGTTTTACCTGATGTGGTGCAAGCATCACTTGGCGGAGTTCGTCTCCATTTCTGCAAGTCACGCCACAACGATGGGGCATATCAAAAGGGGGGACTTGGATGCCGCGATGGTGAATGTGCCATCGCCAGATGAATTGAAAGATATGTCTGAGCAAATGATGCCATTACTGGATAAACAGATTGTTATTGCCAAGCAGCTAAGATTGCTCGAAATCCTCCGCGATACCTTGCTGCCCAAACTGATGAGCGGCGAGATCAGGGTGTCCTGTTGATGGAAAAGCTCCGGTCAACACTTGCCCAATATAGCCGGTGGCAGGGGCTTGAAATGTATATTGACCGGATGGAAGCACATCTTGAAACAGATTTCAGCACTACCATAGAAAATGCCAAGGCTCTATTGGAAAGTATCGGCAAGGAAATTTGCGAGGCTAAAGGCGTGCAACTTGGCAGTACACCAAGCATCAATGTGGTGTTGAAAAAAGCTTTTATTGGGCTTGGCTACACTGCGGACGATTTGGTATCTCAAGTATCTGGCTCTTTGGCAACAATCGGCCAATTGGTTGGTAACTTGAGAAACGAGATTAGCCCAACCTCGCACGGTAAGTCGCTGGAAGAGTTAAAGGAAAGAAATAATAAAATCGATTTACTCACCAAAGAATTTTTGATTGATAGCACCTTGGTGGTGGCCGTGTTTCTGATACGTGCTTTTGAGGAGCGAAGCGAAACTGCTTCATTGATGGCTGCATTCGAAGCGGACGGCATTCCGGAATATGACGACAACGAAGATTTCAATGATTTCTGGGACGAGAATTTTGGCGAGTTTGCGATGGGGAGCTATTCATACCCTGCTAGCGAGATTTTGTATAACGTGGATTCGCAAGCCTATCAAACAGAGTACAAAATTTTCAACGAGTCCAAAGAAGAATTAACAGAAGGTGATGCATGAGCCGACTCACCGAATCCGCCATCGAAGACTTCGCCATCAAGCTGTTCGAGCGCTTGGGCTACGACTATATCCATGCGCCGGATATTGCGCCGGATGGCGATAGGCCGGAGCGCAGCCACTACGACGAGGTGCTGCTGACCGGGCGGCTGGAAGCGGCGCTGAAGCGCATCAACCCCAAGCTGTCGCCCGCCCTTTTGCAAGCAGGCTTGAAGGAAGTGCAGCGCATCCATTCGCCCGAGCTGTTGGCGAACAACGAGGCATTTCATCGCTTGCTCACCGAGGGCGTGCCGGTATCCGCGCACAAGGATGGCGACGAGCGCGGCGAACGGGTGTGGCTGATCGATTTTGCCAATCCTGCGAACAACGAGTTTGTCGTTGCCAACCAGTTCACAGTATTAGAAAACCACCAGAACAAGCGGCCCGATCTGGTGTTGTTCGTGAACGGAATTCCACTGGTGGTGATCGAGCTGAAAAACGCCGCCGATGAAAACGCCACGATCAGGGCGGCCTATCAGCAACTGGAAACCTATAAGCAGGCCATCCCCAGCCTGTTCACATCCAACGCATTCACGGTGATTTCCGACGGGCTGGAAGCCAAGGCTGGCTCGCTCTCGGCGGGCTATTCGCGCTTCATGAGCTGGAAGAGCGCGGACGGCAAGGCGGAGGCTTCGCATCTGGTGAGCCAGTTGGAGGTGTTGATCACCGGCATGTTAAACAAGGCGACACTGCTGGATTTGCTGCGCCATTTCATCGTCTTTGAAAAATCCAGGAAGGAAGACAGCAAGACCGGGGTGATCACGATCGGCACGGTGAAGAAGCTGGCGGCGTATCACCAGTATTACGCGGTGAATGCGGCGGGGGCTTCCACCTTGCGCGCGGCAGGCGTAGGGGCGCAATTCATTGCGCCCGATAACCAATCAGGGCGCGATAAATCGCGCCCCTACGGTATCGAACAAGACCCCGCCGTTTATCAATTGCCCGGCGTGGCGCAGCAGCCCAGGGGAGACAAGAAGGCCGGGGTGGTGTGGCATACGCAGGGCTCGGGCAAGTCGCTGTCGATGGTGTTCTACACCGGCAAGATCGTGCTGGCGCTGGATAACCCGACGATACTGGTAATCACCGACCGCAACGACCTGGACGACCAGTTGTTCGACACCTTCGCCGCTTCCAAGCAGTTGCTGCGGCAGGAGCCGGTGCAGGCCGAGAACCGCGAGCAGTTGAAGGACTTGCTCAAGGTGGCTTCGGGCGGGGTGATCTTTTCCACCATCCAGAAATTTCAGCCGGAAGAAGGCAATGTGTACGAGCAGTTGTCCGCCCGCAAAAATATCGTGGTGATCGCCGACGAGGCGCATCGCACGCAATACGGTTTCAGCGCCAAGACGGTGGACGACAAGGACGCCAGCGGCGAGGTGATCGGCAAGAAGGTGGTGTACGGCTTCGCCAAATACCTGCGCGATGCGCTGCCGAACGCGACCTATCTGGGCTTTACCGGCACGCCGATTGAAAAGACCGATGTGAACACCCCGGCGGTGTTTGGCAACTATGTGGACATCTACGACATCGCACAGGCGGTGGAAGATGGCGCAACGGTGCGAATTTATTACGAGAGCCGCTTGGCGAAGGTGGGGCTGAGCGACGAAGGCAAGAAGCTGGTCGCCGAGCTGGACGAAGAGTTGGACCAGGACGAACTGACCGAGACACAAAAAGCCAAGGCCAAGTGGACCAAGATGGAAGCGCTGATCGGTAGTGAACAGCGCATCAAGAATATCGCCCGCGACATCGTGGCGCATTTCGAGGCGCGCCAGGAAGTGTTTGCGGGCAAGGGCATGGTTGTGAGCATGTCGCGGCGCATTGCTGCCGAGTTGTATGCCGAGATCGTCAAGCTGAAGCCGGAATGGCACGACGATGATTTGAACAAGGGCGCGATCAAGGTGGTGATGACGGCGGCTAGCAGCGATGGCCCGGTGCTGGCCAAGCACCACACGACGAAGGAGCAGCGCCGCACGCTGGCAGACCGCATGAAGAACGACGACGATCCGCTCAAGCTGGTAATCGTGCGCGATATGTGGCTGACCGGCTTCGATGCGCCCAGCATGCACACGCTCTACATCGACAAGCCGATGAAGGGGCACAACCTGATGCAGGCGATTGCGCGGGTGAACCGGGTGTACAAAGACAAGCCCGGCGGCTTGGTGGTGGACTATCTGGGCATTGCCGCCGATTTAAAAGAGGCGCTGTCGTTCTATTCCGACGCGGGCGGCAAGGGCGACCCGACGCTGGCGCAGGAGCAGGCGGTGAGCCTGATGCTGGAAAAGCTGGAAGTGGTTTCGGCGATGTACAGCGGCTTTGCCTACGAGGATTATTTTGCGGCGGAGACTTCGCGCAAGCTGTCGCTGATACTGGAAGCGGAGGAGCACGTCCTCGGGCTGGAAGATGGGCGCAAGCGCTACATCAACGAGGTGACGGCGCTGTCGCAGGCATTCGCCATTGCGATCCCGCACGAGCAGGCGATGGATGCCAAGGATGAGGTTGGCTTCTTTCAGGCAGTGAAGGCACGGCTGGCGAAGTTTGACGGCACGGGCGCGGGGCGCAGCAACGAAGAGATCGAAACCACGATCCGTCAGGTGATCGATCAGGCGCTGGTGTCGGAGAAGGTGATCGACGTATTCGATGCGGCGGGCATCAAGAAGCCGGATATTTCGATTTTGTCCGAAGATTTCCTGGCGGAGCTGAAGGGCTTCAAGCATAAGAACATTGCGCTGGAAGTATTGAAGAAGCTGCTCAATGACGAGTTGAGGGCGCGCGCCAAGAAGAACCTGGTGCAGAGCAAGAGCCTGATGGAGATGCTGGAAAACGCCATCAAGAAATACCATAACAAGGTGCTGACTGCCGCCGAGGTGATGGAAGAGCTGATCAAGATCAGCAAGGAGATCGTCGCCTCAGATGCCGAAGCTTCGCATTTGGGCTTGAGCGAATTCGAGTATGCGTTCTATACGGCGGTAGCGAATAACGACAGCGCAAAACAGTTGATGCAGCAAGACAAGCTGCGCGAGCTGGCTGTGGTGCTGACGCAGCGGGTGCGTGAGAATGCTTCCATTGACTGGACGATCAAGGAAAGCGTGAAGGCGAAGCTGAAGGTGATCGTGAAGCGCACCTTGCGCCAGTACGGCTATCCGCCGGATATGCAACTGCTGGCGACGGAGACGGTGTTGAAGCAGGCTGAGATGATTGCGGATGAGTTGGCAGTAGCAGCCGTTTGATCTTCAATAAAGCGGACGCTCGCCGTAAACGGAATCTGATTCCCGCCACAGTCCGGTATGGCCGATGATGAGACGGTCAGAGCACCCAACCCGAACTTCCGATTTGTGTCGATTACTGCCAGTCACGAACACCTGTTTCCGGGCAGCGCAATTTCGAATTGTCCTGATGTGATTGAGCAAAATCAGTTGCTGCAATCTGATGGCAAGTCTGAATTGTTACAAACCCCGGAAAGTGATTTCACTTTGTGAAATAACATTTTGTTCTTCTTCGTGCTTCGTGGTGAAATGCTTTTCACAGATTGATTGGATGATGCAATCAGCTTTCCAGATAATCGACCAGAATACCGCTGGTAAGACGAAGGCGCTGGCTGATCAACTGCGCTATCTTGAGCAACAATTTTGCCGAAAGCGCGGGTTTGTCGCGCATAATCAACATGAAATTTTCCTGCGTCAGGACCGCCAAAGTTGACGATATAACGGCTACTGCCGTAGCGGAGCGCGGCTCACCGTCCACGATCGTCATTTCGCCCAGGCTGCGGCCGGGGAACACCGTCGTAACGATCTTATCAACATGCTGATTATCTTCCTTATGCACTTCGAGCTTGCCTTCCAGCACAATGCACATGAAATCCCCCTTGTCGCCTTCGCGGAACAGGACTGCTCCGGGAGCGGCGCGATAAAGCTGGATATAGCCGGATAAAGCCTCAATTTGCGCCCATTCAAGATCCTTGAACATTTGCGCGTTTTCGAGCATGGCCGCAATCCGGTCCGAAGGCGCCGTACCTGACTGCTGGGGATGCTGGCGGCGCTCCGGTGTCGCCCCCAAGGCTTGCTGGCGACGCTCCGGAAATTCGACGCGCAGCTTGCCGGGCTCCAATAGCTCAAGTGACGCCAGGGGTAATTTTTCAGTATTCAGCGCCATAGTGTTTAATCTGAGTGCCGCAAAAAGTGACCTGTTTACAGCTCACCGCCCACGGCCCTTCTTCAGGTATTTTGCACCACCACTTTCGGGAATACCGCCGTGCGGTTCTGCGCCATTTCCGCGACCTTGACCGCGATACGGCGCGCGATCTGTTGGTACGACTTCGCGATGTTGCCGTCGGGATCGGATACGACCGTTGGTTTGCCTGAATCGGTCTGCTCGCGAATGCGGATATCCAGCGGCAGGCTGCCGAGAAACTCGGTGTCGTAATCGGCACACATCTTCTCGCCGCCGCCCGATCCGAAAATATGCTCTTCATGCCCGCATTTCGAACAGATATGCGTGCTCATGTTTTCCACAATGCCGACGATCTTGACGCCGACCTTTTCGAACATTTTGAGCCCCTTGCGCGCATCCATCAGCGCGATGTCCTGCGGGGTGGTCACAATCACCGCGCCGGTGAGCGGCACTTGCTGGGCCAGCGAAAGCTGGATATCGCCGGTACCGGGCGGCAAGTCAACGATCAAATAATCCAGGTCATCCCAGCGCGTCTGGCGCAGCAATTGATCCAGCGCCTGCGTCACCATCGGGCCGCGCCATATCATCGGCGTATCATCGCTGGCGATGAGGAAGCCGATGGACATCGCCTGCAAACCATAGTTGCTCATCGGCGTCATGAAATGTTCGCCGTCCGTAGCAGGCTGACCGGAAATGCCCAGCATGGTCGGTTGCGAGGGCCCGTAGATATCTGCATCCAGCATCCCGACGCGCGCGCCTTCGGCCGCCAGGGCCAATGCGATATTGACCGCCGTGGTGGACTTGCCCACACCGCCCTTGCCGCTCGCTACCGCGATGATATTCCTCACGCCATCCACCAGCTTCGCGCCATGCTGCACCGTGTGCTGCACCACTTTGCTGGTTACATTGACGCTGATGTTGCCGCTGCCCGGCAACGCCGCCTTGAGATGCGCTTCGATCATGGCGCGAATCTCGTCCCACACACTCTTGGCAGGGTAGCCGAGCACGATATCCAGCGACACATCGTTGCCGCTGATCTTGATATTCTTTACGGTTTTTCCGCTGCCGAAATCTTTTTTGGTGTTAGGGTCAATCAAATTCTTCAATGCGCCTTGCACATCGGCTTCGCTAAAACTCATTATTCACTCCTGAAATCATATAAAAATAAAGATTGGATTCTAAACTGGCCAGCCAATCCACACGGGCATTTTAACTCAATGGCCGGCCTGCCGGGATTGAAGAATAAGATGCACGACATTGAACGCCTCTGCTCAATGATGCCCGCAGCCGCCGCTTCCGCCGCCGCAACCACTTTTCTTTACTTCAGGCTCACTGCCGGGCTCACGGCTTCCACCTGCGGCAGCCAATCGCTCCAGATAGTTTTGCCACAACTCGGCCTGATGTTGCCCCAAACCGTAAAGATACTCCCAGGTATAAAGGCCTGAGTCGTGCCCATCATCAAATACGATCTTCATCGCATAATTGCCAACCGGAAGGACTTCGAGGATATCAACGTTTTTTTTGCCTAGCTGCAAGGTCTCCTGGCCGACGCCATGCCCCCTCACCTCCGCCGACGGTGAAGAGACCCGCAAAAATTCATACGGCAGCTGGTAGCAGGCATCGTCGTCAAACGCGATTTCGAGCAGGCGGGATTGTTGGTGCAACTTAATTTCCGTGGGGTGTGCTGACATGATTCCAGATTTACTCCTTTGGTGTGCAGCACTTTCGCCGCTGGTAATGAAAACACGCACATCGGCAACAGATGCCGATCCCATGATAAAAGGTGAGCGGGAGGAAGTGGTTAAAAATTCCGCGTTGCGGCGAAGTGCGCCAGTTCCAGCAAAGGTTGCTTGCAAGCTGAATCGGCGAGAGAAACGATGGCCGCACATGCCGACTCCGCTTCGCGCATCGCTTGCTGACGAGTGAAATCCAGCGCGCCTGTGGCATGAATAATTTCCAACACGTCGGCAAATTTTTCCACATCGCCCTGTTCGATCGCGCCGCGCACGATGGCCGCCTGTTCCGGCGTGCCGTGCTGCATGGCGTAAATCAGGGGCAGCGTAGGCTTGCCTTCGGCGAGGTCGTCGCCGAGATGTTTGCCGGTCTGCGCTTCATCGGCAGAGTAATCCAGCACATCGTCGATCAGCTGAAAAGCGGTGCCGAGGTGCATGCCGTATCGGGCGGCGGCGTCTTCATCCGCGCCAGATGCCTTGCCCAGAATCGCCCCCAGGCGCATCGCCGCTTCGAACAGCTTGGCGGTCTTGCAATGGATCACGCGCATGTAGTTGGCGGCATCGACATCCGCATCATGGCAGTTGAGCAGTTGCAACACCTCGCCCTCGGCGATGGTGTTGGTGGCATCGGCCAGCGTTTGCATCACGCGCATCTCGCCCACTTCGACCATCATCTGGAACGCGCGCGAATACAGGAAATCGCCGACCAGCACGCTGGCGGAATTGCCGAACAGCGCATTGGCCGTCTCGCGCCCTCGGCGCAATGCGGATTCATCCACCACATCGTCATGCAGCAAGGTGGCGGTATGGATAAATTCAACCACCGCCGCCAGATCGTGATGGTGTCTTCCCTGATAGCCAAAGGCATTGGCAGACAGTACCACCAATGCCGGGCGCAGCCGCTTGCCGCCGCTGTTAATGATGTATGCGCCGACCTGGTTGATCAGCATCACTTCCGAATGCAACCAAGTGCGTATCACCTGATCCACGGCCGCCATGTCCGCCGCGAGCAATTGCTTAATGGGCATCTCTATAAATCCAAATTTCGTTGCAATACTGCGTTGCTCACAAAAAATTACTCCTTGCATATCATACATATTCCGCGTCGCAATTTTTTGCCCGCGCCTTGTCTTGCTTAGACCTTTGAATTTCTAGAGATGCCCCAATGTTCATCGCCAATACGCTTGCCGTGCTTCATCGGCACTGGCATCCAGTGCTGCAAGCGCGCGCCGTGACCGGCAATAGCTGCCGGGGAAACTATTCGAATTTGCAAGATATCCTCTGTTTATTGCTTTAATACAAAAGTGCTCCCCCCATTTTCGCCTTTCTTTACTTTGCAAATAATGGGGTGTTTGATCGGCAGGTTTTCCTGGGTGAAACTTGTTTTTCCTGTTACGCCTATACAATCTTTCCGGCTGATCATCGTTTCCCTGACCATGGCGGTATCGGTCGTGCCCGCTTCCTTGATCGCTTCCGCAACCAGCATGAAAGTGTCATAGGCCAAAGCGGCAAACCGGTCGGGGTTGGCTTTTCCAATGTCCGTTAAAAACTCGCCCACCTTGGCAGACTGGCTGTCGGCGGAAAAAGTTGTATACAGAAGCGTTTCGTTTACGGCATCGCCACCCTGCAAATATTCTTCCGAGAAAAGATCCTCGCCGCCAAGGATGGGCATGGTCAAGCCCGCTTTTTTCAGCCCTTGCGCAAGCAGCACAGCTTCGCTGGCATCTCCCGTAAAGATCACCCCGTGCAAGGGGTCAGGGCTTTTCTTTATCGCACTGATAACGGCATCCATATTTTGACCTCCCGTAAAGGAATCATAGGTGTCTGCACGTATTTTTACCACGCCGTGATATTTGTCGAGCGCCTTCATGAACATCGAAGTTAAATCCAGGGAAAACTCATTGGTAGAAGATGTAACCAATGCGTAATTAACATATCCCAACTCGGTGACTGCGTGTTTGATTAAATCCTCTGTTGCTATTTCATCGGGCACGGCGGTGCGAAACACATACATGCCGGTTCCTTTTAGTTTCCGCCTCGAGCCGATGGAGATAAATATCGTCTTTGATTCATTAACCAGATGAACCGGCGAAAAAGTGGATGAGCCTGTAGGCGCCGCCAAGATTGCTATCACGTTCTGACTGATCAGATTCTTCACAGCCTCATTGGTCATCCCTATATTGTTTTTATCATCAAAGTGAATCACTTTGATTTCTTTGCCCCCGATGCCGCCCTGTGCATTGAATCGCTTGGCCGCCGCCAAAGCGCCTTCCACCACACTCAATCCGAAGCTCGCCTCATCACCCGTCTCGGGTCCGACAATGCCTATGATCAAGGGTCTTTCTTCTTTGACTACCTTCGTCGGCGTCTTGGCCTCTTTATTGTCTGAACAGCCGGAAAACAACGACATCGCCATGAGCGCAATGACCACAAGGCTGATTTTATTATGCGGTGTATTCATAGGAGAATTATTTCAGTTAGTTCCATTAAAAAAGTGGATCCATCGGCTTATAAAACCCTAAGCTGGGTAAGCCGCAACCCAACAAGCCCGGATGCCTGTCCTGAGCAAAGTCGAAGGGAAACGCAGTGTTAACCAATGACTTGGCCGTTGTTTTTTGACGGCCTAGCAGCCTGTCGGACTTGAAGGAAATCGGCTGCAAATCCGCCTGACCGGTGCAAATTTTGCGAGCGCCGCTTTGCGGCTTGCCTGCTTAACCCGCTTCGCTTCGATTCTTCAAGTCCGACAGGCTGCTAGTCAGATGGCTATGCAAAGCTATCTGAGGATGGATACGATGCCCCCCGGATTCCGCTATCGCTGCATCCGGGCTACGAATCTAAACTGCTTTTGACAGGATCAACCGGCCATGCCAATTTATCATTGGCAATACGGATCGCCTGGAGCCTCATCATTTTTGCAAGGCTCCAACTCACTTAGCCGCATCTGCCTCCAGCAATTGATTCATGTTCAATATGAGGGTATCGACCAGCCCTTCTTCAACATCAAATACTTTTTTCGCCATATCCACCTTGGCAAAATAACCTCTTTTCGCCCGATCCTTGTCGCCAATAGTGAGTATATATGGCTTCTCTTTTTGCTCTTGATAGATCGTCAACTGCAGCATCGGTGAAGAGAGGCCATAAGGGGCAAGATCGGTCGGATTTTCATCTGCGAAGGCCTTTATTTCCGCATTTTTTATGGCATACAGGTATTCCAGCACCTTTGCCATGGAGGCTATCCCTGTTTCGGGTTCGAGCATGTTCCATTTTGACTGGTTCTGCTCGATGACCACTCTGCGCATACCCTTCTTAATTATTTCGAGCCGCCTCAATTTGGTTGGATCGAAGTCCAGAATGGTCTTGTCCCGCAAGGCATAAGAGTCTTGGCTCACTTCTTTCTTGAGATCCGAATGTACGCGGTACACCTCCGGCCTCCCCTTGAACATGACGTAGGCCATGTTGTTGGTAGGCCCTCTTTCTCCGAAAACAATAACAGTTTCCCCACTCGCAGACTTCAAACCCATTTCAACCTCGGGGTCGCCCAAGCCCAGCTCGACTAACTTGGCGTGCTCGACCTTTTCAAACAACACCGCATCCTTTCTGGATGTGACGACGTTCGTCAATAGCTTTTCTATCGCCTTAACATCCCCTTTTGCGTTTAGTGGCTGCACTAATTGCCACCCGTCTTTCTCGCGCACCCCCTTGATCTGGCTGTTTTCTTTAATGTTGCTTACCCAGAATTCCGAGATGTCCTTCACGGCAGTGGGGAGAAGTTTTAGTTTTTCTTCTTTTAACTGCTTGACCGCCTCCTCTTTCTTGTCGAAGAAAAAGAACGCGCCGCCCAGCACGATCAGCACGATAAACCAGAAAAGCGTCTTTTTAGTAAAATTCACACGCCCCGCCTTCTTCTGGCGGTTACGCCAAGTCCCGTCACCAACAGCAGTGAGGGCACAATTACCACAGAAAGCCAGAAAATAATTTTGCCCTGAACAGCGGTCAGCAGAAGAGGGGTCAGCCCCGGTTCTTTTTTCCTTACCGAGATCAAAATATTCTCCTCTGCCAGCCAGTTAAGCATGTTCAGGAGAAAATCCTTATTGCCTGCCTTCATGAATTTATTGCTCGCAAAATCAGAATCCCCGGTAACCAGGATTTTCCCCCAGGTTTTAAGGCTGTCCGGCACTTCCTCGCTGTCCCCGGCTTTACTGTCCCCGGCTTTACTGTCCCCGGCTTTACTGTCCCCGGCTTTATTACTCCCGGATTTATTGTCGCCGAGGTTAACCTCCACTGCGGTGACTGCCACCACACTGATGGGGCCGCGCTTATGCTTGTCGGCATCAAATGTTTCATCTTCCCTGGTAAGCGCCCTGAGATCGCTGGTCACTGTCCAGCTCTTATCGCTGGTTTTGGCGATATCGAAACTTCCCTTGGCGGGATCTTCTTTTATATGGACAGAACGGGCAAACGGGAAGAAAGTGAACTGTTCAAATTCACGGGTGACGGGATGATTCTTGTCATATTGCACCGCTACGGGTATCGCGATATTGCTACCGGAAACCTGGCTCATTTTATCGAAAATGAGATCGTTCGTGAGCTCGAAGCCGAAGCCAGCCAGGTAGCTTGTGAGCTTGGGTAACCCGCCGCTGGGATCAACCATGAAGAGTGCCCGCCCGCCTTTTTTGACGAATGCCGTTATCTTGTCCAACTCGGCTTGCAAGTAATCCGTTTCGGGGCCACTCACCACCAACACGGCAGCATCCTCAGGCACTTTTTCCGTGTCGATTAACAGCAGGTCGCGCACCTGATGATTCTCCCTCTCGATCGCCTCCTTGACATACGAATAACCATTTTCTTCCTGGTTATCGATACGCTTCTCGCCGTGCCCGGTGACAAAGTAAAAAACTTTGATTTCTTTACTGATCAACTTAAGCAGGGAATTGGTGAGCTTGTTTTCAGATTCGGTACCGACAATTTCTTTCTTGTCGCCATACTTCAATATGGTAGTCCGGTAGGACGTAATATCATGCTTCGCTGTTTCTATCGGATCCCGGTCCGGGTCTACAAAGCGGAAGCTGAATTTGGATGAATGGTAGGCATATTCGCCCAGCAGGTCGGACATCGCCTGCCTCGTCCTTTCATCGCTGCGATAGAAGGCGATGGCCTCAACATCCTCTTTGAGGGATTTTAATATCTTGACCGTATGGGGCGAGAGGGTATACCTGCTGTCCTGCGTCAAATCGACCCTCACCTTGTATTTGATCGACATGCCCGCGATCAGCCCGATGATCACCAAAAACACCATGCTCATAATCGCCGTATTAAAGGCGTATTTGGTGGAACGCTTGGTGATGAATTCCCTGATTTCCCGAAAATAAATATAGAAAAACAGCAGCAATACCAGCAGCCCTATCCAAATCAGCGCCAATGGCAGGCTGTCCATTTCGCCGGTAATCGCATAAACAAGCCCCCCCGCCGCCATCAGAAAAATGGACAGCAGGCCCAATGGCGCGAACAATCCTTTAGCCTTCATTATCTCCACCTCTTCGCTTCTAAACTTCTGAGAGTAAGGAACAGGAATAGCGCGATGAAACAAAGGTAGTAAATGATGTCCGTCGAATCCACGACCCCCTTCGACATGCTTTCTATATGCTCGTTAATCGAAAGATAGCCGAGAAATTGACCCAGCCCGGCGGATACCAGCTGGACGGAATAGCCTAAAAACCAGAAAAAGAACAGCATGGCAAAGGACAGCGAAGCGGAGACAATCTGATTCTCCGTCAACGACGAAGTAAAAATCCCCAGGGAGATAGCGGCGGCACCCAACAGGACAAGGCCCAAATAACCCGTCACAATGGGCACCACTTCCGGCTCGCCAAAAGCGACCAGAAGAACAGGGTAGGTCACCGTCAGTAATATCATGGTCAATACGACAGCGAGGCAGGCCAGATATTTGCCCAGCACCACGTCAACATCATCGACCGGGAAGGTCAGAAGCAGCTCGATCGTGCCGGTCTTTTTCTCTTCGGCCAGGAGTCTCATGGTCAAGAGCGGTGTCATCAGCAACAAAATAATACCAATCGTTCCGAACAGCGGCCTGATCACCGTCTCATTGATATTTAACAGCTGGTATTGCTTGGCCAACATGGGGTCGGACTGCGCTTGAAAACTGACAATCGAAAAGGTGGCGACCAGGTTATAGAAAAAATAACCCGTCATCAGCAAAAACATGATGATGACTATATAAACGGTAAGTGAGCTGAAATAGGATTTCAGTTCCCGGTTGAGGATAAGGCTGACGTTCCTGATGTTCATGCCTCCTCCTTGGTGACCAACTTGATGAAAATATCTTCCAGGCTCACTTCCAGAAGGCGCATTTCCACCAGCTCAAATTTGTTTTTTTCAATCATCGCCTGGATGCCTTGTCTTCCCCGTTTTTCATCGTCAAACACGACAACAAATCCGTGGGTATCACCCGACGCCGGCTCTCTTTCGACCCCTTTAATGCCACCCACACGGGAAAGCTCCTGTTCGATCAGCGGCGCATTACCGTTGATGCGCAACAACATTCGCTGCGCGCTTTCAGACCTCAGATTTTCCGGCCGGTCTTCTGCCACTACTTTACCCTGGTTGATAATGATTACCCGACCGCAGAGGATGCTGACTTCCGGGAGAATATGAGTGCTGAGAATAACGGTGTGCCTGCCTGCCAATTCCTTGATCAGCGTTCTGATCTCCTTGATCTGTTTTGGATCAAGCCCTACCGTAGGCTCGTCGAGGATCAAAACTTCCGGGTCATTGACCAATGCCTGGGCAATACCGACTCTTTGCCGGTATCCCCCGGAAATCGTGCTGATCAACTTGTGTGAAACGTCGCTGAGACCACAGTCATCCATGACCTTGGCAGCTTTTCGCTTGACCTCCTTGGCAGGCGTTCCCTTGATGGCCGCCACAAAACGAAGGTAGTCATCCACCTTCATGTCTTCATAAAGAGGGACTCTCTGCGGGAGATAACCAATTCTTTTGCGTACGTTTAAAGAATCCTCAAAACAGTTATAGCCAGCCACCATGACCTTCCCTTTTGTGGGAGGGAAAAAACAGGTCAAAATGCGCATTACCGTAGTTTTTCCCGCCCCATTAGGCCCGAGAAAACCCAGGATTTCACCTTTTTCAACAGTAAAGCTGATGTTATCAACAGCGCGGAATTCACCGTATTCCTTGGTTAGATTTTCGACTTCGATCATTGCATTTACTTTGTCAATTGATGGTCGCTAATGGTAGCAGTTGTTGCTGGCCGAGTAAATCTGGCTGAGTAAATTGGCTGAGTAAATCGTAAATCTGACTGGCACACCTGATTGTGTACACCGCGAGATAGCGAATACTGACAACCTTATGATTGATATAACAATTAGGCACACCTATTGCTCATCCACCCCATCTTGCCGGGAGGGTCATCAATCTTTTTCGGATGGCTCTTGAGGGTGATTATTTTCTTCCGGGGGCGGTTCCGGCTCATTGCCGCCCCACCCCCCGGCGGGACGGTTCTTGCTCTGATCCCCCCAGACGAAACGGCCGAACAGCACGCAGCCCTTCATCGCCGGATCGCAGGGCAGGTCATTCACTTTCTGGCATTTGCCGTCGACCTCGTGCGGACAACCCCAGCCACCCATAGCGTCACTCCATCAGGCTTTCTTCACAAACTCGGTTTTCAATTGCATCGCGCCGATGCCGTCGATCTTGCAGTCGATGTCATGGTCGCCGTCGATCAGACGGATGTTCTTCACCTTGGTTCCCACCTTGACCACCGAAGACGAGCCCTTGACCTTCAAGTCCTTGATCACCGTGACCGAGTCGCCGTCGGCCAGCACGTTGCCGAACGCATCCTTGTACACGCGCCGCTGTTCCCCGCTCTCGGCGGGTGCGTCCTTCGCCCACTCGTGCGCGCACTCGGGGCAGACATAATTGCTGCCGTCTTCGTAGGTGAATTCCGAGCTGCATTTCGGGCATTTTGGTAAAGCGCTCATGGTGTCTCCGGTGATTGATTGGGTAATTTTAGAATTTGTAGCCCGGATGCAGCGTAGCGGAATCCGGGGGCATCGTCCTACGCTGGCTAATGATAATCGTCTTCCCGCTGATGGCGCACGGCAACGATCGTCACAGTTTCCTTGTCCTCAATCTCGAACAGCGCGACATAACCGGCGCTGCCGAACGAAATCACCAGCTCGCGCAACAACGCGTTTTCGGGAACAGCCTTGCGGCAGGTGAACGGAAATTGTTGCAGCAACTGAACGCTTGCGGCGATGGTCTTGCGCGCGTGCTTCGCGGCCTGCATATCTTGTTCGGCCAGAAAAGTGAAGAGCCGTTTCAAATCCTCTTTGGCTTCCAGGGTGTAGCGAACCCTGTAGTTCACTTACGCGCCTTCTTCCCGGCGCTGGCGAGAATATCATCCAACTCCTGCATCACCTCATCCGACGAAAAATAGACACCCGATTTTTTCGCGGCATCACGCGAGGCCAATCCGCGCGCGATGAATTCCTGCTGCACCCGGCGAAACTCCACATTGCGCCGCAACGAATCTTCGACGAACGCGGAAAGCGTCTCGCCCGGACGCAGAATCTCCTCGGCGGCCTGCCGGAGTTCGGGTTCGACACGCAGTGCGGGCATGGTTGCGGTTTTCATGGATCACCTCGTGCATTACAAATGTGATGCGCATCATCGCCGATGTTAAAACAAGGCGCAAGGAGATTGTAGTGGCTAACTTGGCCGATGATGCCTATCAAGAGAATGATGGGGATCGCGTTACTCAACCCAGTCTACGCGAGCTACGCTTTCTCCATAACCTTCCTGATTCGCTCAAGTTCTTCCACAACTGGATCGTGTTCTCCCTCGGTGCCAATGTACGGTCTCAGATCAATTCGGTTCAGTTCAGCAACCTCTTTCCCAAGATACTCATATGTGGCCATGACGTTGAACTGCGTCGGGCAAATATCAGGCTGAACGTTCTCGCCAAAAATGACCCAGCCCTGAGCAAGAGCAATGATTAGTTCGGCTCCGGGTGGGAAACTATCGATGGGGATCGCAAACGCGCTCATGGCTCGAAGGTTCTTCCCTGTCTTTTCACCAAATTGAAAAAAGTCACGATCAAGGGTGAGACGGAGATTTTGCGCACCCGTTCTTCCGGTGTTTTTTACGCGAAGATAGAGGATTGGCGTGTTGGGTCGAATGAAGGGCGCAGCAGTAACGTAGGGACGCAACATCGCTTCTGATTGATCGCGCATGGCCTCCACTGAAGCCTCGCTCGATTTCGCCATCCGATGCGTCAGGTAGGCGTAAATAGCAGTGATGAACGCGAGAATGGCGGTGAGGTACTCGATTACCATGCGTCCTCCTGTGATGACCAACGTAAAGCAGGCCGCAAAAATACTGGATATTCTGGGCTGGCCTCCCGCAAAAGCTGGTTCATCACGCTGCAATCCGCTCTAACGGATGAATCTTTTTCAATACATCGGCCAAAGCGTCCCTCGCCATTTCGGTGTCGTATTTTGCCTGGCAGCGCAGCCACCAGCCGTCCGACATGCTAAAGAAACGGCATAGGCGCAGGTCGGTATCTGCTGTAATGCCACGTTTTCCAGCGACAATGTCGCCGATACGTTGCGGCGGTACACCGATTTCTTTGGCGAGGCGGTATTTCGTCATTCCCAATGGTTTCAGAAATTCTTCTTCCAACATTTCGCCGGGGGATACTGGGGCTATTTCACGCATGATGTTGGTTTCCTCTTAATGGTAGTCCACGATTTCCACGTCCAGTGCTTCGCCATTATTGAAGCGAAAACACACACGCCACTGATCGTTGATGCGCACGCTCCATTGTCCGGCGCGTTTGCCTTTCAATGCTTCGAGCCGATTTCCCGGCGGGGAGCGCATATCATCAATGAGTTGCGCAAAATCGAGTTGTTCCAGTTTGCGTAACGCTGCACGCTCAATATGTACAAAGCGTTTTACACGCTTGCCGTTGAACAACGCTTCGGTATCCGTGCATTTGAACGATTTGATCATGTACGCATATTAACGAGGTTCGTTAATAAGTCAAGACTGGCCGCTCGGGGATTGGTTTACAGCTTGTAGCCTCGGTGCATCGCCACCACGCCACCGGTCAGATTAAAATACTCCACTCGCTCCAGCCCGGCTTCTTCCATCATCTGCTTCAACTCCTCCTGGCCCGGATGCATGCGGATGGATTCGGCGAGGTAGCGGTAGCTGTCGGCGTCGTTGGCGACGAGCTCGCCGATCTTGGGCAGCAGCTTGAACGAGTAGGCGTCGTAGAGCGGCTCCAGCGGTTTGGCGATTTTTGAGAATTCCAGCACGATGACGCGCCCGCCGGGTCGGATCACGCGGTACATCTCGCGCAGTGCGGCATCCTTGTGCGTGACGTTGCGCAGGCCGAAGGCGATGCTGACGCAGTCAAAATAATTGTCGGGGAATGGCAGATGCTCGGCGTCGCATTGCGCGACCGGCGTGGCGATGCCCTCGTCGAGCAGGCGGTCGCGGCCGACGCGCAGCATCGCGTTGTTGATGTCGGTGAGCACCACCTGCCCGCTGCGGCCAACCTTCTTGAGAAACAGCCGCGACAGATCCGCCGAGCCGCCCGCCACGTCCAGCACGCGCTGCCCCTCGCGCACGCCGCTGACGCCGACCGCGAAGCGTTTCCACAGGCGGTGCAGCCCGACCGACATCAGGTCGTTCATCACGTCGTATTTGCTGGCGACCGAGGTAAACACGCCCGCGACGCGCCTGGCCTTTTCTTGCTCATCGACGGTTTCAAAACCAAAGTGGGTTTCAGCCATTTTTATGCTCCTTACAATCCTGAAAAAAATCAGTTAGCCACAGATAGACACGGATTAACACCGATGATACCCATGATTACTAATATATCAGGCTCATCATTAAGGTGATTCGTCTCACCAATACAAACCGCTGATTATCCGTGAACATCCGTGTTAATCCGTGGCTGAACTGCGCTTTTTATGTTCATTCGCTGCGAAATCTCAATGGGCTGTACGTTATTCATAGCGAGCGGATTTTCTTCAACAGCGCGGTGGTGGAACGTTCGTGCAGGAACGGGATGCTGTGCACCTTGCCGCCCCAGCCCTGCACTTCGCGCGCACCGACTATTTTTTCGGGCTGCCAGTCGCCGCCCTTCGCCAGCACGTCGGGACGGCAGGCGAGGATCAGGTTCAGCGGCGTGTCTTCGTCGAACTCCACGACCAGGCTGACCGATTCCAGCGCGGCCAGCACCGCCATGCGATCGGGCAGCGGGTTGATCGGCCGGTCGCCATCCTTGCCCAGGCGTTTCACCGAGGCATCGCTGTTCACGCCGACCACCAGCGCCGCGCCCAGCGCGCGCGCCTGCGCGAGGTAGGTCACATGGCCGCGGTGCAGCACATCGAAACAGCCATTGGTGAACACCAGCGGGCGCGGCAGCGCGGCAACCCGCGCGGCGAGCTCATCGGGCTTGCACAGTTTGCCTTCAAAAACAGGCGCGTGATACATCTAGTCGAGGTATTCGAACAACTTGACCACATGCTGCACACCGCCGGTGGTGCTGGCGACTTCAGTGGCGGCTTCGGCTTCGGCGCGTTTGACGATGCCCATCAAAAACACCTTGCCGTTTTCCGTAACCACCTTGACATGACTGGCGTTGAAGCGTTTGTCGTCCAGGAAGCGCAGCTTTACGTTCGAGGTAATCAGGCTGTCGCTGCTGCGCGAGGTCAGCGAACTGGGGCCGGAAACAACCAGTTCGTTGCTCACGTTGCGCACGTTCTCGACGCCGAAAACAAGTTTGCCGATTTCCGTTTTTACTGCCTCGCTGGGCACCTCGCCGCTGATCAGCACATTGCGGTTAAAGCTGGTGACATTCACATGCACGGTGTTTTTGTATTGTTTGTCGACAAGGCCAATCGCCTTGTTTTCAATCGCCTCATCGTCGATGTAAGCGCCGCTGGTGCGGCGATCCTGCGCCATCAGGACACCGGCTCCCACGCCGGCGGCAACCACGGGAAAACAGCCTTGCAGCGATCCGGACGCGAGCGCGAGCAACAACAGGGAAACAATACGCATATTCATTCTCCTAACAATAAGTAATCGATCACATCGCACAGGCAATGCAGGGCGAGCAAATGCACTTCCTGAATCCGCGCGGTGCTTTGCGCATCCACGCAAATCAAGATGTCGTTGGCATGCAGCGCGCCGGCCATTTCGCCGCCGTCGCGCCCGGTCAACGCGACCACGCGCATGCTGCGCTCATGCGCCGCATGGATCGCCGCGACCACATTCGGCGAATTGCCGCTGGTGGAAATCGCCAGCAGGCTGTCGCCGGGCAGGCCGAGCGCGCGCACCTGCTTGGAAAAAATCTTGTTGAAATCGTAGTCGTTGGCGATGGAAGTCAGCACCGAGCTGTCGGTGGTCAGCGCGATAGCCGCCAGACCGGGGCGCTCTTTCTCGAAACGGTTCATCAATTCCGCCGCGAAATGTTGCGCATCGGCCGCCGAGCCGCCATTGCCGCAGCATAAAATCTTGCCGTCGTTGGCGACGCAGTCGAAAAAGACCTGCGCGCCCTCGGCGATGGGTTTTGCCAGCGCGTCCTTGACCTTCAGCTTGAGTTCCGCGCTGTCCTTGAAATGCTTGATGATGCGTTTGCTGATGTCCATGTGTTGCCTGTTTGATGAGCGCGAATATTAACCGAATCAGGCTTCGAACGCATTCTTGAGCCATTGCACGTCATTATCGTCCATCAGCACCGCATCGAAGCGGCACGGCGGGATATGCGCGAGGCCGGCGAGATATTGCTGCGCGGTGAGGATGAGGCGCCGCTGTTTGCGCGCATCGATGCTGGCCGCCGCACCGCCGAAATTGGCGCTGCGGCGCAGGCGCACCTCGACGAACACCAGTGTCGCGCCGTCCTGCATGATCAAATCGATTTCGCCAAAACGGCTGCGGTAGTTCTGCGCAACCGGCTTCAAACCCTGCTGGCGCAAATAGTGCGCCGCCTGCTGTTCTGCCTGCGCGCCGCTGTTCACGGTTTAAAGGCGGGCTGTCCGGCGGGCTGCCCGGCGGATTGATCGGGAAACACCCGTAGCGCGGGGGCGGCCTGCGCGCCGCGTAGCTGCACCTCGCCCTGCGCAAAGATTGCCGGAGCCGCAGTGCGCTGAAAAATGTGGCCATTGAGTTCTATCTGCCCGCCCACCCCGTCCAGCGGCAACGCATCGTCAATTTTGTCGGCCAGCAATAATTGAACCAGGCGGAACGCGTCTATGCCCAGCGCATAGAGCCGCTCATGGTCGGCGGAAAGCGGCGGGACAGAGCGCGGATAAACCATCACCGCCGGATGATCGGCTTGCAGCAACCACGGCATATCCACGAAGCGGATACCGTTCAAATCGTAATTGGTCAGGGTGTTGCCGTTGCCAACAAAAATTTGCGAGGTGGCATAAATCGGCAATTTGTTCGGCAAATAAGGGCGGATCAAACGTGCCTGCTCGGCGTCTACGGCGAAGAACACCGCCGTATCGGGCATGTCGGCGACGTCCGCAAAAACTGCCGGGTCGTTGTCGAATTCGATCTCGTCCAGTATCGCGCCGCCCGAGTTCTGCCATTCTTCTTCAAAGGCGAACTGCAATCGCTGCGCCAGTTGTGCTCGGGTGGAAATAACGATGGCCTGATGCAAACCCTGCTGCCTGGCCAGTTGTGCGGCTTGTCGCGCCTCCGCTTCCACTGCCATGCCGAAAAAATACAGCTGCCCGACAGGCGGACCTTCCACTACGTTCAATGCCAGGGTCGGCACGACAATACCCGGCTCCGCCGCCAGCGCGCTTGCGCCGCTGCGCGTCAGCGGCCCCACCACGGCGCGCGCGCCGCCGGCGATGGCCTGGCGGTACAGCGCGGCAATGTCCTTGCTCTCGTCGAAACAGCCATACACACGCACCGGCAATCCGCCCGGCAATTGCATTTCCAGCTCGGCAGCCGCCTGAAAACCCTGCCGCACCGCTTCGGCGGCGGAGCCAAAAACTGCCGATTTCAACGGCAGCAACAGCGCGATATGCGGCACCGGCTTTGCATCGCCGGGCGCAAGCGGTTCGCCGGGCCGCTCGCCCTCGGTGGCGCAAGCAAAACCGCTCACGTATAGTGCGAGCAGCCCAGACAGCCAGAGGAACCCACGTTGCATAACGAACATCCGCAAAAATTGGAAGCCGCATTATATGTAGTTGCCACGCCGATTGGTAATCTGCGTGACATTACCCTGCGCGCGCTGGAGGTGCTGGCGGCGGCGGACGTGGTCGCGGCGGAGGACACGCGCAACACCGCGCATTTGCTGATGCATCACGGCATCGCCGCGAACCGGCTGATGGCGGTACACCAGCACAACGAACGCGCAGCGGCGGGGAAAATCGTTGCGCTGCTCCAGGCCGGACAAAGCGTGGCCTTCGTCAGCGATGCGGGTACCCCCGCCGTCAGCGACCCGGGCGCATTGCTGGTGCAGGCCGTGCGCGCCGCCGGGCTGCGCGTCATCCCGATCCCCGGCGCGAACGCGGCAATCGCGGCCTTGTCGGCGGCGGGAACCTTGTCGATAGATGGCTCGGCGGAGCCGCATTTCCTGTTCCACGGTTTCTTGCCCAACAAATCCGCCGCGCGCCGCAGCGCCATACAAGCGCTGAGCGCTCATCCCTACACCCTGGTGTTCTATGAAGCCCCGCACCGCATCGTCGAATGCGTCGCCGATTTATGCGCGGTATTGGGCGGGGAGCGGCAAATCGTGCTGGCGCGCGAGATCACCAAGCTGTTCGAGACGATCCATGCCTGCCCGTTGCGCGACGCCGAGGCGTGGCTGATGGCCGACAGCAACCGGCAACGCGGCGAGTTCGTCGTGCTGGTTTCCGGCGCAACACCGCAACCGGGCTTGCCCGCCGAAGCAAGGCGCATTCTTGAAGTGCTGCTCGGGGAGTTGCCGCTCAAACAGGCGGTGCAACTTGCCACCCAGATCAGCGGGGCCGGCCGTAACGAGCTGTATCAACTGGCGCTGCAAATTAAAAAGCCCGAATGACCTGAGCATCGACAAATCGGCGCAGCCGCTTTACATTCAAACAAGCGTTTGATACGCTCGCTTTCCAGTTTTTGTTGGCTTAATCGCGCCATCTGGGAACGGCACTCACCGCATAACCGGCGACTCGGCTGTCGTTTTTTGACAGTCCGATCGAAGGGCCAACAGTTGCATCAGCGCGGTGGAATATGCGTTCCCGCACGGCGCGCGGGAACGATGAAAACAATATGATTGGAACACTCGACATGGCAACTCCAACCCGCTCGATAGTTTATACGCTCATCCTGACCGCCTTGCTGGCCGGGTGCGGCAAGGCAAATGACAAACCTGCCGCAGGCCCCGGTACAGGAATGCCGCCGCCCGAGGTGGAGGTGATCACGGTCAGCGCAAGCAGCGCGACGCTCACGCAGGATCTGCCGGGGCGCTTGCAGGCTTACCGCACGGCGCAGGTGCGCGCACGCGTCGAGGGCGTGATCGAAAAACGGTTGTTTCAGGAAGGCAGTGACGTCAAGGCGGGTGTCTCCCTGTTCCAGATCGACGCGCGCAACTACCGCGCATCAGCCGAATCCGCCAGAGCCGATCTGATGATCGCGCGCCAGACCGTCGAGCGATACGCGCCATTGCTCAAAATCAAGGCAGTCAGTCAGCAGGAATATGATCTGGCCGCCGCCAAAGCCGTGCAGGCCGAAGCCGCGCTGATCCGTGCCGAGGAAGACCTGGAAAACGCCAGCGTCCCCGCCGCGATTTCCGGGCGCATCGGTCGCGCGCTGGTGACCGAGGGCGCGCTAGTCGGCAGGGGCGAGGCCACGCTGCTGGCGACCATCGAACAGCTCGATCCGATCTACGTCAACTTCACCCAGCCCGGTGCGGATGCGTTGCGCCTGAGGCAGGCCGTCAAGGCGGGTCGTCTCAAGCGCGCCAAAACCGCCAGCGTGGAAATGCTGCTGGAAGATGGCAGCAGCTATTCGAAAACGGGCAAGATATTTTTTACCGACATGGCGGTCGACCCGAACACCGGCGCGGTCAGCTTGCGCGCCGAATTCCCCAATCCGCAGCGCGAGCTGCTGCCCGGCATGTTCGTGCGCCTGCGCTTCCCACAGGCGCTGGCGGACAACGTCATGCGTGTGCCGCAGCGCGCGGTGCAGGCCAACCCGCAGGGGCAGTTCGTGATGATCGTGACCCCCGACGGCAAGGCAGTGCCGCTATTGGTAAAAACCGGCGGCATGGCCGGCGGCGATTTCATCATCGCCGAAGGGCTGAAGGGCGGCGAGCAGGTCATCGTGAACGGCCTGCAAAAGGCGCGCCCCGGCACTCCGGTGAAAGCGGTGCCGGTGAACGGTGCGCAGAAGGCAGCAGCACCCGCAATGGGTACGCCGCCAGACGCTCGCCCTGCGGGCGGTCTTGGCGCAGACGAAACCACACCGCCTGCGGCGAACGGCAAACCATAGGAATCTCTATGGGAATTCACCACTTGCATCGTTCCCACGGTCTCCGTGGGAACGCCTCATGGGACGCTCCGCGTCCCGTACCGCAGAGCGGCACGAGCTGCATTCCCACGCGGGAGCGTGGGAACGATAGAAGGGTTACTTAATGTTCGCCAACTTTTTCATCGACCGCCCGATCTTCGCCTGGGTCATCGCCATCCTCATCACGTTTGCCGGGATACTGTCGCTGCGCGCGTTGCCGGTGTCGCAATACCCGTCGGTAGCGCCGCCCACGCTGGACGTTTCCGTCACCTACCCCGGCGCATCGGCGCAGGTGGTGGAGCAGAGTGCGGTGCAGCTCATCGAGCAGGAGATGAACGGCATCGAAAATCTGCTCTACATGGATTCCAGTTCGCAGTTGGGCTTTGGTCAGGTGTCGCTCACTTTCAAGCCGGGCACCGACATCCAGTTCGCCTCGGTCGAGGCGCAGAACCGCATCAAGCGCGTGGAAGCGCGTTTGCCGGACGACGTGCGGCGGCTCGGCGTGACGGTGACGCGCGCCGGGCGCAACTTCATCATGGTGGTGGCGCTGGCTTCGCCGGATGGCCGGTTGAATGCCGTCGACCTGGGCAGCTATGCCACCGCCAGCGTGATGGAGTCGCTGCTGCGTGTACCCGGTGTCGGCGAGGTGTTGCTGTTCGGCACCGAATACTCGATGCGCATCTGGCTCAAACCGGACCGGCTGGAAGCCTACGCCATCGCCCCTGCCGACGTCAGTCGCGCGGTGCGCGCACAGAATGTGCTGCTGCCGCTGGGCGAGGTGGGGCAGTTGCCGGCCGCGCCAGGGCAGGAGATCAATGCGGTGCTCGGCAGCCGCGGGCGCCTCGCCACCCCGGAAGAATTCGGCGACATCGTGGTGCGCGCCAACCCGGACGGTTCATCCGTGCGCCTCAAGGACATCGCCCGCGTCGAGCTGGGCGCGCAGGACTACAGCCGCTCCGCGCGTCTCAACGGCCAGCCCATCGCCGGCATGGCGATCCGCACCACACCGGGCGCAAACGCGCTGGCGACCGCGCAGGGCGTGCGCGCCAAAATGCAGGAGTTGTCGCAATATTTCCCGCAGGGTGTGGAATGGGTGGTGCCTTACGACACCACGCGCTTCATCGAGTTGTCCATCCGCGAAGTGTTGAAGACCCTGCTGGAGGCGGCGGCGCTGGTGTTGCTGGTGATGTTTGTGTTCCTCGGCAGCTGGCGCACCACGCTGATTCCGGCGATCGTCGTGCCGGTGTCGCTGCTGGGCGGGATGCTGGGGCTGTACGTGCTCGGCTTCTCGATCAATGTGCTGACGCTGTTCGCGATGGTGCTGGCGATCGGCATCGTGGTGGACGACGCCATCGTGGTGGTGGAAAACGTCGAACGCAACATGCGCGCCAACCACCTCGACCCGCGCGCGGCGACACGGCAGGCGATGAAGGAAATCACCGGCGCGATCATCGCCATCACGCTGGTGCTGATGGCGGTATTCGTGCCGATGGCCTTCTTCGGCGGCTCCACCGGCGCGATCTACCGCCAGTTCGCCATCACGCTGGTGGTGACCGTGGCGTTTTCCGCCTTCCTCGCGTTGTCGCTCATCCCGGCGCTGTGCGCGAGCCTGCTCAAGCATTCTGGGACGCCAAATCCGGGCGCGATGAATCGCGCCCCTACGGACCGGTTCAACCGTTTCTTCGAGCGTGTGACAACACGCTATGTCGGCGGCGTCAACTATGCCACGCGCAGGTTGCTGCGCTCGCTGGCGATTTACGCCGTGATCGTCGTGATTGCCGCGTGGACCTACATGAAGCTGCCGGGCAGCTTCCTGCCGGAAGAAGACCAGGGCTACCTCATTACCGCCATCCAGTTGCCGCCCGCCGCCACGCGCGAAAGAACGCAGGCGGTGCTGGAATCGGTCGAGCAGTTTTTCCTGAAACAGCCGCAGGTGGACAAGGTGATCGGCGTGCTGGGCTTTTCCTTTTCCGGTCGCGGCCAGAACATGGCGCTCTCTTTCATCAAGCTCAAGGACTGGGACGAGAGGCAAGGTGGCGAGAATTCGGTGCAGGCGCTGATCCGGCGCGCCAATATGGAATTTTTCCGCCTGAAACAGGCGATGGTGTTTGCGATCAATCCGCCGCCGATTCCCGAACTTGCCTCCGCCGGCGGCTTCGATTTTCGTTTGCAGGATCGCGGCGGGGTCGGTCGCGACAAGCTGCTTGAGGCGCGCAACCAGGTGCTGGGCATGGCCATGGGCGACAAGCGCCTCGCCGCCGTGCGCCCCGAAGGGCAGGAGCCCGCGCCGCAACTGTTCCTCGACATCGACCGCGACAAGGCGGAAACGCTGGGCATCAGTGCCGCCGATCTTAACGATACCCTGCAATCGCTGTTCGGCACTTCCTATATCAACGATTTCGTCCGTCAGGGGCGGGTGTTGCGCGTGCAGATGCAGGCCGAGGAAACGACGCGCAAGGGCGAAGCCGACCTGATGCGCGCGGCGGTGCGCAACAAGGACGGGCGCATGGTGCGCCTGTCGGAGTTCGTGCGCACCAAATGGGTGGCGGGTGCTGCCAAGCTCGACCGCTACAACGGTCTGGCGGCGATGAAAATATCCGGGGCGACCGCGCCGGGCGTGTCCAGCGGCGAGGCGCTCGCCGCGATGGAGGGCATCGCGCAAAAATTGCCGCCGGGTATCGGCTTCGAGTGGTCGGGTATTTCGTCCGAGGAAAAAGTCTCCGGCCAGCAGGCGCCGCTGCTGTTCGGCATCTCGCTGCTGGTGGTGTTCCTGGTGCTCGCCGCGCTGTATGAAAGCTGGTCCATTCCATTGGCGGTGATGCTGGCCGTGCCGCTCGGTGTGTTCGGCGCGCTGGTCGCGGTGGAGTTGCGCGGGTTGCCCAACGACGTGTATTTCAAGGTCGGGCTGATCGCCATCATCGGGCTGGCCGCCAAGAACGCCATCCTGATCGTCGAATTCGCGCGCCGCCTCGAAGACGAGGGACGCGAGCGCCTGGAAGCCGTACTGGAAGCCTGCCGCCTGCGCCTGCGCCCGATCCTGATGACCTCCATCACTTTCATCGCCAGCGTGTTCCCGCTGGCCATCTCCACCGGCGCGGGCGCCGAGAGCCGCCGCGCCATCGGCACCGGCGTCATCGGTGGCATGATCGCCGCCACCGTATTTGCTGTCTTCCTGGTACCGGTGTTCTTCATGGTCGTGCGGCGCATCTTCCCGGGACATGCGCGCAAGCACGAGGAGGATCGCCCATGAAAACATATAAGGGCGTAGGCGTAGCCCGGATGGAATGCAATGAAATCCGGGGCTTTTGGGCGTATCGCTGTTTCCCGGATTTCGCTTTGCTTCATCCGGGCTACGGCCTGCTTGCGGGCATATTTCTGGCGGGTGCGTTGGGCGGTTGTTCGCTGATGCCGAACTATGAACGCCCCGCCGCGCCGGTTCCTGCCGCATGGCCGGACAGCGTGCAGTTGAAGATCACAAAGGAAATCGTGCTTGTCGATTGGCCGGATCACTTCACCGACCCGCATCTGCGAGCCTTGATCAGCGCCGCGCTGGAAAACAACCGCGATCTGCGCATCGCCACCGCGCGCATCGCCGAGGCGCGCGCGCAATACGGCATCCAGCAGGCCGACCGGCTGCCGAACTTCAATGTGACCGCCGGGCGCAACGCCTCGCTGACGCCGGCGGGCGCATCGGCGTTCACCGCGAATGCCATAAACTCGCAGCGTTACGATGCGGGCATCAGCCTGGTGTCGTTCGAGCTGGATTTCTGGGGGCGGGTCGCCAGCCTGAGCGAAGCGGCCAAGGCCGGCTATCTCGCCACCGAAGCCGCGCAGCGCGCCTTCCGCCTGTCGCTGATCGCCGATGTGGCGAACGCTTATCTGTCGCTGCTGGAGCTGCGTGAACGCGCGCAACTCGCCGCAGCAACCGCCGGAACACGCGGCGAATACCGCGAATTGACAGCGCGCCGCCGCGATCTGGGCGTCTCCAGCGATCTGGATTTCCTGCAAGCGGAGGGCGCCTATCAGGCCACCCTGGCCGAGCGCGCGAATCTGGAAAGGCAACAGGCCGCCGCCGCTAATCTGCTCGACTTGCTGGTCGGACAGCCGGTGGCGCAAATGAAAGACCTGCCTGCCGCGCGCAGCCTGTCCGAGCAGGGCATCTCTCCCGACCTGATTGCCGGATTGCCCGCCGAGGTGTTGTTGCATCGCCCGGACGTGCTGGCCGCCGAACAGAAGCTGATCGCCGCAAATGCGAATATCGGCGCGGCGCGCGCGGCTTTCCTGCCGCGTATCACGCTGACCGGCAGCGTCGGCACCGCCAGCCGCACCTTGGCCGGGCTGTTCGACGCGGGCAGCGGCGCGTGGAGCTTCCAGCCCGCACTCACGCTGCCGCTGTTCGACGCGGGGCGCACTTCCGCCAACGTGGATGTCGCCGAGGCGCGCAAGATCATCGCGGTCGCCGAATATGAGAAGACGATCCAGCAGGCATTCCGCGAAGTGGCGGATTTGTTGAATGCGCGCGAGAAACTGGCCGAGCAGTTCGCCGCACAACAGGCCAACGCCGATGCGCAAAACCGGCGGCTGCACCTGGTCGAAGCGCGTTACGGCGTGGGCATCGCCAACCATCTCGAAGTGCTGGACGCGCAGCGCGAATCGTTCGCCGCGCAACAGGGCGCGTTGCAGGTGCGGCGCATTCAGTTGTCAGCCGCCGCGCAGCTTTACAAGGCGCTGGCCGGGCAAGGCAGCGCGCCATACGAGGCAAACAAATGAGGCACACAGCCCAAACCGGCAGCGAACAAACCCGTGCCCGGTTGCTGGATGCCGCGCGCGAGGCATTTTCGCAGTATGGTTTTCAGGGGGCGACGGTGCGCGAAATCTGCCGTCGCGCCGAAACCAATGTCGCTGCGGTGAATTACCATTTCGGCAGCAAGGACGACCTGCTCGCCGAGGCCTTGAATTTCGCGCAGCTCAAGGCCTTGCAAACAGCCAATGTCAAAACCAGCGATTGCCCCAGGATGCGCCTGCGTTTATTCATTCGCGATTTCATGCTGATGCTGCTGGACGAAAAAAATGCGTCGTCACAGTGCCAGATCATGGCACGCGAACTGGCCGATCCCACGCCCGCTCTGGACAAGATCGTGCGCGAGGCCATCGCCCCGCTGCATGAATTTTTGGGCATATTGGTGCGCGAAATTGCCGGCGGCGAAACCGGCGAGGCCGAGTTGCGCCGTTGCGTACACAGCATCCTCGGCCAATGCCTGTTTTATCGCCATTCCCATCCGGTGCTGCAACGCCTGTACCCCAAGTTGCGCTACAGCCCGCAGGAAATCGAAATAATAGCCGGGCATATTGCGGATTTTTCCCTTGCGGGTATCGGGCATCTCTCCGGGAAGACCGGCACATAATTCCCAATCTCAGGTGACCGCTTCTGCGCTGGCAATATCAGCTACCGGTGGCAAGTTTGTTGGAGATACTCGGCACGATCTATTGATAACTGGTCTGCCGCCCGGCAGAATGAAAAAGTGGTAGCATGAACTCTGTCCACCGGAAGATGCAAAACCGAAAACATCCAAATTGCCGAAAGATATGCAATGACAGCCAAACCCCAAAGCAACCAAAGAATACTCGTCATCGGGGCGGGGCGGGGCGGCACAGCGATGCTCGAACTCTTTCTTGCCGACCCGATAATCAAAATTGTCGGCATCATCGATGCAAATCCAAAAGCCCCGGCACTGGCCATTGCAGAGGAACGCGGCATCCCGAGCTTTACCAATCTTGCCGAAGCCATCGAGGCAAGCCGCCCCTGCCTCGCTTTCAACCTCACCAGCGATGAAGATGTCACCGCTTATGCCGAGGCTCAACTGGGCAACACAAATGTCATCGGCGGTTTTCAGGCACGTTTCCTCTGGAATATCATTACGCGCCTCAAGCAAACCAATGAGCAGGTTCTCCACCTCGCCCACCACGACACCCTTACCACGCTCCCCAACCGCACCCTGTTCTACGATCGCCTCAATCAGGCAATCACAAGGGCACGTCGGGACAAAGAATCGATCGCCGTCCTTTTTCTCGATCTCGACGGTTTCAAACTCATCAACGACACGCTCGGGCACAGTGCCGGCGATGCGCTTCTGCAGGAGGCAGCCAAACGAATCGTGGCATGTGTGCGCGATTCGGACACGGCGGCGCGCATGGGCGGCGATGAGTTTACGGTCATCCTCTGCAACGTGCGGACACCGAGCAGCATAGATCGGGTGGCCAAAATGATTATCGAAGCCATCGCCCGCCCGTTTATGCTAAACGGCAAAGAATGCTCGGTAAGCGTCAGCATCGGCATCGCCCTCTACCCCGGCAACGGGGAAACGGCAGAGCAGCTGGTAAAAATCTCCGATGCCGCAATGTATTTGGCCAAACACAGCGGCAAGAACTGTTACCGCTTCATTGGCAATTGACCGCCCATTTTCAAGAAAATCGCCGCAGGGGATTCTCATGCTTATTTACCTGCTGGCAAATACCGCGTGGGCTTCAGGAACTCCCTCCGGAATCGTAGACGCCCTGTCTGGTGCGTTCGAGTTCCTGCTCCATAGTGTAGTGTTGTTCGGAGGCACCCACAGCAACAGAGGCGGGGCTGGCACGCCCATCTTGAGCCAACAGTTCCTTGATAACCGCGTTGGCATCGCTAATGGGAGGCACCATAAGCATTAACAGTTGGTCGTAGACCTCCCGGTCGATAGAGATTTGGATTTGATCAGTCATGTCTGGCTCCTGGATAAGAAATTAAAATCGGACTAACTTCTATAACATTAACTTCCATGTCTGTGAGCCAATAAACGGTTCACGTTTTGATCATATACCTCATTAAAAACTTGTCAATTCGGTATTTCAAACCGGATTATCCTGATCGAAAAAGCAGTGCTCCAGGCCAAAGCACGCCGACAAGTGTTCACCCAGCGCCTGTATGCCAAGCCGCTCGGTGGCATGGTGTCCGGCTGCGATGAACGCCACGCCGCTTTCCTGCGCAAGGTGAAAACTCTGCTCGGAAATCTCCCCGCTGATATAGACGTCAGCGCCTTGCGCGATGGCCGCCTCAAAATAGCCTTGCGCCCCGCCGCTGCACCATGCCACTTTCCGGATATCCCTGGTGCCATCCCCGATGACTTGCGGGGCGCGTTGCAGGTTCTGTCCGACCTGCGCGGCAAATTGCGCGAGCGTCTGCGGAGATGCCAGCTCGCCAAGGCACGCGATGCCCTGTTCGCCGAACCGGCCCTGTTCCGCCAGTCCGAGCAATTTGCCGAGCCGCGCGTTGTTACCCAGTTCGGGATGCGCATCGAGCGGCAGGTGATAAGCCAGCAGGCTCACATCGTTGCGCAGCAATCTGGCGATGCGCCGTTTTTTGATGCCGGTGATCGCGGCATCCTCGTTGCGCCAGAAATAGCCGTGATGCACCAGAATCGCGTCCGCGCCCCACGCGATCGCCGCGTCCAGCACCTGTTGCGAAGCCGTCACACCGGTGGCGATACGCCGCACTTCCGCGCGCCCCTCCACCTGCACACCGTTCGGGCAGCAATCCTTGAACGAAGCGGTTTGCAGCAGGCTTGCGTTATAATCGCGCAATTCATTGAGCAGCATGAGTTTCCCTTAATCTGAAGCGAGCCCCTTGCAGGGTAAATCCAAAACACGAGTCAATCATACCATGCGTAAACACTGGCTTTTATTCACCCAGACTGTCACCGTCGCGCTGGCGCTGCTGTTTATCGTCCAGACCCTCAAGCCGGAGTTGCTGCCGAATGCGGCGCGCAACGGAGTGGTCACGCTGCAGGAAAGCGCGCCGCAAGCGTTGGATGGCAAAAATCTGGTCATGGGAGTAAGCGCCGCCGCGCAAAAAGCCATGCCCAGCGTGGTGAACATCTTCACCAGCACCGTCATCAAGACGCCGATCCATCCCTTCATGGAAGACCCGCGCTTCCGCTTTTTCTTCGGCGACCCGCGCGATATGGAACCGCAAAGCAGTTCCAGCCTCGGCTCCGGCGTGATTGTCAGCGAAGACGGTTACATCCTCACCAACCACCATGTCGTGGAGGCCGCCGATCAGATCGAAGTCGCGCTGGCGGACGGGCGCAAGACCAGGGCGCATGTGATCGGCTCGGATCCTGAGACCGACCTCGCCGTCATCAAGGTCGAATTGCCCGGCAAGCTTCCCGCCATCACTTTCGGTCACCCGGAACAGGCGCAGGTGGGCGATATAGTGCTCGCCATCGGCAACCCGTTCGGCGTGGGGCAGACCGTCACCATGGGCATCATCAGCGCGCTCAAGCGCAGCCATCTGGGGTTGAACACCTTCGAGAGTTTCATCCAGACCGATGCCGCGATCAACCCCGGCAATTCCGGCGGCGCGCTGGTGGACGTAAGCGGCAACCTGATCGGCATCAACAGTGCGATTTATTCGCCGAATGGCGGCTCGCTCGGCATCGGCTTCGCCATTCCCGCCAGCATCGTCAAAAAAACCATGGAGCAAATCATCCAGAGCGGTTCGGTGACACGCGGCTGGATCGGTGCGGGCGTGCAGGAGCTGACTCCCGAACTGGCCGAGTCCTTCAAGCTGGGCAGCACCAAGGGGGTGCTGATCACCGAAATCATCCGCAACAGCCCGGCGGAACAGGCAGGCATCAAGACCGGCGATATCCTGATTGCGATAGACGATCAAGCCATCGACGATTGGAACACCATGCTGGAAACCGTGGCCAACCTGCCGCCCGGCAAAATGGTTACGGCCAGGCTGATGCGCAATGGGGTAATCAAAAGTTTGCCGGTAAAAATCGGCAAGCGCCCGATACCGAGGGTATGAGTAGTGTGGCAAACTGAGGCAAGCTGAAAACACACCAAATGAAAGAGCCGCGTATAGCGGCTCTTTCATTATGCGATTGGCATTATACAATTGGTCTATTGCGCCTCTTTCGCCTTGCCCTTGCCCATCCACGAGGCAACCACGATACCCGCCTCGTAAAGCAGCCACAGCGGAATCGCCAGCATGAATTGCGAGATCACGTCCGGCGGGGTAAAAATCGCGCCCAGAACAAATGCGCCGACGATCACGTAGGAGCGAATCTCCCTCAATTTTTCGATGCTGACGATATTCATACGCACCAGCAGCACGACCGCCACCGGCGCCTGAAAAGTGACCCCGAACGCCAGGAACATGCCGAGTACGAAGCTGAGATATTTGTCGATGTCGGTCATTACCGCCACGCCCTCCGGCGCGGAGGCGGTGATAAAACCGAACACCACGGGGAATACCGCAAAGTAGGCGAACGCCATGCCGCAAAAAAACAGCAGCGTGCTGGCGACGATGAGCGGCACGACCAGGCGCTTCTCGTGCGCATACAGACCGGGGGCGACAAACCGCCATATCTGGTAAAGGATGTAAGGCAGCGCGATCAGCAAAGCGGCCATCATCGCGACCTTGAGCGGCACGAAGAACGGTGTGGTGACATCGGTGGCGATCATCTGCCCGCCTTTGGGCAGCTTTTCCAGCAGCGGTTGCGCCAGCAGCGCGTAGAGGTCGGAGGCCCACGGAAACAGACAAATAAATACCAGCAGCAAGGCCACGGCAATGTGCAACATGCGCGTGCGCAATTCGATCAGGTGCGCGATAAAGTTTTCACTGGTACCCATCAAACTGGCTTGCTTGGTGTGGCGGAAGATGGGTTAGCGGATAAGTTTTGTTGATTGGTGGTGTCGGACAATTTCCCCAATTGCGCGTCCATAATTTTCTGCGCCAGCGCGACTCTGGTATCCAGCGTAGCTTGCTCGATGGCGGTGATTTCCTTGCTGATGGTGCCGTGCAATTGTTTGGCTTCTTCAATTGCCATATCGTTGGCGATGTCGTTTTTGACGCTATGCACATAGCGCTGCATCCGTCCCCACAAATTTCCCATCGTGCGCGCCACCTTCGGCAGCCGCTCCGGGCCGATGACGACGAGCGCCACCAGCAGGACGACGACCAACTCGGAGAAGGCAAAGTCAAACATGCGTAGTTGACTTGTCTTTCGCCTGTGTCTTCGAGGTTACTTCGCCTTCGATAACCTTCTCATCAGGCTGCGCCTGATTGGGTTCATCGTCGCGCACACCTTCCTTGAAATTCTTTACCGCTCCGCCCAGATCGCTGCCGATATTGCGCAGCTTCTTGGTGCCGAATATCAATATGACCACCAGCAAGACAATCAGCCAATGCCAAATACTAAATCCACCCATCACGCTCTCCCCAGATAATTGCCAGATAATTGATCGTTAACCGCGCCGCACCATCGGCGGAATGTTGCCGCCGCCGATGATATGGATATGCAAATGAAATACTTCCTGGCCGCCGCCCTTGCCGGTGTTGATCACGGTGCGGAAGCCGTTTTCCAGCCCTTGTTCTTTCGCCAGCCTGGGCACGAGCAACAACATCCTGCCGAGCAAAGCAGTGTGCGCTTCCTCGGCATCTACCAATGAAGCCAGATGCAGCTTCGGGATCAGCATGAAATGCACCGGCGCAACGGGGTTGATGTCGTGAAACGCCAGCATCTCGTCGTCTTCATACACCTTGCGGCAAGGAATTTCGCCGCGCGCAATTTTACAAAAGATGCAGCTGTCCATATATTTCTCCTCAAAATCTTAACCCCTCCCCATCCCTCCCCTTGTCAGGGAAGGGAGCTACATTCTCCTCCCCTGACAAGGGGAGGCCGGGAGGGGTTGGTTTTGGGCTATTCTTTCCGGCTTTCCTTTTCAACGATACCAGACAAGCCTTCGCGGCGCGCCAACTCGTTCAGCACATCCTCTGCGCTCAAGCCGTGTTTTGCCAGCAACACCATGCAATGAAACCACAAATCGGCGGTTTCATATACCAGATGGGTTTTGTCACCGCCCTTGGCCGCCAGAATCACCTCGGTTGCTTCCTCGCCGACCTTCTTCAATATCGCGTCTTCGCCCTTGCTGAACAGCCTGGCGACATAAGAGCTTTCCGGCGACGCCCGTTTGCGCGCTTCCAGCGTTTCCGTCAGGCGCTGCAAAATATCCATATCCATTCTATCCATACTCATTTCTTGTAAATCTCCTCGGGAGATTTCAGCACCGCATCCGTTTCCACCCATTGCCCTTTTTCCAGACATTTGTAAAAGCAGCTTTCACGCCCGGTATGACAGGCAATGCCGCCCTGTTGTTCAATTTGCAGCAAGATCGCATCGCCATCGCAATCCAGCCGAATTTCCTTTACCTTCTGGACATGCCCCGATTCTTCGCCCTTGTGCCAAAGTTTCTTGCGCGAACGCGACCAATACACCGCTTCGCCTTTCTGCCAGGTCAGCCGCAACGCCTCGCGGTTCATCCATGCCACCATCAGCACCCGCCCGCTAACGACATCCTGCGCGATGGCCGACACCAGCCCATCTTCGGACCAATTCACCTTATTTAACCAGTTTTCGCTCATAAAAAATCAAAATCCGCCACAGAGTACACAGAGACCACAGAGAAAACCACCGACACTTCGATTCAACAGATTTTCTCTGTGTTCCCTGTGGCTAAACGGTTTCAAGTTTACAACCTAATTTCTATTCCTTGCTGCGCCATGAATTCTTTGGCCTGCTGCACAGTGTATTCGCCAAAATGGAAAATGCTTGCCGCCAGCACCGCATCCGCCCCGCCGAGTTTCACGCCGTCGGCCAGATGTTGCAGGTTGCCCACCCCGCCGCTGGCGATCACCGGGATTTCCAGCGCATCCGTCACCGCGCGCGTCAGAGCCAGGTCAAAACCGTTTTTCTGCCCATCACGATCCATGCTGGTCAGCAGGATTTCGCCCGCGCCCAAGCACTGCATTTTTATCGCCCACGCCACCGCATCCAGCCCGGTCGCCTTGCGTCCGCCGTGAGTGAACACTTCCCAGCGGTTCGGCGCAACTTGCTTCGCGTCAATCGCCACCACGATGCACTGCGAACCGTAACGCCCGGCGGCATCCGCGACCAGTTGCGGGTTCAGCACGGCGGCGGTGTTGATGCTGACCTTGTCAGCACCGGCATTCAGCAGATTGCGCACATCGCCGACTTCGCGCACCCCGCCGCCGACGGTCAGCGGAATGAATACCTGCGATGCGACCTGCTCGATGATGCGGAAGATGATCCCCCGGTCGTCCGAGCTGGCGGTGATGTCGAGAAACGTCAGTTCGTCCGCGCCCTGCTCGTCATAGCGGCGCGCGATTTCCACCGGGTCGCCAGCATCGCGCAGCTCGACAAAACTGACCCCTTTGACCACGCGCCCCGCCGTGACATCGAGACAGGGAATAATTCTTTTGGCGAGCATCCAGGCTTAACTGCTGAAGGATAGTTTGATCGGTGTCAGCTCGTCGGCCAACGCCTGCGCGGCGCGCAAATCCAGCGAGCCTTCGTAAATCGCACGCCCGGTAATCGCACCGGTGATCCCCTCCTGATACACCGCGCACAGCGCGCGCACGTCGTCCAGATTGGTGATGCCGCCGCTGGCGATCACCGGCACATGCAGCGGGCGAGCCAGTTCGACGGTGGCCGGAATATTCACGCCGGACAGCATGCCGTCGCGGCCGATGTCGGTGTAAATGATCGCTTCCACGCCGTAACCCTCGAAGCGTTGCGCCAGATCCGCCACGTCGTGTCCGGTCAGCTTCGACCAGCCGTCCACCGCCACCTTGCCGCCCTTGGCGTCCAGCCCCACCATGATGTGGCCGGGAAAAGCGTCGCAGGCCTCATGCAGAAACCCCGGCACTTTGACCGCCGCCGTGCCGATGATGATGTAAGTCACGCCGATGTCGAGATAGCGTTCGATGGTCTCCAGGTCGCGGATGCCGCCGCCCAGTTGTATCGGCACGTCGCTGCCGTCCAGCGCATCGATGATGCTGCGCACCGCCGCCTCGTTCTTCGGCTTGCCGGCAAACGCGCCGTTCAAGTCCACCAGATGCAGGCGGCGCGCGCCTTGCGCCAGCCAATGCTGCGCCATCGCGGCGGGATCTTCGGAAAACACCGTGGCATCTTCCATCACGCCCTGTTTGAGGCGCACACAATGACCGTCTTTTAAATCAATCGCAGGAATAATCAGCATGGCAGTAAGTGAGAAGTTAAGGATTCCATCGCATAAAATTTTGCAGCAGCTTCAGCCCCGCTGTTTGGCTTTTTTCCGGGTGAAATTGCACCGCAAACAAATTGTCCCGCGCCACCGCACACACGAAAGGTTGCGGATAATCGCTGGTGCCTTGCACCAAAGATGCGTCCTGCGGTTGCACGTAATAGCTATGCACAAAGTAAAAACGCGCATCCTGATCGATGCCGTCCCACAACGCATGATTGCCATGGCGCACTTGATTCCAGCCCATGTGCGGCACCTTGAGCCGGTTGCCTTGCGCATCGCGCAGGTTGTTGGCAAAACGCACCACTTCGCCGCGCAAGATACCCAGCCCCGCCACATCGCCCTCGGTACTGTGTTCAAACAGCATTTGCAGGCCGATGCAGATACCGAGAAATGGTTTGTCGCGCGCGGCTTCCAGCACGGCATCGCGCAAACCGCGCGCTTCCAGTTCCCGCATGCAGTCCGGCATCGCGCCCTGGCCGGGGAATACCACGCGCTGGGCATTCGCGACCACTCCGGCATCATCGCTGACGACAATTTCGGCATCGGGCGCCACCTTGCGCAAAGCCTGTTCGACCGAGCGCAAGTTGCCCATCCCGTAATCTACAACGGCGACATCAACCATTTCGGTTTACAGTGTCCCTTTGGTGGAAGGCATCACGCCAGCCATGCGCGGATCAAGCTCCAGCGCCATGCGCAGCGCGCGGCCGAAAGCTTTGAAAATCGTCTCGGCCTGATGGTGGGCATTGTTGCCCGCGAGGTTGTCGATATGCAGCGTGACCAAGGCGTGGTTGACGAAACCCTGAAAGAATTCGTTGATCAGATCCACGTCGAATTCGCCGACGCTGTCGCGCACAAATTCGCAATTGAACACCAGGCCGGGACGGCCTGAAATATCCAGCACCGCGCGCGACAAGGATTCATCCAGCGGCACATAGGCATGACCGTAACGGCGCAGCCCTTTCTTGTCGCCAACCGCCTGATTGAACGCCTGGCCGAACGTGATGCCGATATCTTCCACGGTGTGATGCGCATCGATATGCAAATCTCCCTTGGCGAGAATGTTGATGTCCAGCAAACCATGCCGGGCGACCTGATCGAGCATGTGGTCGAGGAACGGCAGCCCGGTATCGAACCGGGCCTGGCCGCTGCCGTCCAGATTCAACTGGACGGTAATTTTAGTTTCCAGGGTGTTGCGTGAAACTTTCGCGCTACGCATGATTTAACCTTGTGCGAGTTGAGTAATAGTTTCCTGTAAGGCGGCAACAAATTTTGCGTTTTCTTCCGGCGTGCCGACTGTCACCCGCAAGCAGCCATGCAGCATCGGATGCCCGCCGTGCAGATTCTTGATCAGCACGGCGCGCTGTTTCAGTCCGTCGAACACTTCGGTGGCATGCGCCACACGGAACAGCAGAAAATTCGCCTCGCTGGGATAAACCCGCACGGCGGCGATTTCGCTCAGTTGCCGGTACAACCTGGCGCGATCCAGTTTGATCTGTTCCGCTTGCCGCAACAGCACCTCGTGATGTTCAAGCAACTTCCCGGCGACCAATTGCGGCAAAACGCCAACATTATACGGTAAGCGCAGTTTTTCCAACTGCTCCAGCCACGCCGCGCTGCCCGCCAGAAAACCCAGGCGCAATCCCGCCATGCCGAGCTTGGAAAAAGTGCGCATTACCAACAGATTCGGATAGCGCGCCAGGCGCGGGATGAAGCTGTCGCCGGCAAAGGCATAGTAAGCCTCGTCCACCACGACCAGGCCCTGCGCCGCCTCGATGATCTGCTCCACGGCATCCGCCGGAAACAGGTTGCCGGTGGGATTGTTCGGATACGCCAGAAATATCAGCGCGGGCTGTTCGCGCCGGATCGCGGCGAGGGTCGCCGGCAAGTCCAGCGAAAAATCCGCCGCCCCCGAATTGTCCAATAGCGGCACGCCCACATAACGCATTCCGGTAAAAGTTGCGATCATTTTGTACATCACGAACGACGGCTCCACGCTCAGCAAGGCTGCGCCTGGCTTGTTGAGCGCCATCGCCAGCAACTGGATCAGTTCGTCCGAACCGTTGCCGAGCAGCACCTCCATCCCGTCCGGCAAACCGAGCACGCCACGAATTTTTTCCTTGAGCGATGCGGCGGCGGGGTCGGGATAACGGTTGATGGCAGCGTCAGCAACGATTTCGGCAATTTTGTCGCGTAGCGCGGACGGCACCGAATAGGGGTTCTCCATCGCGTCCAGCTTGATATAACCCGCGCTTTCCGGCACGTGGTAGGCATGCAAATCGAGAATTTCACGGCGCAGCAATGTGCTGGCGAGGGAGGAAGCGGAAGGCATGAAACGAATCGCTCAATAAACGAGTGGAATCACAATGGCGCGCAGCTTATCACAAACTTTGGCGCGCATACGCGCCGGAGCATGAAATGCCAGAATGAAATAGGGGTACAGCAATTCCGGTATGGCTTTAACGTGAAACTCGCGTAGCGATTCGTTCGCCTCCTCGCCCGCTTGCGGGAGAGGATTGAGGTGAGGGAAACGGGCATGGCAAGTTTCATAATCAGGGGTGGCACACTTGCCATGCCCGTTAGGGTGTCGCGCATCGAATAACGCGGGGGCGCGCTGCCCCTACCAAATTTTCCCCAAACATTGCCGCCGCAAACCCTGATGTAGTAAGCTGCCGCCACCCACATATAGAACCCGCCTGGCTAAAAAAACAGATGCCTAAAAGTCTTCACAACCCGTCGACCAGCCCATCCCCGGACAAATTGCAGGGATTCATCGCCAATTTGCCGGGGATGGCCTGCCAGATCGAATTGCAGAAAGACGGCTCGTTTACCTTCCCCTATGTCAGCGAAGGTTGCCTGGCATTGTTTGGCATCCCACCGGATGATTTGCAAAACGATGCTTCCTGTTTTCTGAGGCTGATTCACCCCGAAGACATTCCCGCGCTGCTGGATACCCTGAAAAAATCGGCGCAAACCCTGTGTTTCTGGAACTGGGAAGGGCGCATCACCCTGCCGGGTGGCGAATCCAAGTGGATCAGCCTGGGCGCGACGCCGCAGAGCACCGCAAGCGGCCTGCCGCGCTGGGAAGGCATCATCCTCAACACCACGCAGAGCAAGCTGGGCGAACTCGAAGTCAAACGGGTACAACAGCAATTACTGGAGCTCTCCTCGCACATTCAGGACGCCAAGGAGCAGGAGCGCCTGCGTATCGCGCGCGAAGTCCACGACGAGATCGGCAGCCTGCTCACCGCGATGAGAATGGATCTGTCGTGGCTGATCCAGCGCCTGCCCAAGGACAACGCCAAGCTCACCGAAAAGGCCAGAACCATAGAGGAGCTGGTCAACCGTGCGATCACTTCGGCCAGCCATCTGGCACACCGGCTGCGACCCGGCTTTCTGGACTGCTTCGGCATCATCGCCGCGATCGAGATCGAGGCGCAGGAATTCAGCAAGCGCAGCGGCATTTCCTGCACCATCGTCAAATCGCAGGAAAACATCGAGCTGCCCGAGGCGTATTCGATCACCCTGTTCAGAGTCTGCCAGGAGGCGCTGAACAACATTCTGAAACACGCCCAGGCCAAGCATGTGCAAATCGAGATCGTCAAGGGAACCGACCATCTCGAACTGATTATTTCGGATGACGGGGTGGGCTTCAGCGAGGCAACGCGCAACAAGCCGCGCTCCTTCGGCCTGCGCGGCGTCCAGGAGCGCGTCGCGCACCTCGGCGGCACGGTCAAGATTGCCAGCACCCTGGGCAAGGGGACGCAAATCGCCATTTTCGTCCCGCTCGTGGAAGAAACCCCGCAACAGGCGTTGTTCGGCGACAACACGATATGATCAACATCTTGGTAGTGGACGATCATGCGCTGATCCGCAAGGGCTTGAAGATGCTGCTCGAAGAGGGGCCCGACTTTCATATCGCGGGCGAGGCGGAAACCGGCCAGCAGGCCATCAGCATGGCGCGCAAGCAGCATTTCGACCTGATCCTGCTGGACATCTCGCTGTCGGACAAGCACGGTATCGACGTGCTCAAGCAGCTCAAGTCGGAACAGCCCGACGTCAAGATCATCGTGCTGAGCATGTATCCTGAAGAGCAGTACGGTGTGCGCGCGCTGAAGGCGGGCGCGATGGGCTACATCAACAAGCAGAGCGCGCCTGAGAAACTGGTCGGCGCGATCCAGCAAGTCATCGGCGGCAAGAAATACATCAGTGCGCCGCTGGCCGAACAGTTGCTGAGCAACCTGATCGGCGAATCGCAGGAGCTGATGCACCAGAACCTGTCCAACCGCGAATACCAGACGCTCTGTCTGATGGCCTCCGGCAAGTCGCTCACCGAAATCTCCGAGATCATGGCGCTCAGCCCCAAGACGGTGAGCGTCTACCGCGCCCGGATGCTGGAGAAGATGGGCTTCAAGAACAATGCCGAGGCGGTCCATTACGCCATCGCGCACAATCTGGTGGAAGCCAAGAAATGAGAGCACGGCCATGAGCAAACAACCGCAAACCCCCTCCGAACTTGCCCGCGAAACGCTGAAGACGCTGGCGGCGCGCAAGATGCTGCCAACACCCGACAACTACACGAAGATTTACGCCGAAATCGGCGGCATCGCCGCCGAAGAAAATCGTGGTGCGGAAAAAGTCCTGCACGGCATCGCCGACCACCTTGCGCAAACGCCAAAATCTGCACCCGTTGGTTTGGCATTAAAAAAAGTCATCGGTGTCGAGGACTGGGATCAGTGCCTCAAGGAAATCGAAAAGCTCCTGCCCAAGCAAGACGGCGAATCCACCCAATCATGGTCCGACCTGATACGCGATTTACTGCGCCAACTGGAAACTCCCCACAAAGGTCTGACCATCACCCGCAAAAAAGAAGGCCTGGAAACCGTGTTGAAGCGTTTTACGGCAAATCCGGAAGCCTTGTTTGACAAGCTGAATGGGCTGATACACTCGTGGGCGGTATCCCCGGTGGCGGCCGGCACCGAGATCGATTCCGTAACGCCCGCCGCAAGCGGCTCTGTGACGGCTGTACCAGCCAGCGCCGCCGCCCACCACATACCCGGCGAAGAAGCCGGAATGCCTGCCAGACTCGCCGAATTGCTGGCGCAAACGCTGCAAGGCATACTCGGCGCACTGCCGGAATTGGCACAGGAGGTACAAGCCCTCGTCCAGCAGGTGCGCGACATCAAGACACCCGAACAACTTACCGCATTTGCCAAGCAACTGCGCCAATTCCTGATAAAAACCGAATTACGTGCCGGAGATAACGCCAAAGTCCATGAAGGCCTGGTACGCCTGCTGCGCCTGCTGGTGGAAAACGTCGGCGAAATGGTCGAAGACGAAGATTGGCTGCACGGGCAAGTCGCCATCCTGCAGGAAATCATCGCCAAGCCGATCGACCGGCACGCCATTGCCGATGCCGAGCGCGGCCTGCGCGATGCCATCATCAAACAGGGCATGCTCAAACAGAGCCTCTCCGAGGCCAAAATCACGCTCAAGCACCTGATGGCCACCTTCATCGACCGGCTCGGTGAAATCACCGAAAAAACCGGCGATTACCATCAAAAAATCGAGAACTACAGCAGAAAAATCGGCAAATCCAACAACATCACCGAACTGAGCCACCTGCTGGAAGACATCATGCAGGACACGCGCGTCATCCAGGCCAGCGCGCTGCGCTCGCATGAAGAGCTGGTCGGTACCCGCAGGCAGGTTCAGGAAGCCGAAGCCAAAATCAAAAAACTGGAGCAGGAACTCGCGCAAATCAGCGAGCTGGTACACCAGGATCAACTCACCGGTGCGCTCAACCGCCACGGTCTGGATGAGGCTTTTGACCGCGAAGCCACGCGCGCCGACCGCAGCCATGTGCCCGTTTGCGTCGCGCTGCTCGACATCGACAATTTCAAACGGCTCAATGACACCATGGGACACCAGGCCGGTGACCGGGCGCTCGTTCATCTGAGCCAGGTGATCAAGGAAGCGCTGCGCCCCAGCGACGCGGTAGCGCGCTACGGCGGCGAGGAATTCGTCATCGTGCTGCCCGGCATCGGCCTTGAAGAAGCCACCGCAACCGTCGAGCGTTTGCAGCGTGAGCTGACCAAGAAATTCTTCCTGCATGAAAACGACCGCGTCCTGATCACCTTCAGCGCGGGGGTGGCGTTGCGCGCGCCGCAGGAGCCCCAGGAGGATGTTATCGGGCGCGCCGACAAGGCCATGTATCAGGCCAAGAAAACCGGCAAGAACCGTGTGGTCGTGGCGGAATAAATCCGCAACAGCCCGTCCGCAGATTACGCAGATTCACACAGATTTTGAAGCAGTAGGATGGGTTGAGCGCAGCGATACCCATCATTTCCCGGTAAAAATTGATGGGTATCGCTGCGCTCAACCCATCCTACGCCTTCCTGCATGGACATGAATAACGCCCACGGCGATTGTTTTCACTGCGGCCTGCCCATCCCTGGCGGGGCGGATTATCACGCACGGCTGGACGGCGCGGAGCGGCGTTTCTGCTGTTTCGGCTGCCAGTCGGTGTGCGGCGCCATCTTCGAAGCCGGGCTGCAAGGCTATTACCAGCGCACCCCGGAAGGCGCGCTGCTCGCCCCGCCGCCGGAAATTCCCAAAGACATCGAGCTCTACGACTTCGACGAGGTGCAGCGGGAATTCACCACCTGCTCCGGCGAGATCCGCGACATCCACCTGCTGGTCGAGGGCATCCACTGCGCCGCCTGCGTGTGGCTGATCGAGCGCGGTTTGCAGCGCGTGCCGGGCGTGCAGTCGGCCAACGTCAACCTGGCCGCCAAGCGGCTGCACCTGCGCTGGGACAACAGCCGCAGCAAACTGTCCGACGTGCTGCGCGCGCTGGCAAAAATCGGCTACGCCGCCGTGCCCTACGATCCGGAAAGCGCCGAAGGCATCATCAAGAAGGCCAACCGCGCGATGCTCTACCGCTTGTTCTTCGCCGGCTTCGCGATGATGAACATGCTGTGGGTTTCCATCGCGCTGTACAGCGGCGCGAACCGGGACGAGTTCCGCGATTTTTTCCACTGGATCGGCCTGGCGCTGGCCACGCCGACCTTGCTGTATGCGGGCTATCCGTTCTATCGCGGCGCCTTCGGCGGCTTGCGCATCGGTCGCCTGACGATGGACTTGCCGATCGCCCTCGGCCTGAGTGTCACCTACGCCTATTCGCTGTATGTCACGGTTGGTATCGGCAAAACCGGCGAGGTGTATTTCGACACCGTCACCAACCTGATTTTCGTGATCCTGATCGGCCGCTATCTGGAAGGCATGTTCCGCCATCAGGCCGTTTCCGCGACCAAGCGGCTGATGGAATTGCAACCGCGCGTGGCGATCGTGATGCGCGAGGGCGAAGAGCAGATGACGCCGATACGCGGCGTCAAACCCGGCGACCGGGTACTGATCAAACCGGGCTACCAGGTGCCGGTCGACGGCGTCGTGATCGAAGGGCACAGTTCAATAGACGAATCCATGCTGAGCGGCGAATCCGCGCCGGTCAGCAAATCGGCCGGCGCACAAGTTTCCGCCGGTACGCTGAACACCAGCGGCGCACTGCTGGTGGAAGTGCGCACCCTGCTGCAGGATACGACGCTGGCGAAAATCATCCGCCTGGTCGAAGAGGCGCAATCCTCCAAGGCGCCGATCCAGCGCCTCGCCGATACCATCGTGCCGTGGTTCGTGCTGGTCACGCTGCTGTGCGCGGCGCTGACTTTCTTCATCTGGAATGCCCAGGATTTTGAGATCGCGCTGATGGCGGCCACCTCGGTGCTGATCATCACCTGCCCTTGCGCGCTGGGCATGGCAACGCCAATGTCGATTGCGGTGGCCTCCGGCCTCGGCGCGAAACACGGCATCCTGATCAAGAACGGTCTGGTGCTGGAAACCTTGTCCAAAGTGACCCATTTTGTATTCGACAAGACCGGCACGCTGACCGAAGGCAAGATGAGCGTCGCGCATCTGCATGTCGCGCCCGGTGTATCCAAAGATGAGATATTGCGCAACGCGGCTGCAGTGGAACGCTACAGCGAACACAGCGCGGCCAAGGCGATTGTTGCGGAGGCGGAAACGCAGCAGTTGAATTATCGCGACATCGCCGTGGCCGGGTTTCAGGCGACTGCCGGTTTGGGGGTGGAGGCGGAAGTGGCAGGGAAATTAGTATTGCTGGGCAGCGCCGAATGGCTGACTCGGCGCGGTGTCGCGCTCGATGCTGCGTTGCAGGCACAGACACACGAACTGGAAGCGCAGGCGATGAGTTGCGTGCATATTGCAATGGGCGATGCGCATCTGGCCGTGTTCGCGCTGGCAGACAAACTGCGCGGCGATGCGCGGCAATTGATCGGCGAACTGCGCGCGGCGGGCATCGCCATGACCATGCTTTCCGGCGACCGCAGGCCGGTTGCCGAGGCGATTGCGCGCCAGCTGGGCGGCATGGCAGTCATCGCCGAAGTGCTGCCGCAGGACAAGGATCAAGCGATCCGGCAGTTGCAGCAACAGGGCGCGGTAGTCGCGATGGTGGGCGACGGCATCAACGATGCGCCCGCGCTGATCCGCGCCGATGTCGGCATCGCGCTCGGCTCGGGCACCGACGTATCGGTGGAGAGCGCCGACATCGTGCTGATGCACAACGAGCTGGACAAGGTGCGCCTGGCCACCCTGCTGTCGCGCCGCACCTTGCGCACCATCAAGCAGAACATCGGGCTGTCTTTTGTTTA
>Ga0209212_1000885_pt1 | contig 54469 bp, 45 predicted proteins | sample RifGroC2_FD_183996 | JGI IMG/M metagenome (GOLD analysis project Ga0209212, IMG submission 183996) | Groundwater microbial communities from Rifle, Colorado, USA - Groundwater C2 (SPAdes) (version 2) | ecosystem: Environmental > Aquatic > Deep subsurface > Groundwater | place: Rifle, Colorado...
TGCCGGGGAAAGTACCAGTCGATTTTCAAACGGTAGCGCTCCACCAGGGCGTCGGCCACTTCGTAGGTTTCTTCGTTGAGCCGGCCGGTGTCGATCGCAAAAACGCCGATTTCCAGACCGGCCTTTTGGGCGATGTCGATGATGGCCACATCCTCAAGCGAGAAGGAGCAGGCCAGGGAGACTGGGCCGTTAGCGGCAGATGTGCCGATGCGCAGGATCTCGGCGGGATTGGTGTTTGCCGGTATTTCCGGAAGTTCTGTTGACATCTGTATTTCTCCTTGGATGAAAACTCGTTACAGGCTTAGGCCGATCAACGGCCAGACAAAATAGATCGACCCCAGGAACAGCAGCCATGAGAACAGCATGATCAGCGCTCCCGGAATGATTATCTCACGGCTGCCCAGGTGCCCCGAGCCGTAGACGATCGCCGTGGCCGGAGTCCCCATCGGCAGGCAGTAGGCCAGTCCGGCCGGCAACGCGATCGCCAGGGTCATGATCTTCGGGTCGATGGCCAGCCCCTGTGCCAGCCCGAGCCCGATCGGCATCAGGATTGCGACCACCGCCGCGTGGCTGATGCACTCGGTCAAGATGATCGCGACCAGCGAAATCACCGCAATCACCACGAAAGGTTCCGGGGAAACCGCACCCAGGCCCCGGTTGACGATCCAGAGCGCCGCGCCGCTCTTTTCCAGCGCGCTTGCCAGGGCGATCGAGCCGCCGTACATCAGGATGATGCCCCAGTTGACGTATTCCTCGATTTTTTCCCAGGAAACGACCCTGAAGGCGAACAGAACCGCCGTGGCCAGCAGCGCGATACTCGCCAGCCCCAACTGTCTGCCCAAGAACATCCAGGCGGCGATGGTCAGGATCATCACGATCGCGGTTATGATCTCGTTGGCCCCGGGTTTGCCGATCTCCAGCCGTTTCCGGTTGAGCTGGCGCAGTCCCTTGTCCACATCGGCTATGTCGATCGGGAAGAAGCGTTCCAGCAGCAGGTACCCGGTCAGCAGCAGCGGTACGACAATGGTGGAAGCGGCCAGGGTCCATTCCGCAAACGTGAATCCCGCTCCGCTGTTCTCCTGCATCAATTGCACCGCCAGCGGAGCCCTGGCTCCGCCCAGGAAGGTGGCGATGCCGCCTATGATGCAGCCCCAGGCGATCGACATGAACAGCAGCCGAGAAAATGTGCTTTTGCCGGCTTTGAGCCCCAGGCTGTTGCTGATTTCGACCACCACCGGAAAGAGCATGGCCGCCACCGCGTGCTCGCTCATGCAGAAGGAAAGCCCGGCCGCCAGCAGGTAGACCGTCAGCGCCAGTCTGCGCGGTGTTCTGCCGAAGCGTGACAGCATGGAGCGGGCCAGGCGCGCCGATAGGCCGGTGCCGGTCATGGCGGCCGCCAGGATGAACGCGCCCAGGATGAAGAACACGGCTTCGTTGCCAAAGAGCGCATAGGTCTGTTTGGCAGGCAGGATGCCGGCCAGCGGCAGCATCACCATTGCCAGCAGCGCGGTTACCGCGATCGGCAGCAGACCCGATACCCACAGTATGATTGTGACTGCAAACAGCACCAGCGAATGGTAGCCGGCCGGGGTGAGCCCCGCCGGTGGTGTCAGGTTGAAGGCCACCACTGCCAGCAGCAGCAGGGTGGCCAGCAGCTGATAACGCACGGTACGGTCCGCTACGATCAGCCAGAGCGGGCGTGCGTCAATCTTGAGCGGCTTGTCGATAGACAGTTGTTCCATTTACAACCCCGCTGATTCGAACGATGCTTCGGCGTCGCTGGTGCGAAGATGGCGGCGCAGGTCGGAGGAGGCCAGGATGCGCCGGTCCTGCAGCTTGTCAATTGCGTTGCGCAAAAAACCGGCCGGTTCGGCAAATACGAACGGGGTCACCAGCCGCAATAGCGGTAATATCGGCTTCAGCGGTACCCGATGCCGGCGCCATTCGGCGGCCAGGAAGGCGAAGGCATCTTTTGTATCTTCAGGATTCCACAAACCACCGCTCCCGCCAGTTCTCAAAAGCGGTATCACTCCGCTTGCAAGCGAGAGACTTATTCTGTCATGCACTTCTTGTGTGGTCGTATGTGTGGTGGCCATTGAATAAACCACCGACCAGCGCGGGAAGATGCCGGTCGCCGAAGCTGGCTCAAACGCGCGGTTCCCGTTGCCGCTATCGTCATGACTGCCGGGGTGGTCTTCCTCTATTTCCAGAATATCCAGGCCTGCCAGATAGACCCGTTCGATCCGTGCCTGTGACAACGGATAAGCGATGAGTCCCATCAGCCTGATCGAAAAATTGCGCTTGATCTGACGGACCATTTCGATGTTCCGCTCGAACTGCTCGGCATCACCGAAGGTGATATGGAACAGTTCGCTGGACTCCTGGCAATAGCTCTCATACATGGTTTCCAGGGTGCTGAAGAGAGGCAGGTTGCCGCCGATCAGAAAAACCTTTCCCTCCCGTCGCAGGTCGAAAGGGTTGGTGAAATCACAGGGCGTTTCACGCAGATGGTTCAGTTTGTCCGTATCAATCTGATAGATCATGGCTCTGTCCGATTCGGCTGGTTTGCTTGAAATTTTAATAATATAAAATCTATAAGCTATATAGATAAATAGTCTAATAAAAGACTCCGGGAGATCAGCCGATCTCTCGCACCCTGTCACACAACTCGTCCAGTGTAAGAGAATGATCCACGATACTCCCCAGTCCCTTGTTGCCCAGGCGGTACAGGTCGAAACATGGGGTGCGTCGCCCCTGGTCGTCCTTCACCAAGCTGGAGCTGACTATGCCAAAATCGGCCAGCTGCGGCTGGGTGCAGGAGTTGGGGCAGCCGGAGATCGCCCAGCGCAGGCTGCGTGCCAGTGGTCCCATCACGTTGATCACTGTTGCGGCCACGTCCCTGGTTGGCGTCAACCCCACCAGGCACTGGTGACTGCCGGGGCAGACCCGGAATGTTACCCGTGCTTCGCCGAAACCGGCCAGTTTCAGCGTGCTCTCCGCTTCCGCCGGATCAACAGCCGTTGAAACATGGAAGGCGATGTCCTGGTCAACGGTGACCATCAGTACGCCTCCGCCGAACCTGTCGGCGAAGCCGGCCAGCCGGGTCAGCTGTTCACCGGTCAGTTCCCCGGCCGGAACCTGGGCAACTATGCGTGTTGTTTCTGAACAGCGTACAAGATGCTCGGGCAGTCCGGTCACCTGCGGCAGTTCTTCCGTGGCGGTGGGTTCCAGGGCCACCAGGCGGCGGAATTCGTGCTCGCCGATCTCACGGATCAGATGCTTGAGGCGTTTGCCGGCCGGTGTATGTGCCGCGTAGACCCGCGCAATCGCTTCAATCAGCGGGATAATGCGGTTTTCAACGACACCGGCTTCAAACAGGAAGCCCGGTTGCGGTTCGCGTCCCAGGCCGCCGGCCAGATAGAGGTCGTAGCTTGTGGCGGAGGGCTCACTGGCGGCCAGCACCAGTCCAACATCCTGTATCAGGTGCCGCCGGCTGACGGTATCGGCCTCGATTCCGATCTTGAATTTCTTCGGAAGACGCTCGAAGCGCGGGTTGGCGGTAAAGTGCCGGTGCAGGCGGCGCGCCATGCTCTCCAGCGCCGGAAAACCGGCCGCGCCCTGGCTGGAGCAGGTCACGCCGCGCACCGCTCCGCCGCAGGCGCCCCGGGATGTCAACCCGACCGTGGCCAGAAAGTTCTTGAGTTCGGGCAGGTCGGCCTCTTTCAGCCAGTGAATCTCCATGCTGCCACGGCTGGTCAGGTGGATGGCGCCCTGGCCGAAACGTGTCGCGGCGAGCGCGACTGCGCGGGTCTGTCCGGCCGAAATCACTCCGGCCGCCAGCTTTACCCGCTGCATGAAGAAACCATCCTGCCGTTGGCGATAGATGCCGTCCAGGCGGTATTCGGATATCCGGGTAGTCATCAGATGCCCTCGAAGAGCGCGGTTGAAAGATACCTTTCGGCGCCGTCGGGAAGGATGACCACGATCGTCTTGCCGGCGAATTCATCCAGCATGGCCAACCGTACCGCTGCGGCAGCCGCGGCTCCGCAGGAAATGCCGACCAATAGTCCCTCTTCCTTGGCCAGACGCTTGGCGAACTCGATGGCTTCATTGCTCTCCACCTGCTCGACCCGGTCAATCATGCTCAGGTCCAGGGTGTCGGGAATGAATCCGGCGCCGATGCCCTGGATCTTGTGGGGAGCGGGCTGGAGCGGCAGACCGGCCAGGTGCTGGCTGATCACCGGACTCTCCTTCGGTTCGACCGCCACTGCTATAATTTTTTTCCCCATGGTGTTTTTGAGGTAACGCGAGATGCCGGTGATGGTTCCGCCGGTGCCCACACCCGCCACGACTACATCCACGCCGCCATCGGTGTCATTCCAGATTTCCGGCCCGGTGGTCTTTTCATGAATCTCGGGATTGGCCGGATTCTTGAACTGCTGCGGCAGAAAGTACTTCAGCGGTTCAGCGGCAGCCATCTCCTCGGCCCTGTTGATGGCGCCCTTCATCCCCTCGGAACCGGGGGTCAGGATCAGGTTGGCGCCCAGAGCGGCCAGGACCCGGCGGCGCTCGATGCTCATGGTCTCCGGCATGGTCAGGGTCAGGGAATAACCGCGGGCCGCGGCCACATATGCCAGGGCTATGCCGGTGTTGCCGCTGGTTGGCTCGATGATTTCCACTCCCGGCTTGAGAACACCGCGTTTCTCGGCATCCCAGATCATGTTGGCGCCGATGCGGCATTTGACCGAATAGGCCGGGTTGCGCCCCTCGATTTTGGCCAGAACGGTTGCCTTGGCGCCGTCGGTGACCCGGTTGAGCCTGATCAGGGGTGTGTTGCCGATTGACTGGGAGTTGTCCAGATAAATTTTGCTCATTGGTGATCTCCTCTCGCTGTTAAATCCATGGATTTAGTAGATATATCGCCCGTTAAAATACTAGATGCTGAAGTCAACTATTTTTGACTTGGCCCGCTCGGCATTTTTTGAACGTTCGATCATGTCGGCCAGTGTTGATGTCTCCAGAACCGTGCTTAGAGCCTGCAAAACGTCGGACATCACCAGGCGGATACCGCAACTGGAAGGGTCTCCGCACTCGTCACATCCCTGTGCGGCAGACTCGTTAAGGCATTGAACCGGGGCGTACCCGCCCTCCAGCACCTTGACAATGCTGCCGATCGTAATGTTGCGCGGTTCCCTGGCAAGGGAATAGCCGCCCCCCTTGCCAACCTTGCTGTGAAGAATTCCCGCGTTCTTTAGCGTCAGCAGAATTGCTTCGAGAAATTTCCGCGGAATTTTCTCTTCCCGGGCCAGTTCCGAAATCAGAACCGGTTCGTCCGGTGACTGGCTTGCCAGATACATCAGCGCTTTTAACGCATATTTGGTTTTTTTCGAGATCATGTCTACCATTCCTATAGATTAATAACCTGTCTGTCAACTGTTTTATTTTAACTGCTTCCATCCGCTTCCATATCGCTAAAAATCACTCCCCCCGCTACACAACCTATGTTATAATCGAAAAATTTCAACCCAAGGACGGATCATGCTGATTCCTAACACCTCACCATCCTTCCTTAACTGGCAGGACAACGATCCACCACCAAAGTGGGACGTTATTTTCGGAAACGACAGCCCGCTGGCGCTGGAAATTGGCTGCGGAGTCGGCGATTTCGTGGTCCAGATGGCCGAAATGCACCCGGAACTGAATTTCATCGCTCTGGATTTCTATAACAAGGGCTGTATCAAGACCTGCAAGCGGATCGACAAGTCTGGCCTGCCCAACGTCCGGGTGCTGCGGGTCGAAGCCAGGAGTTTCATGGAAACCTGCATTCTGCCCGGCTCATTACAGACTGTGATCATCAACTGCCCGGACCCCTGGCCCAAGCTGCGTCACAGAAAGCGACGCCTGGTCAACACCGGTTTTGTCGCCTATCTGTCCGGTTTTTTGAAGCCCGGCGCCGATTTTTATTTTGCAACCGACTTTGATGACTACGGCCTGGATGTGGCCGGATTCATGCTCGAACAACCCGGTTTCGACAACATGCTGTCGCCCGAAAGTTACCGTCATATGCTGACTGGATATCCGGTATCGAAATATATGCGACGCTTTCTGGACGAGGGCAAACAGATCTATTACGTTCATTACAGGAAACGGTCCACGGGCGACATTTAGCAAACCACTGATGGCAAGTAGCGGGAAACCGCCGGGGGAAAAGTCATGGACGAGACATCAACGAGAAAAAACCTCAGTTTTTTCAGGCCGTGCGGAGCTACCATGAAGTCCGAAACCCGCGTAATCAAGCTGATCCTGATCAGCTGGCTGACGGCTATCGTCGGGCTTCAGATCTATATCTATTTATTGGAACGCAACTATTCCGAACTGCTGCTGAATGAACTGACCGTCTTCAACCTGCCGGTGCATTTCTGGCTTACCGGCCAGTTTCTTCCGCTTTGGTTCATCGTGCTGTGCGTGCTGTTCAACCTCTGGATGGACCGCCATACCTCAAACAACCTGGAGGGCACCCTGCGTTTCCGGGTGCGGCCGCTCAGTGGGGAGAAGGAATAAATGGCGAACAATACCGTACAGCTGTTGCCGCTTGCCATCGTGGCCGGCATGTTTGTCCTTTTTCTTGTCTCCGGATTTCGCACCAGTAAAAGGCAGACCACGGAGTACGGCTTCAGCGGTGGCTATACCGGACGGGTCGGAATCGGAGCATCGATCGCCAGCAATTGGATGAGCGCTGCCAGCTTCCTGGGACTGGCCGGCATGTTCTATGCCAAGGGCTATTTTGCAATGGCTTTTGTCGTTGGTTGGACCGGGGGGTATGTACTGTTGCTGGTGTTGATGGCTACCCAGATCAGGCGCTTCGGCAAATTCACCACTCCTGATTTCGTGGGATTCCGCTACGAATCAGAAACGGCGCGCACCCTGGCGGCCCTGATATCGATTGTTATAACCATCATCTACAGCGTGGCCCAGTTTCGCGGCATTGCTCTGCTGGTCTCCTGGCTGTTCGGCATAGACTACACACCGGCCGTATTGGTGGGCGCCTCGCTGCTGGCGTCGTTTGTAGTTATATCCGGAACACTGGGAGTCGCCCGCAACCAGAAGCTGCAGTACTTCGTGCTGATCACTACTTTCATCCTGCCCCTGATGCTGCTGACCCGCAAGCTGGGCTACTTCTGGATCCTGCCCCAATTCGGTTACGGCGCCGCCATCAGCGATCTGCAGCAACAGTTCGGCTTTTGTTGGTCGGATCCCTTCTCCGGCGCTTCTCCGTTCCAATGGCTGGCGCTCTGCTTTACTTTGATGTTCGGAACGGCGGGCCTGCCGCATGTGCTGTCCCGTTTCTACATGGTGCCCGGCATCCGCGACGCACGTTGGGGCGTTGTATGGGGCCTGGCATTCATTTCACTGATCTACTGGTCCGCGCCGGTTTTCGGCGTGCTGGCCCGTCTTTTTGAAGCTCGGGCAGGCTTGCCTTTCAACGCCGCTGACGCTAATGCAGCCGATATGGTTGTGTTGACAGCTGCCAGCCTGGGAGGGCTTCCGCCGTGGGTGATCGGCCTCTTGGCGGCGGGCGGGATCAGCGCTGCTTTTTCCACCACCGCAGGATTAATGATAACCGGATCGGCATCGTTCTCCTACGACATCTATCCGCGCCTGATCCGTCCCAATGCGTCCGAAGCGGACAAGGTTTTCGCGGCCAAGGGTTTTTTCCTGATTCTGGCGGTTATAGTGATGGTTCTGACTCTGAAGCCATGGGGGATGATCGCTGAAATAGCCGCATTTGCCTTTGCGCTGGCCGGTAACACGATCTTTCCCGCGTTCCTGCTCGGAATTTGGTGGTGCCGGGCAAATTCCGCCGGAGTCATCAGCGGGATGTTGCTGGGGGTGGTGATAACATTTTCATCGGTAATAGCCGGTGATGCGCTACCATTGTTATCCACTCTTTTTCCGATGACATCGTCGGCATTTATCGGCGCTCCGCTGGTATTGATCACGATGATCCTGGTCTCGCTTATGACACCCCCCCCGTCCGAAAGTATATGTAAATTCTTACGCATCAACGTCCATGATTGCCCGGAGGAATAATGACCTTTCTGGTTTCCGCAAAGGGGAATGACATAACCGCATGGCGCGCGGCCAGGGATTTTGCGACTACTTACCGCCAGGTGCTGCTGGAACAGGTCGCTTCCGGCAATTTCGGTACAGCGGAAGAGCTTTTTTCCAAGGCTTCCTCCACTCTGGATAAACTGACCGGGGAACATGATACGCTGACAAACCGGCTTGACGGGTTATTGAATGAGATTTCCACTGCAACCCAGCCGAGCCGGCTCAAGGAACTGACAAACCTCTTTTACACGGAGCTGTATCGTCATATGGAACTTTTTCAGGCAGCTCCCGCCTTTTACCAGATGAGCATGGCCTGCCTGAACAGGATCAGCTCCACGCTGATTAAGTATGCGATGGATCAGCTGGGACTGTTTGCGGAGCGCATGCCCAAAATAGCCCTGCTGGCGCTGGGCCCGGCCGGCCGTTCCGAATTCACGCCGTTCTGTCCGTTGCAGCTGATGCTGGTCCATGGAGACACGGACGCGTCCGGAATCGAGACACTCAATCTCTTCAGTCATATCCTGCATTCCGGATTCGAAGAGATCGGGCTGCGCATTGACCCGGTAGTCACTCCGCGCAATCCGGTCTGGCGGGGAAGCCTGGCACAGTGGAAACAACGCTGCCTGGACGGCCTGCAAAAGCTGGAAGATACCGATGTGATCAACCTGTTGCGACTCGCGGACCAGCACGTTTTGACGCCCGACGAAGAGCTTGGTCAAAAACTGAAGGAAATCAGTATTCCACTTCTGCAGGCAAGCCGTCCCGCGCTGAGTAACCTGGTTTCCAGGATGATTGCGCTTTCAAACGGTCTCAGCCTGATGGGGGGGCTGAAACTGGAACGGAGGAAACCGGATGCAGGTCTTTTCTGCCTCCTGGATCATGGATTGCTGCCGCTGTCCTCGGCGATCTCGGTGCTAACGCTGATAAAAAAAGCTACTTCCAGCGGCTCGACCCAAAGGGTTCGTGAACTGCTGATCAGCAACAAGCTGGATGTGGATTTGACGGAAAGAATTCTGGCAACATGGCATACCCTGCACGAATTTCTGCTGCTCCGCGAAAAGAGCTTCAGTATAGGCACATTTAATAATCAGTCCACGTACATTAACCCGGCAGAGCTTGACGAGTCCCAGCTCAACGCGTTAAAAGGCGCGCTGGAGTCGGTCGGTTTCATACAGCGGCAGGTCGGCAGCATTTTCTCCTGGATGGGGGAATAGGTTGTCATGATCATCTCCCTTTCCACCGGAAGTCTGTTTACCCTGCCACTCCGGAGGGTTTTCGAGCTGTCAGCGGAAGCGGGCTTCGATGGTGTCGAGCTGATCATAAACCAGGATTTTCAGCGTGTAAACGCGGTCAAATTAATCAAATCGCTGCAGGAGATAGCAACCATTCATTCCATCCATTCCCCGTTCATGCCGCTGGACGGCTGGGGAGGGCCGATGGAGTCGCTGAAAATGAGCATCGAACTGGCGGCCGCCTGCGATATACCGCTGGTGAATTTTCACCCCCCCTCATGGATGGGGTTTGAGATCGGATTTCTGCGCTGGCTGTACAGCGTGCGCGATTTCCAGAAAGAGCTGGGAATGAACGGCAAGGTGACCATAACCATGGAAAACATGCCATGGGTCGGCAAGATGAAGATCAATCCCCATATTCTCTCGAATACAACGCAGATGATCGATTTCATCCGTGAACACAATCTCTTCATGACTTTTGACTGTACTCACATGGGATCGGGCAAGGCCAATTTTATCAACGACTTCTTTCTGTTTTACGAGTCCGGGAGAATCCGTAACATTCATTTTTCCGACTACGGTCATGGCCGCGAACATCTGTTGCCGGGGCACGGCATCCTGCCGCTGACCCGCTTCCTGAACCATCTGCGTAACACTGATTATCAAAGCACGGTGACGCTTGAACTCGACCCGTCCGAATTTCCCAAAGGAGAGCATATCATTCTGGAAAGCCTGAAAGAGATACTTGCTTTTCTCCGGACCGAAACCAACTCCCATACAGGTCATCTGCAAACTCACGCCCATGAAGTTATCCAGATCTCCTCGGCGGTTTGAGGCGCAACCGGGATGCTGCCGGCTACAAATCCGTATCATGAAATGATCATATTCAATGTCTGACAGCTACATCGAAAAATCTTTTCTATATCTGGTTATCGCATCGCTGCTGCTGCATATCGGATTTTTTGCCGCGCTGTACTATTGGCCCCAGAGCGCACCCGAGCCACCCAAGGAGCCGGTCTACATCGACCTGCAACAGATGCCGGAAATAAAGCAGCCGCAGCAGCAGCACCAGCAGGAAACCAGGCGGCGCTCCGAACAGCGGGTGAGGGTGGAACGCGAGATGGCTCCGCGCGGAGACGCGCCCCGGGATAGCCGCCCCTCACAACTTCCGCCGATGCCACAGCGGGAACAGCGCGCAACTGTCGCCAAACCGGCCATGCCGTTGCCGGCCGAACGGCGACAACCCCAGGTTGCGCCCGGTTCCTCGGCGGCCAGCCTGCTAAAGCCCAGATCCAAAACATCCCCGGAACAGTCACAACCGCAGCCGCAGCTTTTTCCCGGAGCCAGCCGGCTGGCAAAGCTGGAAGAAAGCTACCGCCGCAAATTTGAAAATGACCTGGCCGAAGGTGACACCCGTTTTCTGAACAGTGACGACATCCAGTTCGGCTCTTTCCTGCGCAGGTTCGAGGGGGCGGTCTACGGCGTCTGGCGCTATCCTCAGGAAGCAGCCATGAAGGGGATCGAAGGCATCACGCCGGTCAGAATTACCTTTAACCGGCGCGGCGAGATCACCAACATCCAGCAGCTTGAGAGCTCCGGCGCCCGCATCCTGGACGAGGAGGTGCTGCGCACGCTGCGGGCCATCGGTCCGGTGGGGGGCTTTCCCAAGGGATACGACAAGGACGAGTTTCACCTGATTGCGTTTTTCCAGTATGGCGGGACACGGAGGGCGCTGCGCTGACATGGACGGACATGGTTTATTGATAGCAGCTCCCCAGAGCGGCAGCGGCAAGACCACGGTCAGCCTGGCGATCATGGCGGCGCTCAAACGTCGTGGTCTGCTGGTGGCCCCATTCAAGTGCGGGCCGGACTTCATCGACCCCGGCTATCACCGCCTGGTGACCGGCCGGCCGTCAATCAACCTGGATGCCTGGATGTGCCCGGAAGAGTTCTTGTCCGGATCGTTCCGGCAGAACTCGCTTGATGCCGATCTGGCCGTTATCGAGGGTGTGATGGGATTGTTCGACGGCCTGGGAGCTTCCCCGTTCGAGGGGAGCAGCGCCCGGATCGCTGCCATAACAGGCGCTCCGGTGGTGCTGGTGGTGAATGCACGCGGCATGGCGGCCAGCGCTGCGGCGTTGGTCAAGGGCTTTGCCGGGTTTGACCAGCGTGTAAAGCTGGCCGGGGTCATCTTCAACAATGTCGGCAGTGAATCCCATGCCGAACTGTTGCGACAGATTATGTCGCAGTTAGTGCCTGAAGCTGCTGTTTTCGGCTGTATTCCCAGGGACGAAAGCCTGGCAATCCCCTCACGCCACCTGGGACTGGTGACGGCCGAGGACAACCCGCTGCCGCCGGAGTTTCTGGAACGGCTGGCAGAGCTGGCTGAACGTTACCTGGACCTGGATGGATTGGCGGGGTTAAAGACAAATCTCCCCCATCCCCCCATTTGTAAAGAAGGGCGTAATTCGCTCTCTCTTCCCGCGATTGAGGGGCACGTGCGCATCGCCGTGGCCCGCGACGCCGCCTTCTGTTTCGTGTATGAAGACAACCTGCGCCTGCTGCGCGAAGCCGGTGCCGAGATCGTTACCTTCTCGCCGTTGGAGGATGGGGGTCTGCCGGACGGCATCGGCGGCATCTACCTGCCGGGGGGGTACCCGGAACTCTACGCCGAACGGCTGGCGGCCAACAGTTCCATGATGGCTGCGATCAGGAACTCTGTCGCCGCGGAAATGCCGGTCTATGCCGAGTGCGGAGGTTATGTCTATCTGACGGAGGGACTGGAAGAAACCCTGGATCGTGCGGCGGTCGATTTTGTGGGGATTTTCCCGGTGCGGGCCAGAATGCTGCCGCGCCGCAAGGCGCTGGGGTACAGGCAGGCGGAGTTGCTGCATGACACACTGCTGGGCGGAAGCGGAGCTGTCTGCCGGGGACATGAATTTCACTATTCGGAAACCGGAGAAATGCCCGACGGTGTCGTGCGCAACTACAACGTATCACGGCAAGGAGTGCTGCTGGGCCAGGAAGGTTTCAGCGTCCGCAACTGCCTGGGCTCATACCTGCACCTGCACTTCGGCAGCAACCCGGAGATCGCCCCGGCGCTGGTTGGAGCCTGCCGCCAGTTCACACGAAAACCTGCAATTTTCCTATAGGTGGAGCTGCATCATCAGGCTCAGATAGAACGCGTCCTTGGCGCTGCTCCTGTAAAAATTCCCCGGAACAAAATACTCCATGGTCAGCAGCGAACTCAGGCGCTTGTCAAACTTGTGCGACAGCACGGTCTGCTGCAGATGTCCTCTCTCCTTGCCGCTGTTCGAGAACATGGCTGCATTGGGGCCGGTGACTCCGGTCTTCTCGATCGCGGTCAGATAGTTGTATGCCAGGCTCAATTTGGTGGCCGGTGTGAAATTCAGCGTCATGTTGATCCGGTACAGTCCCAGGTTAGACCAGTATGAGCCGATGCCGGTTTCCCTGGAATAGGCATACTTGTAAAGCGCGCTCATCCACTTGTATCTTGAGAACAGCGGATCCCACCCCTCGTTGGCACCGGAATTCGTGTCATCTCCGGAAAGGTACACATAGCCCGCTTCGATATCAGGCGTCCAAGGCAGATCCTCCAGCGACCGTTTGATGAAGATGTTGCCCCCGTCCGCGATCCTCTTCCTGCCGCCGTCATACTCACCGAACTGATGGGCATATTCCGCTTTCACTGCCCAGGGGTGGAAGTCGTAGGCCGCCCTTGCCCCGATCGTGTTCAGGAACAGCGTCGGCGTTTTCGCATTGATCCGCTCTTCCTGCTTGTAAATATAATAGGGCTCGATGGCCAGGTTTTCGCCGATCCTGTTTTTGCCGTAGAGAACAAAGGCTTCCTCGTCCGAGCTGTTCAGGATGCGCTGATTGTACTTGTAGAGCCTGCCGCTTTTTGCCGGGTGCAGTACCGGTAACAGCTGGTCGGTCATGGTGTTGTAGATGTACAAGAGGTCCACGCTGTTGTTGGCGGTGATTTTCAAGGTCGCCCTGGCAGCGTTGAAGTATTTGGTCCGGTCCGCTGAAACCGGTGTGCCGTCGGCAATCAGGAAACCATCCCCGTAGCGCAGCTCCTGACGCCCGATCCTCAGGTCCAGCGGGATTCCTGCCGCATCCTTGACATCCACGTAAAGGCTCTCGAAAAAGACCTCATCCTGCTCCAGATCCTTATTGTCGGTGTTGGAGGAGCTGATGTAGCATTTTGGTTCAGTGGAAAGCTTCAGGTATGCGCCCGCGTTTTTATTGAGCTGCAGCCTGCTCCAGAGCGAAACCTTGAGCCGCAGGTAGTTTTCATCGTCCAGTCCCAGGGTGCTCATATCGAAGGTACCCTTCCAATACTCGTACCTCAGCCTGAAATCGGCGCCATAGTCGAACTTTGTCTCCGCAAGCGAAACCGACGAAAACAACAGCAGCGCCGGAACGGAAAGCAGCAGCGACTGAAAAATCCTCCTCCACCCGGAAATCATACGACCCCGCTCACTGGCAGTTACGGTACGATACCCGGCAATGTTATCAATTCTCAAATCAGGCCCTTTCCGAATAAAGCGTGAATATGATGTTACCGGGAAAACAAGTGTATTATCCACTCCCAGGCTGCTGCAAACAGAGACAGCACTCTTGAAGCATAACCAAGAATTTCAGTCCAGATCGTTGGTTTTGGTTCGTGTGCGCCTGATACTCCTCCGGCTCCCGGAACCGTTTTAATATTCTTTTCCGGTCCGGAAGGCACGCTTTTCATCGCCGGTTCAGGTCTGGCGACGTGAAGTCTTGCAAGCCCAGGTCCGGCATCCCCGGCGATAGATATTTCTTCAATATTCGATGCAAAAGCAGTCCCCGCTCCAAGCTGGAATGTCCTGCTTTCTTTCCTGATGCCGCTTTCCATCCGGGTGTTGTATCCGCCGATATAGTCCAGGTGATCACTGTCCTGCGGATACCCCTCCAGGCTCTCGTCATAGGGGAAGTTGCTCATGCCGGCGAAAGGCAGCGGCTCTACCGTGGGAGACACGTTGCGATTGCTGAGGCTCTTGTAGTAACCGTTCGAGTAGAGCAGGTATCTTCTCGAAGTGCCTTTTGGCCCCTTTGCCGTCTGGTCGAAGCGCAGCACGATTTCGTCGCCGCTTCCGAAGATCGCGAACTTGTCGTCCTGAAACTTCAGCAGTGGAGTAACATCTCCGAACCTGGTGTAGTACCCCGGCATATATGTGGGGGGTATGTCATTCCTGGTGCCATAGATGAACTTGACTACCTCGCCTTTGTTTACAGACGTGGAAGCATCGTGCCCGTGAAAGCCCAGTTCAGCGGATGAGAGCGGCACTTCGCCGATTAGCGCCGGTACGTCGGCGGTGGTGTCGAAGAGGATGCTTCTGATGTAAGTCTTGTACAGGTATTTGATCCTCAGCTTGTAGACCTTGCTTTTGAAGGCATTGGTGAGATTGATTGCCGTTGGCCCTCCGCCATCGCGCGGCACGATGCTGCGCTCTCTCATCGGAACCGCCACCCAGTTGCCCTTGTGGTCCAGTACCTCTATTTTGGACTTCGCCAGGAACTTGTTGGCAATTTCGTGCCCTTCATGGGTATTGGGAAACGCAGTCGCACCGTCGATGATCAGTTTTATCATCGGAGCGCCGGAGAGATCGCCAAGGTCGATTTCCAGGGTCTGCCAACCGAATCCGGAGTTCCTGTCCCTGCTCAATACCACGTAGCTGTTGCCGCTGGCGGAGAGCTTCCCGCTAATCTCCTCGCCGGTTTCCAGATGTTTTACGGATAACGGTCTCTTCAGCTCTCTGCTCGTCGTGTGGATGACGCTGCCCGGTGCGACATATGTTCCCCCGGTTATGGGAAGCCGTTCGGCATGGAGATCGCGGTTGTCGGGTATGTCAACGGCATAGAGCTTGACCGTGTCAAGATAATTGGCCTCGACCTTTTCCTCTACCAGCCTCAATTCAAGTTTACCGTCTTTCAGGGCCGGGCTGGCGGACAGCAGGTAATAATCGAACGGATTCGATCTTCTGAAACCCTTGGGATCCCGGTTGCCGAGCTTGCCTGCCGGATAGATGTCCGATTCAAGGGCATATTTACCGCCGTCCCAGGTAAACAGTATCGGGCAGGAGGTGGCGCAGCTGTTGTCACAGGTGCAGTCCCAGTTGTATGTATCGATGAAGGAGAGGTTGTCCGAATATGACGACTCCATGGCGGTGTCCACCGCATCGCGGGCCTTGACGCGCCAATACCAGGTGCTCGCCGCAAGCGAAGGTGTGGTCCAGTTTGTCGCCGTGACCCATCCGGGTTGCTGCAGGTTGGCGCTGTCGAAGCCAGGGACTGTATCCAGCTGCAGGAAATACTCCACCGCGTGGCCATCGGGCGCGGTCACCGGGTTCCACTGCAGGGTGTGGGCGTAGGAGGTGGTGCAGACCGTGTTCCCGCCGGTCTGGGAGATCAGCACCGGTGCGATCGGCGGCAGCGGACCGCCGGATATTGTGAAGCTGTTTGTGTTGGACGGATCGGACACCGCGCTGGTATGGACGCTGTCACGAGCCCTGATCCGCCAGTGCCAGGTGCCCGGCGCCACGGACTGGGTCCAGGTTGCTGCAGTCTGCCATGCGGATTGGTAGGCTATGCTGGCAAAATCGGCAGTGGCACTCACCTCGACATAATACTCGATCGCATCGGCATCGGTCGGCGCAACCGGGTTCCACTGGAAGGTTACATCCACGTTGACGCCGCTGCTGTAGTTGGGTTGTGCGATCAGGGTCGGGGCCGGCGGCGGAGCATAGGCGATGCCGAAGCCTCCCGCAACCGAGGGGGATGACACCGAAGTTGTATGAACAGTATCGCGCGAGGTGACCCGCCAGTACCAGCTGCCGATGGGCACGACCTGGGACCAGCTGGCGCCGGCCTGCCAGTCCGAAACATAGGTGACCGGAGAGAAACCCGGGTTGTTGCTGACCTGGACCAGGTACTGGCACGCATCCCCATCAGGCGCCGTCACCGGATTCCACTGGAAGGTGATGCTCCTGTGCGTGCCGCTGGTGTAGGTCGTGGCTGGTTGCGCCACCAGGGCCGGAGCCGAGGGGGACGTCAGGGTAATGCTGAAACTGTTGGTCCCGGATGGAGCCGAAACAGCACTGGTGTGGAGGCTGTCCCTGGAGCTGACCCGCCAGTACCAGGTTCCGACCGCTATCGCCTGTATCCAGCTGGTGCCGGACTGCCATCCCGATTGATAGGTTATCGCGGCGAAGTCGGAAGTGCCGCTGACTTCCACAAGGTACTGCATCGGATCGACGTCCGTGGGAATCACCGTGCTCCACAGGAAGGTCTTGCTGATTGCGCCGCCACTGGAACTGGAGCCGGTCTGAGGCGTCAGGGCCGGCGGAACGGGCGCGGCATAGCTTATGCTGAATGTGTCGTATGAGGATGGCGCCGATTGTGCCGCGGTGAAATTACTGTCGCGAGCTGTCACCCGCCAGTACCATGCGCCGATCGGAAGTGCCTGAGTCCAGCTGACGCCAGCCTGCCAGTCGGAGCTGTATGATACGGGGGCGAAGCTCGGGTTGGCGCTTATCTCCACGAGATACTGGGTTGCCGCTCCGCTGGGACAGGTTACCGCACTCCACTGCAGGGGGCTGTTCCTGTCGCCGCCACTGCTGCCGGCGTCAGGCTGGTCCGTCAGCGCCGGCGAGGGCGGTGGTGATGCAATTGCCCAGGGGGTTACCGTGTTCCAGCTCTGGTCGGCGCCGTTGCCGGTATTGCCTTCATGGCAGCTTACCATGAAGGATGTGCCGCAGGCCGGGCCGCCGTCAATACAATCACCCGATCCGCTGTATATTCCCGGTATTCTGCCGCTTCCGCTGCCGTAGTCGCCGCTGCCTCCATTGGCGTTGATTGTTGTCAGGTTCAAGGAGGAGCGCCCCTTGTGGATGCTGTCCAGACAGTTGGTCACCATCAGGCGTGGCAGAACCGAACTGGTATGGGCCGAGTGGCATTTCGAGCAGGTGAAGCTGTGCTGGGTTGTCCCGTTGGCGCTCTTCCATCCCTTGACCGCTTCGTGAACCCGGTCCTTGCTCTTCCATGCGTGGCTGCTGCCGTTTGTCAGTGCGGCTTTGGTATGGCACTCCAGGCAGAGTCCGGCGGACAGGGAGGTGTCGTTCATGGGCAGTCCCGCAACCGGCACATTGTTGATGGCCCCGCCGAAAGTGTTCTGGTCCAGGTGGAAAGGCAACCCGGTTCCCCCGGTTATATACATGTCATAACCGTTCGCAGGGGCAGTGTCCTCCATGTAGGGGGAGGTGAGCCATGTCCCCTTCAGCAGCGGCACCGAGTACTGCTGTTTGCTGCCCAGGGCCGGGCTGACCCCGTGCGGGTCATGGCAGGGGGTGCAGAGTCCGTTGATGGTCGAAGCCGTTGTGCCAGAAAGGGTTGATGACGCGCCGAAATGCCCCCCCATCGAGTCTCTCACTCCCTTGAACGGATATCTCTGCTCGGATCCACTGGGGCCTCTACCCATGTAGGGGGAATCCCAGTAGCCGATGATCGGCTGGTTGGAGCCATAGGTGGAGCTGTAGCCCCAAGGGGTCGTGTAACCCTTGAAGGCTGCAAGCGGCGCCTGTTTGGGGGTGGAGCCGAGGTGGCAGTCCAGGCAGAGACTGGCGCCCGGATTGCGCAGGCTCTTGTCCGAAGCCGATCCGCCCGCTGTGGGGGCGTAGGTTGCCGAGTAACCGCCGAATCCGCGCACGGTCTGCTTGAGTATGCCGCCCCGGTTTCGTCCGGTGGCGCTGGAATAACGGCTGGTTATGCCGGAAACGGCAGAACCGTGGGAGTTGTGGCAGTCATAGCACTGGACGCTGGCGGAGCCGCTGCTGTTTGCGATCGTGCCGTCCACGCCGCTGGTCGTGTTCCAGCCGCGCTGGTTGGCTGCGGACCTGCCGTGGGCCGAATAGGCTTTTTCGACCTTTTTCCTGGCCGTGTTGGAATATGTGGCGGAGGTATACTTGCCCCAGCTGGTTGTGGTCGTCTGGGAGTATCGAGCGGCAACGCTGGTCCCGTCCCAGGCGTACTGTTTGGGGGTCTTGCCGTCGCCGAAGGGGATCGCGGCATTGTTGCCGTTGCTGTGGCATCCCAGACAGTGGTTGGAGATCTTGGCGATTTCGCTGCTGCTGCCGTTGGCGCTGTAGAGTACGGCGCTGGTGCTGCTGTAGAAGGTCGGGCGGCTGCCGCTGCCGTAAACCACCAGGTTGATTGCCGCACCGGGGCCGGCTTTCCCGGCGTGATAGAGCGGATTGATGGTTCCGTTGCCGTTGGCCTCCCAATGGCACTGGTAACAGTGCGCATCGGTCAGTGTGCCCTGGATGTGATGCGAACCGGAGGCAAACTGGGATGTTATGGCGGCCCGGTTGCCCTGCGGCACGGAGTGGCAGCCGAGGCAAGCGCTGCCGCCCCATCGGGCCGAGGTGTTGCCGTGGCAGGCAATGGCGCTGCAATCGCCGAAGCCGTCGCCCGCGGCCGTGCTGCCGTCATAGAGTCCGGAAGAATACATGGGGGGGAACTTGACATCGATCTTTTGATCGACATGCAGGCTGTTGCCGTTATGGCAGACCGAAGCGCAGCCGTTAAGGCCGTTGTCGCCGGCATAGTTGTGGCAGTTGGCGCATCTGGCCGGTCCGCCGGGAGTTGTGCCCAGGGATTGCAGGTGCCTGGTATGGCTGCCGGAGGAGATCTCGGGGGTGTCGGCCGGCAAGCCGCCGTATACGCTGCCGTGCAGGTAGTCAACCGCGTGGCAGGAGCCGCAGCGTCCGTCATTCACGTTGCCCCAGGCCGGGGTCTTGTACTCTCCCGGTTGCCCGGTAAGATTGCCCCCGGTGGCGGTCTGCACAATGCTGTGGCAGTACAGGTTGGCGCATTGCCCATAGGTGGCGGCGGGCACCGGTGTCGCGGAGCCGCTTGAAATACCGCGATACACAGCCCCGGAGAGTGCTGGTTTGCCGGATGAATCGAAGGACCATTCCAGTTTCCCGTTAACATGCGTGGACGAATGGTTGTTGTGGCAGACCGTGCAGGCCAGGTTGCGGCCGTAGATATAGTTGTAGCCCGGTACCAGCGGCGGGTTGGGCGTGCTTTCCGGGAAATAGGCCAGCCCCGAGCTGACGTGGGTCTTGTGGCTGCCCCGCAAGGGCGGGCTGGTGGCCGATGCGCCGTGGCAGGTACCGCATTGGCCGGTGACGGCATTGCCCCAGGTGGGGGTTATGTTGGTTCCGCCGTTCATGTCGTTGGACACGCTCATGCTTGTGCCATGACAGTAGGTGCCGAGGCACGAACCGAGCTTGGCGGCATGCGTTGCCGATTTGCTGGGTAGATAGCCGGTTATTGGGGTGAATACGGCGGCATAACTGCCGCTGGGGACATTGGACGGAGTCCGGGGCTGGACGACCAGCCCCCTGCGGCCGCCACTGGTGGCGTGGGCGAACGGCTTGGGGTCGCCGGTATGGTCCGCGTGGCATTTGGCACATCCGTTCAACCCGCTGTAATAGGTGCCGTGGATCGTGTGGCTTCCGGCTGCGCCGCCGCTGTAGGTGGAAGCGGTCCCGTTGGGCGGCGCACCGTGACAGGTGGAGCAGCCGGTGGCGGCCGAACTGCTGCCCCAGTTGGGGGTGGCACTTTCGAAGTGGCAGTTCACATTGGCGCAGGAGCCGGGCACGGGTGATGAACTCTGCGGAAAGGCGGAAGTGATGTTCTTGTATGTGGTGAGGGGACGTGAGGAGTTGATGCGGGCTGACAGTTTGATCCGGCCATCCCGGTGCGAGCTGGTGTAGGAAGCGCTTCCGGGATGGCAGGGTTCACAGGCGGAAGGCGAGGCCGGGGAATCCATGTGCGTGCGGTGGTTGCCGACAAAACCTCCGGTAGCCATATCGCGGTCAGGCGCATCAATCGGGCGGTAGTCACCGGTGGAACCATGGCACTGGTAGCACTGTATCGCGGCTTCGCTGGCAGTGACGCAAAACATTTGACAGAAAATATTACCGGTCAGAAACAGGATAAACAGGCATATCATTCTCAGTAAAATCATGGTCCTTCACCTTTGCGGTTGAAGTTGCCGGTAATGCTGGAATACAACGGTTTATCCGCTATTTGGCGTGACGGTGGTGGGCATTCCGCCGAGTTGATAATTGTTTAATTATTTTTATCAAGTGATTTGTCGTGATTATTCCCAGGAAGATTATATTTATTTAGTGTTTTGGTTTACTTAGCAATTTACATACCGATGCTTGAATTTTCTCTACCGTGATTCGTTCGGCCACATGAGCTGGGGGCATTCGGCGTATGTGCCTCTGCATCTGTTCATGCAATGCTGCTTGCATGGAACTTCATGAAACAATTGTGAAATTTTCCGACTATCTGAAACCGGTTGACAAGCTGCCACGATAAGTATGAGGATTGCAGACTATGAATATATTATTCTCAGCATTTCATAAAAAGAGATCGGATCCTCCGCAGGCAGTTGCGAATCGCCTGCTGGCGACAATCCTGGTGGCCCTGATGCTGCTGGCTCCGTCAAGCGCGCATGCGGTGCGGACCGGCGCGCCGGCGCCGGATTTCACCCTGGCAAATCTCCAGGGCGGCAAGACGGGGCTCAAGTCATTTCACGGCAAGGTGGTGGTGCTCAATTTCTGGTCCACTACCTGTGCCCCCTGCATCAAGGAAATCCCCTCGTTGAACAGGCTGTACAACGAGATGAAGGGCGATGGGCTGGTAGTGCTGGGTATCGCTCTGGATGCTTCCGAGAAGCCGGTGAGGGAGACTGGTGCAAGTCTGAATATCCGTTACCCGTTGCTGATCGACGCTTCCAAAGAGGTCTATTTCGACATTTATGCCCTCTTCGGGCAGCCGGTGAGCCTGGTTATCGACCGTGCCGGAATTGTGCAGGACAAAATATTCGGCGAGGTTGACTGGAATTCACCACAAATCAGGACGAAATTGAAAAACTATCTGAAAGGACGGTAATATGCGCATGACAGTCATAACCCGTATGACTCTGCTTGCCTCCGCCTGCCTGCTTTTGGCAGCCTGCAGCAGCAATTTCCTGGTCTACAAACAGGGACGCCATTTCTACGTGACCAGCACCGGACAGGAACTGAAGAGCGTTCTCTGCGATTCCGGAGACCTGAAGCGGATCCTGGAAGAGTCGAACCTCAACCTGCCGTTACAGAGCAAGCTTGACGAGAGCATCTGCGGCACCGGGAAGGTCAGGGAGCGTGTGCTGGCCGTGCTGGAGGAGATGAGCAGGGAGGAGCGTTCCACCCTCAAGGCGTCATTCCAGGCGCATGGCTACGACATCAATAACGTTGCCAACTGTTGAGGGGGTGTGAACTATTAGGCACCCGGCGGGTGTCTTTCGAAGAAAAAAGGCAGGGTGGCGCTAGCGGCTTTCGCTGTCCGGGACGGTGTAGTGGGAATAATGCAGGTCGGTGTTCTGTTTGTAGCCCCCGTAAAACCTTCCCGCGATCAGGTTGAGCAACGGATCGGTAAAGCCGTTTAAAAAAGCATAGTTGGAATTGTCCTGCAGGTGGTGCCCGGCATGGTGACGTTTCGACAGCAGCAGGCCGATCCTGGCCAGAAACATCGACGTGGGTGAAGTGGAACTGTGACAGAGGTAGTGGGACACTTCGGCGATGGAAGACAGAATCCCCGTGTAGACCAGGATGTACATGATGGTTTGATCCACGGCGACGACTTCCGGCAACAGCGCGACTGCGGCAAGAAACCCCACCAGCCAGACTTTTGAGCCGCTTTCGTTGAAGTAGACGATCAACAGGTTGTTCTTTTTGTAGCTCGGGATCTTGTGGTGCAGGTGGAAATTGGCAATCAGCGGACCGGCCGGCGAGTCGTAACGGTCATTGTTGTCCATGTAGATATGGACCAGGCCATTTATGAAGTCGGTTATGAGATAGGCGCTTATTATTGCGATTATCTGGCGGGCCGCGCCGATCCGGTGCGGCCATGTACTGTACAGCAGCCACCCCTGAAGCGTCAGGTTCATGATCGATACGGCAATCCCGAATATTTTATATTTACTCCCGGAATTATAGCGCTCCATGGCGGCGTTGAAACGTAGCTGTTGTGGCGACAACTCCACTTGAAATCCTCCGCAAGCTTTTTGCCGGATAATACCATCTCCGTGTACCAAACAACACACATGGTTTCGCTATCGCTTGGGAGCTAATGGTACGTTTATTCTCTCGGTATCCGGATGTCGCTGTCTTCAAATGAGCCGTATTCCGACCATTTGTGGCAGGCGACGCAGTTAATCCTGGACTTGATTGTTCCCCGTTGGTAGGTAGCCTGCGATATCAGCTTGTGTTTTTCTTTCCAGTATGGAATCTCGGTGATTCTCAGGGGCGTGTTGTCTTTGCTGATGGACCGGATGAATTTGAGCGAAGCCTCCTCAAGGGAATGCTCGGCAGAGTTTTTTACCAGAAATGCCTCTATTTCACGGTTCGATGAGTCATCGATGGAAGCGTCATCCCCGAAATGATCCTGGAGATTTGCCATCATGACCTGCCAGCTTTTCATCGGGAGGACATTCGGTGGAAATGCCATGTGACAGGAGCCGCACTCTTTTTTGTAGATAACGGGGATGACCATGTTGGACGGCTGTTTAGTTTCCATCGAGACGGTAAAATATAGAGCCGCAACAAATGGGGACAATACCCACACGATGGACACCATCGTCAGTGGCGCACTTCCTGAGAAGGGTATTTCAACTTCATCGGAGAGTTTTTTCCCGGTAATCATGGCCGGGATGATTCCGGTTTTGTGGCGGAAGGTTTCGTTCAATACACCGCATACGTGGCCGATGATGACCGCCAGAAGGGCGTAGGCAAGTCCGAGATGTAGCAGTTTCAAATTGTCTGCCAGGGGGTGGAAGCCGATGTACAGGGACCTGAGTATGCCCCTGCCTTCGTCGAGACTGAAAACCACCACCCCCGAAATAACCGCCAGCATTCCTATAATGATTATACAGAGGGCGCTCCATGAGGCCGCGGGGTTGTGCCCGGTGTGGTTGGTCCTGATGTTTTTTATGACCGCATCAAAATAGCCGACAAGCTCTTTTAACGAGAGCCGCAGAGAACTGAATCTTGAATAGTGCGGACCAAAGAATCCCCAGAATATCCTGAAGGCGAGCAGTATCCCTACCGCGACGCCTGTGCCGATATGAAAGGCCAGCCAGGCATCCTTGTTTACCAGATCAATTCCGAAAAAACGGAGTATGTCGGCCGTGACCAAGGTGCAGAGGACAAAGACCACCAGCGACCAGTGGAAGATGCGGGTCTGGAGATCCCATACTTTAATTTCGTTCATTTCATAGTCCTGTTGAACATTCAAGAAGTCCGATGATAATCACATGACACAAGCAGGTTCAGTTTTTGGGTATCTTCACCTTGTGCTCGTCATAATCACCCTGTTCTGCCGTCAGGTGGCAGCCGGGGCAGTTTGCCGGCGATCCGATCGATTTTCTTTTGAAGACATTGGGCCTTACTTCGCGATGTTTCCGTTTGAAGTAAGGGGTGTCGCTTATCCTGAGTGGAGTATCGGTTTTGCCGAGAGATGCGAGCATTTTTCGTGACGACCTGGAGGAGCTTGAATCGGCACTGTTCTTGACGAGGTAGGTCAGTATCTCGGTCCTGGTAGCATCATCAAGAGTCGCACTGTCTCCGAAATGACTGTCCAGGGTGTTCATGATCTTTTCCCATGACCGCTTTGGGAGGAACCGCGGCTGGTAGGCAAAATGGCATGCGCCGCATTCCTTGATATATGCCTTGTTCGCCACCGTTCCCATCAGCTCCGAGTTCTCATTTTCACGGTCTTGATCAGCCGTGGCTGTTGAAGAGAATATGACGACGGACAGTACTGTGAAAATGTATTTCCCGAATGGATTCATCTGCTTTCTCCTTCCTGATTATTGCGCGTTTATGAACATGATGACGTCACCCTTTTCCCGTGCCGTTCCTTCCCTGCCATAGACCTGCTTGAAGTTTCTCAGGAGCCATTTTTCGGTTTCCTTGACATTGGTAAGTCTGGCTTTGTTGGCTGATGGAGCGAGAGGCTCAATAACCTTGCCTACCAGGGTTTTGCCGCTCTTCTTCAGATCCGGTGTGTGACAGGTGGCACACGATATCGTACCGGTCTTGTCGTTGGGGCGCGCATCAAAGAAAAGCTTCTTGCCCCTTACGGGATCAAACCCTTTAAAGCCGCTTTCCTGCTTTTTGGCCTGGGTTTCCAGCCCTTGGACATACTTCGTCATTTCGGCGTTCAGTCCGGCGGCAAGCCCAAGTTCCGGTGATGTTGCAACAAACAGTAAAACTGCCGTGAATACTGAGGAGACCTGCATTTCTTGTCCTCCCTTGAATGGAATGAAAAATATTATTAAATATACTGCATCAATTTGCTATGTCAACGGAGATGCTGTAAGAATATTCCGGTGCCGCTCCTTACGATGCCGGCGGTAAAGCGACACAGTCAACTATCCGGTTCTGGCCGAAAAAAAAGACGGCCAGTCCGGCCGTCTTTAGATTTTCTGTTTTCACCCGGGATTTTCCCGCTGTCGCCTAGAATCCTGTAACATCAAAATCTAACCCCCCTCAGTCCCCCCTTACCTAAGGGGGGAAGCCTTGAAGTCTCCCCTTAGATAAGGGGAGATTTAGAGGGGTTATTTACGAAAGAGCATAAAAATATAAGAGTTACAAGATACTAAAATCCCACCCGCAGACCCAGCATGGCACTGTGACTCATATAATCGATATCAAATTTGCGCCCGTTGGTTTCGGTGAAGCTGGGCTTTGTGCTGCTGAAAAAGCGGTATCCAAGGTCCAGACTGATGCTGTCGGTCAGCGATAAATCGATCCCTGCGCCCAGCTGGTAGGCAAAGACAATATCTGAACCGCTGCCCATGGGATTGCCGCTCACCTTCAGATCGGAGGCTTCGATCCGGGCGACCCCGATGCCGACTCCGGCGTAGGGCGACCAGGGCCGATTATCGCGGAAAACACCGAAGCCGTTGATCAGCAGGCTGTCCGTTGTCAGGTCTCCGCTTCCCTTGAAGCTGCCATCGCTAAACTTCATCTGGTCGATCTGGTTGCTGCGACGGGTGTATTCCAGCTCGATGCGTCCCTCACCCATCGGGTTGCCGGGTTCCAGGTCCCAGCCCAGAACCGCGCTGCCCTGCAGCGCTGGATTGAACTTGAGGCTGAAGCTGCCCTGGTCGTCGGAGCCTTCGGCGTCCATCAACGCATTGCCGCCAATGAAAGCCCCCACGTAGGGGCCAGAGTGCTGTGCCATGGCAGGGCCGCAGAGCAGGAGCGGCAGGCACAGTGCGATTGTTATCCGGCAGATTCGTTTCATGTAATCCCTTCCTGGCATCGGTGATTTATTTGTCTTCTATGGTACTGTGACGGTCAAGGTCTGGGTCTTGCCGCCAAAACTGGCTGTAAGGGTGGCCGAACCGCTGTCAACCCCCACGGCCTGTCCCGGCTGGTTCACGCTGTCGGCCAGAATTGCGACACCGGGTTTATCGATCGTCCAGACCGTGTCTTCAGTCACATCCTGGCTGGTGCTGTCACTGTAGTTTGCCGTGGCAGTGAATGCAACCTGATTGCCGGCAGCCACGCTAAAGGTGACGGCAGCGTTCAGAGCCAGGCTCTGGAGTGTTCGTGTCACGACCGTCACTGGCGCCGTGATCGTCAATCCGCCATAAGAGGCGCTGATGGTGGCGGAACCGGCCGAATCTCCACTGACCACTCCTTTGGCAAGTCCGGTATTGCCTACCGAGGCTGCCGCAGTGTTGGATGACCAGGTGCTGCTGAAAGTTACGTCCTGGGTTGTGCCGCCACTAAAGGTGCCGGTAACCTTTAAGGGGGCGCTGGTTCCAACGGCCAGATTGATACTGCCCGGGGAAAACGTAATGGATTGAAGTGTCAGAGCGGTGACCGTCAGGTTGGTTGTGGCGGTCAAAGTACCGGATTTGGCAGATACTGTGGTTGAGTTTGATGCAAGTGGGGTGAGCCAAGCCAGATTCCCGCCAGGGGTAGTCACGGTTGCTATGGTTGAGCTGCCGGTTGACCACTCCACCGCTCCGGTGATATCCCGTGAGGAGCCATTGTCGAACGTTCCCGTAGCGGTCATGCGGACGGCGATGTCCTTGACCAGAGTCATGTTGCCGTTAACCATGGTTATATTGGCTGCGGAAAGCGTGATTCCGGACAGCTTGCCTCCGGTAACCTTGAGGCTTGAAGTCCCGCTTATACCATCCAGGGAAGCGGTGATGGTGGTGGTTCCCTGGGAAAGGGTTTTGGCGGCTCCGCCGCTGGCGATCGTGGCCACGCCGGTGTTGGATGAACTCCAGGCCGCCTGGGCGGTTATGTCGGCGGTTGATCCGTCGGAATAACTGCCGGTGGCCTTGAAGGTGGCGCTGGACAGGCTCAGCACCGGACTGTTGGTTGTTGAAACCGCAATCGACTGCAGCGCGGGCGCGGTGACGGTCAGCAAGGTACTGCCGCTGACGCCGTCAAAAGTTGCGCTGATCGTGGATGTTCCCACAGTAAGGGTTTGAACCAGCCCCTTGCTGGCGACGGCGTCACTGACGGTCGCCACCGTGGTAGCGCTGGAAGCCCAAGTCGCATCAAAGGTCAGGTCCTGGGTCCTTAAATCGGAAAAGGTTCCACTGGCACTAAATTGGGTGCTCAAACCCTTTGAGATCGAGGGGGCGGCGGGTGTGACCGTCACGGTGGTGATTGTCGCCGAGCTTACCGTCAGGTTGAAGGTGGATGATACACTTCCGACGGTCGCGGTCAGAACCGCGGTCCCCGGAATGAGGCCGGTAACCCTGCTGGGGACGCTGGCAATGGCAAAGTTGGCCACGGTGGTGTCATTGCTGATCCAGGTGGCCTGATCGGTGATGTCACGGGTGAAGAGGCCGGAAAAATTTCCGGTTACCGTGAGTTTGGTCGAAGTTTTCGCGGCGATGGTCTGGTAAACCGCCGTGATCTCGATCGAGGTCAAGGGGATGAAGTCATTGTTCCGGGTGGGGGTTCCATCCCAACCGCAGCCGGATAATGCCAGCATGATAATAAAACACGACCAGAACAGTTTAATCATGTATTCCCTCCCAGGAATCATAAAAATTTTCACATACATACACCTTTGCGGCCGATGTCGTCAAGTATGGTTTGCTGAAGAGTTGACCGCCTCCGTTTTTCTCCGGAAAACATAGACCGCGGCATTCAGCTCCGGTGGGAGCACCAGTCGGCTGAGTCGGTTGTCCTCCCCGAATTCGAAAGCCGATTGCCGGTCGTAGTCATCCCAGTTCCCGGCCGCAAGGCGGTGGCGGCTGCCGATGACGATATAGAGCTGGACACTCCTGGTTTTGAATACGTGCCGTTCGAACGGGTTGCCGGCCGGCGGCCAGGAGCAGATAACGACTTGTGGGGATTGGAGCCGCAGGGCCTCCCGCGCATCGCGCTTGACAACGAAGCCGGGATATTTCACTTCGTGATTCCAGCTGTAATCATCGGTCGCGGTGATCCGTACACCACGATTGTCGAGAAAACGGGTCAGGGCGCCGTTGCCGGCGGCGATTTCCAGACAGTCCCTGTCTCCGATCAGCGCAGCCAGCGAGTCGATCAGCTGTTGCGAATAGAAACAGTAAATGCCCTCGGGCTGGACCAGTGGCATCAGTAACCTGCGCTGCCAGAGCAGCGGCCAGACCAGCCTGAACCAGAACATGGAAACCGGTTTGCGCTCCAGTCCGTCGTGAAAAAGCAGCTTCTGGGCAAGGTAGCCATTCAGCAGGTTGAAACGGATCTTGCCTTTTTCGACGCCGGTCGCTTCCGAGACCAGGTGCTGTTTGATCGCCAGATAGGCCATGCGGTTGCGGAGCGCCAGCTTTTCCATTGCCGCGACGCTCTTCTTGTCTCCGCGGTTCTTGTGGAGATTGATGGCATGCAACCGCTCTTCCCGTGTCATGCGTTTCAGGTGTTCCTGAAGAGCCGCAGTATTTCCGTTGGTTACCAGCTCCGCGATTTCGCGGCGGACGCTCTCCCACAGCTCGGGATATTTTGCGTCGAGATCGTCCAGGGATGGTTCTGACTGCAGCCAGCTGATTACATTTTCGGGTTGTGTCTTATCCACTTGGCTCAAGTAATGTTCTTTCCTTCACAAAATATCCCATCCCCCCATGCGGGGGAGGGGCAGGGTGGGGGGGAAGTAGCTATGGAATGCCCAAAGTTGCTGCTTCACCCACCCCCTGGCCCCCTCCCGTCACCAAAAGTAGGTGCCTCTAGGCAAGGGAGGGGGGACTTGCTACGGGATTTCCGGTTCAGTTTCGTCAGTGCCATCCGTCGGTTCATCAACGCCGGGTTTGTGGCAATATTCAACCGGTTCGGTGCCGGCGATATAGAATTCTTCCCGGCTGTCGGGGCAGTCCGGGCTGGCCAGCTTGCCGCTGACAGGGTCGATGGAAACAGATACCACCGTATCCGGCCTCTGGAAATCCACCGCCGGTTTCGACGCCAGCGCCTTGCGCATGAACCGCTCCCAAATCGGTGCGGCAGCAGCACCGCCGGTGAAGCCTTTTCCTCCCGGCCGGGGTTTGTCATATCCGACCCAGACGCCGGTGATCAGCTGCGGCGTATAACCGACAAACCAGGCGTCGCGGTAGTTATCGGTGGTGCCGGTCTTGCCGGCCGAGGGGCGTGAGCGGCTGAATTTTTTCAGATTTTTGGCGGTCCCATAGCTCATCACGTCCTTCAGCATCTGGGTGGTGACAAAAGCCGCGGCAGGTGAAATGGCCGGATGGACCACTGGAGGATTCTCGACCCAGCTGTGGCGTTTACTGTCATATATGCGGATAATTGTCCTTGCTTCGGGCCGCTGTCCTCCTCCGGCCAGCGGCGCGTAAGCCAGCACCAGATCATTCAACGTGACTTCGTTCGTTCCCAGCGCCAGCGAGAGTCCGTTCTCGGCCCGTAACGGCAGCCCCATCCTGGCTGTAAAATCCACGAAATACGGAACTCCGATCTCGTCCAGCAGCTTTACCGCTATGACATTGTTGGAATATGCCAGTGCCTGGCGCAGGGATAGCTCTCCGTACTGTTCCCGGCCATAGTTGAGCGGTTTCCAGGTCTCGTTGTTGCCGCGATCGTAGGACACCGGCTCATCATCTCGGACGCTTGCGGCGGTAAGGCCCTTTTCCAGCGCGGCGGCATAGATCAGCGGCTTGATCGCCGAGCCGGGCTGCCGCCTGGCAGCAAAGGCGCGGTTATAGTCGCTCTGTGTGGCATCGACTCCTCCCACGGCGGCCAGCACGTCGCCGGTGGCGGGATCCAGGCAGATCAACGCTCCCTGCAGCTTGGGTGAAATCCGTCTGGCCCCTTCACGCAGGGCCTGCTCGGCCTGTTTCTGCAGGTTCAGGTCCAGCGCCGCCGTTACTTCCAGCCCTCCCTGTTCGACAATATCCGCTCCGTAACGCTCGATCAGCTTGCCGCGAATATGGGCCAGGTACTGGGGCGCCTGCCCCGGTTTGGTGACCGCCGGCGGATGGGCCCGCAACGCCTGGCGCTGCCGGGAAGTGATCATGTTCAGCTCCAGCATCCGCTTGAGGACCACGTCCCGCCGTCCCGTGATGTTGGCGGATTTTCCCAACGGGTTGTAGCGCGCCGGGTTCTTCTGCACGCCGGCTAACAGCGCGCATTCGGCGTCGCTCAACTCCTCCGGGTTCTTGTCGAAATAGAGCCGGGCCGCCTGGGCAATGCCCCAGGCGCCGTTGCCATAGTAGATCTCGTTGAAATACATCTCCAGGATCTGCTTCTTGCTGTATTTCTGTTCAAATTCCATTGCCAGGCGGGCTTCCTCGAACTTTCGTTCAAAGGTTTTCTCGCCGGACAGGTACCTGTTTTTGATCAGCTGCTGGGTAATGGTCGAACCACCCTCAGCCAGTCTCCCCTTGACCACATCCTTTACCAGCGCCCGGGCGATGCCGCGCATGTCGATCCCGCCATGTTCATAGAAACGGGTGTCTTCCACCGCCACCACCGCTTTCTGCAGGAAGGCCGGGATGCGTTCGATCGGAACCCAATATCTCTTTTCCGGCAGGATCCGGCCGACAAAGCGCTTGTGGTTGTCAAAAACCTTGATGGAAGCATATCCTGCAGGCAGGAGGGGAAATGTGGCAAAGTTTTCCTGGGCGGGTGTTGCCGAGGCCATGGTCACGACCAGCAAAAGTGCCAGCAGGATTGAACTGGGTATTGATTTATGATTGGAGCAAATCAGAAAACGCACGGTATTTCTTTCCGTTCCCGTTACAGAAACTCTTCGAAGTAATCCAGATCCTTGTGAAAGGTCTCTTCCAGCCGCCAGAGCGAATAGACGGCGATGGCCAGACAGAGCGAGCCGACCATGATCGCTCCGGTTTCCAGCCCGTATCCCTTGCGGAAAAACTGGAACAGCATGGTGATGGGGACCACCATGCCCCGGACGAAATTGGGCACGGTGGTTGCCACGGTGGCGCGCAGGTTGGTCCCGAACTGTTCGGCGGCAATCGTAACGAAGATGGCCCAGTATCCGCTGCCGAATCCGAGAAAAGCGCAGATCGCGTAAAAATGCGCCGGAGTGACTCCGGAAGCAAGGAAATACCAGCAGATACCGGTTATTGTGATCAACAGGAAGATGCCGACCACTTTCCGCCTGCTGCGCAGGAACTGGCTGAGCAGGCCGCTGGCCAGATCGCCGAACACCAGCCCCAGGTAACAGAACATGACCGCGTTGCCCGCGGCAACCGTGCCGGTGACGCCCAGCGATTTGGCGAATTCCGGCGAAAAGGTGATCAGCACCCCCACCACGAACCAGGTTGGTATCCCGATCAGAATCGAATTGAGATAACGGCCGAACCGTTTTCGGTCGGTGAACAGGGATATGAAATTGCCCTTGCTGACTGTGGCGTTTGCCATTTGCCGGAACATGCCGGATTCGGCCACCTTGAGCCGGGTGATCAACAGCAGCAGTCCCAGGACTCCCCCGATATAGAACGCATTGCGCCAGTCGAAGGTTTTGGCCACAAAGTTGGCCAGTATGGCGCCGGATACCCCCACCGAGGCGACGATCATGGTGCCGTAGCCACGCACGCTCTGGTGCAACATCTCGGCCACCAGCGTGATTCCCGCGCCCAGTTCCCCCGCCAGTCCGACCCCGGCGACAAAGCGGAGCAGGGCGTAGGCCGGCAAAGAAGTCGCCATGCCGTTCAACAGGTTGGCGATGGAGTAGATGAAGATCGAGGCGAACATGATCTTGAGCCGCCCCTTGCGATCCCCCAGTATGCCCCAGAGCACGCCTCCCACCAGCATGCCGGCCATCTGCATGTTGAGCAGGAACACACCCTGGTCGATCAGCTCTTGCCCCTGCAGACCCAGGGCCTTGAGGCTCGGCACCCGAACGATGCTGAACAGCACCAGGTCGTAGATATCCACAAAGTATCCGAGAGCGGCGACGATCACCGGCAGGGAAATAATCGAATAGCTGGAAATTGTCTGCTTCTGTTGCATGAATGACCTCGTATGCCGGAGGAATCAACGTGTCTCAACCATGTCAGGGTGCAGGATAGGCAAAGAATGGCGGAAAGTCAAACCGGACGGCATGTGTCTGCAGCGTTTCATCGCTGAAAACTGGCCGCCCGCCAGCAGCTGTTATGGCCCCTGATGAGGATAATTGTATACATTTCCGGGTTTTTTACCGTAAAAACTTTACACATGAGTAATGATGGTATAATCGTATAAATACTTGTTAATTTGATGCATTGTCATGAAAGAGGGACAAACCATGAACAAGATAGCATTGATTGCATGCCTGCCTTTGATTGCCGGCCTGAATATGAACGGCAATGTGTCGGCGGCGGATCTGCCGCTTGCCCCATCTGATCCGGTTATGGCACAGAACAGTCTTTCCGACAAAAAAGAGTTGTTGATGTTCTTCGAGGAGCAGGACCTGGTTACAGCCACCAAGCGCCACACCACGCTGCGTAAGGCTCCTGCCATAGCCACGATCATTACCGCCGACGAGATCAGGAACATGGGGGCGCGTAACCTGCTGGACGTCTTGAAGATGGTGCCGGGTCTGGGGGTTTCGATTAACGAATACGGCACCATGATGATAGAGGTTCGCGGCATCAGAACCTCGCTCAGCGAAAAGATCCTGGTCATGATCGACGGTCATTCGCTGAACAGAAACATGAACGGCAGCTCCATCATCTACAATATGGCCGGCTCGCTGCCGGTGGAAAACATCAGGCAGGTGGAGGTGGTGCGCGGGCCCGGTTCGGCACTCTACGGCAACAGCGCCTTCGTAGCCACAATCAACGTCATCACCCGCAACGCGGAAGAGATCAACGGCCTGGAACTGAAGGCGGGTGGCGGCAGTTTCGAAACCTACAAGTCGAACATGGTCGGGGGGCGGAGCATAGGAGACAAGCTGACGGTCTCGGGCAGCCTGGATTACTATAAATCCAATGGTCCCAAGCTGACCGTGGAAGCCGATACACTGGCCGGAACACCCTTTTCCCGCGCCCCCGGAGCGCCGGACCTGCGCGACCGGAATACCGATGCATTCATCAAGGCCGGTTACGGTGATCTCACTCTCAGGGGCCACTACCTGGCCAGAAAAGTGGGGATGTACATCGGTCTTGCCTCTGCCCTGAACGATAGCTACCGCCCTGATTTCGAAAACTACTGGACCGAGCTGGCCTATGACCTGCGTATTTCGGAAGGGTTCTCCACAAATATTAAACTTCATTACGATTACTGGGAGCAGACCGCGTCGAGCCAGATCTTCCCGAGAGGTTTCCTGGGCAGTTTCCCGGCAGGAATGATCGGAGAGCCGTTGGCAAAAACCAGGTCCATCGGATATGAACAGCAGTTCGATTGGGACCCGTTCGAGGATAACCATCTGATCCTCGGCGCATCGTTTGAGGTGCTGGACCAGTTTGACGTCAAACAATTAACCAATTTCGATCCAAATACCTTCGCCTACACCTATGACCCGGTGCATGAGGTTGCCAACTGGAACAAGAACGTAACCCGCCGGATCTGGGCCACCTACCTGCAAGACGAATGGCAGCTGCTGGAACGGGTGAACCTGACAGCTGGGGTGCGCTACGACAACTACAGTGACTTTGGCAATACCTTCAACCCGCGCGCCGGACTGGTATGGAGCTTCCTGGAGAACGCCGATCTGAAGCTGCTCTACGGTCAGGCCTTCCGGGCTCCCAACTTCGTCGAACTCTACGACGCCAACAATCCGGTCGTTTTGGGCAATGCCGGCCTCAATCCTGAGAAGATCAGGACCTACGAGGCCGGTGTCACCTACCGGCTGAACCGTTACTTCTCCGCTGACCTGAACTACTTCTACAGCACTATCGAAGACCTGATCGCCTGGGATATGTCTGTCAAGCCGGTTCCCCGATTCGCCAATATCGGCAATTCCATCACCCAGGGGGTGGAGCTTGGGGTGAGCGGTTCCTGCGAAGCCGGGCTGAACTGGAAATTTAACTACGCCTGGCAGGATCCGCGGGACGCCGACAGCGGCAAACGGTTGCCGTACGTGCCGTCGCACCGAGTCTCGGGCAGCGTCAACTATGCGGCTAACAGGTATCTGAACCTGCATACCGACGTGCTCTGGACCGGTCCGCGGCCACGTGATAACGGGGACAGCCGTTCGGAGATGCCGGCATATGCCACCGTAGATCTGGCCCTGACATTAAAAAATTTCTACAAAACGTTGGAAATTCAGGCCACTGTACGAAATCTATTCGATGAACGCTACAAGGACCCGGATACTTCCGTGGGAGCGGCAAACCTTACCGGAACAGGGCCGAAGGTTCCCGGAGATTTCCCCCGGGAAGGCATCTCCTGGCTTGTGACCGCTTCATGCAAATTCTGATTAATTTCGGAACAGAGCTTTTCTTTGCGTTCTCTTGTGCTTTGAGGTAGATTTATTTCCCTTTTTTAAGAAAGTCCGGCCGCAAAAATGCCTGTTGCAGCATTTCAACTCATTTTAGGAATCCCGTTGGTGAAAGTATTCTGTTTACATAGATGCTTCCGTTTGCTCTTTGGCCGATATCCGCTTGTAGCTGTGCCACTGTTTATTTTCCTGTTGTTGCTCTCATCTCCGGCCTGGGCCGCAAAAGTTCTGATAGTAGGAGATATTCAATACGCGCTGGTGGCCGATGTGGCCTCTGAAATCCAGTCGGCGGTGCGGTCGCAGGTCAGGGAATACGCGACTGCAGAGGTCAGGGGGCGTCTCGGCGCGGTAGTGGAACGTGAGAATGCGCAGGTCGTGGTTGCGCTGGGCATGGACGCGCTGAGCGAAGCGCTGCGTCTGCCCTCGTCAATCTCCGTGGTGTACGGCCTTGTGATAGTACCTCCAAGGAGCGGCAGATCGAATCTTACCGGAGTGTACATGTCTCCGCCGGTCAGCGAATATGTCTCGACTATCCGGCGCTACCTGCCCGGGATAACCAGGCTTACGGTGTTGGGGAGCCAGGACATGATCAGGAGCCTGTATGCCGGCGACTCTGCCCTGGTTGCCACTTATCACGTCAGCAATTCATCCGAACTGGTCAATGCCGTCAGCCGGATTACCGATTCCAGGGCGTTGTTGCTGCTGCCGGATGCCAACCTGCTGACCGCTCGGGTCATGTCCAGTGTCTATCTGCACTCCTTCAGGGAAAATATCCCGGTGCTCGGAATTTCGGAAACGAATGTCAAGCAGGGGTCGCTGTTTGCATTGGTGTTTGAACCCAAAACGGTCAGCCGCCAGATCGGTGAGAAGGTGCAGACTATTCTGAATGGAATGGAAGCCGGAGAAATTCCCGCTTCTCCTCCCGGGAGATACAACCTGTTTATCAACGTCAACACAGCCAGGAAGATGGGGATCAATATTCCTGGTGAGATGTTGAGAAAAGCAAAGAAGGTCTATTGATGAAACCGGTGTTGCCCATTAGCGACATAAATACGAATAACGCGGATCCAGCCGCCTCCGAACCGTCGCGGAACGGATTGTCAGGCCGCCTGAAGGCGCTGATGCCGCTGACTTTCAGGGGGCAGGCGCTGCTGTTACTTTTTCCGTTGATAGTTATTATTTCGGCTGTGTACACGATCGAATCGGTCCATACCGAAAGACAGATCCTGAGAAAAGAGATCCTGAAAAAAGGGGAGACCATCGCCACCATCGCCGCCCGGAATTCGGAGCTGCCGTTACTTTCCGAGAATTTTGAACAGTTGAGGGGAGCGGCCCTTTCGGTGATGGCAATTACGGATGTAGCTTTCGTGGAGTTTCTTGACAAGCATTCCAAGGTGTTGTTGCACGAAGGCATAAAACACGAACGGAAAGCTTCTACATCGATTGATTCCGGCAGGATGACCGGGTTTTATGAACATGGTGATGTTTTCGAGTTCATTGTCCCGGTCATCAGCGTCAAGGCTGCCGAGGAGCTTTTCCTGCTGGAGGGTATCGGATCCGCTCCGACTGTCAGGGAACAGGTCGGATGGGTGCGTATCGGCTTGTCCAAGGAGGTGATGAGCAGGTCCGAACATGAAATCGTGGCGCGAGGCGCTATCCTGGCTGTGCTGTTTTCAGCGGCCGGAACTCTGCTGTTATACCTGTTCATTACCGTTTTTACCCGCCCTCTGTACATCTTGATCAACGCGGTCAATGAGGTGCGGGAAGGGGAGCATCCCGAAGTCGAGGTCATTTCCCCCAGAAGTGAAATCGGACGACTCTCCACGGAATTCAACAGAATGAGTCGTGCAATCAGGAAACGTGAGGAAGAGCTTCAGGAAAATGTGCTGGAGCTTGAAATGACCCAGAACGAACTTCAGGAAAACGTGCTGGAACTCGAGGTGACCCAGAATGAACTTCAGGAGAATGTTCAGGAACTGGAAATGCAGATTGAGGCTCGCGAGGTAGCCGAACGGGAATTGATGAGTTATCGCGATCATCTTGAGGAGCTGGTTGCGGTGCGGACATCAGAGCTGACTGTTGCCAAGGAACAGGCCGAGTCGGCCAGTCGCGCCAAGAGCGACTTCCTCGCCAGTATGAGTCATGAACTGCGCACACCGCTGAATGCGATCCTCGGCTATGCCCAGATTCTGATACATGACGGGAATCTTTCCGATATCCAGCGTCAGCAGTTGGGAATCATGCGCGGCAGTGGCGAACATCTGCTGACATTGATCAACGACATTCTGGAGGTTGGCAAGATCGAGGCGTCCAGGATGGAAGTCGAGAGCCTGGTCTTCGATCTGCCCGCTCTTCTGCGGCAGGTATTCAACCTGACCAAGTTGCATGCCGAAGAAAAGGAACTGCAATTTGAATATGAAGTCGACAGCCCGTTACCGACTTACGTGCGGGGTGATGAACGCAAGCTGCGTCAGATACTGCTGAACCTGCTCAGTAACGCGGTCAAATACACCCGCAGGGGCGGGGTTACGCTGCGGGTGAACTATGATCCGACGGGTGCCGGGCTGTTCCGTTGCGAGGTAGTGGACAGCGGGATCGGGATTCCCTCCGACAAACTGGAGGCGATCTTCGAGCCGTTCACGCAACTGGTGCATGATCGGCAGGTCAGGGAAGGAACCGGCCTGGGACTGAACATCACCAAGCGCCTGCTGGAGTTGATGCATGGCAGGATCGGGGTTGAAAGCATCCCTGGCAAGGGGAGTACCTTCCGGATAGAGGTGGAGTTACCGGCACTGGTGGATGATGAGGTTGCGCTGGAGAAAACCGATTGCCATGTTACCGGCTATTCCGGCCAACGAAAAAGAATTCTGGTGGTTGACGACAATGTCAGCAATACCTCGATGCTGATTTCACTGTTGGAACCTTTGGGCTTTGATCTGAATACCGCCCAGAACGGCCGGGAGGCGCTGCAGCGTGCGGAACAACAACATCCCGACCTGGTGCTGCTGGATCTGGTGATGCCGGAAATGAACGGTCTCGAAGCGGCAAGGTTGATCAGGGAAAACCGTGAATTGGCCGGTATCAGGATCATCGGCGCCTCGGCTACCGTCACCGATGTTGCCTACAAAGAGTCTTTCGTGGCCATATGTGACGATTTTGTGACCAAGCCGATTCGTGTGGATCTGCTGTTGGAAAAGATCGGCAGTCTGCTCGGGATAGAGTGGGATAGCTCTTTGCCGGAAGATGTCGGTGTTCAGTGCGTCCGGACCGTTACGAATCGTGAAGAGGTTATGGTGGCCCCGCCCACGGCAGAAATCGAAGAGCTGCATGAACTGGCCTTGATGGGCGACATGCAGAAAATCGAGAAATGGGCCGCCGAGCTGGAAGCCAGGGATCATGCATACGGCTGTTTCACCGGAAAACTGCTTGAACTGTCGGCGGGATTCAAGACCAAGGCCATTCTGGCGCTGGTGGAACAGTACAGAGGAGACAGGAAATGATTGCTGAAGTGATTCCGGTTAAATCAAATGGGCACAAACCCGTTATCCTGACTGTCGATGACGATCCCAACAATCTGTCGGTCGTGCGCGATTGTCTTGTCGGATGCAACTATACCATCCTGGTGGCGGAGGATGGTGAAAGCGCTGTCCAAAGAGCCGACTATGCCAGACCCGACCTGATCCTGCTCGACATAATGATGCCGGGGATCGATGGCTATGAGACCTGCCGCAGATTGAAAACACTGGAAAGCACCAGGGAAATCCCGGTGATATTCATGACCGCGCTGGCCGAAACCGGACACAAGGTGAAGGGTCTTGAGGTGGGGGGAGTGGACTATATTACCAAGCCGTTTCAGCGGGAGGAACTGCTGGCCCGCATTTCCGTGCATCTGCATACCCGTGACTTGACCAGAAGACTTCGAGAGGCGAATGAACTGCTGGAAACCAGGGTCGAGGAACGGACTGCTGAACTGGCGCAGACTATTGACGCATTGCATGATGAAATAATGGAACGCAAGCGGGCCGAGGAAGAACGGGTGCGCCTGGCACGGGCCATCGAGCAGGCGGCCGAGGCGATTTTCATGTCCGACGCCCAGTGGCTCATCACCTATGTGAATCCCGCCTTCGAGCGAATGACAGGTTATTGCAGGGATGAGATCATCGGAAAGCACACCAGGATTCTCAAGAGCCATGCCCATGAAACAGGGTATTACCATCAGATTCGCGAAACCCTGGGCAGCGACAATGTCTGGTCGGGGCGTCTTACCACAAGGAAGAAAGACAGCTCGTTTTTCGAGGCCGACACCACCGTTTCTGCCGTTAAGGATTCAAAAGGCGCCATTATCAACTATGTCAGCATACTGCGGGATATCACTCACGAACTGAAACTGGAACGAGAGCTGCGCCAGTCGCAGAAGATGGAGGCGATCGGCACGCTGGCCGGTGGAATCGCCCATGACTTCAATAATATTCTGACAGCGGTGATCGGTTATACCGAACTGGCCCAGCATAAGCTGTCAAAGGACGATGCCGCGGCGCGCGACCTGGAGCGGGTCCAGGAGGCCAGCTCACGCGCCAAGGATCTTGTCAGCAGGATTCTTACCTTCAGCCGCCAGAGCGATTATGAGCGAAAACCGGTTCATGTGATGGCCGTGATCGACGAGGTCTTGAGCCTTCTACGTTCCACCATTCCAAGCACTATCGAGATTCACCGGCACATTAACACGGCTTCGAATGGGGATACTGTTCTGGCAGATCCGACCCAACTCCATCAGGTGTTGATGAACCTGGGCACCAACGCGGCTCATGCCATGCGTGCCCATGGCGGTATTTTGAGTGTGTCCCTGTCGGATTACGATGCTGACGCTGCGTTTTTGTCGCTTTACCCCGATCTGGCGCCGGGACCGTTTGTGCGGCTTACGGTAAATGACACCGGACATGGTATGGAAGCCGCTGTAAGGGAACGGATTTTTGATCCTTATTTCACGACCAAGAAGGTGGGTGAAGGCACCGGGATGGGGCTGTCGGTGGTGCAGGGAATAATCAAGAACCATGGCGGCGCCATCAGTGTATTCAGCGAGCCGGGACAGGGAACCACCTTTCATGTTTTTCTGCCGAAGATCGTCGATGAGATAACGCGTGATGTTAATTCGAAAGAAGCATCGTTCCGTGGAACGGAGCGGATCCTGTTTGTGGATGATGAAAAGGTGCTGGTGGACTTGGGACAATACCTGCTCCAGGAGCTGGGATATCGGGTTACCACGGAAACGAGCAGCCTGGATGCTCTGAAATGTTTCCACGCCAATCCGGATGCGTTTGACCTGGTGATTACCGACATGACCATGCCCGGATTGACCGGCAGGGAACTGGCCCGGCAGTTGTTGGCGATCCGTCCGGATATTCCGATCATCATGTGTTCCGGATTCACCGAGTTCATTAATTCTAATGAGGCCAGGGAGGCCGGTATCCGGGACTTTTTCATGAAACCTTATGTGGCCAGCACTATGGCCAAAACCATTCGCAAGGTGCTTTAGCAGGACAGTGGCTGGAATTTCATTTCAATACCGCTTCAGATTTTCACTGCGGAACCGCGACATGCCCCTTATTCCTCCTCGCCGGAACAGTTGCCGGCCCCCGTCATTTTGTCATACCACCCCCAGGGGTTTTTGCGTTTGATCCAGACCGGTATCACGAACAGCAGAACCACCAGCGCAAGTCCCAGTGAAATCTGCAGCAGGATGCCGCCGGTGAAAAAACTCTTGCCGTAGTAGTTGAGGATGATGGTGCCGGGCGTCATTCCTGCCAGCGTGCTCAGGGCGAAGGAGCGCAGCGTCATCCGGGTCAGTCCGGCTCCGTAGCTGACCAGGGCGAACGAAAATACCGGCTCCAGGCGGGCAACGAGGACGATGCATGCCAGCTGGCGGCGGGCGATGCGGTTACTGAAGGTGATGTCGCGCCGCAGGAGCCTGGTGATCGCCTCGCGTCCCAGGCTGCGGGCCAGGAGAAAACAGGCGATGGCGCCCGCCTCGGACCCCAGCAGCGCATAGACAGTGCCCCAGAAGGGACCGAACAGCATGCCGCCGGCGATATCCAGCGGCGCGTTGGGAACCACTGTCACCACGATGGCGATCACACGCAGAAGCATGTACACGAGCGGCGCCAGCCAGCCGGCCTGCTCCAGGAAGCCTTCGATCCAGGCCGGATCGAACAGCTCCTGCGGTGTCTTGCGCCAGACGATTACAGCCAGCGCCACCAGCAGCACCACCAGGAGTGCCGCCTTGCAGGTCTCCAGAATTTTGTTCTTGTCCTTCGGACTCATTTTCCACCCGGATGCGGGGACGTTCCCGGCTGTGCTTGGTAAAGTGACGCCTGCTACTATACCACTTGAGAAACAGTATGGCATAAGTTTAATCAGGCAGCAGCATCTGCTTGCGTATCTATCCCTTGACCGGAATACAAGCCGGACTTATATTTTCATCGTTGCATATCAATCTTGAGAGGTGAACTGACATGGCTATGGACGTGGTCGATTATGAAATCTTCGGTTCAGAGATGCAGTATGTGGAGGTGGAACTGGATCCGGGCGAGGCCGCCGTGGGCGAGGCGGGCGTGATGATGTACATGCAGGCCGGCATCCAGATGGACACGGTTTTCGGCGATGGTTCCCAGCAGCAGGGCGGTTTCATGGGCAAACTGATGGGAGCTGGCAAGCGGCTGCTGACGGGAGAGAGCCTGTTTACCACCGTATTCCATAACGAGGGCAGCGGCAAACGGCGGGTTGCCTTTGCGGCCCCCTATCCGGGGAAGATAATCCCGGTCCATCTGTCCGATATCGGCGGAACTCTGATCTGCCAGAAGGACTCCTTCCTCTGTGCCGCCAAGGGGGTGTCGCTGGGAATTGCTTTCCAGAAAAAACTGGGGGTGGGGCTGTTCGGTGGTGAGGGGTTCATCATGCAGAAGTTGGAAGGTGACGGCCTGGCCTTCGTTCATGCCGGAGGCACCCTGAAGGAGCTGGTGCTGGCTCCAGGAGAATCGCTACGGGTTGACACCGGCTGCGTAGTAGCCTTTCAACCTTCGGTTGATTTCGATATCCAGTTCGTCGGCAAGATCAAGTCGGCCATCTTCGGTGGCGAGGGGCTCTTCTTCGCCACCCTGACCGGTCCCGGCAAAGTCTGGCTGCAGTCCCTGCCGTTGTCGCGCCTGGCCAATCGCATCATCCTGTCGGCCCCTGCCGCCGGCGGGCGTTCCACTGGCCAGGGTTCACTGCTCGGAGCCGGCGTGCTGGGTGGACTGTTGGGCGGCGATGACTGAGCAAACGTTTGAGGGACGGCTCTTTGGTCCGGGGTTGCCCGGAACCGGAGCCGAGGCAGTGGGGAGTTGGAACGGGCAGGGGTGCTTGCGCGTATCCGTGGAAGGAACGCCGCGCACCGAATTGCTGGCCGAAAACCCGGCCATTGCCGCGGCCGGCTTCAACGCCGCCTCGCTGCGGATTACCTGGGAGGACGATGGCGGCGCTTATGCCTTTGTGATCGAGAAGGACGCTGCCCGTGCCACCTGCGGTGTTTCGGCGCCTCCCGGCATCGCCAGCCGCATCTTGTCCGCTTCGGGGTCACGGGAATGCCTGGAGAGGCGTTTCAGGTTCGGCGGAGTGCTACTGGCGCTGTTCCTGGCGCTGCCGCTGATATTGATCGGCGTTTTCCTGTTGAACTCCGACCGTGTCGCCGACTGGGCGGTCAAGCGCATCCCGCACGAGCAGGAGGCCCGGCTGGGCGACCTGGTGCTGGCTCAGACCCGCCTGCAGATGAAGATCCTGGACAGCGGTCCGGCCGTTGACGCGGTCAGCGCCATCGGAAGCAAGCTCACGACCGGATCGCTCCACCGCTACCGCTGGTTCGTTGCCGATCGTCCCGATGTCAATGCCTTTGCCGCTCCCGGCGGAGTTGTGGTCGTCTTCAGCGGCCTGATCCGCTCCGCCGGGTCGGCCGAGGAGCTTGCCGGTGTTCTCGCGCACGAGGTGGCCCATGCCGAACTGCGCCACAGCCTGAGGGGCATGGTCAAGAGCCTCGGCCTGCGCGCACTGGTCTCGCTGCTGACCGGAGATGTTTCCGGCGGCGTCTTTGCCGACGCGGCCACCAGGCTGACCGAACTGCGCTTTTCCCGCGAGGCCGAACGCGAGGCCGATGACGAGGGGCTGCGGCGGCTGGTCAAGGCCCGCATCGACCCGAACGGAATGCTCCGTTTCTACATGAAGCTGGCCAGTGAAGGCCGTCCGTCTCCCCCGCCGCTCCTCTCGACCCATCCTGCAACCGGCGAGCGCCTGGAACGTCTGCGCCGTGAAGTGGCCGGACTCAAACAAAAATGGGTGCCACTTCCAATTGATCTCACTTCGCTGAAATAAAGGCGGACCATGTGGACTCTTTTATGTTTCAGTGACAAAAACCTTTAATTTCTTTCGTAAAAAAGGCCTCCGTTTCCGTAGGCCTTTTCATTTTCAGATGGATTGTTGAAAAACGTTACTTTCCGGACCTTTTTCTCCAGAGAGCGAAACCGCCAAGTCCGGCACCGAGTAGTATCAATGTTGAAGGTTCCGGCACAGGAGAGGGGATAGCGACAATGTAATCCTGATAGCCTAAACCGTAACCTGATGGAACGTTGCCGGGGCTTACGGCGAGTGAGTAACGGCTGAGGTCAAATGAGCCGGTGTTTATACTGGCCAATAATCCATTTACGGTGCTTTCCAAAGCTGGATTGGGATTGTTCCAGGTGAAGTCAGTCCCCATGACTGTTTCCCAGATTGCTACCTGAACGGCGGCTGCGTTTGATGAATTGCTCAGAGAGAACAGGTATGCCGCTTGCGCATACACTGAATTCGGGTCTATGGCTCGGAGGTCATATGCCTCTGGTTCTTTTGGCGCCCATGCAGGATCGACACAGAAGCCGTTGACCACGTCTGCCCCGTTGATTTTGAGCTGATAGTATCCCGCCAGGACATTAAATGTTCCATTGATCTGAGACTTGAAAGTCCCGTTTATGACCACTGAGTTATTAACACCTACTTCGTTTAGAGTAATCGGTATTGCAAAGGCGATTCCGGACATGGTCACTATCGAAACCAGAACAATGACAGACAATAGACGTTTCATAAAAAATCCTCCAATGTGCAAAATTTAGCATTTGCAGGATAAAAGCATGAAGTGTGCCGTAGTAAACATGGCCGGAAATTCTCAAGGTAACTATCTGATAGGATAGGAAATATGATTGGATAAAAGTGTTAGTTCCCGATGGGTTACGGGGTTAATTGAAGTTGTGTAAAGAATGTCGACAGTATTGTTGTCCCCATAAACCCTGTTATGTGGGCGAGGATTCAGCTGCAATTTACTATTCTAATAGAAAGCTTTCTCAAGTTCGAACATCTCCCGGCAGCAGAGCGGGCTGCCGCCGGATATCGCCACTACCACCAGCGCCAGAGCGCCAGGATCAGCACGATCAGGAAGACGTTCACCAGGTTCATGTAGGCCATGAAGAAGAATACCCGCTCGTGGAGCGGCGACGGGCGTTTGACCCCGCTTACCAGATGTCCCACCGCCGGCAGCTTTTCCAGCAGTTCGGCGCCGTGGGGCGCCTGGGACAGCACCTGGCTCAGGTCGCACCCGGCCTGGTGCCTGCCCATGTGATTGCCCTGCTTCCATAAGCGGCTCTGTCCGGCATCGTAGATCGTTCCACGGTAGGCGAACAGGGCCGGTCGCCCCTCTTTGCCGTCGCAAAGGCCCAACTCTTCGATGCTCATCTCCCCGCCGCCGACCGGTTGCGCCTCCCCGCTACTCTTCCTCCGCAGTCGCGGTCCGATCACGGTAACCACGAAGGCGGCCGAGGTGACCATCACCAGGTAAAGTGATATTTTCACCAGCAGCAGGATGCCGAAGCGGGACTGCAACAGCAGTTCGGGGGAGTCGACCCGAAAACGGGTCAGGATGACGCCGGTGATGCCCATTACCACCATGGAGGCGATGCCGACCCGCATTTCTCCGCGTGGCAGCCCGCTGGATGCATAGGCCGGTTTGAGCACCAGATGGACGTAGAGGATGGTGCCGAACCAGAGGAAGGCGGTGATCATGTGCAGGTAGCCGACGGCAAAGCGGAATGCCTTGGCGGTTGCCGACAGGGGCGGCTTGGGTGTGGTTTTTGTGAGAGTGTCGCCAAACTCACGGCCGGCTTTGGTGAGTTCGCCTCCGCCGGCAGGATCAACATGGCAGGCGGCGCAGTCGCGGCCGGTTTGGTTGGCATATTCCTCGGTGGCAACTGCCGTCAGCGGACAGGCCAGCGTCAGGATCAATACAAGCTGGATCAGTAGTCTGTTCATGGGATTGATATAGCGAGTGTCCGGCCGGATGTCAACGGTTGTGCGCTCCGGACCTGCGGGGCAGTCGCCTGGAAGATGGCGCCGGCCGGCTTGCGGGGTGGTGCGGCGCCTGTTTTTAGTGTTTGCAGCAGGCCAGTAAGAGACTAAAATAGTCTTGTACTCAGGATTCTATCCTGATCGCACTATCGATTAGTCCGGAGGTGTTACCATGACATCATTTATGTCTAAATACAGTGCGCAATGTTATGCGCTGATGCGGATCGTGACCGGCTTCCTGTTTCTGTGGCACGGCTGCCAGAAACTGTTCGATTTTCCGGTCGGCATGCCGCCCAGCGTTCCAGCCTTCATCACCTATGTTGCCGGGCCGATCGAGCTGATCGGCGGCATCCTGGTGATGATCGGCCTGTTCACGCACTGGACGGCCTTCATAACCAGCGGCCTGATGGCATTCGCCTACTGGATCGGGCATGGAACCAAGGCGCTGCTGCCGCTCCAGAATAATGGTGAGCTGGCGGCACTGTACTGCTTCGTATTCCTGTTCATCGCTGCGCAGGGGGGCGGCATCTGGAGCGTTGACTCTCTGAGGGCTGGCGGCAGCCCCGGCGGTCCGGGCAAGCGGTGACGGGAGCGATGAGAGAAACTGAAGATGATATTCAAGGGTAGGGGCGGCCGGATGGCCGCCCCTTTGTTACGGGTTACATCGGCAGATAGGTGATTACCGAAAACATGACTCCCTGCGGGTCCATCAGTGCGGCGAAACGCCCGACATTCGGAATGTCGGTGGGAGGCATCAGCACCTTGCCCCCCAGTTCTTCGGCCTTGCGGGCGGTGGCGTCCACATCGTCAACCGTGATGTAAATCCCCCACTGTGGTTTTATTTCGCCGTCGCAGCATTGATTCGACATGATCCCGGCCACCCGTTCCTCGCCGACTTTTGCCAGGGTATAGGACATCCCCTCCACCGGGGCCAGTTCGGTGGTCCAACCCAGGAGTGCCGTATAAAATTGTATGGCCCCATCCACGTCGGTGGTGGCAAGTTCGGCCCAACTGAAAGCGCCTTGTTTAGATATATCTGACATGGTTGATTCCCCTTTCGTGGCTATTGAGCGATTATCTCGCATATCCTCATTTTAGACTTCCTCCCGGCGTGTGCCAATAAATAAAATCAGGGGCTTCCGCCCCTGCCGACGCGACTGGAATTGAAAAAAAGCCGCTTTCCTGGTTTTTGGACAATTCCGCTTTTGGCAGTATTTTCCCGTGATCGCTCGCAGGGAGAGGGAGTATAATTTAGGTAGAAGTAGTAGATCAGAACGTTTGAACACGCCTGACTGAAAAGGGAGGTGCCGCCATGAAAATCATGACTGTTGGAACCATGATGCCTCGTCGCCGCACAAGCATTGCCATGAAAACATTATTGGGCAAAATGCATCGCATGATGATGAACCACAATGTGCATGTCATCACCCATCACGGAAAAACGATGTTGGGCCGCAAGGGGCGCAAGGCCTGAAATGCTGATTGCGGAATTTCAAACCCTGCCATTCTTGAAAGCCGGCTCCATGTATTCACTCATGGCGGTTGACTCGACGGAGGATGTCTTATATATTTGTCCCCGCATTTCAAGCAAGGATAACCGATAAGACTAAACCGCCCGCGAGGGTGGGGCGGAAAGCCCATTGGGTCTCACCGAGACAGCCGGGATGCCGAAGTATCACAGCCGGCATCCCGGTTTTTTTATATCGGTATGCCGGATCCAATACGAAAGGGAGATGAAAATGAACAGGAGCATGAATCTGAAGAAGCTGGCTATCGGTGGTGTTGTCTGCGTGCTGGGCATGGCGGGTATCGTTTCGCCATCCAACGGGGCTGTCGGGGTCGATGTCAGCACCCCCAACGTACGGGTGCAGGTCGGTACCCCCGCACCTCCTCCGCCGCAAGTGACCGTGATAGAGCGCGAGCGAGTGATTGTCAGGGAAAAAGAGCGGAGCCACGACCAGGGAAAACACAAGGGGCACTACAAGAAGCATAAGAAACACAAGAAACACGATCATTGACGGGTTTAACGATTTTAAAATCATCAAACCTGTACGGGTATCGGGCAGCCTTTTTCGAGGCTGCCCTTTTTTATTGCCGGATTGGGAAGCAGTCCCGGATTCCGCAGAAATCTGGTTCCAATCTTCCGCTGACTTGGTTTTTCTGTTTTCAATGGGAGGCCCGGGGTGGGTATGGGGGCGTTTTGGACAGCTTGTAAAGTTATGAATATAACCATTGATACTGTCTCATTCTGCGGGTACTATCCTCACTGATAACAAGTAAAATTTCCGATAAGATCCAATGTGGAAACAGCATTGAAGCTTTTGTCGGACATTTCCGACCGCCGAATCCGTGAGAAAATCGGAGCGGTAATTGATCTACTGGCAGAAGACCCGGAAAAACAGGGCAAGGCACTGCTGGGAGAATTGGCAGGGTTTCGCAGTATAAGGGCTGTCGGGCAGCGTTACCGCATCATTTATCAGATCAGGGGTAACGATATTGTTGTCGTTATCGTTGCCGTTGGTATTCGTCGTGATGGAGCCAAGGATGATATTTATAATCTGGCGAAGAAGCTTTTCAGATTGAGATTGCTAAGTGAGTGAAAACGGTTTCTGAATAAATGTTCCATTTGGGGGGATGGTCGGTTCACGCGCGCGTGCGCGTGAACCGGTGAATAACATGTTATACCTGAAGAAAGGAAAAGGAGCATGCAACTGGATACTCAAGCCCTCAAAGATGCTTGCTTTCATCTTGCAAAAAACACCATGTGGGACTTACGTCCGGTTGACGTGGCTGATATCCAAGCCCATGCAGAAAATCTATTCAAAGAAGCTAAACAGCTTGAGGAATTCATCGTCGGTCAAGAACGTGATCCAAACATGCTAATAAGGGCTGTTCGTTATCTCGATCAAACTCATGCAATACCGCCTATGAAAAACGACACTTGGTGGTTTTACAACATGCTATCGGCAATTATTGAGCTTGCGTGCCCGAACATGGTGCCAGATCAAGAGTCGCTGGAGATTTTCAAAGACATTGAGAAAGGCATGACAGTCGCACGTGCTATGGCTGAACCATCTGAAGCCCAGAAGTAACACCTTGAATCTGTCGCATGAGCCTTCACTGAATTCCTATATTCGCAAACATCTAAGACAAGCATAGGGAAATTCATGGAAATGAAAGTTGTAAGAATCCCAATAAACTCAATGACAAGAATGAAGAACAAACTCGGCAAAGGAGCAGTCCCCTGTCAAGTTTCAGACCGCTGGCTTAAATTCCCCGCAGAGTCTGCCGGGCACTTCGGAGAGGGAGAATTTATCACCCTCGATGTCATGACACTCGACAAAAATGAGAGGCCGAGAAAAATCTGTGAACTCGTTGTTACAAGGGAAGATCTGTTAAGCGCGATAAACGGTGTAAAGGACAAGGACAACGTATAACCACGGCCTCAGACGCGGACTTCTAACGCCGCCGGTCAAGGCCGCCCCCGTTAGGTGGATGAATGAGAAGAAAAATATTAACGATTATAGTGCTGACTGTTTATAACAGCGGATGCGTTCCGTTTATGACAAATGAACAGAATACGGCCCTCTGGATGTCAAAAGAGAAGCAAATTGAGAGTTTTAAACGTGAACAAGATTTCCGGCTCGGGAAGGAATTTTATACTCCGATGCCAGAGTCGGAGTGGTGCAAAACTAATCAATGCTTGAAGGTCGAAGATTCCATTATGGAATACATTGAAGGCCCTATCCGGAAGGATGGCTCGCCAGGAGAATGTGTTGTTGCATGGCGAGTGGACGCAAAACAAAGCAAAGGAAATTATCAGTACGGAACAGGGCCGGAGTATTACGGTCTAGGAAAACGGCTGAGTTGGCGCTACATCAGCAAACCAGAGGATTGCCTCACAACGATAAATTTCTGGGGGCCATGGTAAGCCACCTAACCACGGCCTCAGACTCGGTCGGCTAACGCCGCCGGTCAAGGCCGCTCCCGTTGGCCAGACAAAGGATAACCACGATGAAACAGATATACGAAGCTTGGGATGATCCAGATAATGACTGCGTGAGTGTCGGAACGGTTGAGTCGATAACCGATCAAATGAAAAAAGGAATTATCTCCAGCAGAGCTTTTTTCCTGCATCGCGTAGAGGCAGATACTTGGGAAGATGCAATGACAAAACACCATGAAATCATGAGTTTCGCACCATATGTACCAATGGGAAATCGAGAGAAATGTCCGAACGGCTGCGGAAGCGAGTACTATCCGGAGGGTAGCGGACAGTGCCCTTACTGCGGGAAGATTGAATAACGGCGTGAGCTGAGTAAGGCAAGAGTGTAAAACTATGGACGACGACAAATGGAAACAGACATTACAATGCTGCCGCCGTTTTTTGGGTCGAGGAGCTTGGAATCCATATTTCAGCGAGTCATGGTGTGCTTATACGACTTTTAGCAGCCTTGAGCACGGTATCCACTACTGGAGTTGCGGATTTCCAGAAGAGGATGAGTGTTTGGATGATAAAACAGTTGATGGCGGACTGTGGAGGCAATCATTTCATTATCAAGACTTGGCTCATCTTGTAGTTCCAGCGACATTTTACTGGGAAGAATACATAGACGAAAAGTTTGAATCTGGCTTTAAAAAGCAGGAAATAACGAAATTATCTGTAGAACTGAAAAAACTGAAAGTGCCACACAGGCTTACAGATTTAGTGTTAGAGATCAAGCTTTATTGAAGAACACGAAACACCGGCCCAACAAGCCGGTTGCACGCCGCCCCGCCCGGCAAAAACCGACCGGGCGAAGCGGGTGAACCGGGCACCCCGTTGTACGGATAATACCAATAACAAAAAGTCAATCTAATTAGCCAGCATCCGGGAGTATTCATGAGAAAGGTGATTTCAATAATACAAATTATCTGCATTCTTACTGTATTTAGTGCCGGATCAGTGTTTTCGGCTGTGGCTGAAAAAACAAGAAGACTGAATCAGGAAGCGCTCGTTCTTTTGCAGAAAGGAAAGTTAATTGAGTCAATCTTACTATGGGAACAAATCCCTAAATCAGAACGTACAGCAGAAATTTCAAACAACATTGGTTACGCTTATTATAAACGGAGCAGGCAATATTTTGATGGAAAATACGGCATACACTCCTATCTCAATGAAGATTATGTAAAAGCAAAGATGTCATTTATTGACTCTGAAAAAATGGATCCAAAGCGGTGGAGTGTTTATCTGAATCATGGGGATCTTGACTTTTATTTTGGATTGCTTGATGGAGCGAAAAAAAACTACGAAAAGCTCCTCAAGCTCAATCCAAACTATAAGTACTCTGAAAAAATCATCACAACAATCAAGTTAATAGAAAGAGAGACTCGTCTTGCGAGCAAAAACGACTTCGAACCATTTATAGTAGAAATACACCCATCATTGCCCCTATATATCTTTCGAATTTATCGTAATCCAGAACATATAGATGTCTTAAAAGACAATGATACTAGTGTTATACAATCGCTTATTGCCGAACAAGATATTGAAGAGAGTAATATTTTACTCTCAGCTGATATTAATTTTGATGGTTATATGGATGTAGCAATCTTAGAATTTACTGGTTCTGGTCATAATTATGGGTATTGCTACTGGCTGTTTAACAAAAACAGTGGAGAATTTGAACAGACAGTAAATGACAAAACAGAGCTAAACCACGAAATAGTAAGTCCTTACATTGATTATGTCGGTAAGAAGCTATCAACCTCTTGGAGCGGCTCAGATCATCAATCTACAAGTTATTATAATTATAAGGGCGGTAAATTCGTTAATACAGAAAATATCAACATACATTATCTTCGGAATATTGATGGGGACAAATACAGAAAAATTATTAAAACTAACGTGAATGGCAAGATGAAAGTTATCAGTGACAAAATCTTTGATGATCCAGATGAAGCTTTTTCAAATACCCAAAAAAAGTCGAATAAGTAACTGGTTACAAATGCCGCTGACAACACCAGTGGCGCAGACAGCCGAAAAATATTGAGACGTAGCCGCCGGAGTGGTTTGCGTGAACATCACCTCGAAAAGAGGAACGTCCAACAAGACAGAAGCAGCGGCCAAAAAACCGCCGCTGTTCTGCCGAGCCGTGTGCGCCCAGCATGGCGCGTGTCGCGTAAGCGACATCTGCTTGACTGTGGTGGTCAAGCAGTGACTTGGAGGTGAAAGTCCTCTATGGACCCTGATGGTGGGAACCATTAGCCGGACGGCAAGGGTGTCCGTCGCGAGGCGGAATCTGAAGGAAGCCGCAGGCAAAGTCCTGGCCCGACGAACAGAAATCGCATACGAGGCAGTCGCATCCGGGCGAGAAGGCACGTGACTTCGAAGCCCTATAACCATCCAGAGGGTGCGGCTGTAAATGCGGCGGGTGTATGGGATGAAGGTCACGCGCATTACCCGGGGAGGTCTGTCGTCCCGCACTGGGCGAAATCCCGGTGCAGGGGAACTGAAAAGCAGCTCCCTCATGTTCGGCAGAAGTCAGCAGAAGCCATAGTAGTCGGCCTAACCAGTCGACGAAGGGCTGAACATGAAACGACGAAAGGGAGCCCTGAATTTCGATGACGATGGGAGCAGCAGAAGGCCGGGTTGAGACACCCGGCACCAGCCCGGATTGGAGCGGCCGGAAGCCGAAGGGTGCCGTGGCTGGCGCGGCAAGCGTCACGGGAAGGACGGAGCACTCCACTTTCGAGACGGAACGGTTGATGGAAACAATCATCAGCCGTGGCAACATGATGGCGGCCCACTCGCGGGTAGTAGCCAACAAGGGTGCACCCGGTGTCGATGAGATGCCGGTAACTGCCTTGAAGGGCCATCTTCAGCAAGAGTGGCCGCGCATCAGAGAAGAACTGCTGGCGGGAAAGTATCGCCCGCAACCGGTGCTGAAGGTAGAAATACCGAAACCGGGAGGCGGTGTAAGAATGCTGGGAATCCCCACCGTCCTTGACCGTCTCATCCAGCAGGCAGTGCATCAGGTTTTAAGTCCGTTGTTCGATCTGGATTTCTCCGAAAGCTCCTACGGGTTCCGTCCCGGTCGGAGCCCCCATCAAGCTGTACTTGCCGCCCGTCAACTTGTCATAAGCGGTCGGCGTTGGGTGGTCGATATCGACTTGGAGAAGTTCTTTGATCGCGTCAATCACGACATTCTCATGTCGCTGGTCAGGCGCAAGGTCAAAGACCGGCGGGTGCTGAAGCTAATAGACAGCTACCTGAAGGCGGGCATGTTTGAAGGAGGCATCGTATCTCCACGGCAAGAGGGGACCCCGCAAGGCGGCCCGCTCTCGCCGCTTCTATCAAACATCTTGCTGGACGAACTGGACAAGGAACTGGAGAAGCGGGGGCATGCCTTTTGCCGCTACGCCGACGATTGCAACATCTACGTTGCCAGCAAGGCGAGCGGCGAGCGGGTCATGGCGTCGGTGACCCAATTCTTGTCAGAACGGCTCAAGCTCACGGTCAACCAAGCCAAAAGCGCGGTAGACCGGCCGTGGCGCAGAACATTCCTTGGGTACACCATGTCCTGGCATCCGACGAAGGCCCGCCTGAAAGTGGGGGACAAAGCGGTAGCAAAGTTCAAGACAAACCTGCGGAAAGTCTGCAAGTACGGGCGGGGATGGAGCATGTCCAAAACCATTAAAGAGGCGAATCCGAAGCTGCGGGGGTGGGTGAATTACTTCCACCTTGCAGGGAATACGACCATCTTTCAGGAACTGGACAGCTGGCTTCGGAGGAAACTACGTGCCATCCTGTGGCGGCAGTGGAAACGGAACATCACCCGAGCGAGGAACCTGATTAAACTGGGGTTTTCTTACGAAGCAGCATGGCGATTTGTCAAAGTCCACCGCGGTCCTTGGGCCACGGCAGGCACATTCAATATGCACCGGCTTCTCAAGAACTCCTACTTCGACAGCCTGGGACTGGTTTCGCTTCAGAACCAGTACCAACGACTACAGCGCGTTTCATGAACCGCCGTGTACGGAACCGTACGCACGGTGGTGTGGGAGGACGGCGGGGAGACCCCGCCTCCTACCCGATTGGAGATAACTAAGTGGAAATGGAAAGGTCTATGAAACCTGATTTGAACAGAGAAGAGGATCACTTGGTGAAAGCTACATTGTTCGTCAATGATGCTGAGATCAAGGACGTTCCATGCAAAATTTATCTCCCGGAAAGAACCCATGAAAAGCCTCATTTAGTATTCAAGCCATCCAGAGATGATGCTGCCCGAGTAATGGGTGCCCAGAAGGGGGCCTTCAAAGCTGTGGTTTATGGGTTTGACAAAGAAATCCAAACTACTTTTGAAGCCCCTGAAGTATATTTTTCAGGGGTTCGTACAAAATATTGGGGCGATGATATTTCCGAGACTACCGCTCCAGGCGAACCGCAAGATTTGCTTGTCATACACCCTCTAAGTGGCCGCGAAGAACCCCAGAAAACCGATGTCGTATTCTGGCTCAGTCCGAATAAATTTCTCACCCCATGCTCAATGTGCTCAACGTCATATACTGGCAAAGTAGATTACGAGTGGGTCAGAACCACCAAATTCATTATTAAGGAGGGCGTGACCCTCGACTTCCAGAAACATTTCCGATCCAAATCAACTCCTAATGGAGATTTACTTCAATGGTCATATCTGGTGGCATGTACGGAGCTAGATACGCCAGCAAATGACGTTAAATCCGTTCACGATAATTTACTGCATGATATTGATGATTTTCTTCTTCTGGCTGGATTTGCGGCTAGGCAACGAACAGCATGCCTGGGATGGACTGCTACTGATAATTCTGCAAATGCAACTTATTACCGAGGGAACTATTGTTTCCCTGTTGGCAAAAATAGTGACCTGAACGATTGCGTAGTGGATATCCGGGATTTTGAGCAATTTATTGAGGTATGCTACCCTACCTTCTTGAAATACGAAAACAAGCTTGCACTTCGAAATGCCCTTTACTCAGCGGTACCATCAAAAGAGAACACCATCGAAACTGCCTTTTTGCATACGTTTGCAGGGTTGGAAACACTCATTCTTGATTACAGGCGAATAGAGAATCTGGAACTCGTAATGCCACCAACCGACTTCACTGAATTCAGAAAAGCCCTTCAAGGGTTCATCAGTAAATCAGAGGCTCCCAAATTAGAGGCTTCGCAACGAGCATCAATTTACAGCAAATTAGGAGAACTGAATCGCGTTTCTCTTCGAGAGGCATTTGAGATTTTCTGCAAGAGTTATGCAATAGATCTGTCAGATTTGTGGCCAGTATTCGGCAACAAGGAAGTCGTTGGCCTTGTGGAAATAAGGAACAAACTTATCCATGGAGACCCATTCCCTCACGATATATACGAAGCACTATTCGTTGCGAATGAACATCTGAAATATATTCTTGAGCGGGTTTTGGTCAGAGCCCTTGGATGGGATGTCGCAAAAACAAAGGTCACCCCTGCATTCCTTGAGATGTACTGCACTGCAATAAGGGACTTACCCCGGCTGCAAGAATGTCTCAAGGAATACCTGTCAAGGTAGAGACTATGGCCAAGTCCCAACACTCCCTCGGACAGTGGTTAAATGATGGGGGTCGGACCGAAAGCGCCGGTAAAAGCCGGCAAAGGATAAAGGGTGAAAGTCCCTACATAGTAATGGCTAGCGACCAGCTATGACCCCAAGTCTTGC
>Ga0209212_1000888_pt1 | contig 54342 bp, 47 predicted proteins | sample RifGroC2_FD_183996 | JGI IMG/M metagenome (GOLD analysis project Ga0209212, IMG submission 183996) | Groundwater microbial communities from Rifle, Colorado, USA - Groundwater C2 (SPAdes) (version 2) | ecosystem: Environmental > Aquatic > Deep subsurface > Groundwater | place: Rifle, Colorado...
GCCGGGGGCGCGCTTCGTCCCGCGTCGGCAAAAGACAACACGGAGCTGGGCCGGCATTGTCGCCTTGAACTTATGCCGTCCGAGACAAACTCAGGGCTAAGCCTGTAGCGGTTCCTGCAAGCGGTTGACGGACCCGGGTGCGAATCCCGGCGCCTCCACCATTTAAAAGGCCGGTCTTCAAAAGAAGACCGGCCTTTTAATTTGCGGCTTTCAGGCGGTAAGTGGCAGATCAGTTCACGGCCACGGCCTCCAGCGTCATGCGGTTCTTTACCCGCTTAACGCCGTTTATGTCCTCTACCAACTTGCTGACGAGGCTCTTTTCGGCCGCGTTGGCGGCCTTGCCGCCCACGGTGACCACGCCGCGCTTGGTGATAACGCTGGTGGAGAGGACGCTGGTGGAGCGGTGCAGCAGCAGCGCCATCCGGACCTGGGCGGTGATGGAAGCGTCGTCTATCTTTTCGCGCGGGGTCCTGAGCGCATCATTTGAGGCCTCGGTTACTATCATCTCATTCTGAACTTCCTTTACGCCGTCTATGTCCTTCGCGTATTCGGTGGTCAGGTCCTTCTGGGCCTGGCTGTCAGCGAAGCCGCGCAGCGTCACCACGCCTTCCTTGACGGTCACCTCGGCTTTGCCCGCGTTAACGCTGCGGTGGAACAGCAGCGAGATCTTCAATTTATCGCTCAGCCAGGCATCCGAGCTGAGGGCGGGTTCGCCTTTGATCTCCAGCTTGTTCTCGACGCCCTTCACGCCCGGGAGGCTCGCTATGGTCTCCCTGGCCAGGGCGCTGCGGGAATTTTCCGAAACGCTCCCTGTCAGCGTGACCACGCCTTCTTTGGACTCTATCCTGATGTCCTCGTCTTTGAGGTAGGTCCTGAACACATAGGATTCCCGGGCGGCCGCTTCAATGCGGCTGTCCACTTTTGCCGCGCTGGTGGGCGCGCTGAAAACCAGCAGGGCCGCTGCGGCAGCAATCAGAGACATGACAGAAATAGTTTTCATAATTTAGTTCTCCCGGCGCTGCTGTTACCTGTTCTTGCTAATTGAATTACCGCGCGGAGACAGCGCCCTTTCCGGCGCGGCGCCGTCTTCCTGCTTATACTATACCCTTTGGCTTCCCGCTGCCGATATGCGGATTTATACGGGACCCCACCGTAATACTACCGAGCGGGCCGGGAGAATTCCGAATATCCGCCGCCCCGGGATAAGGCCTATGCTTATCTTAATCCGGATGTTTCAGGGGGAAACCGCTGAGCGGCGGAAGCTAGGTTAAGGAGCTCTTTTATGAAAAACAACAATTACGCGGTAAGGGCCGGGGCGTTCCTGGCGATGTCGGCGCTGCTGCTGGGCTTGCAGGCGGCCGCCTTCGCGGGGGACGGGGTAGGGGACAGCCTGCTGTCTATCGGTCCCCGGGCTACTTACGCCGCCCCGAAAGACGCGACCGAAGGCGCCTGGGCTCCCGGCGCCCAGCTCAAACTGCACCTGTCGTCCGTGGTCGGCCTCGAGGCGTCTATAGATTACCTCAAGAACGATTTCGGCCCGCTCACTACCATTAAGACTTATCCCGTCCAGGCGAGCCTGCTGGCGTACCTTATGCCCGGCGGCGCGGTCAGTCCCTACCTGCTCGGCGGGGCGGGGCTGTACTATTCCAAGGTGACGGGCCCGCTTGGTTATGAGAGCAATACCTCGCGGTTTGGCCTGCATGCCGGAGCCGGCCTGGAGGTAATGCTGGGCAATTCCCTGTCCCTGGACGGGGCTTACCGGTATGTCTGGCTGGAAAGCATAATGTCCCACGACGCGAACGCGCTGGACAAGGATTATCAGGACGCCGGTTCGATGATCACCATCGGGCTGAACCTGCTGTTCTGACCGAACGGGTACCCCGGCCAAGGGGCCGGGGTGTTCCCGGCTTGGCGGCGTGAGAGCGCCTGCTGAAATTAAAAGTTATTTAGGGGACAGCATGACAAGCAGGGCCGCCTCGGCCTCCCGCTTGCGGGCGAACCATTTGCGCCCGTCGTTGCCGTAGGTCAGCACATAGCCGGTGCGCCTCTCTTTATGGTTCTTGTCGAAGAGGAAGTACATGGCGCGGCACGGCACCTCCTGGCGGACCTTGTACTGGTATTCCTCCAGCGCCTTGGAATACCTTATGGCAGCCTCGCGGTTGAACTGGGCTATGCCTATCACCCTCAGCAGGGTGCTCCTGCGCTTTTCTTTAAGATTGAAATTCCCTCCGACCCTGCGCCTGCAGTTGTTGAGCGCCTTTGACAGCTCAGTCTTGGATCTCATACCGCCTCCTCGTTTGCGGGGCAAACCCGGCAATATAGACGACGAATGGCCGCTGGTGAAGCTTTCGACACCTGAGGCTTTTGGCCGCGTATAATTGATAAAACCCTTCCCCGTAATTATCATACAAAAATCAGCGGCGCTTTTAATATACTCGGTAACGATTGCCGATGTTACTCGTATCTCCGAGTACAACCACGCATAGCGCCTGCGGGCGCGTGCGGGGTATCATATTAATAGGAACAAGGGTAAGTCTCGTCGGGCAGGGTTAGGGGGTGGAGTTATGACTATTCTGAATGAAGCGTTAAAGAAAGAGTTCAAGGTGTGGATGGTGGTTTCCCTGGGCCTTATTAAGGATGGCAAGCTGGGAACGTCCCAGGACAGGTCTGACCGCATTAAAACCGCTCTCGCCTACACCACGGCAAGGGAAGTCCTGACGGGGCGCCGTTAAGCCCCGCCTCCAACCTCCCTCCCGCCCGGCAGAGTCCGGGCGAGGGGGAAATCCTCAAAATTTCAAAAAAAAGACCTCTTTTCCGCACCCGGCTGCTGCCAGCCGGGTGCGGAAGAGGCAATAAATATACCTGGGAACCTTCAACTAAAACCGGAAATTCAGCGCCAGCGTCAGCATGGAGCCGTTGTCATGATAGGTCCGGCTCAGCGCGCTGGCATCCCTGGATTCCACTTCTTCCAGCCAGACATACCGGTAGCTGCCGCTCAGGAATATCGATTTATTCAGAATGACTTCCAGCCCCGCTCCGGCATGCAGCCCGAACCGGGAGGCGCTGTCATTATAGCCGAACGGGCCGTCCACCATGGTGTAATACCAGCCTGCGCCACCGAGCAGGAACGGTTTTACGATCTCGCCGGGATTGATGTAAGCCAGCACGCTTCCCTGTATGGGGAAGGTCTTGATCGTGGTGAGGGAGCCGAAGTCGTTCTTCAGATAATCGATGGACGCTTCCAGCCCAAGGTCCGGGGACAAATGCACCCTGGCCTGAACGCCCGGGGACCACTGTCCGGAATCCGCATCCTGGGGCGAGTAGTAAGTCGCCCGGGGGCCGACTGAGAACTTTTTTTCGGCTTCTGCCGTCTCCGCGAACACCACCGGCTGCAACCCCAGCAGCAAAGCCGCTATGGCTATAAGCCCCTTTGCTTTCTTGGCGCTATTATTGTTTTTCATAATTATCCCCTTGATTCTATACGCTTAACACCGGACTGTCCATGTTGAGGTCCGGAAGTACACGTTAAGTATACCCTTCCGCGGATTTTGTATCTATTCGGAATTCTGCCCTGCCCGCTAGGTAAAAATACGCAGAGCCCCCGAACCGGATTGCTTTATACAGTCATTTGCTATATACTTATCTATTAAGGGGTAGTTTTTAAACACTGTATGCAAAATAAAACCGCGACGTTCCCGATCGCCGCTATCGGCGCTTCCGCCGGAGGGCTTAAGGCTTTCGAGGAGCTCCTGGGCGCCCTGCCGGAAAAACCGGGCGTGGCGTTCGTCCTTGTGCCCCATCTTGCGCCCCAATATGAGAGCCATTTGGCCGAGATCCTGGCGCACAATACTAAACTCCCGGTCAAAGAAGTTAAGAGCGGGGAGCGGGTCCAGCCCAACCGGATCTATGTCATAGCGCCCAACCGGGCGATGCAGATAAAACAGGGCGTGCTCCACCTTTCCGCGTTCGGGCACAAGTCCGACTGGCGCAACCCCATAGACAGTTTCTTCCGCTCCCTGGCCGCGGACCAGGCGGCCAACGCCATAGGCGTCCTGCTGTCGGGCGAGGGGTCGGACGGGACCGAAGGCCTGAAGGCGATCAAGGCGGGCGGGGGCAGTACTTTCGCGCAGGACGAGAAAACCGCCTCCCACCTCAGCATGCCCCATTCCGCGGTAGTGTCCGGCTCGGTGGACTTCATACTTTCCCCGGCCGAGATAGGTAAAAGGATCGGTCCCGCCCGCCTTGGCGGGCAGGGCAGGGCCAATACAGGCATGGCGGCCAAACCGGCGGAAGAGCCGCTGAACGGCATTCTGGAACTCCTGCGCACCGCCAAGGGAGTCGAGTTCGAACTTTATAAGCGCAGCACCCTGCGCCGGCGCATCCAGCGGCGCATGGCGCTGCGGCGGCTGCATGACCCCGAGAAATACTTCCGCCTGCTGGCCTCGGACGCCGCCGAGCTGGAGCAGCTCTACCGCGATATCCTTATCTGCGTGACTTCCTTCTTCAGGGAACCTGAATCCTTCAAAGAATTGAAGAGCGCCGTCTACCCGCGCCTGCTCAAGAACAGGGCGGCCAATGAGCCGGTCCGCATCTGGGTCCCGGGCTGCTCTACCGGGGAAGAGGTTTATTCCCACGCCATTAACCTGGTGGAATTCCTGGGCCCGAAAGCTTCCCAGACGCCCTTCCAGATCTTCGCCACGGACGTGAATCCCACCGTTATCGAAAAAGCCCGCGCGGGGCTTTATCCTAAAAAGATCAAGGCGCACGTTTCCCCCGAGCGGCTGCGGCGCTTCTTCACTGAAACCAAGGACGGCTACCGCATAATCCCGTCCATCCGCGAGCGCTGCGTCTTCGCGGCCAAAAACCTGGTGCAGGACCCGCCTTTCACCAACCTGGACCTGATCAGCTGCCGGAACCTGCTGATCTACCTCGGCCCGGCGCTGCAGGAAAAGGCCATGCAGATCTTCCAATACGCATTGAAGCCACATGGCATCCTCATGCTCGGGCACTCGGAGACCACCGGGGAATTCTTCGGCGGTTTTTCCCCGGTGAAATCGAAGAAAAAGGTTTTTTCAGAACGGACGTCGGCCTCCGCGGCGCGCCTCGATTTCTTCAAATCCGGCCGTTTCCTGGAGGCGGAACCCGCGTTCAAGATCCCCGGCTACGTAGAGAGGGGGCAGCTGAAAGAGTCCCAGGAGGAAGCCGACCTGCGGGGAGAGCTGTATAATATCCTGCCCGCGCGCTATATCCCGAACGGCGTCATCGTGAACGGCGACCTGGAGATTCTGCGTTTCCTGGGAAACACCTCGGCTTACCTGCGGCCCGCGCCCGGCCGCCCCAGCATGAACCTGCGCCGCATGGCTCCAAGCGAACTGCTGATGCAGCTCAGGACGGCCATATATGTGGCGAAGAAATCGGCCTGCTCCGTGCGCAAGGAAATAACTTTGCCCAAAAACGGAGGGGAGCCCAGGCTTATCCTCATGGAGGTGCTGCCGGTAGGCGGCACCAGCCATTTCCTCATCCTGTTCGAAGAGCTGTTGAGCCCGGCCCCCGCCCGGAGGCCGGCCGGGAGCAAGGACAGCCGCAGCGTCATAGAGCTCAAGGAAGACCTGGCGGTCTCCGCGGAACATCTAAAGGCCATTATAGAGGAGCAGGAGGCCACTAATGCCCGGCTCAAGTCCTCCAACGAGGAGCTGCTTTCCAATAACGAAGAACTGCAGAGCGTCAACGAGGAGTTCGAAACCTCCAAAGAAGAGCTGCAGTCCGCCAACGAGGAGCTGATCACTTCCACCGAGGAGCTGGGGGACTCGAACCAGATCCTGAACCGCGCCAATAGCGATTTCTCCAACCTGCTGGCCAATATAGACATCCCTATCGTCCTGCTGGGGGCCGACCTGACCATCCGCCGCTTTACGCCGCCCGCGGCCGACGCGCTGGACCTCTCCCCGGACAAGATAGGGCGGCATATCGCGGAGGTCAAACTCCCGCTGCTCGTCCCCAATTTAAAGCAGCTGCTCCTGAACGTGATCAAGACCGGCCACGTCCAAAAGCTGGAAGTCTCCGACACGCGGGGCCGTTGGTATTACCTCTTTATCCGGCCTTACCGGACCGACAAGAACAAGACCGAAAAAAGCAGGACCGAAGGCGCCGTGCTGGCGCTGGTGGATATTCAGGACCGGAAGCTCGCGGAAAAGAACCTGCTGCGGCTGGCCACGCTGGTGCTGGATTCCAACGACGCCGTCATCATCATAGACCTGAAGGGCCGCATCACCGCCTGGAATAAAGGCGCGCAGAAGATGTACGGCTACACCGAAGCGCAGGCCCTGGGCATGAATATCAGCCGCCTGATGCCGGAAAAGACGCGGATGAGGGCTACGGACCTGGTCCGGGTCTCGGCGGGGCCGATAGAGACCCGGCGCCGGGCCATGGACGGCCGCATCCTGGACGTGCTGCTGACCGTAACGGTGCTGCGCGACGAGAAGGGCCGCCCGGTGGAAGTCGCCGAGACGGAACGCGACATTACGGAGCAGAAGCAGACCGAGCGGGAGCGCAAGCTCGCGGAGAAAAACACGCTGCGGCTGGCCAATTCCGTGCTGGATTCCAACGACGCGGTCATTATCTGCGACCTCAAAGGGCAGATCTTCGCCTGGAACAAAGGCGCGCAGAAGATGTACGGCTATAGCGAAAAAGAAGCCCTGGCGATGAACATCCGCCGGCTCATGCCCAAGAACAAGCTTATTAATGCGCGGGAACTGGTCCGGGGTTCGGCGTCGCCGATAGAGATCCAGCGCTGCACGAAGGGCGGCCGCACCCTGGACGTGCTGCTGACGGTAACCGTCCTGCGCGATGCCAAGGGCAGGCCCGTGGAAGTCGCCACCACCGAACGGGATATTACGGAGCGCAAGGGCGCCGAGCGGGAGCTGCACCGGCTGCACGCGCGCGTGATCTCCGCCCAGGAAACGGAGCGCAAGCGCCTTTCCCGGGAACTTCATGACGGCGTCGGCCAGATCCTTTCAGGCATTAAATTCAGGCTGGAATCCCTGCCCGGCGAAATGGGCTTGAACAAAAAAGACGCGGAGAACATCTCAAAAGTGGGAGGGTTCCTGAGCCACGCCATTTCGGAGATCCGCCGCGTCTCCCAGAACCTGATGCCTTCCGAGCTGGTGGACCTGGGCCTGGAGCCGGCCCTGCGCACGCTTTGCCGGCAGTTCAAGGAGCGGGCGGGCGTACCTGTCACGCTTAAGACCGGGAACGTCCCGGCTAATATCTCTCCCGAGCTGGAACTGGCACTGTTCCGCATCGCCCAGGAGGCGCTCAATAATGTCGGGAAACATTCCAAGGCCAGCGTGGCCGCCGTCGCCCTCGCCCGCGAAGGGAAGGGAATAGTTTTAAGCGTGCGCGACAACGGGGTCGGGTTCACTCCCGGCGCCAGCCGGCAGGCGGCCGGCAATGGCATCGGCCTGGGGAGCATGCGCGAGAGGGCCGAGCTGGCCGGCGGCACAATGGAGTTGGATTCCACTCCGGGGGGCGGGACCACTCTCACGGTCCGTGTTCCCCTGGCGAGACAGGACGGAGACGCCTTATGAAAAAGAAAAGCCAGCCCAAAATTAAAGTATTACTGGTGGACGACCACCCCGTAGTGCGCGAAGGGGTGCGGTCCTTCCTGGCCACCCAGGCGGAGGTTTTGCTGGTGGGGGAAGCCTCGGACGCCGCGGAGGCACTGCGCAAGGTGAAGAAGCTGGCGCCCGAAGTTATCGTCCTGGATGTTAACCTGCCTTCCCTCGACGGCGGCGAACTGGCGCGCAAGATGCGCCAGACGGCTCCCAGCGCCAAGATCATCGCTTTCAGCGTGCATGACAGCCAGGAGCACGTGGTGCGGATGGCCCGCTGCGGCGCCCACGGCTACGTTACCAAGGACGCGCCCACGGCCAAGCTGGTGGAGGCCATCAAGCACGTCTACCAGGGCGGCATCTATTTCCCTCCGTCGATGACCGACGCCATCCTTGCGCCGGAGTCCAAGCCTTCCCCCGACGAAGCGAACGCGGTGGTGCTGACCGTGCGCGAGCGCGAAGTGCTGGCCCTCCTGGCCGAAGGCCTGGCCAATAAAGAGGTGGCGCGAAAACTGGGGATAAGCGTGCGGACCGCCGAAACGCACCGCGAGCACCTCTCGCACAAGCTCGGTATCATGACCATCGCCGGCCTTACGAAGTACGCAATCCAGCACGGGCTGACTTCGTTGGGGCTGCCGGACAAACCCAAGCAGTAAAGCCGGCAGTATATGAAAGAAGAAAAACAAAAGAAGATAAGGGTTTTCCTTATTGACGACCATCCGATCGTGCGGGAAGGGGTGCGCACCTACCTGGCCAGCCGGGAGATAGAGGTGGTGGGGGAAGCCGCCGACGCCCCCGAGGCCTTCCGCAAGGTCGGCAAGCTCGCGCCCGAAGTGATAGTCCTGGACGTCAACCTGCCTTCCATGGTCGGGTGGGAAGTCGCCGACAACCTGCGCCGGCTCGTTCCCAAGTCCAGGATCATCGCTTTCAGCATCCATTCCAGCGAGGAATACGTGGTGCGGATGGCGCGCAGCGGCGCCCGCGGCTACGTGATGAAGAGCCAACCCACTTCTGAACTGTACGACGCCATCAGGCAGGTGTCCCAGGGCGGCCTGTATTTTCCGGCAGGCATGAGCGAAGCCGTTCCGGCCGGGAAGAAATCCGCCCGTAAAAAATCCCGCTAACGCGCCTCCGGGCGTGACCTCCTTCCTTTATCGTTCAATAAAGGGTCTTTTCGAATAACAGCGAAGAGATCCGCCTCCGTAATATTCCAGTCCGGCCCGGGTATAATTCCGCATTGGCGAAGCCTGCCCCATGCGGTATGCTCTATTTACGGCACATAGTATATCGTGCTGCGGGGCAGGAAACTATTTATGACTTTTTATAAACATTTAACCGCCGCCGTTATCCTGGCGGCTGGTCTGCTGCCGGCCTGCCCGGCCTCCGCGCAAGCCGAGCCTGAAGAGAGCCGCGGGCCGCGGCCCGGTCTGTCCATCGGCGGGCGCGCCGTCTATTACCGCAGTAAGGGCGCGGATAGCGGCGAGTTCTCGGAAGGGATGCAGGTGCGCTACCATCTTACCCGGCGCTGGGCCTTGGAGGCCTCTGCGGACCTGCGCCAGGAAAGTTTCCCCGGCGCGAGAGTCGATGTGATCCCGGTCCAGCTGTCGGTCCTCGCCTACCTCATGCCGCACGGCTACAGGTTCGCGCCCTACATCCTGGCGGGTGGCGGCTGGTATTACACCCATGTATACGCTCCCGCGGACAGGACGGACATTCGCTTCGGGCCCCACGCCGGCGGGGGGGTCGAGTATTTCCTTAACACCGCGTGGTCCTTCGGGGGCTCCTACCGCTACCTGTGGACCGAGGATATACATTCCCGGGACCTGGCGCATCCCCTGGGAAAGAACATAACGGGCAAAGGCTACATGCTGACCGCCGCGGTGAATTATTCGTTTTGAAAGGGGACAAAGCCGTGAAGGAAGAAAAGCGTAAAAAGATCAGGGTCTTCCTGGTCGACGACCACCCCACGGTGCGCCAGGGAGTGCGCTCCTATCTGGCAAGCCGCTCTGTCACGGTAGTGGGAGAAGCTTCCGACGCCCGGGACACCCTGCGCAAGGTTAAAAAACTTTCGCCTGACGTTATCGTCCTGGACGTCAATCTTCCCCTTATGGACGGCGGCGAACTGGCGCTGCGCCTGTGCCGCCTGGCCCCCAAGTGCAGGCTCATAGCTTTCAGCATACATTCAGGGGAAGAATACGTGGTCCGGATGGCCCGCTGCGGGGTCCGGGGCTATGTCATGAAAGACCAGCCGCTGTCGGAATTGTTCGACGCGATAAACCAGGTCTTCCGGGGCGGGTCGCATTTCCCCCGCGGCATGGAAGCCATCCTGGAACCCGGCCCAAAGTCTTCACCGGGTCCGGCGGGCGCGGCGCTGACGGGCAGGGAAGTGGAGGTGCTCACTCTGCTCGCCGACGGGCTTTCCAATAAAGGCGTAGCGGCAAAGCTCGGGATAGGCACCCGGACGGCTGAAACGCACCGCGAACACCTGTCGCATAAACTCAATATCCTGACGGTCGCCGGGCTCACCAAATACGCCCTTCAGCACGGGCTGACCTCCCTAAAATAATCCGCCGCGCCCCGTAATACTACCGAGTGGCGCGGGCATAATTCCGAATGGTCGCGCCGCCGGGCATGGGCTATACTTACCTCAGGCTCACCTCGGCGGAACGATAAAGGGATATGATGTCTGGAAAAATGAAAAGATCGGCGCGCTCTGCGCGCGCGGTGGCCCTGGCAAAGACCAGGCGGCTCAGCGCGGCGCTGCGCTCCGGCGGCATCTACGCCTACGCCCAGCAGGCGCGGCTTTCTTTTTTGCCCGCGGCGCCGGCCAGGCCGGAGAGAGAGGGCGCGGCGGGAAATAATATTTACTCCGGGTTTTCGCGGGCGCAGCGCGAGGCGGAACTGAGCCGGGCGCAAGGGGTGTCCGCTTCGGTTAACGGCCTCGAAGAACTCTTCCTGACGGCTTCCGGTGTTTCGTTCAGGGAAATAGCCGGGGCGGTGCTTGCCGAGGCGTGCCGCCTTACCGGCAGCAGGTTCGGCGTCGCGGGCTACAGGGACGGCGTTACGGGGAAGATCCTTGCGGTGGCGCTGCACGGCAAGTCGCAAAAAATGCGGCAGTTAAAAAAGGGGTCCGCGGTTTCGCCTGACTTCGCGGGGCTCTGGGGCCGCGTACTGAAGGGAAAAAAGCCTTTGCTGGCGAATTATGTGCCCTCCGCCGCGCGGGTCAAAACGCATAAATTCCTCGGCGTTCCGGCTTTATACGGCCGCGAGCTGCTGGGCATACTGGCGCTGTCCGATCCGCGCGGGGATTATTCCGCCGATGAGCTGAAGACCGTCAGCAAGCTCGCGCGCGTCTACGCGATAATGCTGAAGCGCAAACTGGCCGAGGACGGCCGGCGCAGGGAGCATGACGCCCTGCTGGCCATAATCTCCTCCTCGCAGGACATAATCTACTCCGCCGACATGGCCGGCAAGATAGTTTACGCAAGTCCCAGGGTGGCGGCCTACGGCTACAGGCCGAAGGACCTCCTGGGCCGCAGCATCTTCGACCTGATCCACCCGCAGGACCGGGACCTGGCGGTAAAAGCGCTGGCCAAAGCCCGGGAAACCGGCCGGACCCTGCCCATGATCTCCTACCGCCTGCGTAAAAAGAACGGCGGCTATTTCTTTATGGAGCAGAAAAGCGGGATAGTCAAGTCCGGGGGCAGGCCGGTCCTGATAACCGGCATTGCCCGCGATGTGGGCAGGAAAACGAGCGCCGCGGCCCTGCTGAAAGAGAACGAAGCTACGTTCCGGAATATCTTTGAGACCTCCGGAGACGCAATTTTTATAAAAGACCTGATAGGCCGCTACTTAAAGGTAAACAAGGCCTGTGCCGCCTTTTTCCATTTGACCCCGAAGGCCGTGCTCGGCAAAACGGACGCGGAGCTCTTTGAGCCGGAGGCCGCGCGGTCTTCGACCATGGCGGACCGGGAAGTGATCCGCACCGGAAAAACTATAAACCGGACTTATGACAGGGTGCTGCCGTCCGGCACTCGTTACTTTAACATTGTCAGGACGCCCCTGCGCAACCCCGGCGGCGAGCTGATAGGAGTGCTGGGGGTGGCCCGCGACATAACCAGGATCAAAGAAGCGGAGGGGGAACTGGCCGGGGCCAAGGCTTCGGAAGCCCTGGGGAAGGTCGCCCTGCCCATGGCGCACGATTTCAATAACGCGTTGGCCGTGATCAACGGCTACGCGGCCCTGCTGGACGAGGAAACGGCCGCGTCCAGCCCGCTAAAAGCCGGGATAGGCCACATAATCAGCGCCGTAAAATGGGCGGCGGAACTGACTTCGCAGTTCCAGACTTTCGCCAGGCACCCGAAGCCGGGGACCAGGAACAGCGGGGGTCAAAAATAGCCGCGGACTGATCGTTACGGCCAGTTATGAGCTCATATATATATTTATCCGCTGTACTCGCCGCGCTGCTGCTCAGCGCCTGCACCCTGCCGGTGCGTAAGCCGGCAGCCCTTCCCTCCCGCACCTCTCCGGAAGAGGCGGCCCCGAAACTTTCCGAAGAGGACTCGAATAAAGTGCAAAGCCTGTATTATAAAGCGGTCGGCGCCTACAGCAACAACGATATGGGCGCGGCCCTGGAATATCTCAAAGAGATCTCAGCCCTGTCCCCTTACTACCCGCCGGCCGCCGAACTGCGGGAAAAGATAAGGAGAGTTTCCGGCGGCGCCAGGCCCGCCACGCAGCGCTGACAGCTATGAAAACACACAGGCTAAGGGAAATCGCGATAAACGCCTCCCTCGTCTTTTTCGCCCTGGTGCTCCTGCTTATACTCGGAACCTCGGGGCTGATCTCCGAGGACGCCCGGGACTCTGTCTTCGAGGATATGAGCCTGCGCGCCGAAATCTCTTCCAGGCGGGCCGGCACCGCCATGTTCCCCAAAGAGGACCTGTTCTCGCTGCACTTCCTCGTGAACACCCTGGTGCTGGACAAGGTGATAAACTACGCGTCGGTAACGGACGGCGCGGGCAGGATCCGCTCACACTCTGACCCCGACAGGATCGGGCGCGTGGACACGAGCCCGGAGGGCGCCGCCGCGAGGCGTTCCGCGGTCCCTCTGACGCAGGTCTTCAAAGGCGGAGACGGCCTGGATTATTTTTATTTTTCGGCTCCCATAACCCTGGGGAAGAGGCGGCTCGGCACCGTGGCGCTCGCCGTCAACAGCCAGACCATAAAATCCCGCCTGGAGGCCACCACTCATAAGCTGGCCCTTATCTTGCTGGCGGCCATGGGCGCCATGGGGTTGCTGCTGGAGATCAGGTCGCTGATGCGCAGGGACAGGAAATCAGCCGCTTTGAAATCCGCGATGGTCCATACCGTCAGCCACGAATTCAACAACGCTCTGACGGTCATAGACACCGCGGTTTTCATGCTGGAGGAATCCGAGCCCGCGAACAGCGGCGCTACGCGCGCCGGCCTGTACCGCGCCCTCGATTATGAGCGCAAATCCCTGAAAAACTTCGTAAAGAACATCCTGAACGAGGCCAGGATGGACGCGGGCAGGCTTAAGATAGAAAAGAAGCCGCTGGCGCTGAGCGAAATGGTGGCCGATTCCGTAGCGGTGATGGAAGAGCTGATGCGCAGGAAGAATATCTCGTTTTCACTGGATATTACTAAAGAGCCGTTCGTGGTGAGCGCGGACCAGGAGGCTCTGTCGCTGGTGCTTTCCAATTTGGTGGGCAACGCCGTCAAATATACCCCCGAAAACGGGCGGATAGCCGTGCGGCTGGCGGCCGAAAAAGCCGGGCATATAACTTTTTATATAGAGAATTCCGGCCGGGGCATCTCGCCGGAAGACATAACGAAGATAAAGACCGAGTTTTTCAGGACCGGCGAGGGGCACGCCTCCGCCGAGGGTTTCGGGCTGGGGCTCAAGATTTGCAACGACATGCTGCTGCTTCACGGCAGTTCTCTGGAAGTTACGAGCGAGCTCGGTAAAAACTCCTGCTTCCGTTTCTCACTGCCTGTCGCGCCGGCGGGCCTGAAAAAATAGCGCCAGGGATAGCCCCCTTCAGTAATACTACTTAGGCCCCGGGGCAGAAGTCCGAATAGATGCTCCAGCGGCTATCGGCTATACTTGATAAATAGAGCTTTAGCTGTACCTGAAAACAAAAACGAGACCAATTAGGAGAGCGCAACATGAAAACAATATATTCGGCGGCCCTGTCGGCGGCGGCGGTTCTGCTGGCGCTCAGCGCGCCCGCGCAGGCGTCAAGAATGGACGTTTATATCATCACATCGGCCAGGCAGTCGTATGTCTTCCAGAACTATCTCACGAATGACGATATCAGGATAGAATCCAAAGACGGCGCCGTAACCCTGACCGGCATTATCGAGGAAAATTTCCACAAGTCGCTGGCCGAGGTGACCCTGACGGATATCACCGGCGTAAGGAGCGTGGACAACAGGCTGGAAGTCAGAGGCGCCCCTCCGACCGCTAATTCGGACGCCTGGTTCCGGGAAAAAGTTAAAGCTACGCTGCTGTTCCACCGCAGCGTGAGCGCCAAGAACACGGAAGTGGATGTAAAGGACGGCGTCGTGACCTTGCGCGGCAACGCGGCCAGCCAGGCGCAGAAAGAACTGACCGCTGAATACGCCAGGGACGTGGACGGCGTCAACGAAGTTAAGAACGAGATGACCGTCGCCGCGCCCGTGGAGAAGGAATCCCGGTCTACCAAAGAAAAAATTGACGATGTGTCGGTGGCCGCCCTGGTCCGCATGGCCCTGCTGCTGCATCATTCCACCAACGCCGTCTACACCACGGTTGCGGTGAAGCGCGGCGTGGTTACCGTGGGCGGCCGGGCCGTCACCGAAGCCCAGAAGGCGCTGGTAACCAGACTTGTAAAAGACGTTAACGGCGTTAAGAAAGTAAAGAACCTGATGACCGTCGAACCGTCCTGAACCGGAGCTTGGCACGCGCGGCGGAAACGATTAATGATAGGAAAGGGGAATAATATGCTTTGGACTATCTCGGTAGTGCTTATAATTCTGTGGCTGCTGGGCCTGGTAAGCGGCTATACGATGGGCAGCTTTATCCATATACTGCTGGTCATCGCCGTCATCACGATACTGGTCAGGGTTATCAGGGGACGGAAGATATTGTAGCGGCCCTGGTCCTTTCAAGGCGCCCCGGGCAAAGGAGGCGTTCGTCCATGAACCAAAAGAATGATTTATTCGGCGGAACACGCTTCCTGGTAATCTCGGCGGCGCTGGTCATCATTATCTGGGGCCTCAACCAGGCGCAGTCGGCCCTGGTGTCGTCGCTTGTCTCCGTTTTCCTGGCCCTGCTGGGCACGCCGCTGGTGCTGTGGCTCGAGCGCAAGCGCGTCGCGCCTGTCGCCGCGGTGCTGCTGGTCGTTGGGCTTATGATGGGCATTATGCTGCTGGTCGGCCTGCTGGTCGGCACGTCCCTGAGCGGGTTCAGCGACGCAATGCCGGCCTACCAGGAGCGAATGCAGGAGGAAGCCTCGTCCCTGACCGCCCTGCTGGCAAGCAAGGGTCTCCCCATCACGGATAAGTTGCTGCTGGAATATTTGAACCCGGCGGCGGTAATGAGGCTTTTCGTGGGCATGCTCGGGGGAGTGTTCTCGGCGCTTTCGAATATCGTCCTGATCCTGCTGTCCGTGATGTTCATCCTGCTGGAAGCCTCCAGTTTCCCGGTCAAACTGCGGGCCGTACTCGGCGACCCCCTGCAGGTCTTCCCGGAATTCGCCAGGTTCGTAGGTGATATTCAGCGCTATATGCTGGTAAAGACTGCCCTGGCCGTCAGCGCGGGCGTCCTGATCGGTATCTGGCTGACCGTCCTCGGCATAGATTCCCCGGTTCTTTGGGGTTTCCTGGCTTTCATGCTCCATTACATTCCCCACGTCGGCTCTATCCTGGCGGGCATCCCCGCCGTCAGCCTTACCCTTGTGCAGTTCGGGCCGGGCCGGGCCGCGCTGGTAGCCGCCGGTTATGTAGCGGTTAACTTCATTCTTGGCAACGTGGTAGAGCCGAAGGTCATGGGGCTGAAATTATCCCTGTCCACGCTGGTAGTCTTTCTGTCGCTGATCTTCTGGGGGAGTATGCTTGGCCTGATCGGCGCGGCCCTTTGCATACCGCTTACCATGACGCTGAAGTTCGCCTGCGAGAGCCATGAGAGCACCCGCTGGCTGGCCGTGCTGCTGGGCCCGGAGGTTCCGGTTAATAATACGCCGCCGGTCTAGCACCTCGGGAACCTGGCAGTTAACCGGCGCGCAGGCGCCGTCACAACTTTTATGCCCCCTACAGGCAATTCTAATATATGGCCGGTCTTGCTGACCCTGGCCTTACTCACGGCCGCCTGCGCTACGGCCGCCGCGGCCGGCGACAGCTACGGCCCCTGCCCGCAGATCCGGTTCGTGGGAGGGGAGAGGATAGTTCTCAACCCCATGGAGATCCGCCTGGTCTGCGGCGACGCCTCTACCGAAGGCTGGGGGCAGATCCCCTTCAACCAGGCTGAAAATCAACCAGGCTGAAAACTTTTTAAAGGCCTTCCTTCAGCAGAGAGGCTACCAGGAGCCCAGGTTCGAGCCGGGGCCGGACGTCCTCACGGTGGACCCGGGCTTGAAAACCATCGTCAGGTCCTTCACTGAAACCGGGCTGCCGCCCGAAATAAAACTTAGCAAGCTGCGGCGGATAAAAGGCCAGGCTATGACCCCCAGGCTGCTCGACACGGCCAAGGCGGCCCTGCAGGGCGCCCTGCAGAACCGGGGCTACGCCTGCCCGGAAATACATATGCGGGGCAACGGGACCACGGGCGAACTCACGGCGGAAGTCCGGCCGGGAGAGATCTACCGCTTCAAGCACATCCGCCCCCAAAAAACCGACGAGGTGTACCCGCAGATCTTCTACCGCTACGAAGCCTTCAAGCGCGGCCAGCGCTTCGATTCCAGGCTCCTGGAGCTGACCGCGCGGCGGACCATGGGCGATTCGCTGTTCCTGAACGCTTACTTCGAGGTGAACTGCTCCACGGGCGGCATGGTCGTCACCGAGCGGGTGGTCTCGGGCAAGCCGCAGCTCTATAAGCTCGGCGTCGGTTTCGACACGGAAGGTTTCTTCATAGGCAAGGCGCAGTGGCAGCATTCCCGCCTGGGGACGCGCAGCAATTCAATGGGCGCCTCGGTCTACACTTCCTACCGGGAGCAGACGGCGATCGCGCATTTCCGCTACTTCATGGGGAAAGCTTCGCGGTTCTACCTTATGCCGAAGCTGACCTTCGGACGCCTGAACCAGCCGCAGTACGAAGCCATCCATTCCGAGTTCGCCCTGTTGCCGGGCTTCAGCTGGGACAGCAGGAGCCTGCGCGGAGAATTCTCGGCGGGCCCGGCGCTGGAATATGAGCATACTATCCGGGGACTGGGGCCTGTCACCAGCTACCCGGCCTTCGCTACCCGCCTGGAACTGCGCGACCACAATTTTGAATATTACGCGGGAGAGCCGCAGACGGGGGGGCGCGTAACCTTCAAGTCGCAGTCGATGATAGCCGGGATGGAGTCCCGTATCACGGCGCACCTCCTGAGCCTGCAGGGGGAGCATATCTGGAACCTGGGCGGGTATACGCCCCCGGCCCTGGTGCTGGCCACGCGCTACCTGGCGCAGACCACTCTGGTTAAAAATTCCCTCCTGGCCGCCGGGGAGATCCCGCTGGGGATGCGTATTTTTATGGGCGGCGATTCCGACCTGCGCGGCGCGGGGCTGAACAAAGTGCCGGATGACCCCGAGGGTCTGCTGACCACGGTTTATGACGGGGTGGAACTCAGGCTGGGGGACGTGCTGCCGCACGGCCTGCAGCCGCTGGTCTTCCTGGACGCGGCGATGGGCGGCCGGAGCTCCGCCCGCCTGGATCCGAATGTCTACTTCTCTCCCGGTTTCGGCTTGCGCTGGGCTTCCCCCGTAGGCTCGATCCGGACCACGGTGGCCCGCGGCATCGTATGGCGGCGAGACCCCGCGGCCGAGGTCCTGCTGCGCCCCCAATGGCGGTTCTTTCTCAGCCTGGGGAAGGAGTTCTGATGCGCCTGCTCAAGAAGCTCCTGCTGATCCTCCTCGTTACGCTCGGCGTGACGCTGGCCGGGCTGGCGCTGGCGGCGGTCGCGTTTGTCGCGCAGCCTCAATGGTTTCTGACGTCCCGCACCTTAGCGCGGGGCGTGCAGGTGTTCGGCGCCGTCTGGCACCCGCGCTGGACGGCCTTCGCCTTCGACATAAGCTCCACCAGCTTTACTGAAAAACAGATCGGCCTCAGGGTCAGCGACCTCTGTTTCGAGAACGCGGCCGCGGGGATGGAGGGCTGCTTCAAGGAGGTGGACGTCCTGGTGAGCGTGCGCCTTTATTTCTGGGGCGCTAAACTGAAGAAGATCTCCAGGCTCTCAGTTTCAGGCGACCATTTTACACTGGACCGCACCGTGGTCCGCCCCGGCGCGGCGCCGAAACAGAGCGCCGGCCTGCCGACCAGCCTGCCCGGCTTGATCCCGGCCGCCCTGCGCGGCTGCACGCTGGAGGCCCTGAAGGTGGACCTGCCGAAGAACACTATCCTCGGGGCCGGCGGCGCTCTGAAGGGCAAAGTTCATCTCAACCTGGATCCGGGAAAGCCGGGGCCGGTGGCGCTGCGGCTGGAAATAGAGCAAAGTTCAGGGAGCGTCACCCGGCGCTACAGCGGCGAGGCCACCCTCGATTCCGACCTGCTGAAAGGCCGGCAGCTTTCCTATTTAGACGCCCGGGGGCGGCTCAAGGCGCGGGGGGTAGACGTTTCTTTCCAGGCAAGCGTGCGGGAAGGCGGGGCCGGCGCCTTGGACCTCAGCCTTAACGCCGCGGCCCGGCTGCCGGGGCGGCGCTTCGAAGCGGCCGCTAAAGGTTCTCAAAAGGGACAGGAGCTGCGCTTGAACGGTTCGGCGGGAGTTTGGGTAACATCGGGCCCGGTAAGGAGCGTGCAGCTCAAGCGTTTAGCCCTGGAGGCCAGGCTTAAGAAAGATTCCACCGAGTGGGAGGAGCTGAAGCTGGACACCGGGTTTGAAGTGGGGACAGAGATTTTCGGCGTAAAGGGCGCGGGGCGGCTCCTTGGCAAAACGCTGGAAGGGCGGCTGGCCGTCAGCGCCCTGTCCACTCCTGGAATTCTCGATGGTGACCATTTCGACGGTGAGGCGAAGCTGACCGTGCAGCCGATTAAGGGCTGGTATGAGTTCCAGGGCGACTTTGAGGCCAAGGTTTCCGGACGCGCCAGCCGGCCGGGGCAGCTGGATATTGCCCATAAATTAGACTTCGGCCTTAAGGTGGCCAGGTTCGAGGACCTGGTAGCGTACCTGGCCCATACCAAATATTCGGTGCCCGCGCCGCTCAACGTTTTTCACGGCCCGCTGGCGCTCACGGTTAAAGGCGTCGGCGACTCCCGCAAGGACGCGCAGGAACTGGATTACGCGCTGGTCAGCGGGTTGGCCGCGGGGCGGCAGGCTTTTAAGTTCGAGGCCAAAGGCAAGCTGGGAGCGGCGGATCTTTGGGGGCCCGGGCGTTCTTTTAAGAACGAAACCGACGTGCTCCTGCAGGATATAGCGCTGCAGCTGCCGCGTTTCGACCTCAAGGGGATGGCCTCTTTCGTCCCGGACAGCCGCATAAGTAACGGCGCGGAATCAAACAAGGCGGCCCTGGCCCGTGAGGAGGCCCGCAAACCGGGCGCCAAAATACTGCCGCCGGCTCTGCGCTCGGAGTTCCGCGTCAAGACCGCCAAGCCCGTAATTCTCTACTCGAACCTGGCCAAGGACCCGGTACCGGTCGGGCTGGATATAAACATAAAGGTTCCCGGCGGCGTCGCGGGAGCGATAGAGATAAAGCCGTTCAGGGCGGACATTTTCCGCCGCGTCGCGTCCATCGACCATGTGACCTTCACCGGCCGCGCGGGTTCGCCCGTCATGGACCTGGACGGCCTGATCGTCTACAAAGCGGCCGAGGCCAAGATCTTCATCCGGCTCCTGGGGACCGCGCAGAAACCGCGGGTCAAGTTTGAAAGCACCCCGCCCATGAACCAGGCCGACATCATGGCCATGCTGCTCTTCGGCAAATCTCCCGGGGACCTGGACTCCGACCAGCAGGCAAGCGCGGCCAATACCCAGACCGCCGTGTCCAACAGCGCTTTCGGCCTGGCCTCTCTCTACCTGCTGGCTTCCACCCCGGTGGAATATGTAGGCTATGATCCGGTCTCCAGAGCCTACACCATAAAATTCCGGCTCCCCGGAGGAGCCACGCTGCAGATGGGCTCTGACGGACAGAACAGGGGGGTGCAGCTGCGCAAGCGCCTCGCTTCGAACCTGGCTATCCAGACCGAGCTGACCAGCACTCAAACCCAGGGGAATGTAGTCACGACCCTGCTGGAATGGTACGGGCGGCGCTGACCGGGCGGTGGGGGGTGCTTAATGAAACTAAGGTCTGCTTTCGCCTGGCTCGTCTGCTCGCTCCTGTCCTGCTGGGGCGTGCTGGCGATAGTTTACTCCAACCTCCCGGCCGGCGCGCGCCTGGCCGGGGCGGCGGTCTTCGGAGCGGCGGCGCTTGCCTGCGCCATCCTCCCCCAAAAGAGGCGGCGCAAAATCGCCTGGTTCACCCCGGTGTTCCTGGGCGTGCTTATCTGGTGGCTGGCCCTGCCTGCCAGCAATGACCGGGAGTGGGAGCCGGATGTCGCCAAACTGCCGTATGCCGAAGTCTACGCCAGTTCTGTCACCCTGCACAATATCCGCAACTGCGATTACAGGTCGGAGCGCGAGTACGCGGTCCGGCATTATGACCAGACCTACGACCTTGGAACCCTGCGCAGCCTGGACCTTTTCTTCGTCGACTGGGGGCTGCCCAATATCGCGCATACCATGCTCAGCTTCGGGTTTGGCGGGAATAAATATGTGGTGTTCTCGATAGAGACCCGGAAGAAAAAAGGCGAGGAGTATTCTTCCGTAAAAGGGTTCTTCAAGCAGTATGAGTTGACCTATGTGGTCGCCGACGAGCACGACGTGGTGCGGCTCAGGACCAATTACCGCAAGGGGGAGGACGTCTACCTGTACCGGCTGACGGCGTCGCCGGAATTTATCCGCAAGGTCTTCCTGGATTACCTGGGCAGCGTGAACAGGCTGAAGGCCAGGCCGCAATGGTATAACGCCCTGACCGCGAACTGCACTACCGATATCTGGAAGCACATCGCGCCTTTCTATCCGGGCGCGAAGTTCGACTGGCGCATCCTTGCCAGCGGTCATGTGGATAAAATGGCGTACGAGCTCGGGGTTCTGGACCAGGCCTTACCGTTCCGGGAACTGAAGGAGCGCAGCCTGATCAACGAGCGGGGGGTAGCGGCCGGGAGCGGCCGGACTTATTCCGCTGCTATCCGCCGCGGCCTGCCCGGCTTCGACTGAATCCCGGTGCTCCGGTCCTAATACGAAAAGGAGAGCCCGGCAAAGGCCCTGTGCCCGAACTGGTCGAAGCGCAGCAGCGTTTCCCCGTAGCCGGACCAGTATTGCGCGTAAAGCGCGAAATTCATGTAGGGCAGCTGCTGCCGGAACTGGAATTCATAGGAGTTCTTGCGCTTGTAGCGGAAAAGAGGCGTTCTTACGTCCAGCTGGTGGTTCTTCAGGCTGCCTCTCCAGAGAAAGTTCCTTACGCTTAGCCCGATCTCTCCCTGGCCCATGTAATCCAGAAACTTGCGGGTGCTGCCGACAGAGCGCAGGTATTCATCCTGGCCGGAATAGCCCGAGGCGCGCCAGAGCCTGATCTGCAGCGAAGCCTTGTCCGCCAGGAAGGAATTGGCGATCTTCAGTTTTTCTTTCGACTCGAGGCCGAATCTGAGCTGGACGTACTGCCTGTTCCAGCTGCGCGACTTGGCTGCGTCCAGCCCGTTAGATTCGTGCTCGAGCAGGCAGACCACGACGTTGCGCAGTTTGAACCTGCCGATATTCAGGAACCTGACCGGATAATCCAGGAAAAACTCGGGGTTATAGTTGCTCTCCTCGAAAGGCATTGAAGCCTTGCCTTTATTCCAGAGCGACTTCTGCGTATACCCGACATACGCCGGGAAGAGATTGTATTTCAGGACATACAGGTTCGGTTCAAGGATGCGGAATTTCATGCTTATCTGGAACTTGACCTGCGCGCGGTTGTCGCCGGGCCACTGGTTAATGGCGAAATAGTTCACTTTGTGCGCGGAAACGGGCCTGTCGGTCTTTTTGCCGAAATACGCGCTTTGAGGCGAGGACTGCTGCTCCCAGGTGGGCAGGGTATTTCTGGGATTGTTAACATCTTCTTGTTCGCTGTCCGGACCCGTCACCGGGGCCGCGGCCGCCGGCGCAGCCCGCGCGGGCAGCCCGCCGGCCGCGAAGAATAACACAAAAAGAAGAGCTGTCGCTGATGTCTTCATAGGAATATGCCTGCGGCGCTCGCCGTAAACTCTGGTTTAACTCAGTGGACGGGGGGGCGAATGAAGGCCAGCAGGTCGGCGTTGAGCCGGTCCCTGTGCGTGTAGGCCAGGCCGTGGGGCGCGCCCGCGTAGACTTTCAGCTCGGCGTTCTTGATCAGCCTGGCTGAAAGCGCGCCGGACGCGCCGAGCGGGACTATCTGATCGTCGTCGCCGTGGATCACAAGCGTCGGCACGTCGATCTTTGCTAGGTCCTCCGTAAAATCCGTCTCGGAGAAAGCCTTGATGCAATCGTAAGTGTTCTTATGGCCCGCCTGCATCCCCTGCAGCCAGAAAGTATCTATCATCCCCCGGGAGACTTTTGAGCCGGGCCTGTTCGCCCCGAAGAACGGGCCGCCGGCCAGGTCCTTGTAGAACTGTGAGCGGTCGCTGACGGAGGCAAGGCGGATATCGTCGAAAGCCTTGAGCGGCAGGCCGCCGGGATTGGCTTTTGTTTTCAGCATCAGCGGCGGGACGGCCGCGATCAGCGCAACCTTGGCCACCCGTTTCGTCCCGTGGCGGCCTATATAGCGGGCTACTTCTCCGCCGCCGGCGGAGAAGCCTGCCAGGACCGCTTCCATAAGGCCGAGAGTCTCCATCAGCTCCGCGAGGTCGTCGGCGTAAGTGTCCATGTCATTGCCGCTCCAGGGCTGGCTTGACCGCCCGTGGCCGCGGCGGTCGTGGGCGATGCAGCGGAAGCCCTTGGAAGACAGGAAAAGCATCTGGGCTTCCCAGCTGTCCGAGTTGAGGGGCCAGCCGTGGCTGAAAACTACGGGCTGCCCAATGCCCCAGTCCTTATAGTATATCTGCGTGCCGTCTTTAGTGACGATAGTGCTCATATAGTTTCCTGCCTTGTCCCCGCGCTATCCAGCGCACCTAAGTTACCGCGGTAAAATCTTTTGACTGCAAGCCTCTCCGGTCAGGAGGTCCTTGCCGAAGAGTTCAATGTATTCGACTTTCGGGCCCAGCAGTCTATCCCGGGCCTGGATGAACATCTTTTCCAGAACGGCCGTCCGGCCGTTTATCGGTACCTCTACGCGCACGTCGGCGCCGGCCTTCTTTACCGCCAGGGGCATCCAGGGGGCGGCCGCCAAGGTAAGCGTGTAGCCGTCCCGCGCGGCGGCGGGCTTGATCCTTATGCCGTAGGCTTTCTTTTTTTCCAGCCAGTTAAGTTTTTTGCGTCGGCCGTCCCCGGCGTGCAGCACCCAGTACGCTATCACGGGCTCTTTGGGGTTCAGTACGCCTTCGGGCGTGAAGTTGGCTTCGTAATGGATCACGTTGGCGTTCTTATTCCTCCCGATCACGAAAAGCGGCCGGGAGTCTTGTTTCGCCGCGGCCACTTTGGTTTTATCGGGGGCCGCCGGCTTTTGTGCGACCGGGGGCGGAACAGGAGCGGCGGCCGGCTTGATCTTAGCCAGGCTCTCGCAGCCCGCGAAAGACAGCGCGGCCAGGGAGGCCAGAATTGAAAACCGCCAAACCATATTTTTCATAGTCTGCGGCGGCCGGGCCGCTCTCCGTAATGTGTCCCGGCTCAACCCCCCGCCGGATGGCGGGGGGCTGCGCCCAGGTCGGCGTCAGCTCAGTTGAAGTAGTACCTGACGCCAAGGCCGGCGTTCAGGTGCAGGCCGCTGTCTTCGGACAGGTGGAGCACCGGTACCACCTCGAGGAAGATCTCTATGGGATTGCGCGGCAGCCAGTAGGCTATACCCGCGACCGCGCGCAGCCCCAGGCCGCTGTGGTTGTGGGAAGAATCACCTATCTGGACGCCGAGTCCCAGGTACCCGGGAAGTTTGCCTTCCGCGGGCTGCGGGAACACGCCCCAACTATGCCATAAGTAGTCGCCATAGACGGCGATGTTGTCGCCGAACCCCAGGCCGAAATCCAGCGCCTGCCCTTCGTTAAGCCAGAGCTTGCCTGTGAGGCCGTTCGGATTTCCGATGATCACGCCCGCCCCGATAGACCCTGAATTCTGGGCCGCCGCAGGGCTTAAACCGGCCGCGAGCAGGCAAACCAGCGTTAATAATATTTTCATTGCAGTTCTCCTTAGATAGGGGTGCTTGCCCCGTTTTCTTTCCCCTATACTTTACTTTTAAGGAGAGTTCTCCGCTATGCGGAATTGTACGCAGGGCTATAGGTAATATCCGGCGGTAACGAATATAAGACTTTCAACGGCTGGAAGTTTTCCCGGCCGCCGTTTTCCGTAATAGTACCTAGCCGGCAGGGCACAATTCCGAATAGATACCGTTTCCGGCAGGGGCTATACTTGTGACATGGCAGATATAGCCGAAAGGAAAACCAGATTTATGCTGCGGGTCAGCCGGTTGTCGGCGGCCCTGGCTTTGCTGACCGGCTCGCTGGTCTGCGCCGGCGTGCTGCTGAGTTCCCAGTACCGCCTTTCCAGGCCCGCGGTGGTAAACGGGAGCGCCAACACGGTTTCGCCGGGCTACAGGGTGGAGACCGGGGTTCTCGGCCAGGCCGTGTCCGGCAGCGCGCAAAGCGCAAGTTATATTATTTCGGGCGCCTTCGTCGAGGTGCCCGCGGCGGTGGCGACACTTTCAGCGCCCAATCTGAACGACGCCTACGTCTATCCCAATCCCTTCAAGCCGAACAGCCCGGGCAGCTTCCAGGCCGCCAAGATAACCTTTAAACACCTGCCGGCGGAAACCAGGATAGAAGTATTCGCGATAACCGGCAGGCGGGTAGCCGAGCTGCACAAGACCGACAGCACGGTGGATTATTACGAATGGAACGCGACGAACAACGACGGGCAAAAACTGGGAAGCGGCGTTTACCTTTACTTCATGACCTCGCCTGACGGCAGCAAGGCTAAAGGTAAATTCGCGGTGATAAGGTGATGACTATCAAGAAAATCCTGACGGCGGCGGCCCTGGGGCTGCTGTGCGTTCCCAACCCGGCTGCCGCGCAGGGCGGGCTGGGTACGAGCGCGTTCCAGTTCCTGCAGATAGGCGTGGGCGCGCGGCCGGCGGCCATGGGCGAGGTTTTTGCGGGCGTGGCCGACGACGTGAACTCGATATACTGGAATCCCGCCGGGCTGGCCGGTATTGACCGCCGGGAGCTTTCCGTGACTCACGCCCTGTGGTTCGGGGGCATTACCTATTCCAACCTGGCTTGCGCCCAGCCCGTGAAGGGCGGTGCCGTAGGCGCGGCGTTCAATGTGCTTAACACGGGAGACATCCAGAAAGCCGATAACACCGGCCTGCGCCTCTCGGACAGCTACAACATGTCGGACGTGATGGGGATAGTTTCCTATGCCCGGGGCTTTGACAAACTGGCGCTGGGCGCGAATCTGAAATTCATCTCCTCGCGCATCGAAGAAGAGACCGCGCACTCTTTTGCCGCCGACGTGGGCGCGCTTTACGGCGGTTTTAAGCCGTGGGGCCGCCGCCTGGGCCTGGGCGTGGCGGTGCAGAATATCGGCACGGGCGCCAGGTACGTGTCGGAAGAACAGTCCCTGCCGGTGACAGTTCGCGCCGGAGGCGCCCTGCAGCTGTCTGAAAATCTGCTGGTCGCGTCCGATCTTAACTACACGGAGAGCGAGATCAACATCCATGCCGGGGCCGAGTACGCCCGCGAGTTCGGCACGGTAGTCCTGGCGGCCAGGGCCGGCTATAAGGGCGACACTATTAAGGAACTGGGCGCGCTGTCGGGCCTGACCGCCGGGCTGGGCCTTAAATGGAGAACTTACCAGATAGATTACGCGTGGAATTCCTTCACTGACCTGGGGACCACTAACCGCATTTCGCTGGGGATAGAGTTCGGGAGAGCGGGACGGTAAATCTTTTTAACGGGATTAAGCGGAGGCAGTTTATGAAACGCAATATGAAAACAATATCTTTGAACGCGGCGCTGATAGCGCTGCTCATGCTTTTGGCGGGCGCTGCAACTTCCGCCCTGGCGGCTGTTCCCGAGCTGATAAACTTCCAGGGAAAGCTTACCGACCCGGCCGGCACCGCGATCACCATTTCCGTCGCGATGGCGTTCAGGTTCTACGCGGCCGCCTCGGGCGGCGCGCCTCTTTGGGCGGAAACCCAGAATGTGACTCCGGACAGTAACGGCATTTACAGCGTTATGCTGGGAATTGTCACTCCTTTCGGGATCCCCTTCTCGAACGCTTACTGGCTGGGGGTGACGGTGGGGGCGGACAGCGAGATGCTGCCCCGCTACCGCGTGGTTTCATCGGCTTACGCTTTATACTCGCTCAACAGCGCTACCGCCGCCTACTCCGTGAACAGCGGCACCGCCGCCTGGGCTGAGGGCGCCGATTGGGCTTCTATAACCAATAAGGTAGCGGCCGGCGCGGCTTCGGATGGCTATCTTACCTCCATAGACTGGAATATTTTCAACGGCAAGCTGTCGGCGAACGGCGACGGCTCGCTGCTGACCGGCATTACCGCGGTACAGTTGAATCTCGGCAATGTGAATAACACCTCGGACGCCGATAAGCCGGTTTCCACGCTGCAGCAGACCGCTCTTGATTTGAAGGCTAACCTGACCGGAGCGATATTCAGCGGGAATATTTCTGCCAACAATTTATCGGGTAGCAATACCGGTGACGATAGTGCCGCGGACATAAAGGCCAAGCTGGGCCCGGCCGGCGTCGGTTCGGACGGGTACCTGACAGCCGCCGACTGGAACGTCTTCAGCGGCAAACTTTCGGCAAGCGGGAATGGTTCCGCGCTGACCGGTCTGACAGCGGGCCAGGTAGGACTTGGCAGTGTGAATAACACTTCCGACGCCGACAAGCCGGTCTCTACGCTGCAGCAGGCCGCGCTTAATCTGAAAGCCGGCCTGGCCGGCGCGATATTCAGCGGGGATATCTCCGCTAATAACCTGTCCGGCATTAACACCGGCGACCAGACCACTGTAAGCGGCAATGCCGGCACAGTTACCAACGGCGTGTATCTTATCGGGGACCAGACCATAGGCGGGATAAAAACTTTCTCGAGCCCCATAGTCGGAAGTGTCAGCGGCAATGCGGGGACCGTGACTACGAACGCCAACCTTACCGGCGTGGTTACAAGCGTCGGCAACGCCACCTCTATCGCCAACAGCGCTATAACCAACGCTATGCTGGCCAACGCGGCCGTGGCTAACCTGTCGGGCACCAATACCGGCGATCAGGTAAATATAACCGGCAATGCCGCGACCGTGACCACGAACGCCAACCTTACCGGCGTGGTAACAAGCGTCGGCAACCTTACTTCTATAGCCAACAGCGCTATTACTAACGCAATGCTGGCTAACGCGGCTGTCGCCAATCTGTCCGGTACCAATACCGGCGACCAGGTTAACATAACCGGCAATGCTGCGACCGTTACTACGAACGCTAACCTTACCGGCGTCGTTACAAGCGTAGGCAACGCTACCTCTATAGCCAACGGCGCCATCACCAACGCTATGCTGTTCAATGGCGCTGTCGCTAATCTCTCGGGCACCAATACCGGGGACCAGACAACAGTAAGCGGCAATGCCGGGACGGTGACCAACGGCGTCTACACCGTCGGCGACCAGACCATCGACGGGATAAAGACCTTCTCCAGCACCATAGTCGGAAGTGTCAGCGGCAATGCGGGAACCGTGACTACTAACGCCAACCTTACCGGCGTGGTGACAAGCGTCGGCAACGCCACCTCTATCGCCAACAGCGCCATCACCAACGCTATGCTGGCCAACGCGGCGGTGGCTAACTTGTCCGGCACCAATAGCGGCGACCAGGTTAATATAACCGGCAATGCGGCAACCGTAACTACGAACGCCAACCTTACCGGCGTGGTAACAAGCGTAGGCAACGCTACATCTATAGCCAACGGCGTCATTACCAACGCTATGCTGTTCAATGGCGCTGTCGCTAATCTCTCGGGCACCAATACCGGGGACCAGACAACAGTAAGCGGCAATGCCGGGACAGTTACCAATGGCGTCTATACCATCGGCGACCAGACCATAGGCGGGATAAAAACCTTCTCCAGCCCCATAGTCGGAAGTGTCAGCGGCAATGCGGCAACCGTGACTACTAACGCCAACCTTACCGGGGTGGTTACAAGCTTAGGCAACGCTACCTCTATAGCTAACAGCGCCATCACCAATGCGATGCTGGCGAACGCTGCGGTAGCCAATCTGTCCGGTACCAATACCGGCGACCAGGTTAATATAACCGGCAATGCGGCAACCGTAACTACGAACGCCAACCTTACCGGCGTGGTGACAAGCGTAGGCAACGCCACCTCTATAGCTAACAGCGCCATCACCAACGCTATGCTGTTCAACGGCGCTGTCGCTAATCTCTCGGGCACCAATACCGGGGACCAGACAACAGTAAGCGGCAACGCCGGGACAGTTACCAATGGCGTCTATACCATCGGCGACCAGACCATCGACGGGATAAAAACCTTCTCCAGCCCCATAGTCGGAAGTGTCAGCGGCAATGCGGCAACCGTGACTACTAACGCCAACCTTACCGGCGTGGTGACAAGCATAGGCAACGCTACCTCTATAGCTAACAGCGCCATCACCAATGCGATGCTGGCGAACGCTGCGGTAGCCAATCTGTCCGGTACCAATACCGGCGACCAGGTTAATATAACCGGCAATGCGGCAACCGTAACTACGAACGCCAACCTTACCGGCGTGGTGACAAGCGTAGGCAACGCCACCTCTATAGCTAACAGCGCCATCACCAACGCTATGCTGTTCAACGGCGCTGTCGCTAATCTCTCGGGCACCAATACCGGGGACCAGACAACAGTAAGCGGCAACGCCGGGACAGTTACCAATGGCGTCTATACCATCGGCGACCAGACCATCGACGGGATAAAAACCTTCTCCAGCACCATAGTCGGAAGTGTCAGCGGCAATGCGGCAACCGTGACTACTAACGCCAACCTTACCGGCGTGGTAACAAGCGTAGGCAACGCTACCTCTATAGCCAACAGCGCTATTACTAACGCAATGCTGGCTAACGCGGCTGTCGCCAATCTGTCCGGCACCAATAGCGGCGATCAGACCGATATAACCGGCAATGCCGGCACAGTTACCGATGGCGCATATCTTAGCGCCGATCAGACTTTCACCGGGTTGAATACCTTCAGCTCCGCCGTTACCGCAAAAGGTTACGCGAACTCTTCCCAGTCGATAGTCATCACCAGCGAAACCTCTTTTGCGGCTGACGGGTCAGGCGTCGTCATGATGACCTTCTCAGGCACCGCACCGATCGGCACTATCACCGGCTGCAGTTCCGGAGCGGTGAAGCAAGGGCAACTGGTGGTTTTTGTCGCATCAGCCTGGACGGTCGGGGGAATCAGCTTTACCGACACCACCCCTGCCGCAGCAGCGGCCGACACAATGCTGCTTAACGGAGCGGCGGGAACCTGGACGCCTCCCGCGTCCGCCGCTTGCTTAGGGGCGGCCATTACTTTAATGTGCACTACCGTCAATACGGCCACCCCCGCGGCGCCCAACTATGTAAAGCTCTGGGTCGAGATCGGGCGCTCGCTTAGCGGCGTCTAAAGTTCCGGAATAAAGCTTATTCTCGTCGGGACTTCCGTAATACTACTGAGAAGCGCGGGCAGAATTCCGAATAGATAGCGGACAAACGAAGGGGTTATACTTAAATCACGCCAACCAGGCCGGACCATAAAGAGGTAACTAAAATGAGATCTGCCACGTTAATTCTTAAACTGCACCGCTCGATAGCGGCACTAACCCTGATGGCCGGCCTGACAGGCCCGGCCTATGCGGCAAGTATTGCCTACTCCAGCTTCCTGGGCGGCGCCGGCGCCACCGAAGATCAGGCCTTTGCTATCGCCTTAGACAATAATAGGAACGCCTACGTGACCGGGACCACGAATTCTCCTGATTTCCCGTCAGCGGTGGGAAACCTTGTACAGCCCGCCATTAACGCCGGCTACGACATCTTCGTGACCAAGATTAACCCGGCCGGGACCGCTATAGTGTGGTCCGCCTATCTGGGCGGCGCCACCAATGATACGGGGCTGGGGATAGCCGTGGACGGCCCTTCGGGCAGGGCCTACATAACCGGCTCGGTTACCGGCGGAGTGAACCTTCCGGCGTCTACCGAGATCAAGGGCGCGGCTGCGGGCGGTTCGCCCTTAACCGGCACGAACGCTTTTGTGGTGGGCTTCGCGGCCGACGGCCAATCCACGAATTTCAGGGTTACATTCGGCGGGGATGGGAATGACACCGGCAACGCAATAGCCATCGACTCCTCTGAGAACCTTTATATAGCCGGAACAACTACCGACGCTTCCGTAGTTTCCGGAGCCTACAACCCGGCCACCGCTAATTTCCCGGTCACAGCCGACGCCTCCGCCTGTGCCGGAGCGCGCAGTGTTACAGGGCAGGCTTTCGTGGCGAAGTTCACTTCCGGCGGTGTACAGGTGTATGGAACCTACTTAGGCTGCACCGGCTTCGCTAACGGGCGAGGTATAGCTGTAGACGGCTCAGGCCGGGCTTACGTTACCGGCAACACCGGTGATGGTTTCGCATTTGCCGCTATCACCGGCGCTTTTAAGCCCACGTGGGGCGGGGGCAGCGGAGAAGGCGACGCTTTCATGGCCAGGCTGCTCGCCAACGGGTCCAGCTTCGACTATAAGACCTACGTCGGCGGCGCCAACGACGACCAGGGCAATTCCATAGCGGTGGACAGCCTGAACGACGCTTACATAACGGGCTACACGTATTCCGCGGACTTCCCCGACAACTCTGTCGCCTTTCCCACTGTTCCGGGCCTGGGCGGGGGGCGGACCACGATGTCGACCGGCCCCGACGCTTTCGTGTTTAAGCTTCGCATTGGCAACGGCGGCGGGCACAGCGACGGCGTGTACGCGACCTACCTGGGCGGCAATACCGATGACCGGGGCACCGGTATCGCGGTGGACAGCTCTTTCAACGCCTATGTGGCCGGCCATACAACCTCCGGCGACTTTCCCAGCGTCGGCGCTAATCCGTCGGCAGGGCAGAGTACCTTCATCGGGTCGCCGGAAGCGTTCGTGACGGTAGTGAGCAATACGGGCGGCCCCCTGGGGTTCTCTACCTGGCTGGGCGGCACCGGCCCTACCAGAGGGCAGGGGCTCGCCCTGGACAGCCTTAAGAATATTTATGTCACCGGCTATACCGGCTCGCTTGCCGGAACTTTCCCCCTGGTGGCGGGCGGGTTCCAGCAGACTCGCGGAACGGGCACGAATACCGCCTTTGTCACTAAGTTCGGCCCGGTCTCGTTCCCGGTGGTGGAAGACTTGTGCGGGCCTGGCTACTTCTTTCCCTCGCCGGCCAAAGGGGCCACCGGCAACTTCAGATACTGCATGGCCGCGGCCGGCAAGGCCAAGATCCGGGTCTACAATGTGATCGGCGACCTGGTGGCCAAGGTGGAAGAGTCCAAGGCGGCGGGCAGCCAGACTTCCCCGCTCAATACCGGCAGGCTCGCGCCTGGCGTGTACCTCTACCTCCTGGAAAGGAACTATGACAACGGAATTTCCAAGGTTTCTGACGTTAAGAAGTTCGTGGTGCAGCATTAATATCGGCGGGAGAATTTAAATGAAAATATCATCAATCGGCATAGGTTTAGTTTCCGCCGCCCTGCTCTGCGGGCCGGCGGCGGCCGTGGAAACCGATTACGCGGCCGGCACCAAGGCTTTACCCCTGCAGCAGGCGGGGGGGACGGCCAGGGCTATGGCCATGGGTTCGGCCGTGGTAGCTGTGCCGCAAGGCTCGGCCTCCCTGCTCTGGAACCCGGCCGGCCTGAGCCGGCTGGGCTGCGCTGAAGCCGGTCTTCACCACAACAGCGGCCTCGGCGACACTATACAGGAGACCGTCATAGTCGGACTGCCCCTGGGAGAAGTAAAAGACGAGTGTAAAGGCGGGGCCCTGGGCGGCATCGCCGCCTCTCTTGGCTACGTTACCTATGGCAGTTTTACCGGCATGGACGCCAATGAAGTCCCGACCGGGGACTACCACGCCGGGGATTTTTCCGGCAGCCTTGGCTGGGGTATTGAACTGCTGCCCGGCTTTTCCGGCGGTATCGTACTGAAAGGCAACCAGTCTCGCTTCGCCTTCAGGAGCTACAACGCCTTTACCACGGACCTGGGCTTATTATATGCCCTGTTCCCCAACTTGGACCTGGGCCTGACCTATTCCAACGTGAATTTAGGCAGCAAGATAGGCGGAAGCCAGCTCGCTTCGGGCCTGCGCCTGGGCGCGTCCTGGACCCTGGACAAGCGGCTGCTCCTGGCGGCTTCAGGGGAGCTGCAGAACAGCGCCATGGACCGCGTCCAGCTGGGCGCCGAATACCTGGTGGGGGACATAGAAAAGAAAGTTGATATCCTGGCCCTCCGGGGCGGCTACCAAATTAATTTCCCCGATCCCCAGCTGAAAGGCCTGGACGGCTTCAGCATGGGCCTGGGCTATACCTTTACCCGCTCCATGGCGCTGGACTACGCCATGGTCTCAGCCGGAGAGCTGGGGTCTTCACACCGGCTCAGCCTGACCGTTAAGTTCAATTGCCCGGAAAAGGCCGGCTCTGGCAGGAACGTGAAGTAGAAGAAGTTTCTCGTCGTGAAAAACGGCCGTACGTAGTTCGCCCCGCCCCGGGACTACCGTAAAACTACTGAGAGCGGCGGGCAGAACTCCGAATAGATAGTGAACAAGCGAAGGGCTATACTTAAAACAAGCCACAATGGCGGACCGGTACAAAGAGGACAATAAAATGAGACTCATCACTTGGTTTCTTCAAATGGGCAGGCTGCTCGTAGCAATGACCCTGGTGGTCGGGCCTTCAAGCCCCGCCTTCGCCGGGTTCGATATGACACCTGCGTCCTCTAATAAGGATGCGGCCGCGGTACAACCGACCAGAGCTATATCGGCGCAGGCCGCCCAGTCCCGGGTCACCCACAGCGCCCTGAAGGTCCCCATGTACTTCGAGGCCAACAAGGGCCAGACCGACGCTTCGGTGAAGTTCTTTACCCGCGCCGCCGGCTACAACCTCTACCTGACCGCTTCGGAAGCCGTCACCGTGCTGCGCAGGGCCGAGGCCGATAAGACTAAGGCGCCGCTTGTGCTGCGCATGAAACTGAAGGGCGCCAATCCCAACCCCTCGGTCAAGGGCCAGGGCATTCTGCCCGGCCGCACCAGCTATTTCCTGGGCAGCGACAGCTCGAAATGGCAGACCGGAGTGAGGCAGTATTCCAGGGTTAATTTTTCCCAGGTCTACCCCGGCATCGACATGGTCTACCGCTTCGACAAGGGCAATGTGGAATATGACTTTATAGTCGCCCCCGGAGCCAACCCCGGGCGCATCCTCATGGGTTTCAAAGGCGCTAAGGGCATGCGCCTTGACCCCAAAGGCAACCTGGTCCTCAATGTAGAGGGCGGGGAGCTGACCTACAAAGCCCCCAAACTGTACCAGACCCTGGGCACCAAGCGGGTTTCGGTGAAAGGGCGTTTCGTGCTTGCGTCTAATAACAATGTCCGCTTCGAAGTCGGCAACTATATAAAGAGCAAAGAGCTTGTCATAGACCCCGAGATCATGTACGGAACGTACCTCGGCGGCAACGTCGACGATGAGATCACTGCGATAGCGGTGGACGCGACGCAGCAGGCTTATGTGACCGGCTGGGCGAACTCGGCCATGACCGGTGTCGGCGGCTTTCCCGCTTCTACCAATGCGGTTTCAGCCCCCGGCCCTGACAACGGCGCGCGGGACGTTTTCGTGGCGAAGCTCAGCGCTGACGGGGCTACCGTTATGTGGCTGGCCTGGCTGGGCGGCGCTCTTGCCGAACAAGCCAATGGCATCGCGTTGGATAATTCCAGCGCCAGCACGCCTAATGTCTTTATCACCGGCGTGACCCAGTCGGCCGGCCTCGGCACCTCTTTCCCGGTAACCGCGCCGGCGCTGCAGACCTGCGACGTCAATACCGGCTCGCTGGCCTTCGTGGCGCAGTTGCAGCAGCCGTCGGATATTCCCGCCCTGGTCTACTCTACCTGTTGGGGCGGCGTCAGCGGCATCCTTACCAACACCGCCAATGCGATCGCGGTGGATTCGCTGGGCGCGGCCTATATAACCGGCACTACGTTCGCTACCAACTTCCCCATCAGCGCCGGGATTGCCGCTCCTTATAATACTATGGGCGCGGCCTCCGAGGCCGCCTTCGTGGTAAAGTTCGCTCCCCTCGGGGCTTCGGTGGCGTATTCGATGCTCCTCGGGACCTCGGACACGGTCACTAACTCGAACGCGATAGCAGTTGACGCGCTGGGGCAGGCCTGGGTGGCCGGCAAAACCACTTCGGATACCTGGCCGGCTGCGGCCCTCTCGGGCCATTTCTCCGAACTGAGAACCGCGGGGGTAAACCCCGATGCGTTCGTGGCGCAGGTCCACTCTGCCGGTACCTCGCTGCTTTACGCGACTTACATCAACGGCAATGTCTCGGAAGAAGCTATGGCTATCACCTTGAACAACAACGGCGCGGCGCCCTACCACGTATTCGTGGCCGGGTGGACCGATTCCGGCACCGACTTCCCCTCCACCGCCTACTTGCTGCTTCCTCTTGCGACGCGCGCCGCCGTCTATCAGAAGACCCTGCAGGGCGCCGAAGACGCGTTCATCTTCAGGCTCAATCCCTTCGAAGTAGCCGCGGACCGGTCGCTGGAGATGGTGTACGCCACTCACGTGGGCGCCGCCAGCGGTTCGGAGCGCGCGCGCTCCCTGGCATTGGACTCCCGCGAAGACGCTTACATCGCGGGCTGGACCCGGTCGGCCAACTGGGCTGTCGCCGGGAACGATACCCTGGTGGACTGCTCTCTCCCCTGCGTAAGCCGGAACATTACGGGCGCAGTAGAGACGAACACCTCTTCTGACCAGGCGGCCTTCGTGGCAGCCATAGGTCCCGCCGGACTTACCCGCCCCTTCTTCTCTTACATGGGCGGTTCTCCCGGCACGTTCGACAAGCAGAGGGCCAACGGCATTGTTATAGACTCGCTCCATAACATCTATGTGGCGGGTATCACGCCCTCGAACCTCTTCCCGGCCACGGACGGCTCGGTGATGGACGGTTCCGCCGGGACCGAACTGCTCAACGGTACCGGGACAGAGAACGCCACCGACGGCTTCGTTACGAAGATCGCCCCGGTCCTGGCGTTCGGCGCCCCGCTGGTGCCGGCTAACGCGTGCACGATAACCAGCATCACCCCCAGCTCCGGCTTCACCGTCGGCGGGGACACGGTTACCATAGTAGGTACTGACCTCTATGGCTTCACCAACAGCAGCGTGACCTTCGACACCGTAGGCGTCTCGTCCTTCACGATGTACGCCTCCTCCACCTCGCTCACCGCGGTGGTGCCCAGGCATCCCCTCGTCGGGACGCTGGCGGACGGGCTGGTCTCCTTCAGGCTGACCAACTCCACCGGCACCTGCTCGGTGAACTATACCTACAACGCGGTGGTGCCCAGCTGCACGATCAGCGGCATCAGCCCGCTTTCCGGGGACTCGGCCGGCGGCACGTCTGTGGCCGTCACCGGCACGAACTTCTTCGGCCTCGCCCTCGCTTCGGACGTCATGTTCGGCGCGGATAACGCCGCCAGCTACGCTGTGAACGTGGGCTCTACCGTGGTGACCGCGGTCTCGCCCAGGCACCCCCTCGTAGGGGCTCTTACGGCGGGTTCGGTCTTCATCACGCTCGTGACCAGCAGCGGTACCTGTACGGTGCCTTATACCTACGTGCTGGCCGTGCCCGCGTGCGGAGCCGACTTCTTCTACCCCTCGCCGGCTACCGGCGCGGTGGGGACGTTCGCCTACTGCATGGCCCTGCCGGGTATCGCCACCATCAAGATCTACAACGTGATGGGCGACCTGGTGGCCAAGCTGGAAGACTCCAAAGCGGTGGGCAACCAGACCTCGGTGCTGAATACGGCCAGGCTGGCCCCGGGCGTCTACCTCTACCGTCTTGAAAAAGACTATGGTGGCTCTAATTCCACCACCTCGAAAGTGAAGAAGTTCGTGGTCAGGCATTAAGCGGCGCGGTATACTAGGAGAATTTCTATGAAAATATTATCTATAGGAACCGGGTTTATCTGCGCCGCGCTGCTCTGCGGCACAGCCTCGGCCGGCGAGACCGACTACGACGCCGGCACCCAGGCCCTGCCCCTGCAGCAGGCGGGCGGCACGGCCAGGGCCACGGCCATGGGGTCGGCGGTAGTAGCGCTCGACCAGGGGTCAGCTTCCCTGCTGTGGAATCCGGCCGCGCTGAGCCGGATCAAATGCACGGAACTCGGGCTGCACCACAATACCGGGCTCGGCGGCTTCAGCCAGGAGATAGCCGTCCTCGGCATGCCGCTGGGCAAGGCCAAGAAGGAGTGCAACGGCAAGGAATGCAACGGGGGCAGCCTGGGCGGTATCGCCGCCTCCTTCGGCTACGTCGACTACGGCAATTTCGACGGCAGGGATGACGCCGGGCTCCAGATAGCGGATTACCAGGCCAAGAACTTCTCCGGCAGCGTGGGCTGGGGCGGTAAATTGCTGCCCTTCTTCGCCGGCGGCGTCGCCGTGAAGGTAAACCAGGCGCAGTTCCCGGGAAAGAACTATTACAGCTACGCGGCTGACCTGGGCGTCTTATGGAATGTGTTCAGAGCCCTGGATTTGGGCCTGACATATTCCAACATCAACCTGGGCAGCAAGGTGGGCGGCAGCCAGCTGGTTTCAGGCCTGCGCCTGGGAGCGGCCTGGACCGTGGACAAGCACCTCATCCTGGCGGCTTCCGGAGAGGTCCAGAACGACGCGATGAACCGCATACAGGTGGGCACGGAATACCTGATCGGCAACGTCGATAACAAAAGGAACGTCCTGGCCCTCCGCGCCGGTTACCAGGTCAACTATCCCGACCCCCAGCTGAGCGGCCTGACGGGCCTTACGCTGGGCCTGGGCTATACCTTAAGCCGCACCGCGGCCCTGGACTACGCCATGGTGCCTTCGGGCGACCTGGGGGCCTCTCATAAGGTGAGCCTCACCTTCAAGTTCGACTGCCCGAAAAAAAGGCAGCCCCTAGTGGCCGTGGCCATAGTAGAGACTCCGAAGGAGCCGGTCCGGTTCGTCGGAGCCGGCCCCAAGCACGCACCCGCGCCGGCACCCGCGCCCGCGCCCGTCGTGATCAAGTGGATCGAACTTGACGACTCGCATTTCTCGTTCGACTCGGCGGAGCTCAGGCCCCAGGGCATGGCTGCGCTGCGGGAAAACGCGCAGCTGCTGAAGGATAACCCGACGCGCGATGTCCGCGTGGCGGGCTTCGCCTCCGCGAGCGGCACTGAAAAATACAACCAGCTCTTGAGCGAGAGGCGGGCGGCCGCGGTCTCGGAATTCCTGGTCAATGAAGGCATCGCGCCGGAACGCATCACCACGGTAGGCTACGGCGAGCTGCGCCCGGTCGAGTATGAAGAGAACCCCGACCTGGTGCACACCGACGCCGCCAAGGCCAACAGGCGCGTGGAATTCACGCTGCCTCCCCCGGCCAAATAGTCCGACGTAATTTGGGGGGCCGCGCTCCCGCCTGGCGGTGGGGGCGCGGCTTATTTAAACGGCAGCAGTAAGGATAAAATATGACAAAAACGGAAACGCTGATAGAGGCAGGCCTCGGGCTCGCCGCCCTGGCCGCGCTCGGCACCTACTTCCTGTACGGCAAAAAAAACGAGCCGAACCGCGAAAAGATCTCGGGCTGGATGCTTAAGCTGAAAGGTGAGGTTCTGGAAAAAGTGGAAGAGGTGAAGGCGCTTAACGAGCAGGAGTATTACAATATCGTTGACGAGGTGGCCGGGCGCTACGCCCTGCTGCGCAAAGTAGGCGTAGAGGAGCTGAACCGCTTGACCATGGACCTCAAGGGCGCCTGGGCGCATTTGGGCAAAGAACTGATGCGGTAACAGTCCCCCGCAGGACGTTCTGAAACCAGGGGGGCGGGTATGTCGAAAGGCGGCCGCCCCCTTGTTCTTTGGAAAATATAAAGCGTTAAGGTCCGGTCCGCCGGGTATATACCTATGAATATCAGAAGGCTCCGGGGGGTGCGGGTCTACCTCATTTTACTGGCTGTTCTGACGGCCGGTCTGATCATAAAGGAGATAGCCGTTCCCGCGCTGGTGCGCAGCCGGCTCATTTCGGCCGTTCAGGACGGCTGTAAAACCTGCGGGCTTTCTCTCAACCGTGTTCACATCTCGCTGGTGCCCCTTGCCCTGAGCAGCCGCAGCGTCGGCTTCAGCTGGGGCGAGCCGGGGGCGACCGTTATCAATTTTGAAGCTGAACGCGTTTATGTCCCGTTTTCGCTTCTCCCGCTGCTCAAAAAACGCCTCCGCGCCGGCCGGATAGAGATAACGCGGCCCGTGGTCACAGTAACGGAAGGGGATCTTTTTGCTTCTTCGGCCTGCGCGGCCGGTTCAGCGCGCCATACTGATCTCGAAATAGAGGGCATAGAAGTAAAAGAGGGCTCCTTCCTTTATCACCTGGAACATGCCGGGCGGACGGGCAGCCTGAAAGTATCCGGGATCAGCGCGGACGCCGGGCCAGCCGGCAGTTCGGCCCGGCTGCGCGGCAAAGAGGCGGAGGTCAGCGTGGACGGCCTGCTGGCGGAATCCGGAAAATTCCGTCTGAAGGTCAAGGCCAGGCTCTTCGCGGCCCCGGACGCGGACGTTGAATTAAGTATCGCGGAGCAGGATCTCTCCGCCCTGAACCCGCTCCTGGGGGCGAGTGACGGCCTCAAATTGCGCGGGCAACTCATCGAGGCCCGCTGCTCGGCGGCGATCCGCGGCGCGAACCTTAAGTCTTCGGTTTATGCCCGCTACCGCGGGCTTGGGATCGAGATTAAAAAGAACGACGAGCGGAGCGCTCTCTCGGCTTTCTTCCAGAATTTACTGGCCCCGCTCATGGCGGGCAAACAGAACGCGGACGGCGGGAAGCATGACCGCACGGGAACCGCGGAATTGGAGCGAAAGCCGGGCGAGACGCTGGTCAGTTTCACTTTGAGAGGAATGAAAGAAGCCGCGCTGCAGGTTTCCTCACAGGCGCGCTGAGCTACTGTCGGCAGCGGGAGGACTATATGAAGCATAAAATACTGATAGTGGACGATTCCGATAATATACGCGTGACGGTCCGGGTGGCGTTCCAGGGCGACTATACCGTTATAGCCGCAGCCGACGGGCACGCGGCGGTGGAACTGGTCAAGAAGGAGCGGCCTGATTTTGTTTTCCTCGACATCGACATGCCCGGGCTGGGCGGGGTTGAGGCGCTAAAACTCATGAAAGAGTCGGGCGTCCCCTGCATAATCTGGATGCTTACCGGCGTTGAGGACCTTGCTGTCGTGAAGAAGACCCTCGATATGGGCGCGGCCGGCTACATCACAAAGCCGTTCGAAGTCGAGAGTTTGAGGCGCGTGGTCCTGAACGCTGTCGTAGACCTTGAAGGAGGGGAAAAATCCTCCGACAAGCCTTGGACGGTAAAGAAAAACCAGGCTGAGCCGGGATCTTGAGAGGCTTCCGGGAGCGTAGGGATATTATTATGAACCGGGCCCAAACCAGTGTAAGATTACAGTCCCGGCTGCCGGGCTACCGGGCCTTGCTTGGGCAGACCTTCAAGGCCTGGTTTGACGACAAAGGGCCCCGCCTGGGGGCAGCGCTGGCCTATTACGCGCTGTTTTCCCTGGCGCCGATGCTGCTGATAGCCGTTACCGTAGCGGGGTCTGTTTTCGGCGATGTCTCCGCCCAGGAAGAGGTAGTTAAGCAGGTCGGCTACTATGTGGGGGCCCAGGGCGCGCAGGCGGTCAGGAGCCTTATGGGGCCGGTGGCGGCCGCCAAAGGCGGGGCGGGGGCGGCAATTCTCAGCGTGGTCCTGATGCTCTTTACCTCCTCGCTCCTGGTGAGTGAGCTGCAGTCCGCACTAAATGAAATCTGGAAGGCTGAGGCGCCACCCCGGCCCTGGCTGGCCTTGGTGCGCCGGCAGGTTGTAGCGCTTGGGTTCGTGATCGGCTCCGGTTTCCTGCTGCTGCTGTCGCTGATCTCCAGCGCGCTAGTTTCCACGCTGGGCAAGTACATGAGTTCGCGGCTGCCAATGCCTGAGACCGCCCTGCACGCAGCGGACTTTATAATGTCTTTCGGGATCGTTACACTGCTGCTGGCGATGATCTATAAGTACCTGCCCGATACCCGCATTGCCTGGCGGGACGTCTGGACGGGCGCTGGCGCAACTTCCGTCCTGCTTGTCCTGGGCAACCTGGTCATCGGCAGCTTCCTCGCTAAAAGAGACCTCACCTCGGCTTTCGGCGCCGCGGGCTCGCTGCTCCTGGTGGCGGTCTGGATCTTCTACGGGGCGCAGCTGCTGTATTTAGGGGCTGAATTCACCCATGCCCACGCCGCCCGCAGAAAGGCCGAGGCCCGCGGGCGTTAAACGCCGCGGGTCTAGCGGGAAACAACTCTTCTGTTCTGTCCGCTTTTACTCCCTGTCGCCGCTGGCCGCCTTTTTAGAGGCCGCCTCTTTCCTCTCCTTGCCGCCGCCCATCGCCTCACCCGGCTCTTGAAGCCTGGAGACCCGCTTCACGCGCGTCACTCCCTCTTGGCTCTTAACCTTCAGGTCAGCGGACGCCAGCCCCGCAGCCGCGGAACTGACGGAAGCCGCCGGAGCCGTCGCGCCGGCAGTGACCGGGAGCCCAAGGAGGGCGGCTATGGCCGCGAGTTTAAGTAAGGTGCTGAAATTCATGGTTTTCATAATGTCTTCCGCCTATGTTAATAGTATACGGCCCGGGCCTGCGAAAAACCTCGTGAGGGCCTCAAATAAACCTCAGATATGGCACCGCGGGTTTTACTGATACGACGGGGGATTACTCCGCATATCGGCCGCGGGCCCGTTAAGGGTACGCTATGGATAATATGCGGGCGGAAGATCCGCCGGGAGATAAATCAATGAAAATCATACTAGCCCTGGTTTGCGTGTTTGCGGCGGCAAGCGCCGGCGCCGAACCGCCGCAGGAAGCTGGCAGCCCCGAGGTTTGGAAATTCAGTTCCTCGTTCAACTATGACACCGGCAAATACGGCACGCCGGACCGCACTAATTCGGTCTATATTCCCTTCACGCTCAAGCGCTACTTTGCGGACGGAGATCTGTCCGTAACTGTGCCGTACCTGCGTCAGAGTTCCACGGGGCAGGTGACCTGGGTGGGCGGCAAACCGGTGCGGGTGGACAAGGCGCCGCGCGCCGCCGCGGCGTCATCCGAGTCCGGTCTCGGGGATATAATGCTGCGCGGCACCTACGCTCTCATGCGGGAAGGCCAGAAGGCTTTCGACCTGGGACTGGCCGGCAGGATCAAACTGCCTACTGCCGAAGAGAATAAGGGGCTGGGCACCGGTGAAATGGACGGCGGGGCGGGCCTTGAGTTCGCCAAAGAAATAAACGCCGGCTGGACCCTGCTCGCTGACGCTTACTACACGATCATAGGCGATCCCGAAGGCGTGGACTACAACAACCAGCTGGCACTGGACCTGGGCTTTTATAAAGCGCTGAACGAAGACCTTGGCCTTACCGTGATTTACGAGACCCAGAGCGCCATAGGCGACGGGGGCGCGGACCCGCGCAGCGTAAGCGGCACGCTTTCGTACGCCGCGTCTGCCGGGCTGCGGTTCACGGGAGGGCTCACGCTCGGCCTGTCCGACGGCAGCCCCGACGCGGGGCTGAGCGCGGGCTTCAGCCGTAAGTTTTAGCGAAAATGTTCAGGACGGGTAGATAAGGAGAAAAGATGAAAAACAATAAACTGCAGCTGATGCTCGCGGGGCTCTTCCTCTGCGCGGCGGCCATGCCCGCTCTCGCCCAGGAAAAGACCAGGGAAGAGAAGAAGCTGGAGTCCAAGGCCGCTGAGCTGGACAAAAGCGCGCTTAAGCCCGAAGGGCAGCAGCGCGTGAACGACAGGATCAAAGCGGAGTTTGCCGTGGACGACGCCCGCGTGCAGGCCCTGCGCGACAAGAAGATGGGCTACGGCGGGATCTCCATAGCGCTGGGCCTGGCCCAGGGCCTGCCCGGGGGCATCACCGACGCCAATGTCGACAAGGTAATGGCGCTGCGCCAGGGTCCGCCCGTTATGGGCTGGGGCAAAATAGCCAAAGAGCTCGGCCTGAAGCTCGGGCCGGTGCAGAGCAGGGTTCACAAAATGTCCGCCGAAATTAAAAAAGCTAAAAAAGCCGAAGGCAAGAAAGACATGAAGGAAGTGAAGGGCGAGAGGTCCGGCAAGACTGAGAAAATGGCTCGGCCGGAGAATCCCGGTAAGAGCGGCAGCCGCTAAACAGCCGGTATACAATCAGGATCCGGGGACAGCGGACGCTTTTGATCCCAGCCGGGACCTTAAGCCCGCTGTCCCCTTTTTGCGGCCGGCCGGGCCGCGTAATTTTACCCTCATCGGCGCGTATTAATCCGCATTGTCCGGGGCCGGCGCTGGAGGGTAAACTATTTAAAGGAGATCGATGCGGGTAGAGCTACGCATCGCCAGGTCCTTATGCGCTATCTGTTCATAATACTCTGCCTGTACGCGGCGCCGCTGTCGGCGGCCCCGCGCGAGGCTCTCCGCCTGCCCGCGGGGCTTATCATCTCCTCGATAACGATCGATACCCACAACGTGTTCGAAACTGAGATACCCGCGGAAAACAAGCTGCTCTACCGGGCGGCCAACCGCGTCCACCGCATTACGCGCGAGCCGGTGATCCTGCGGGAACTGCTCTTCGAGGTCGGGGACCGGTACAATGCCTCCCTGGTAGCGGAGACAGAACGCAATCTCCGCGCCCTGTCCTTCGTCCGGCGCGCCAACATAGAAGCCGCGGTCAATAAAAACGGCACGGTGGACGTGATAGTGCACACCTACGACTCCTGGACGCTGGAAGTGGTGGCGAACTACAAGCGCGCCGGCGGCGCCACGAGCATCAAAGCGGGGCTGGCCGAGGGCAATATCCTGGGCCTGGCTAAATCGGGTTCCGCCGTCTACAGCAACGACTGGGGGGACGCCTCCATGGACCTGCGTTACAAAGACCGGCAGTTCCTGCATTACAAACGGATGCAGTACGCTATGGCCGTCCGGACAGCCCGGGGCAGCCGAAGCCTGTCGCTGACTTTGGACCGTCCTTTCTACGCCTCTATCGCGCGCTCGGCCATGGGGGGCAGCGTCACCTACGCCGCCGCGCCGGCCGGCGAGTACACGCGGCAGGTGGTGGAGGCCGGTGTGAATTACGGTATCTCGATGAAGCCCTCCACCGAGAGAACGCGGCGCGTAAAATTCGCGGTCCTGGCCCACCGCTCCGAGTCCAGCGGCCCCGTACCAGACCGGGACCGGTCGGTTATCTTCCAGGCCGGCGCTGAATGGTCGGAACTGGATTTCCTGACGGTGAGGCGTATACGCAAATTTACCCACGACGAGGACTATAACCTGGGGCTGGAGGTTTTTCCCACTGTCGGAGTGGCTCCGGCTATCCGCGCCCTCGGGACCACCCAGACCCAGCTGCTGCCCAGCCTGGAGGTCCGCAAGGGCTATACCTGGGGGCGGCAGCTGCTTTTTTTAAGTTCAAAATACAGCTCCAAGTTCGCCAACGGCTACAACAGCGGCATCCTCACCTCCTTCGACGCGGCGTATTTCCTGCGCGGCCTCAGGTACCAGACGCTGGGCTTCCATCTCGGCCTGGACCATGGCAGACGGCTTGACCCCCTCGCGCCGCTGGTCCTGGGCGAGTTCAACGGGCTGCGCGGTTACGGCGTGGGCCAGTTCACGGGCAGCCGCCGCTTTCTTCTCAACATCGAGGACCGCGTCTATGTCTGGGACGACCTTATAAACCTGATGGACATCGGGGCGGTAGTTTTCTTCGATTCCGGCTATGTCTGGCCCGCTTCGGGCCCGGTAAAGATCGGGGATCTCAAGAACAGCATCGGCATTGGCTTGCGCGTGGCGCCGTCGCGCTCTTCCGGAAACAGCCCCGCGCGCATAGACCTGGCCCGCGCGCTCAACGGCAGCCCGGGCCGGCCGCGCTGGTCGCTGTCGATCCTGGGGGGGCAGGCTTTCTGAATATGAACAAGAAAAGACTTCTCATGCTGGTGCTCGCCGCCCTTGCGCTCGCCGCGGCGCTTACGCTGCTGCTGGCGCCGCGGGAAGGCCGCAGGTATGGCAGGACCCCGCCCGCCCCCGACGACGCCTTTGTAGGGCCTCCAGGGCCCTCTGCCGCCGATATAGCGGCGGAGCGGAAGGTCAGGGCGGATGCGGCCGCGGCGGCCGCCCTGAAGGCAGCCGAGGCCGCGAAGCAGGGGCAGCGACGCAAAAAGAGGGTCTCGCGGCTGCGGGAGCCTGGGGACGCGATGGGCGGCGGAGTCAGGTTAACCTTGACGGACAAAAGGCCCGCCCTTATCAAAAAGAAGTGAGACGGCGCGCCTATTTTAGTGGCGGGGAAGGGTAAGGAGAGAATATGAAAAACCTGGAACTGCGGCTGATCTTCGCGGGGGTCTTCCTGTTTACGGCGGGGTCTTCCGTTTTTGCTCTTGGCAGATCTGCGGAGGAGAAGAAACTGGAGGCCAGCGCCGCGGAACTGGATAAAAACCATTCCGAGGGGCAGCAGCGCGTCGCCGACAAGATCTGCGCCGAGTTCGGGGTGAGTAACGGCCTGGTGATAGGCCTGCGCTTCAGGAAAATGGGCGATGGCGAGATCGCCATTGCGCTGGCCTTGGCCCAGGGGCTGCACCGCATCATTAAGGACGAAGACCTGCGCAGGATCGTGAGGCTGCGCCAGGGGCCTCCTGTCATGGGCTGGGGCAGGGTAGCCGGGAAGCTCGGGCTGAAACTGGGCCCGGTGATAAGCAAAGTGGAAAAACTTTCCTCGAAGGTCCGCGACCAGGAAACGAGCGACAAAGCCGAGGAAGCCGGAAAAGTAAAAGAAGAAAAAGAGAAGGCAGCGGAAATGGCAGAGAAGATGAAGCGGCCCGGAACGACCGTGAAAGAGGGCATGATGTCCCTGTCCCGGCAATAAAATAGAGGGGCGGCGAAAGGACAGGCGAGAATAATGTCCGATAACAGCTGTAAACGACAAGCGACCGGGCCCCTCGCGGGTTCGCGCCTCCGCGCGCTCCTATCCGTGCTTCTTCTTTTTTCGGCCGTCGCGGGCCTGGCGGCGGGGGCCTCAGCCGCAGGCGGGCCGCCGCGTCTCTCCGCGCAGGGGGAAAGCGAACTGCTGGGCCTGGTGGCCGGGGGGCGGCTGGAGACGCTTCAGGAGCCCGGGTTCGGCGGCTACCAGTCGGAAATAGGCGAATTCTACCGGGCGGGGGGCTACGCCCTGAACTGGGTGCGCAACTACGAACCCACGGCGAAGGCCCGGGCCGTCATCAAGCGGCTGCAGGCCGCCGGCAACGAGGGCCTTCTGGCGCAGGACTACGACAGCCCCCTGTGGGCGGGCCGCCTGGCGGAGTTGCGCCTGCCCGGCCGCGTTCCCTCTGAGTCCCAGCTGCTCCGCTTCGACCTTGCGCTCACCGTCTGCGCGATGCGCTATATCCTGGACCTGCACCTTGGCCGCATCAACCCGCGGCCTTTCCAGGCCACCCTGGAAGTGGGAACGGATGTCCGCGGCCCGTCTGATTTTCTCTGGAAACGGATTGTGTCCGCGGCGGACCTGGCCGCGGCGTTCAGCGCTCTGGAACCGCAATTCCCCTCTTATCGCCGCCTGGTCGGGGCCGTGCAGCGCTACAAGGAGCTGGCCCGCGGGGACGATGGGGAGAAACTGCCCGCTTCGGTGTTCCCGGTCAAGCCCGGAGACAGCTACACGGGCGTGAAGCGCCTGGCGCGCCTGCTGGAGCTGGTAGGCGACCTCTCGCCGCGGGCGTCTTCGGGCGGGGAAGTGTATAGAGGCCGGCTCGTGGGCGCCGTGAAGCGTTTTCAGCGGCGGCACGGCTTAAACCCCGACGGGATACTGGGCGAACGGACGCTCAGCCAGCTCAACACTCCGCTGGCTCTGCGCCTGCGCCAGCTTCAACTTACCCTTGAACGCTGGCGCTGGCTGCCGCACCGCTTTTCCCGGGAGCCCATTTTGGTCAATATCCCGGAATTCCGGCTTTACCCCGGAGGCGCGCCTTCGCAGAAAGTAGTGGTCGGCATAGCCTTTGAGCACGAAACCCCGGTTTTTGTGAGCCAACTGACAGAGGTGGTGTTCAGGCCGCCCTGGACCGTGCCAATGAGCATCCAGCTTTCGGAGCTGGTGCCGAAGATAGAGGGCACCCCCGCCTACCTGGCGGGCAACGACCTGGAGGTGATAGACGGGGGTGAGGTCCTGGTCAGTTCGGGAACGGTCAGCGCGGAGATCCTCGCCGGGCTGCGCGAGGGGAGGCTTTACCTCCGGCAAAGGCCCGGACCCAACAATTCCCTGGGCCTGGTGAAATTCCATATGCCCAACGCCCACAGCGTCTATCTCCACGGTACCCCGTCCAGCTGGGGCTTCAGGATATCTGAGCGGGACCTGAGCCACGGCTGTATAAGGGTGGAAAACCCCGAGGCGCTGGCGGCCTGGGTCCTGCGCGACCGGCCCGAATGGACGCCCGCGCTGATCCGGGCCGCGATGGACGGGACGGAGACGGTTACGGTAAAACTGAACGAGCCTATCCCCGTACTCCTTCAGTACGGCACGGCGTCGGTAAAGGAAGGCGGGGAAGTAAACTTTTTCGAGGATATCTACAACCGCGACGCGGCCGAGGGAGCCGCTTTCGAGGAGAGGGCGCGCGGCGGTGCCAGGTAGCTCACCAGCGCCGGACGCGGCCTGTATCGACGTGGAGGAAATCGGAGCCGGAGTAATAGCCCACGCCGCCGCGCTTGAGCGCCAGCGCGGTGTCGCGCAGCCGGGAAGTCCGTACGCCCGGCAGGCGGATATCGATGGCCGCCGCTTTCATGTGCAGGCTATTGTTGCCTACCCCCGAACTGCGGCTGCGCAGCCGCTTATTGGTCGCAGGGGCGCGGTAGCCGCAGATGACATGGAACTCGGCGTCGGGCTTATTCACCCCGGCCTGAAGCTCGGCGAGCAGGTCGAAGAGGCGCGGGTCGTAGCGCCTGACCTCTCCCACCCGCCAGTCGCGTAGGAAGCGGTCAAGTTTCGCCAGCGCTTCGGGGTCGTAGACCCCGTCCCTGCGGTAGACTACCTCGAGGCGCTCCAGGGTATGGGTATTGAACAGGCGCAAACGGTACTCCCGCGGCGCTGAGAGCGTGCCGTGAGCGAAAGAAAATGGAATAAAGAGAGCAGCCAGGAGCAGGTGTCTCATACCTACAGTCTAGCAGGTATTTCCGGGTAATCACAGGGGGGGGGCTTATGCATAAAAAAATACTGCTGGTGGACGACGACAGGAAGATGCTGGACGTAATGCGCATCTATCTCGAAAATCACGAGTTCTCGGTGATCTTCACGGACAGCGGGTCGGAGGCGCTGATGCTCGCGCGCGATTCAAAGCCGGATTTGATCGTAACCGACGCGGAAATGCCGGGCCTGGACGGTTTTGAATTGTGCAAAGCTATAAAAGCCTCGCGCTCGACGGCGGGAATACCTGTGATAATAATTTCCGGGAAAAAGGTCAAAGACGTAGACCTGGTGACGGGCTACGATAAGGGGGCTGACGACTACTTGGCCAAGCCCTTCGCTTTTCCGGTGCTGGCCGCCAAAATCAACGCGGTCCTGCGCCGCTACTCCGCCGGGCCGGGCGCCGGGCAGGAAAAAATAAAAGAGCCGGGCCTGGAACTGGACCCCGCCGCGCGCACGGTAACTATCTCCGGCAAACCGGCGGCGCTCACCCGCAAAGAGTTCGACCTGCTGACGCTGCTGATAGAAAAAAAAGGCCGGGTGCTAAGCGTGCCCTACATGCTTGAAACGGTCTGGGGTTATGACCTCGGAACCTACAATAGCCCGCGCACGGTAGAGACGCATGTTTCCTCCTTGCGCAAGAAACTGGGAGCCAAACTCGCCGCCCGCCTCCTGACCGTTACCGGCTACGGGTACAAGTTCGAGTGAGCCGGCCGGTCCGCCGGGCCGGCCCTGTCCCGGCTCAGGCGTTACCCCTGCGGCGGTACCGGGCCGTTGACCGGCAGCTCGAACCAGAAAGAACTTCCCTTTCCTTCTTCGCTCTCTACCCCGATGCTGCCGCCGTGCGCTTCCACCGCAAGTTTGCAGAAGGTCAGCCCCAACCCGGGGGAATAGCGCTGGCCGGCGGTACGCAGCTCGCCCTGGGCCGATTTTTCGAACAGCTTCTGCCTGTATTCCGGCTGTATTCCCGCCCCGTTGTCCTTCACGCTCACCCTTACCCGGTCGCCCCCGGTCTCGATGCCCAGCCGGATGAGGCCGCCCTCGCCCGTGAACTTCAGCGCGTTCGACAGCAGGTTCTGTACGACCCTGAGAATTATCTCGCGGTCCAGCCGGACCATGACGGGGCTTTCGGGGGCGGTAAAGCGGATCTCACGCTTTGCCAGAAGCGGCTTCAGCCCGGAGATGCCGTCTTCCAGGATGCAGCTCAGATCTGAGTCCGCCGCTTTCAATTGCAGCTGTTTCGCCTCCATCTTGCTCGTATCCAGGACGTCGCAGGCCATCTGTATCATCTGCATGACGGCCTTCATCGCCTCGCCTACGTAGCCGGCGTGCACGGCCGAAAGCGTTTTATCCTTATTGTCCCTGACGAGCTTCAGATAGGCGAAGGCGCCTGTCAGGGGGGAACGCAGGTCGTGGATGACCATCTGCACCAGGCTGTCCCGCAGTTTTTCAAGCCCGCGAAGTTTGTCATAAGCCTCCTGCAGCGCCTGCTTCTGCCGGCGCAATTCCAGGTGGGTCTCTATGCGGGCCTCCACTTCTTCGAACTGGAAGGGCTTGGTGATATAGTCCACGCCGCCCGTCCCGAAGGCCTTTACCTTATCTATGGTTTCGGTAAGAGCGGTCAGGAAAATAACCGGGATCTCTTTTAGTTTTGCGTCGGATTTTAACTTCTCGCACACCTCGTAGCCGTTCATTTCGGGCATGTTGATGTCCAAAAGGATCAGGTCGGGCGGGTCGTTGCGGGCGGCCTGCAGGGCCAATTTGCCGCTGACGGCGGCGCGCACCTTATAGCCCCGGCCTTTCAGCATTTCTGAAAGCATCTTCAGGTTCTCGGGGATATCGTCAACCATCAGCACGCTCGGGGGGGTTTTAGAATAAATATGTTCGTTCATAATTAATTTTGTCCTTTCCTCAGATTCTGTGCGATTGCGCTAAGCCGGCTTCGGCCTGCCGCCGGGCTTGGCGGCGCGTTTAGGCTTGGGGCCCAGTACCTGGTAGATATGCACAGGCTCGGTGCGCCCTCTTATGGGCTTCTCACCGATATCCCTGAATTCATAATGCTCGCCGGCCGCCAGGTAGACTGGCTGGCTTACTATCAGGTCCGTGCCGTAATCCTTGTTGGCCGATTCCATGCGGGAGGCTACGTTGACGGCGTCGCCTATAACCGTGTACTGGACCTTCTCCTGGCTTCCGATATTTCCCGCTACCGCCTTGCCTGAATGGATGGCGATCCCGATCTCTATAGGCTTGCGCCCTTCCTTTACCAGTTCGGCGTTAAGAACGGCCAGGCGGGCCTTCATGTCCAGGGCGGCCGCGACAGCCAGCTTCTCGTGCTCCTCCCGGGCCAGGGGCCAGCCGAACACCGCCAGGATGGCGTCCCCGATGAACTTGTCCACGGTCCCGCCGTTGGCCGCTATAGCCTGCACCATCTCGGTGAAATAGCGGTTCAATAAATTCACGACTTCCTGCGGCGGCAGCTTCTCGGAAAATTCGGTAAAGCCGCGGATGTCGGACATCAGGACGGTCATTTCCTTCAATTCGCCGCCGCCGAGCTCCAGCGATACCTTGCCGTTAAGGAACCCATCCACCACTTCCTTGGACATGTAGCGTCCGAACGTGCTCCGGATCATTTCTTTTTCGCGCAGGCTTATTACCATCTGGTTGAAGGCGTCCGTCAGCTGGCCTATTTCATCCTTCATCGCAAACTTGATCTCAACGTCCAGGCGGCCCTCGCCTACCGCGCGCGCTGCCTTGGCCAGCACCGGCAGCGGCCGCAGCATCCACCCGACTATGAAGATAGTCCCCAGCATGTCCAGGAAGATCGCGGAGGCCGCAATCACCAGCACCTTTCTCTTGGCGTCCTTGAGGCTGCTCGCCACGGAAGCCTGCGTGGAACCGATGTGCACCGTCCCTGTCCTCTGATTGCCGGAGAAGACCGGCGCCGAGATGTCGAAGTAGGAGATGCCGCGGTTCGAGTATTGCTGGACTAGCGGGGTCCGCGACTCCGAGGCGCGGCGGGCGATCGGGCCCTGGTCTACTGCGCCTATTTTCTGGGGATCGGTGTGCGACAGGATCTTGCTGCGGGCGTTCAGGATCACGGCGTACTCCACGCCCTTTTCCTTCAGCATTTCGTGCGTATTGAAGTGAAGCGTGAAGGTGTCGAGCTGGGGATAAATGGCCTCTCCCGCCGAGCGGGCGTAAGCGATGGACCTGATCTTCATCTCCGAGATCATCAGCTGCTCGCCCTGCTGCAGCAGGATCCAGGTCATCACCGCGATGATCGCCAGGACGAAGAGCGACGCGAACAAGGAGAGTTTCAACGCGATCCTGTTTATTTTTATTTTCATATATTTAATAGAGTACCGCTAATTTAAATTGCTGCCGCTCCGTCTTCCCGGAATAACGCTTTTCGATGAGGCAGATATAGCCTCCCGGCGCCGTCAGCCGCCCCGCGCCGTTGCGGCCGGTCCAGGTCCAGACCTTGTTGCCCCCCGCGCCTTCCGCGCGTGTTTCCTCATACACCAGATTGCCTTCCAGCGTGAACAGCTTCAGCGTAACCCTGGCGGGGGCTCTCAGGAAAAAACCTATCTGGGTGGGGCCGCCCGCCGGGTCGAACGGGTTGGGCCAATTATAGGGCTGGGTCATGGGGGCCGTCTGGGCCAGGTGCAGTACGGGTACGCCGGCCCCGGGTTCGGAATAATCGCTGACTCCTCCGGCGTTGTTTTCAGCCCGGACCCTGGCGTAGACGGACTTGCCGCCCGGCAGGCCGGCCGCCTGGCAGGAGAGCTCCTGCCCCATATCCTTCGCGTTAAAGATGTCCGTACCGTTGAGCGACGTCCCCACATCCAGCAGGTAGGCTTTTATCCCGCTCTCCCCGTCCGCTGACGGCGGCCAGGAGAAAAGCAGGTTCGAGTCATAAGAAAACTTGCGGTCGGCCTGCACGGTTCCGGGTCGTTCCGGCGCGCTCCGGTCCACCAGCACGCCGGGGCTTGAGACGGGAGAGTATTGGCTCAGGATCCCGCCCTCGTCGATAGCCCTGACCTTCAGGTAATAAGTCCGGCCGTTAGCGGCCGGGTCCAGGGTGAAGCTCGCGAGCGGCCCGATCGCGAAATCGGACAACACGTTAAAATCCGAAGGCGTGGTGCCTACGGACACGACATAGGTGGAAATCGCGGTGTCGCCGAAGGCGATGGCCGGAGGCCAATTCCAGGTGATCCCCGAAGTGGCGGTGAAGGCGCCCGGTACCGGGACCGGCTGGCCGGGGGGCATTACCGTGCTTAGGGCGACATGGAAGGGGCCGATGTCGGCCGTTTTGTAACCGAGCCTGTTGAAGTTGTAGCTGCGCAGGTGGAGGTACCAGTAGCCGTTGCCCGCGGCCGTGGTCGTCATCACGCCTAAAGCGGACCACGCGGCCTCCTGGTCATTCCAGACATGGGTGGCGGTCCTGTCCCAGGCGGCGCGATAGAACAGCAAACCTCCAGTCCCGGTAGAGACGGCGCTGGTAAAGCTGAAGGTTGTGACGCTGACCGGGCCCGTGGCGGTGCTTGCGGATACGGCCGGGAGGGCCGCATAGGTCGCCAGCCCGCTCCCGACCGGGATAAGCGCGGTCGGTACCCCGTTGTAATTCCGCGCGCGCACCCGGGAGTAATAAGTAGTATTCGCGGCCAGAGCGAAGGTGCCGCTCAACCCCGATACGCTGGCGCTGGCGCACATCGTTTCGAAGCCTGCCCGTGTGGATACTTCCGCCTCGTATTGAGTTCCCGGAGGGTTGCCGCCGGAGAGCCATAGCGCGGTCAAGCCGGAGTCGGTCAGGATGAAGGGGGGGACGGCGGACTCCGGGGGCACGGCCAGGGTGGCGGTAGAGACGACAGGGCTTGAGTACGCCCCGGAGTTCCCGGCAAAATTAACAGCCTTGACTCTGGCCGTATAGGTCGTATTTGGGGCCAAACCCGTAAAAACGGCAGGGATGTTCGGGGTAGTAGAGGAGAGTGAAACAGTCACGAAGTTATCCCTGGATAATTCGGCCACATAGGTAGTGCCCTGCGGATTGCCGTTGGCCGCCCAGGCCAGCGTCAGGCCTGCGCTGGTAACGCCGCTGAAGGGCGGGGACGCCAGGGCGGGCGACAGGGGCAGAGTGACTGCCGTAACCGACGCCGCGTAGCCGCTCGGGATAGCGTCCATGTTGACCGCTTTCACGCGGGCATGGTAGGTGGTGTTGGCGAGCAAGCCGCTGAACGTCTGGCTGAGGGCCAGAGTGGCGGCGGAGAAAACATCCGTGCCCGGCGCGAAAGCGGTGCTCGAGATCTCGATGGCATAGGAGGTCCCGCCGGGATTGCCCCCGTCTCCCCAGGTGAGGGTGAAGGTGCTGGCCGAAACCGCGGTGAACGGCTGCTCCGCGTAACGGCTGCTCCGCGTTCAGCGGGGCAGCGGCCAGCGTGGTCGTAGAGCGTATAGGGGCGGAGTAAGGGCTTTCCACGCCCAGGAAGTTGAGCGCCTTGGCGCGGACCTGGTAGATGGTGTTGGGCGTCAGGCCGGCAAAGGCCGCGCCTGTCGATAGCGTAGAGGAAGAAGCGAGCAGGGTAGCGAAGTTGTTCAGGGAGATCTCGGCCGTATATCGCGTGCGGCCGGGGTTGCCGCCGGCACCCCAGCTGAAGACGATGCCGCTCATGCTTACGCCGGTGAATGGGGCGGCCGGGACATCGGGGGCTAAAGCCCAGGTTACCGTGGAGACGGCGCCGGCATAGGAACTGGGATTCCCGCCCACTCCGATGGCCCGGACATGCGCGTAATAGGTGGCGTTGACCAGGAGACCCGTAAAAACGTAATTGAGGCCGGGGGTGACTCCCGAGGAGACAGGCGCCGAGAAATCGCTGCTGGTGGAGATCTCGGGATTATAATTGGTCCCCTGGGCGTTACCGCCATCGCCCCAGGCAAAGGCCAGGCAAAGGTCAGTCCCCCGGCCGAGAGGCCCTGGAAGGAGACCGCGGCATTGCCGGGCGCCGAAATAGCGGTGGCGGTGGAAACGATGGGAGAGGAATACTGCCCGGGGACGCCGGCGAAGTTGAACGCGCGGACCCTGGCCTGGTAGACCATGTTGGCCGCCAGCGCGGAGAAAACCGCGCCCAGGGCGCTGGTCCTTGCCGCGCTGGACACGCTTACAAAACCATCCCTGGAGATCTCTGCGGTATACACCGTTCCGGGCGGGTTGCCGCCGTTCTCCCAGCTGAAAGTGAAGCTCCCGCCAAGCACCTCCGTAAACGGCGTTGCGGCAGGAATGGGGGGTAGGGCAAGCGTCACCGTGGAAACGGCGGGGCTGGAATAGGGGCTGGCTGAACCGCCGGCCCCCAGGGCGCGGACACGCGCGTAATAAGTGGCGTTGGCTGACAGACCGGTGAAAAGAAAATTAAGGTTGATCGTGACGGCCGAAGAAACGGGCGCCGAGAAATTGCTGGAAGTGGAGATCTCGGGATTGTAACTGGTGCCGGCGCTGTTGCCGTCCGGTTCCCAGTTGAAGGTCAGGGTATTGGCCGAGAGGTTCTGGAACGGCAGGGCGGCATTCAAGGGCGCTGAGCTGGCGGTGGCGGTAGATACAATGGCGGAGGAATACTGCCCGGGGATACCGGAGAAATTGACGGCCCATACCCGCGCCTGGTACACCGAGTTGGCGGCAAGCGCGGAAAAAACCGCGCTTAGGGCGCTGGTTCTTACCGCGCTGGACACACTCACAAAACCATCCCTGGAGATCTCGGCGGTATACACCGTTCCGGGCGGGTTGCCGCCCGTATTCCAAGAGAGGGTAAAGCCTGCGATACTGACGCCGGAGAACGGCGAGGCCGGGACTTGGGGCGCTAAAGTCCAGGTCACCGTGGAGACGGTTCCCGCGTACGGGGTGGGATTGCCGCCGAC
>Ga0209212_1000890_pt1 | contig 54316 bp, 50 predicted proteins | sample RifGroC2_FD_183996 | JGI IMG/M metagenome (GOLD analysis project Ga0209212, IMG submission 183996) | Groundwater microbial communities from Rifle, Colorado, USA - Groundwater C2 (SPAdes) (version 2) | ecosystem: Environmental > Aquatic > Deep subsurface > Groundwater | place: Rifle, Colorado...
CGCCGCGAGAAGGCGGTTCGCAGGGCTCCGGCACTACGCGCCGTCGCACCTGCTCCCAAGGAGGCCCGCACTTATCAACAACCTCCTATGCGCGGCCGGCCGGCCCCCAACAGGGCCTTACCCGGCCGCTCCCGTCCGCCTTCGGCGGCCGTACAACGCAGAAAATTATTTCCCGCGCCCACTGCAAAGAGCAAATTGAACAGTTTAATTCTATAAAGTATCTGCCCTCGCTCGCCAGCGGTGCGCCGCGCACCGCTCGCGGCTCGGGCCTGTTTTTGTTATCTATATCAGGCTGACCGGTGGCAGCCGTAATTATAAAACACCAGCCCGGCGTCCGCTGCTGCGGCCGCCGCGCTGGTCTTTTCTTCTAATGTTTTGCAGCCACCGGGAAGAAACTGCGGGGAAATAAGGTAGCAGAGGGCCAGGCCGGGCACGTCTTGCGCTCGGGAGGCGCCGCCGCCCCCGGCCTGGCCCCCCTGAATTTCCCCACCCACTTATGATACGGCGTAATGACCCACCCTCAAATAATAACAACGAAACCTGCTGTTAATGTGTCCACTCAATAACTTTCACTTCCGGCCCTGCCTTTTTTACTACGGCCTCTTTCATCTTTTCAAAGTGCGGACAAGGAAAGCCTATTGGGTTGCCGTTCTTAATGCAGGAGGCGAACGCAATTATCTGCGCGCCGCGCTCCACCATCATTTTAGCCCTGGTTACGGCTTTCTTCCCCGGGCAGCCGCCGCAAGAAACAAAGCCGATAATTTCCACAGGTCCGGTTTCGGCAAACGCGCATTTTCCCTCCTGCGCGATCTTGAAATCGGTGCTCCCGGGGCACATGTCTTCCGTCTGCTGGCAGCGTATGATCCCTGCTTTCTTCATTTTCAATCTCCTTTTAAAGCGAGAATTCCGTAATGCCAGGGCGGTAGTTCGATCGGGGCGGCCTGCCTCGGTTGAAAACCGCTTTCGCGTAGCAACCTGATCAATTGCTCGGGCTTAGGTCTGATATCCAGCGCGGGCCCGCGCGGGGTCGCGGCGGAGTGGATCCAGTGGATCGCCCCGGCCAGGCCGCCCGGCTTGAGGATGCGCCAGGCTTCCCGCGTTATTTCGGCGGGGCTATCGTGGTGGAGGATATTGAACAGCATAACGTAGTCCACACTGGCGTCGGGCAGGCCGGTGCCGGCGTCAATAAAATCCCGGTGGTGGAATACGATATTGGCAAGCCCGGAAGCTGCGGCCCTGGCGCGGGCCTGGCCCATGGCCTCCTCATCAATATCGAAAGCGTGAAGGGTCCCGGAAATCCGCAGGGCCGCGGGCAGCGTGAACGTGCCGTAGCCGCAGCCGAACTCGGCCAGGTCGCGGACCGGGGCGTTAACGGCCATGCGGTCCAGAATCAGGTCTACGTTGAAAAGGCTTTCCCAAAATGCGGCATCGGGCATGCCGCTGTCGCGGACTTTCATTACGGAGCGAAGTTGATGAACGCGCTGCAGAGCAGGACGACGACGGCCAGTTTCAGGCAGGTTTCACACAGCGCTTTTCTCCGCGCCCGCTTGCCGAAGAATTCCTTTTCCGCCTCGGCGTCCGGAGCTTTGCCGGGCGCGAAACCGGCGAATAATTCGCGCAGTCGGGGGTTCAGGCCGAAGAAGATCTGTCCCATGATCCACATCATCCAGAAGATCGCCGCGAGTTTGAGCCCGATGGCCGTCCACCCCACCGGATGCAATATGCGGAACGCGCCGTGAAAGAAGTAGTGATTGAGCGGCATGCCGATGCCTGTGGCGAAGAGAATAGTAATGAACGCCATGCACCAGGGCGCATTGCCCTGGAGGGTTTCCTCCACGACCTTGTCCAGTTCGTAATGGAGTTTGGGGCCGTACTGCGCGCGGGTATTGACCAGGTTGCGGTTGTAGAACGGCGCCGCCGCGCAGCCGACCAGCGCGATATTATGGAGTGCCAGTAAACAGCCTTGTATGATCTGCTCAAGCATAAAATACCTCCTACTGATTTAACCGCTGTTTTATTCTAGAACACGAGCACCTTATCCGCCCATGCGGTCCATTCCGTGAGAATGGCCATGGTGCCGCGTTTGGCGCCTTCGGTCAGCATCCCTTCCTCTATGCCGCGTGCGTCCATGCAGGAACCGCAGACGCTTACCTCGCCGCCCTGCTTGCCCACCAGTTTCAGCATATGCTCGATGTTGTAATACCCCTGGGGAGTTTTCTGGTTCTTGAGCCCGCAGGGAGCGCCGTCGCCCATGAGGAACACGCGGACCTGCTCGTCCTTGTTCTTTCCCAGGGATACTGCCAGCCGCAGGCCGTTATAGCTCTTTTCACCACCGTAGGGCTGCTCGTTAAGTATGAATAAGTTCTTCATTTTATCCTCCGTATCTGCATCTTTAAAATTCGTACCGCATGGTGAGGTACAGATTGTCGTTTTTGTCCAACTGCCCGAACTGGGTGGCGTTGGAAGTTCCGCCGAAGATGTTCGCTCCGACGGCGGCCGTGAGTTCATCGGTGACGCGCCAGGCCGCCTCGGGAATAAAATAGTAGTCCTGGTCCGTCGGGCTCCAGAAAGAGAACAGGGAAAGTTTCCAGGTCTGGTATTTCAGGAACTGCGTCAGTCGGAGCGTCACCAATTGGCGCAGCCGGTCTTGTTTCGGCAATCCGGCCGGGAGACCGGCCTTGTAGCGGTCGTAGCGCTGCATATACTCGCCGTAGTATTGGAGCCCTGCCGTAAAATCGGTCCACAGGGAACGCTGATAGCCGGCGAGGAACCGGGTCTGCGAGTTGGGGATCACCGGGTCGGTTCCGGAGCGGTCCTGCCGGGAATCATAGAACCCGGCCTCAAAACTCAGGACGCCGCCGGCGGCATTGCCCTGCAGGCTGGCCCCGTAGACGGAAAGCCTCGGGTAAACTATCGTCAGCTTGGTCGGTGCGGTCATTGAGTCCGGCTCCATCGAGGGTGTACGGAAGAAGCCGTGATAGGCGTAGAGCGCCGCATCGAAGCCCAGGACCGGGCTGTAAAGCCTCGCGGCAAGTTCCGCGTTCCCGAGGTCATGCCGGGGCCGGGATTCCACCCGGTTTGTCACCTGGCTGAATGGGTCAAAAATAAAAAAGCTTTGGCTGGTGGGAAACTGGTCTGGTTCGAAGACCGGGATAGCAACGATATCCAGGGACGCTTTATCCGAGTAAACGCTGGCTTTGAGGCTACCGGCGCCCGTCTTGAGATACTCCATCGGGCGGCCGGAAAAAAGCGCGGCGTAGTTCTTTGGGAAAAGATCGTTGATAAAGAGAAGGTCTCCGACGCCCCAGGTGTGGATCTGGCGGCCCGCCCTGAAATCCAGCGGACCCTTAGCGTAGGTCAGGTAGGCCTCGCGCACGTCCACGGCTGCCTGGCCGGCCGCTTCGTCGCGCACGAAATCCGTTTTAGCGAAATAACCGGCCCCGCTGCCGGAGGCCGTGCCTGAAAGCTGGAGCTGGAGCCGCTCCTCGCCCAGGAGGAAGTCTCCGGACGGCGGCTTGTCATGCCGTGTCGTGGCCAGCCGGGAGGCGTAGTCGGCCAGCACCGAGCCATGCCATTCCAGCGCGCCAGGTCCGGCGGCGGTGTCGGCGGCCCGGGCCGGAAGACACGGGACCAGGCAAAGGATCGCTAACAGGCGGGCGCGTTTCATTGTTATTTTATCCAGTCTCCGGGCGGGTTCCTTAAAGCCCGTTCGCTGAAATCACCGGGTTTCAGCGCGAGGCGGTACTTAACATCGCTGAATTCCACCACTGTCTGGTGGCCCGATTTGACGTTTTTCATGGAACGTTTTATGGCGGTCGGCACGCCGTCTATTTCCTTGATCTCTTCCGCGGAGAATTCCCTGAAGAGCTGGTTCTGCACGTCGTAATATTCCTCCCGGAGGGGCAGGAACGCAGCCTTGTCTATCCAGGAAACCTTTCTTTTATAAGAGGCGGACCCTTTGGGGAGACTCTCGACTACGTAGCAGGGCTTGCCGCCGAGCTCTTCCTCGCGCAGCAGCTTGTGCGCGTCCGCGTCCACGTTGCGGCCGGAAACGTCCTCGTAGCTGAAATCGGAACCGACAAAGCTTGACTGCGAATCTTTGGCCGCGATACGCTGGACCAGGTTCAGCGCCGGGATGAATAGCCAGCGGTTGGACTCTTTGGCGGCGTATTTGTAGACGAGAAAGGCCATGCGGCGGACATCGCCGGGGGCGTGGAAATACATGAAATATTTCTGGTCCCCGCCCGGCAGGTTGACGCGCAGCATGGTCAGTTCACGGGAACGTTCGCCCCCGGAAACGTCTTTGAGCGTCATTTTGATACGGGCCCGGAAACTTTCGCCCGGAGAAAAGAAGGCCTGTTGCATTTTGCCGACTATGCCGACAGCATCCGCCGGCTGGGCGGCGGTGGGGGCTGCGCTGGCCGGCGCCAGGAGCGCCGCCGCGATCATTAGCTGCATTATCAGTCTGTTCATATTTAATCCCTCGTTTAAGCCGTAAATAATTGTTTTCTGAAAAGCACTATCAAGGCCGGGATGTAGATGATGCAAAGCACCGCGCTTAAGAGCATCATGCACACGATGAAGGCGCCGACGGTAATGTAGGGGGTCAGCGGCGCGAACAGCATTACCGAGAAGGCGGCGGCGAAAAGTATGGCGTTGCGCAAGATGCCCTTGCCGGGGCGCGCCGCGGTCCAGACCAGGGCTTCCTCGATAGATTCGGGCGCGGCCGCGTCCCGCCCGGCCGCGAGGCGCAGCCGGAACCGGTTGATGAAATGGATCGCGAAGTCCACCGCCATGCCCAGCGAGAGGCAGGAAAGCACCGAGATAGGCATATCGAAGTCTTTGCCCGCGAATCCCACGGCGCCGTAGATCAGGATGACGGTGAAAAGAAGAGGGACGTAGCCCACCAGCGCCCATTTGGCCGAGCGGAAGTTGACGGACAAGATGGCGAAGATGACTACCAGGGCCAGCAGGAAGCCTTTTATCATGTCCCACAACACCGCGTCGTTCCAGACCAGGTTGAAGTAGGCGATGCCGGCGGGCTTTATTTCCACGGGAAAGGGATTCTCCCGTTGATAATTCTGCGCGGCCTCTATGACGCCGCGCATGGCCCCGGCGTCCCAGGTTTTAAGCTGCACCCAGATATTGGCTTTCTTGAAGTAGGGGTCGACCACGTTATCAAGGTCGGAAGGCTTGGCGGACATGGCGAAGAGAAAGAGGTACTGCCCGGCGAGTTCTTTGGACTCCGGGACTTTGTCGTAGGCCGGGTCGTCTTTATGCAGGACGCGGCCGATCCTCTTTATGTAGTCCACGACCGAGGTGGTCTTTCCTACGGCGGGGAGTTTTTCGAGGCTGCGCTGCAGGCCCTCGATATAGCGCAGGGCTTGAGGCGATTTTATAAATTCCTCTTCGTCCCCGGTGGAACCGACCACCAGGTACCCGAGGGAAGTGCCGCCCAGGGCTTCGTTCATGACGCGGTCGGCCGTGCGGACCTCGCTGGACTTCGTGAACCACTCCACCATGTTGTTATTGACCTTTATGCGGGCCGTGCCGGCTACAGCCACGGCAAATAATGCGAGGCCGGTGAGAACGACGGCGCGCGGCTTGTGCGCCCCCAGCCGCGCGAGGTGCGCGAGGAATTGGGAGATGCGGCTGGACTGGGCGTCTTCCCCGCGCGAAGCTTTTTCGATGGACCCGGCGCCGACGAAGGTGAACATGGCCGGGATAAAGCTGAAACTAAGTATCCGCAGCAGAACCGTCCCGAAGGCTACCAGGCCGCCGAAGATCTTGACCGGGACGATGTCCATGAACAGCAGCACCGAGAAACCGGCCGCCGTAGCCAGCGCCGTGTAGCGCACCGGCCGGCCCACCGCCTCCATGGTTTTAATGATGGCGGTCTTCCTGTCCTTTTCCTCGCGGTAGCGGAAGTAGAACTCGTTGAAGATATGGATGGAGTCCGTGGCGATGGCCATCAGGAACACCGGGGCCATGGAGCTCATGATATGGATAGGGTAGCCCAGGGCGATAAGCAGCCCCATGCTCCAGATGGTGGCTATCATGGCGTCCATCATGAGCGCGGCGGAGAGGAAGAGGTCGCCGAACATAAGATAGCGGGCCGCGAACATAAGCAGGCCGGCCATAGGCGCGAAGATCGCCATCAGCTTAAACATCTCCGCGCCGAAAGTGTCCCGCGCCACGGGGTCGCCGGCGACATAGTAGTTCTCCGGGCCGCCCTCGGCTTTGACTATTTCCCGGAGCTTATCGGCGATGGCTTTGCCGTTGGCGCCCTTTTCCAGGGGGACGTAGATCGCCGCGGTTTTACCGTCCTCAGAAATAATGCGGCCGACGAACATCGGGTTGTCGAAAAGCTGCTTACGCAGCGCATCCAGGGCGCGGGCGTCTCCGGGCGCTTCGGGCATAAGGGGGCCCACCTGGAGCGTCCCCTGGTCGACCGTGACATTGTCTATTGTGGAGAAGCCTGCCACGTCCCGGGCGGCCACGCCGGGAATTTTAAGTATCCCTTCGTTGATGCGCTTTATCTTTTCGAGGGTGGTTTTGTTGAGAACGCCGGCTTCGTTCTTGACGCCGACCACGATCATGTCCTCGTAGAGGCCGAAGGTTTTCTCTACCGCGTCGTTGGAGACCCGGACCGCGGAATCGGCCGGGAGCATGTTCTTGGGGTTGGTGTCGGTGCGGACTTTGGGGAACGCCGTCAAGGCCAGGGCGGTCACAAGGAGGGTGATGGCCACCACCCAGCGGGGATGGTCTACGGAAAAGTGGACCAGGGAGAAGTCGCGGAGTTTACGCACGTGATTTTCCTCCTATCCTGACCGCGGTTTCGCCCTGCTCCCGGAGGCGCTCGATGAGAACCTGCCTTAACAGATCGTAGGCTTTGAGCATTTTGGGGAAAGACAGGCGGTAGTAGATGCGCTGGCCCTCGCGGCGGGATACCAGGATCCCTTTTTCCCGCAGGATGGTCAGTTGCTGTGAAACGTTGGGTTTGGGGATTTCCATTTCCCTTGTCAGGTCGCCGGCTGTTTTTTCGCCGGAGCGGAGCAGATCGATGATCTCAAGGCGCTTGGCGTTGGAGAGCACGGAGCAGACCTGTGCGTGCATTGTGTAGATCAGCCGTCTGGTTTCCGTTTTTGTCATGGTGTCCTCTTTGTTGTAGTTGCGTTATTTCGCAACAACACTGTACCATTACGTTTTTATTCTGTCAAACTACCCCCGCATCTGTTCAGGCGCGTCTTAAGATGCTTTCGCCCACATTATACGGCCTATTTACCCACCCTGGAAACAGAAAAACAGCAAAAACGCACATTTTCAACGCGACAGGCCTTTGTCGGGTTGATGTCGTATACTATTTTCATGGTTACCCGGTTTAACAGCAAAAGAACAGAAATTTAATAGCAATTACCCGCTCAAAGCAATATAATTAAAAATATGGGTCAGGGTGGTTTATATTTTTTCCGTACTTTCAAGAGGAATGGACAACTTTAAATATGGCTTTGAAGATGTCTTTATTTCAAAACTGGTCGAGCGTATGGATCAGAACCAGGATATCTTCAATAAGATAATGGAAGACAAGACTTTTGCCGGCGTTGTGAAGGATTACCTGCTCCGGAGAGTTTATAAACGACTAAGCCAGGAAAACATTGAGAAATGATTGATATCCCCATCCTTGATAAAGCTTTGGATTTAGCACAAGCCCATTGGGCTCCAGTCTTGACTGGGCTTTCCGGGGTCTTGGTTGGGTTTTATGTAGATATCGGAAAGGAGCATCTGAAACGAAAAATACGCTTACGCGAAGAGCATGAAGCAGAAATACGAAAAGAGATTCTTGAACCTATTTATTTGGAGTTGAAAAGGTTTTATTTGCCGATATGTGATGCGAAGGAATTGCCAGTTGAATACCAGACCCTCACCATAACGAAGACCGCGAAGAATATTACGGAAGACTCGTATGGCGGCGTCGAACCAGTGGTCATCCCCCGCTTCAGTCGTTTATCCGCCACACAGGGATTCGAACGGTACTTTGACGACGCGATTGAGAATCATCATCCCAAAATATTGCGTGAATGGGGAAAGCTTGATAGCACTTTTTCAAAGCTAGTAACGGACTCTGTCGAGCACACCAACGCAATAGCCAATTCTTTAAAGAAAAATACGGGGTTGCCTTTCCTAGGCTTTTCCGTTCATCCGCCTCGGCCCGGAGTGAATCATGAACGTCTTGCTGTTTTAATATTCCAGCGCCAATTGGGTATGGAAAGAGAGGCCCTGCGTTTGACCTTCGATTCGGCGGTGGAAGCGAGAATATCCACAACGCAAGAAGTTGTGATTAGAACCGAGACTATTGATCAATTAAACGAAATTGTGCACCTTGTGGATGAGAAGTCAAAAGATAAGAGTCATTTAGCGGAATTACAGGCTGACTATCGAAGATTGTCGAAGAAAACAAGATACATAATCCAGGAGTTGGACATTGTCTTAGCTGGAAAGCCAAGATTAAAGAAATGCCCGCTAGTTTAGCGCTACGCAGAAAAGTAATCAGTGAATAATGATATTTATGGCCGCAGATATGTGCAGATATGGAACCAATTGACGCTCACTACCTAACCCTTCAATTCCAAAACCGGATTTACAAGGTGGCTGGAAATTCCTTCCAAGGGCTCTTTGAAGAGATCATGGAGAAGGCTTCTCGTGATTTTCAGAAAATACGGCCTTATGGGAACATGGGAGACGGTGGGAATGACGGTTTTCAGCCAAGAGAAGGTATTTACTACCAAGTATATGCACCCTTGAAGCCTAACGAAAAAGAATCAGCAGCTGCGGCAAAGCTCAAAAAAGACTTTGAAAAACTTCAGAAAACGTGGAATCAGATATCGGAAATCAAAATATTTTATTTTGTATTTAACGATAAATATGCCGGGACTAGTCTCCCAATTGAACAAGCTTTGGCGGAATTAAAAAAAAGCTGCCCGTGGATAGAGTTTAAGGGGTTTTTCGCTAAAGATTTGGAAAAAGTGTTTTTAGGTCTTAGTGCAGAGCAAATATTGGCACTTGGATTTGATATCAACCAGACAAAAGCTTTGCTGTTGGCACAAGAATCCCTTGAAATTGCTGAAAGTTACGTGGACCGGGATAATGGAGATGTGGCATTAACGATACTTGGACAGTTTAAGGAACTTGTCTCTGGATTAAATAACGAAGAACTTTCTATACGCGCTGAAATATTAATTGGTAAGAGTCTGGAAAGATTAGAGAGAATGAAGGAGGCAGCAGAGACCTACCAGCACCTTTGCGTACAGTACCCCAGCAACCCGCAAGCATACTTATATCTCGCATCTATTTATCTACAGCAGGAAAACCCAGAAAAGAATCTTGAGCTTTTAAAGAAAGCAGAAGCGATAAATCCGGACTACTGGTTTTTAACAATTCAAAAACTTCTACGCGCATTGCGCCTTAATGAACAAGTAAACGTTTCCCAAATTAATGAGCAAACTTTCCCAGAAGAATTCCGGGCAAAGTCCACTTTCTACCGCATATATTCCATTTTCCTTGCCCAATCAGGCGACACGGAAAAGGCCCTGAAGTTTATTACAAAGGCAATATCAATTAATCCAGAACGAATTACCAATTACATCGCAAAGATCTCTACCTTAGAGACAATCGCTTTCTCTCATGCAACTGTGAACCGGGAGCAGAGTAAGGCTAACGTTGTTATTCTTTTGAGCGAAATAGAAGCGATTCAACAGCGGATTGCAGAATACGGAGGATGTACCCCAAGGAATATTGTTGTTATCGAATATAAGAAGATGCGGGCTCTTTTTGCCTTGGAAAGTTATCCAGATGCAATTCAATCTGCTCAGGAGTTTATAAAGCAGGTATCGAAGTGCTACTTTGATTATGTGGTAGACCGTCTGCTGTCCGACCTGATTACTCATATTCAAGTATCCCCACAGGAATTTGACGCATTACTTCAGCGTCTGCAAAAAGAGGAGAAACCTATTTCAGATGACCTGTCGAAGGCGCTTTTGCTCCAATTTAGTAGGCGAAAGCTGCTTTTTACTGAAGGCAAGAAATTCTTTGCCGCACTAAAAGCTAAAGAAAAAGTTATAAATTTTATTGAAAAGCTAGAGGCCAATGACTTTAATGCAGCCTGGGAATTCCTCAAGGAAGACATGCGGTTTGCTGTTGTAATGGCAACTTCCGCAAAGGACTTGCCGGATTTGAGGAAAGCAATAATTGAGCGTCTGCCAAATGATGGGAATATCCAAAAAGAGAAACTCCAGCTTTTACTGGATTATGATCAAAAACACATTGACGAGGCATTCGAATTATTAAAACAGATGAACTTCTCCGAAATCGGGTACTTGGAGTGCAAGCCGATATTGGATATTGTTCAGAAGAAAGAAGCTTGGGATTTTGAAATCAAAATCCTGGAAAAACTATTAAAAACAGAGCGAAATCCAGAAATAGTCTCGCACTTAAAGCTTCAGTTACTTAGTGCGAATCTAAAACTAAAGCGATTGCCCGAGGCAATACGTATAGGTGAGGAGCTCTTGCCTCTGAGTCCTGAGACAAATACTATTACAGAGGGAACACGAGAAGAGATTCTTGCTCAGATCTTGCTGGCAAGGCTAAACCGCGGAGAATTTTCGAAAGCAAAGGCGTTGTTGCTAAAACATCAGAATTACTCTAAAACATTTGGATTCAAGGTCGCTGTAGAGGCAGAAGTCTATGTAAAGAATGGCGAGGGAGAATCTGCCTTGGCTTCAATCGTAGCAGCTGTAAAAGTTTTGAAAACACCCACCCCAGAGCAATATGGAAGCCTCATCCTCACGCTAACCAATATAAGTAACCTAAGTGGTTTGCGGCTTGAATCTCTTCCTAAATCTGAAGAGAACTGTTTTGTGAAGGTAAAGACCATAGATAGATGGTATTTCTTGGGAGATTCGGATGAGCTTGACGCTACAAAGATTGCCAAAGACGACGATAACTATTCTGGATTCTTGGGCAAAAAGGTTTGTGAAAAAATAGTTTTTAAACACAAGTATCAATCAAATCACCTTGAGCTAGAAATTGAAAACATTCTGCCTATTGAGAAATATATTCTTTGGCAGTCTCATTATCACGCCCATAAGCTATCTACAGAGCATAGATGGACAGCAATGGAAATAATTGAAGTGCCGGCAATCGGAGACACTATTGATCCCAAGTTCATTATTGCTCGTTTAGAGGATGAGCAAAAGCCACGAGAAGACTTCTTTAAGTTATATTGCACTGATAACATCCCGCTTGCTTTTCTTGGGCTTAATGAGGGAGGTCTGGCAAATGCGCTTGGGCACATTGTCGCAGCGGGGAAAGGCTTTGTTAAATTCAGTTCAGGTTTGCCAGCGGAAATGGAACAGCAAGTTGTAATTGCACGACAAATAATCGAGGGCAGGGAATGCTTTCTCGATGGGACCTCCGCGCTAATATTGGCAGAGTCTGGAATAGGAGAGAAGATATTCGGTTATCTGCCAAACCTGAAAATCCCACAAACAGTTGTGTCTATGCTCTTTGAGATTAAGGAAAAATACCGATACACTCCTGGCCAAGTCGGGCATATGGGATATGTAAACGGAAAAATCAGGATTTCCTCAATTGACCCAGATAGGCGAGTTCTTATTCTGAAGAATTTTGAGAGATATATTGCGAATTTTGAGTCAAAGCCTCAAAACATATGTGCAATATCTAGCGCGACAAAACAAAGTCACTTTACTGAGCAAAGTATTCTGCCAGAACTTTCAGATGCATGTGCTCTATCCAGAGTGAGCAATGCAATAGTGATTACTGAGGATTTTCTTTACCTTAAAGCAAATGAGCTAGACACAAAATTACAGGCCCCTGCGTATTGCTCGACTTTTGCAGTAGTTAAAACCCTATACTCGCTGGGCAAGATCTCTTTCGAGGAATACTTCAGTTTCTTCTCGTATTTAGCCTTTTACCGCTTCAAATTCCTCCCGATTTCTGTGGAGGATATTGATAAGGCTGTTTTTGGCGATGCCCAAGTCAAAGTATTTCAGCCGGAAAGGATTCGTCAATTAAACTTCCCACTAACTCTGTCAGAGGAATACGGTGTCCATCCGGACATAGCTTTCAGGCTGATAGTGGGATTCTTTCTACGAGCAGTAACAGGGGTTGGTGTTTCTCCTGACATGGTCGAAAAGTTGTTTGCGGAGATTCTTGCTGTATTCCCAACCCAAAAAAGCAAAAAAGAACTTGCCTTGAATATTGTATATGCACTTGAGTATCTCACAACTAAAATACTACGAGGTAGAGAAATGCCTACCCATGCAAAAGATAAGCTTGTTAGACTTTCACAATTCGCGGAGATTTATACCGGGAAGGAATTCCTAGCGCCCTAGAAGCAGATGATCAAAGAAGAACGAAGAATGAAAAAACTACACTCTTGGCAGCCTGCTTATAAAATAAGTTCGAAGATAGCCCGGGCGTTGATGGACATTGAGTCTGCAAAGACCATTGTGGAGCGCACGGCTTTGCCGCCTGCCGTAGAGGCGGAACTGCGGCGCGCGGCTATGGTGCGGTCCACGCATTTCTCTACCCGCATAGAGGGCAACCGGCTTACCCTGAAAGAAGCGCAGGAAGTCATAGAGCGCAAGAAGACTTCTTTCCATGGCCGCGAGCGCGACATCAGCGAGGTGCGCAATTATTGGAACGCTATTTTGAAGGTAGAAGAATGGGCCGCAAAGCGGGTCGAGTTTTCCGAGGATTTGATAAAGAAGCTGCACGCCATTGTAGAGAAGGGTAAACGCTCAAAGGCCACGCCCTACCGCACAGGGCAGAACGTGATCAAAGACTCGGCCACCGGCGCTATTGTATATATGCCACCGGAAGCCAAGGACGTTCACAAGCTTATGTCCGAAATGGCGGCCTGGGTTCGCCAGGCCGAGCGCAACGGCATCCCCGGCCCCATAATAGCGGCGCTGGCGCATTATCAGTTCGTTACCATCCATCCTTATTACGACGGCAACGGTAGGACCGCCCGGCTACTGGCCACTTTCCTGCTGCACAGGGACGGTTACGGTATGCGCGGGTTCTTCTCTATGGAAGAGCATCATGCCCGCGATATAGAGGCGTACTACAACTCGCTCGCGGTGCATAAGCACCATAATTACTATGAAGGCCGTGTCGATTCCGACCTGACCGGCTGGGTTGAGTATTTTGTGGTGCTGCTTGCTGATGTCTTTAAACGCGCCAAGGACGAGGCCCTGAGGTGCGCTAAGGAGGGTTTGCCGGTGGAACCCGAGCCTTTGCGCAAGCTCGACCGACGGGCGCGGGTGATCCTGGGGCTTTTTGCCGGGAAAGACGTGGTCTCCACGCAGGAGATGGCCGCCGCTTTGGGGCTGTCCGACCGGATGGTTCTGTACCTGCTTACCGACTGGGTAAAAGATGGCTGGATCGTGCTGGCTAACCCCTCAAGACGCTCCAGGGCGTACAAGTTATCAGAAATTTATCAGAAATACATCGGAAATAATCCCCCGAAATAAGTTATAATAAAAACAGGCAGAAGAATGTGTTCTGCGCTTTACAACAGCAAAGAGTTGATGGGCGCGGGAAATAATTTTCTGCATTGTACGGCCGCCGAAGGCGGACGGGAGCGGCCCTGTAAGGCCCAGTTGGGTACCGGCCGGCCGCGCATAGGAGGTGTTGATAAGATGCAGACCTCCTTGGGAGCAGGTGCGACGGCGCATAGTGCCGGAGCCCTGCGAACCGCCTTCTCGCGGCAAGGAGCAGTGCGGGGCCGCGCTGCGTGGCCACGCCTGCGACGACATCTCGCGGATAAGATCCGCCTACCGCTGCTCTAACGGCTAGAAAGCGGTATTTATAAGGTTACCTCAGGATGTTGCGCAAAGAAGTTTCGAACTTCATCCTGAAAGGACCGCCAAATTTTGCAGTTAATGCAGCTGCGCGAACAAACAGCCGCCGGACATGACCCGGCGGCTGCTTCTTTTATACCGGAACAAAACACCAGGGGGGGCTGGCGAAAAGCCGAAACGCCACTTATACTATTAGTGACAGAGATAAACCCGGGGCGCGTATTCTTATGCAAAGCAGATCGGGCAGGCCCTTTTTTCTTTTGATGTCCGGCGTTTTCGCGCTGGCGTCGGGCTCATTTTTTACCGTGCTCCACGTAGGCATGAGCGAGCTGCGCGGCGGCAGCGGTATACAGCACGGTTTCGGCTCCCGCCAGGCCGCGCCGGAAAAACCCACCTACGCCGAGGCCTTGGCGGCGGGCGGCAAGGCCATAGCCGGCAAGGTTCAGCGGTTCTTTGAAGGCGGTTCAGCCAGCCCCGCCCCGGAGATGCCGGGCGGGGAAAGCCAGTCCGCCGAGGGGGCCACTGAACAGGAACCCGACCCGCTGGAAGAGTTCTACGACAGGAATTACGGCCGCGGCGGAGGCGACAAGCTCTACGCCCAGGCCACGGGTGCCTGGGGCGGCTCCGGCGGCAGCGCCTCGGCGGGAGCGGCGGCGGCCCCGCAGGAAGACGGGCAGAAGGCAGCCGGCGCCTGGAGCGGGAAGGCCGCGCCGGGAGAGCGCGCGGCCGGCGCCCCGGAAAAGCCGGCCTTCGGCAGCCCCGGCGCCAGGTCCCCCTACCAGCAGGCCGAAGGCGGCGCGCCTAAACTTTCCCGCAGCCTGGCCCTGGCGGGCCGGGAAGGCCCGGACTATACCGGCGCCGGCAGCCTTTCTTCCGGGCCTCGCCACGGCGCCGGAGGCGGCCTGCAGGGCATGCGGGGCCAGGGCGGGACCGCCGATCTGAACGGCGCCGACGAGGGCTCGCGGTCCTCCTCAGAAAGTTCTTATAACGCGAAATTGTCCGGCGGCGCGTCTGCCGCAGCCGCCTCGGGCGGCACCCCGCCCGCGGCCTCGGCCGCGGCCAACGCCGAAGGCGGGGCGGGAGGCGGCGGAAGCGGGGGCGGCGCGGCCTCCGGTTCAGGCAGCACAGCCGCCGCGGACACTAAAAAAGAGGCGCCGGCGGAGAAGAGCGCACCGGCAGGAGTTTCGCGCAGCGAGCCTACCGCCGAGGAGCTCAAGCCTTTCCTCGAGTGGGTAGCGGTGGAAAAGCGCAACGGGCGCGACGCCAGGTTCATTTCGGAGGAGGACGCCGCCGCCAGGGTGGACGCCGGCCAGCTTAAGACCGGCGACGCCTCGGCCGAGGAGCCGAAGCAGAACAGGGACAGCGCCGCCGGACCCCCCCGGGACGGGAACCGCGACGGCCAGCGCGAGGCAGCGCCGCCGGACCCCAAGAATTTCTCCGAACTGTCCAACGAGCGCAAGCTGCAGGTCAAGCAGCGCATCCACGGCTTCATCAAGCGAGTGGAGAACCATTACGGCGCCATGGACGACATCTTCTACACGCCCTGCTCCGCCGGCCGCGAGCTCTGCAGGGAGCACGGCCTTACCGAGGGCTACCTGACGCTGGAAACCCGGGAGGAGGCCGAGCTGCACCTTGGCCTCAAGTACGTCAAAGAACGCTGGCGCCGCTACACCATAGGCTTCACCCTGCCCAGGGGCCACCAGGAGTGGAACAAGTTCCACCCGCAGGGCCAGGGAGAGCCGCCGCAGAATAAACCCTAGCTAAACCACCCGGCAGCAAGCACCCGCCACCGCGGTACGCCGGCGAGGCGGACCCGCCCGGGAATTGTTATAATTACATTGTTTTCAGGCGGCCGGCGCCGCCAGTTCCACACCGGACAAGGATTGTAAAAATGGATATCGGCATCGTCGGGCTACCCAACGTAGGCAAATCCACGCTGTTCAACGCGCTCACCCGCGCCGGGGCAGCTTCCTCCAACTACCCCTTCACCACCATCGACCCCAACGTCGGCGTTGTGCCGGTGCCGGACAAACGCCTCGACGCGCTGTTCGACCTGTTCAAGCCGCCCAAGAAAGTGGCCTCCTATATAAAGTTCGTCGACATAGCCGGCCTGATGAAGGGCGCCTCCAAGGGCGAGGGCCTGGGCAACAAGTTCCTCGCGAACATCCGCGAGGTGGACGCCATCGTGCAGGTGGTGCGCGTGTTCAAGGACCCCGACGTGGTGCACGTGCTGGGCGAAGTGGACCCCATCCGCGATATCGAGGTCATAGAGACCGAGCTGCTGCTGGCCGACATGGAGACCGTGGACAAGGCGCTGGAAAAGAATCAGCGCGACCTGAAGGCCCGCACCAAAGACGCCGAGGAAAAAAAGGTGCGGCTTGAGGCCCTGAAAAAGCTGCTCGCCGACGGCAAGCCCGCCCGCGAGGCCGGCTATACCATAGACGAAGTGCGCGATTTCAATTTGCTGACCGTGAAGCCCGTTTTCTTCGTGGCCAACACCTCCGAGCAGCCCGACAAGGAAGTCATCGCCAAACTGCGCGAGTTCATAAAGGCCCGCGGCGCCATCCTGGTGGAGATCTCCGCCAAGATAGAGTCCGAGATCATCGAACTGCCCGACGAGGAGAAAGCCGTGTTCCTCAAGGACCTCGGCGAGGACTATACCGGCCTCGAGAAGATGGCCATAGCAGGCTACAAGCTGCTCGACCAGATCAGCTTCTTCACCGCGGGCTCCGAGGACGAAGTGCGCGCCTGGAACCTCCGGCGCGGCCTGAAGGCCCCGCAGGCCGCCGGCCGCATCCACACGGACTTCGAGAAAGGCTTCATCCGCGCCGAGGTCTATTCCTTCGACGACATCATGAAGTACAAGGAAGAAAAGGTCCTGCGCGAGAAGGGCCTGATCCGCTCCGAGGGCAAGGAATACGTGATGAAGGACGGCGATATCTGCTTCTTCAAGTTCAACGTGTAAAAGTCCTGCCGCCGCGCCAAAACAGCCGGCCCGAAAGGGCCGGCTGTTTTTTTAAAGTATAATTTTATCCATAAGGGCCGCGGGGGCCATAACGAACATGATATCCGGTATCTGCCGCCTCACTTCGCCTTTGGACAAGCCGCTCCTGCGCCTGTTCCCCGCCGGCGCTGGCGCTTACGCCTCGGCCAACACCGCCCTGAAGAGCGAAAGCGCGGACGCCTCCCTCTTCGCCGGCCCCGACGGCGCCAGCCTGCTCTACAGCGGCGAGCTCTACAACTACAAAGAACTGCGCCGGGAGCTGGAAAGCTCCGGCTGCCGGTTCGCCACCTCCCTCGAGAGCGAGCTGGTCTACCACGCCTACGCCCGCTGGGGCGCCGGCTGCCAGGAGAAGTTCAACGGAGAATGGGCCTTCGCCCGCTGGGACGAGAAAAACAAGTCCCTATTCTGCTCTCGCGACCGATTCGGCCTGCGGCCGCTCCATTATTTTTTCGACGGCAAGACTCTCGTTTTCGCCTCCGGTCTTAAAGCCCTTTTCGCCTGCCCGCTGGTTCCCAAGGCGCCCAACCCGCAGGCCGTCTACGATTTTTTGGTCCTTAACCACTGCAACCAGCCCGAGGAAACTTTTTTCGAGGGCGTTCGGAAACTGGGCGCCGGCTGTTGCATGTATTTTACGCGGCCCGGCAGGAGCCTGACCATAAGGCGCTATTACGACCCGGCCTGCAACCAGGAGCTCGGGCGTCCGGATAAAAAAGCGCTCGCGCGCCACGCCGCCGAATTCCGCGGCCTGCTTGAAGACGCCGTGCGGCTGCGGCTGGGCGGCAGTGAGCCCCTGGGCATCCTGCTGTCCGGCGGCCTGGACTCTTCCAGCATCACTTGCCTGGCCTCCCGCCTGCTCGCCAAGAAGGACCGCCCTCCCACTTTCAGTATTCCCTGGCCGCGCGAAGCGCCCTTCATCCGCGCGTCCTCGGCGGCAGCCGGCTTCCCGCGCTGCGAAGTCACGCCGGCGGGTTTCAAAGCTATCCCCTGGTCCGAGGTGGCGGCGCTGGCCCGCGCGGCAGAGAAACCCGTGATGGACGCCTCGGTGCTGGGCGAGATGCAGCTGATCAAGGCCGCCAAGCGTCGCGGTGTGAAAGTACTGCTGGAAGGCAGCGGCGGCGACGAGATGCTGGCCGGTTACCCCGAAAGGAATTTCACCGTCTACCTCAACCAGGTGCTGCGCGAGCGCGGCGTGGCCGCGTTCTCCGCCGAGTTCAAGACCTTCTTCGCGGACCGGCTGGGCGAGTTTGGCGTGGAGGGCGAGCCCGGGCCCGAGTTCTACAAATGCTTCCTGCGCACCCAGTCCTGCGCCCCGGAGCTGTCTGAATTCTTCGTAAAGGAGACCGTGAACCGGGACCTGTTGGGCGAGTACGCCGGCCGGCGCCACCCGCTGCAGCGCGGGCCCGAGTTCAACCTGCAGCAGGTGCTCAAGCGCGACACCCTGGCCCTCGGCAACGAGCTCGAGCACCTGATCCCCTTCCGCTTCCGGCTCCCGTTACTGGACCACCGCCTGGCGGAGTACGCCTTCTCCCTGCCCGCCTGCTACAAGCTGCACGGCGGCTGGACCAAGTATTTGCTGCGCACGGCCATGACCGGCGTGCTGCCCGACCAGGTGTGCTGGAGAAAAGAAAAGGTGGGCGGCACCGCCCCCGTTTCGGTCTGGAAGGATTTCATGAAAAGGAACCGGCGCGAACTGAAAGCCGCCCTGAGCGGGAGAAAGTTTTACGCCTCGGATTTTATAAACCGGGCATCCGTGCTGAAGAACTTCGACGCCCTGTTCGCGGCCGCCATAGCGCCCGGCACCACCGACATCTCCGGCCTCTGGCGCTTCGTCAGCCTGGAGCTCTGGCTGCGCGAGAATTTAAACTGAAGCAGGCCCCGCCGCGGCGCCCGACAACTGGAATACCTGCGCCTGCCCGGCGTAGCCCTTGAAGTCCATCCCGCCCAGGTCCTTATACTCGTACTCCGCAGCGGTCTTCGCCCGTACCGCCTCCGACACGAACACGGCGCCGGCCGGGGCCTTGCCCTGCAGCCGCGACGCGAAATTGACCGTGTCCCCCATCACCGTGTAGTCCATGCGGTATTCCGAGCCCACGTTGCCGGCCACTACGGGCCCGCAGTGCACGCCTATGCCCACGCCCAGCGTATTCTTGCCGGCTGCGGCCTGCCCTTTATTGAAAACTGCGATCTCCGCCTGCATGGCGGCCGCGCAGGCCACGGCGCGCCGCTCGGCGTCTGGCTGCTCGAAGGGGTCGTTAAAGACCACGATCAGCGCGTCGCCCACGAACTTGTCCAGCGTGCCGTCGTAGCGGAACACCACGTCCACCATCCGGGTGAAATAGGCGTTGAGCAGCTTAACCAGTTCGGCCGGGTCCATGCCTTCGGAGAGCGGCGTGAAGCCGCGGATGTCGGAGAACAGGATGGCCGCGTGGGTGCGGCGGCCTTCGCCCATGGAGGCGGCGCCGTCGGGCGTGTCCAGGATCTTGCGCGCCACCTGGTGCGAGACGTAGCGCGACAGGGCGCCCTCGGCCTGCTCGCGGCGCAGCAGGTTCTCGGCGAACTTCAGCACCAGGTCGCGCATCTTCTTCACCGCGTAGGCGGCGAAGGCGCCCATCATCACCATGATCAGCAGGTGGATGATAGCGGAATAGGCGGGGATAGGCGTCAGGCGGGGGTTGCCGAAAGACGTATACCATACGGCGGCGTAGCCTAGCGCGGAGAAGCCGGCCGCGGCGAGTATCGCGCGGTAGCTGTAGCGCAGCGCGCAGCCGACGATGAGGATGTAGTAGACCGGCACCAGCGGGCCGTTGTTGCCCTCGACGAGGACTATGGTCAGCGTCAGGAACAGCGCGTCGGCGGCGGCGGAAATATATTTTACCGGCCGGTCGTACAGGCGGCGCTTGTTGACGAAGTACCACGCGCCCGCGGCGTAGGCCAGCCAGGCCAGCATGGTCGCTACGGCGCGCTCGTGCAGCCAGCCCGCCACCACTTTGAGCACGTAGTAGTTGGAGAACTCGTTGAGCAGGAACACCGCCAGGAAGGCCAGCCGGAGCACGTTTATCTTGCGCTCGCCCAGCTGTTCCTCGGTGATGAAAAAAGCGTTCAGTTTTTCTTTGGTCATATAAGCGTCGGCTACCCGGGCACCACCGCGGCGATATCCGCTTCGGGCCAGCCCTTGGCCCGCAGGGCCTCGGCCACGGCCTGCGGCGTCAGGCCGGATTTCAGCGCGTCCTCCACGTAGTAGACCAGAGCAAGGCGGTCCAGCCTGCCTTCTTTTTTCAGCTTCACGAAAATGGCTTCCCTGGCCGGGCTCGCGAACTCGCTTTGCGGGGCGGCGGTCACGGCCCCGGAGGCGTCTCCGCTTTCGGCCCGTGAGCGCTCCAGCGCCGCTTTCAGGCCTTCACCCGCCGCGGCTTTTGGCTCCGGCTGCCCGCCGCCGAACTTACGCATTAAAAAGCGCACCAGTTTGTAGAGCAGAAATATCGGCAGCACCACCTGTATGGCGAACGCGGCCAATATAAAGAGCAGACAGAAACCGAGAGTCATTATGGTCATTACTTTACCTTCTTAAGAACGGATGTTTACCGACACTAGCTCCGCCGGACTATTTATTGTCCAGGATGATCTCCCAGTATTTCACGAAGGAAAGTATCAGCGCGAAATACAGGGGGATGCCGAAGACCACCTCCACCGGCACCAGCGTCCACGGCACGTGCAGACCGGTGAAGGCCGAGACGGTGCTGGGCCCGTAGACCCGGTGCCCGCTGGCGATCAGCCAGATCTCGGCGGGCAGCACCCCGGCGAAGACCACGCCGAGGTAAGCCAGGAACTTGCCGCGCAGGCTGAAGTGGATGAAGAACTTGTCTACCAGGTTTATCGCCAGCCAGGTCAGCACTATCCACGCCCCGGTGAGCACCAGCGTGATGTCGTGGAAGATATAGGACCAAGCCGGGAAGCCCACGTTCTGCACCATCGGCTCCACGGTAATCTCGAACAGCAGCACCGAGACCAGCGTAATGGCGAAGCTGCGCACCCACGGCCGGTGCCGCAGCGGTATCACCGGCTTGCTCATTATGTAGAAGCTCCAGTACTTGGTGAAGCTCACCACCAGCGCCATGAACACCGGCACGTAGACGAAGGTTTCCACCGGCGTGCCCAGCAGCGTGCGGCCGCTGATGGCCTGCTGCACCTCCGGCGAGTAGCCGCTGACGCCGAGCTTCAGAAGAATGGCCTCGTAGACCAGCGCGGCCGGCGCGAGGACCGCCAGATAGACCGGGAAGCGCTTCCAGTCGGGCCAATTAGCGCGGAAGCGGTCGACGAGGGTGAGGGTCCACATTATCAGGGAGGCCCAGGCGAAGGTGGAGATCCAGCTGATATCCTGGTAGAGGTAGGACCACCAGCCCAGCTTGTAGTTATGCCACATCGGCGAAGTGAAGAACTGGTGGATGAACAGGCCGCCCGCGGCGAGGAAGAAGCGCTGCGCGCCCTTTTTCTCGTTCTTCCACAGCCAGTACAGCGTAAAGCCTGAGAAGGCCAGCAGGAACAGCTCGAAGGCCACTATCGGCCCCGTCGGCGTTCTGTCGAAGGCGTGCGCCTCGTACATGGCCTGCCCGGCGGCCCAGAGTCTGCGGTAGTATTCAATCATACTTTTTGAACTCCCTTGAGATGGTCTTTGCGTCCGCGAATTTCGGGTCTTTCATGCGGCAGTAGCCCCACTTGGCGCAGGTGAAGTCCGGCAGCGAGGTCATCTTGTCCCAGATCTCGTAGAGCGGCCGCTCCAGGGCGTTGCCGTAGATCATGTGGTTGAAGTCGCAGGGGCAGACGTCGCCCCAGGGGCTGAGGTAGAAGTAATTCACGCCGGAGGAGCAGCCCACGCTGCGGTGGCTGGTGGTGTAGGCGTACACCAGCACGCCGGGGTAGGAGTAATCCTCGTTGTGTTTTTTCACGGACTCTATCATTTCCTCCAGCCAGGCGCGGCTGCCCAGGTCGCAGCGCTCGGCGTAGCGGCCGGTCGGGGCGGCGTCGTAGACTATCACCTCGTGCACGCCCAGGTCCTTGGCCCGCTCTATCACGCGGCCCAGCTCGCCCGCCTTGAAGGATTCCGGCGTGACGCAGCAGGAGAGGCCGACGGAGAACCCGGCCGACAGGGCCTTGGCTATACCGCGCTCGCCGCGGGCCGAGAGCCCTTCCAGCCCGCGCGCCTTGTCGTGCGCGACCGGGTCGGAAGAATCCACGCTGACATACAGGCTGTCGAGCCCTGCAGCCTTCAGCTCGGAGCAGCGCTCTTCCAGGTGCCAGCCGTTGGTGAACAGCGCCACGGTGGAGAGGTCCTTGTCTATGCTCTTGATTATTTCCGGCAGGTCGGGCCGCATAAGCGGCTCGCCGCCGGTGAAATTAATGACGGACACCCCCAGGTCCTGCGCCGACTTGAGCAGGTAGATGGCCTGCTCGCGGGTGACTACGGGGCGGGACTCCTTCTTTTCCTTGGCGTAAAAGCTGCAGTGGGAGCAGGTGGCGTTGCATTCGTCGGTGATGGCGAAGCTCAGCAAATTCGGCGTGTTCTTGCCGTGTATGCTCTTGTAGAGCTGCCGCGCGAAGAAATTGGCCGATGGGCCGGTAAATAGCGCCGGGCTGGAGAGCGAATATACGGGATGCCCTTTCCGGTAATGGATCACCTTGCCGTGGTTGAGGTAGACGCGGTACATCCGGTCGGTGGCCTCGGCGGAATAATCCAGCGTCTTCGTGGCCATCAGCCATTTGAGCCGCAGTTTATCGCTCAATCTCATTTAGTCTCCCAGGCCCGTCACCGGGCGCGCCTGCAGCAGGTATAATTTCCCGTCCTTCAGCGCCCACTCTATATCCATCGGGCGGTCGAAAAGAAGTTCGACGCGGATGGCCGCGGCGGCCACCTGCCGCAGTTCCTCGGCGCGGAGCTTTGGCGCGGAGCGCTGCGCCTCCGGCACCGGCCGCATGACCGTGCCTCCCTCCGGGTCGGCGGCCAGCAGCTCCCGCTGCTGCGCCGGCAGCGTCTCTATTACTTCGAGCCCCGAGATCACGTAATGGTCCGGCGTGACCGCGCCGCTCACCAGCGGCTCGCAGAGGCCGTAGACGGCCTCCACGATTACGCGGTTCCTGTCGCCGGTCACCGGGTCGCAGGAGAAAGCCACTCCGGACACGTCCGCGTCCACCAGCTCCTGCACCAGCACCGCCATGTGGACGGCCGCGCCGCCGCCGTAGGCCGTTGCGCGCGCGGAAGACGCCGACGCCAGGCAGTCCAGCACGGCCTGCCGCAGCCCGGCCGCATTCACGCCTAAGAAACTGTCGAACTGGCCCGCAAAGGATGCATTAACCCCGTCCTCGGCTGCCGCGGAGCTTCTCACGGCCGCCAGGGGCGCGCCCAGCCCTTCGAAAGCCGCCTCCAGTCCGCCGTCCAGGTCTTCCGGCCGCGTGCCGGCCGGGACTACAAAGCCGCGCGGCACCTTGAAGCCCGAGCGGGCCAGCAGGGCCAGATTAAAAGCCTTGCGGCCCATGACCTCCAAGTCGGAGGCCTGGTTAAGGTGTGAAAATAGTTCGAGGTCGATATTCATTTCAGCAGCAGCAACACGGCCCCTGCGGCCAGCGGCACCCCGACATTGTCCCAGCCCCCGCCCAGCGCGCTCTCTACCGCGGTGACGGCCAGCGCGCCGGCGGCCGCGGCCGCCGCCCCGGCCAGGCTGAACCCGTGCCGAGAGAACACAAAGGCGCCCAGCAGCGCCAGCGCCACGGCGAAGAACAGCAGGCTGCCCTCCACGGTCTTGGGGCCGGTCAGGCTGTAGGTCTTTTTACCCCACAACCCGCCACCTGCCCCTGCCGCGGCGTCGGCCAGCCCCATCAGCAGCGCCGACCACTGGAAGATAACCCCGTCGGCCCGCCAGAACAGCAGCACGCTGAGCGCAAGCCCGGCCGGGAAAAGCACGGTTCCGGTGCCTCCGCCCGCGATGTGCACGCTGGGCAGCTTGCGGGCGCGCACGGCGGCCAGCAGGAACAGCGCGAACCCCGCGCCTATCGATACCGCCGCCGCCTTGGTAACGAAGACCGGCAGCGCGCAAGACACCAGCCCGCCGGCCGCGTGCGCGGACTTGCGCGTCAGCAGCGGCGGCCAGCCGCGGCGCAGCAGGTATTCCGCTCCGGCGAAGACCGCGGCGTAGGCGGCCACCATCACCAGCACGCCGTTCAAGCCGCCTCCTTGCCGAAGGTGAGATACTCCCGGTGCTGCCCGGCCTTCTTGCCGGTCAGCGCCGCTATGCCCGCGTTGCCCGCGCGCATCGTGGAGAAGAAGCAGCGCTTGAAGCCCCGCTCCCGCACGCGCGCCTGCATGCGGCAGAACAGCGCGCCGCCCAGGCCGGAGCGCCTGTGCTGCGGCAGCACGGCTATGGTCTTGAAAATGAAGTTCTCACCGCCGGAGCAGGCGTCGGGCAAGCCCCAGAGAAAGGCCGCCGGCCGACCGCCGCAGCCGGCAAGGATGAAGTGCGCGCCGGCCGCGCCCGCCTGCGCGCCGGCCGAGTAGAGGAATTCCTCATACGAAGCCGGCACGAACAGCGGGGAACCGGAAAAGACCTCGCCGGCCAGGGCATGTATCTCCCGCGCGCGTGCCGGCAGTTCCGCCGGGGCCAGCTCCTCGAAGGTGTAGCCCTTTCCCAGCAGGTCCTGCTCCCGCCCGGAGAAAGCCGCGAAAGGCAGCTCTTCCGCCGGCAGCACGGCGCTCACCCGCCTGTCGCGGGCCGTGAAGCCGGCCGCGCCGAAGTAACCGGCGTAGGCGGCGGGCGTGTACGGCTCGCCGTAAAATGGCTCGGCGTTCCCGGAGGCTGCGCCGTAGCGCTGCCAGACCGTATCGTTGACCGGGCCGAAGATCTTTTTCAGGCCAAGCTCTGCCAGGTGGGCGCAGGCCGCGTCCAGCACGGCCGCCGCGGCCTCGCCGCCGGCCGCCTCGAAGTAGCCGATAAGGCCGACGCCGGGCAGGCGTTTATCGATAATGGCGCAGGCGTGCGCCTCCGGCCCGCCGGCGCCGGCGGCCAGGAACCCCTGCCGCGAGCCGAAAGCCAAAAACGGGTTCTGGGGCGCCAGCTGGCGCAGCGTTTCCGCGGCGAGCGCCTCCGCGTAGGCCGGGTGGCCCGCGTAGATCTTTTTTACCAGGGCGGCGCAGGCGTGCGCGCCGTCCGGCACCCAGTTATAGCCTGTCGCTTCCATAAAATTCCATCAGGCCGAAGATAGCCGCTATGACCAGCAGCAGCGCGGCAAAAGCCGGCACCGACACCGGCTTGGGCACTTTAACTTTTGAGACCATCAGCGCCGCCGCGGCCAGCAGCAGCACGGAGGCCAGGGCGTCGAAATACGGCAAGCCGTAAAGCTTCAGCGCCACGAGCGCCAGCAGCAGCAGGTGGTTGTAATACACCGGCATGCCGACGTAGGCGCGCGCGCCGGTCTCGGTAGCGGCGAAGCCCTGCAGCGTGAAGCGCACCAGCCTGAAGATGCCGGCGGCGAGGAAGACCGACAGCGCGACTACGGAGAAAGCGCTGCGCATGGCGAGCGGCAGGTAGCAGGCGAGCGCCGGGTAGAGGAGATAGATGAAAACGTCGACGTGGCTGTCGAGTTGCCGGCCGAACTCCGACTCCTGGTGCAGTTTCCTGGCGAGCATGCCGTCGAAGGCGTCGAGCACCAGCGCCACGAGCGCGAGCGAGAAGGACAGGTAGAAGAACCCGCGCAGGAGCAGCAGGATGGCGGCCCACGCCGTCAGCAGCGCGGCAAAGGACAGGGCGTTCGGCCAGTTCAGCCAGGCCGGGCGGTCAATTGAGTACATGCACCTCCCCGGTCTCCAGGCGCAGCTCTACGCCCGCGCCCTGCGGCACGCCGGCCACGGCGCGCTCCACGCCCACTATGCACGGGATGCGCAGCTCGCGCGCCACTATGGCCGCGTGCGACAGCATGCCGCCGCGCTCCACCACTATGCCCTTGAGCAGCGGAAAAATTATGGTCCAGCCGGGATCGGTCTGGCGCGTCACCAGGATCTTGCCCGCGAAATCGGCGTTCGGGTCGAAGTCGGGCAGCACCAGGGCTACGCCGGCCACGGTGGCCGTGCGCGCGCGGGCCGCGGTCACGCCCTTGAGCACGCCGCGGGCGGCGGGGGCCGCCGCCGCGCTGCCGCGCAGGCCGGTCTCGATGGCTTCCACGGGCAGTTGCGACTCTATGCGGCGCGGCAGGTCCGCCAGTTTCCACAGTTCATAGTCGGTCTTGCGGCTGGCCAGCAGCGCGCCCAGGCCTTCGGCGGGCCCGCCGTCTATCAGGGCGAACACTTCCTCGATGGTCAGGTAGAAAATATCTTCGCGCGTGCGCAGCAGCCCGCGCGCCGCGAACTTATCGGCTATGGCCAGGAAGAGCCGGCGCGAAAAGCCGAAGATCAGCGAGCGGCGGAAGCGGGTCTCCTCCCGGCGGAACACGCTGTTGACGGCCCAGCCGCCCACGGCGGAGAGGACCAGCCGCCGCCACAGCGCAAGCCCGCCGGCCGCGTCGGCGGACCCGGCGTAAACCTCGCGCGGGCTGGCCGAGGCCAGCGTGGCCTGCAGTATGGAGATGAAGAACTCCGGCTGTTCGTTGATGCTCTTTGATTCGAGCTTCAGCTCGCTAGGTACCCGGCTGCCGAAGCGCGCCAGGTAGGCGGCTACCGCCGCGGCGGCGGGCGAGGCGCTGAATTTTCCGCGCAGTTCTCTCAGTATCTCTTCGGGCCGGCCGGCGCCGAACAGCGCCAACAGCTCCGGCTCACCCTTTATAAGCGAGACTATCTCCAGTATGCGGTAGCCCGGGTCCAGCGAGACCAGCGGGCGGCGCGAGCGGGAGAACAGCTGCACGTAACCGTCCTCGTTAAGCCAGGCGCGGTAGAGCTTGTCGGCCGCGCCGGCGGCCACCATCACGGCGAAGTCGTTGGCTATGGGCACCTGCCACCGCGCCACGAACTCGTCGTAGACGCGGAAATAAAGCGCCTTGCACTCCGGCAGGTCCAGCGCGGGCAGGTCCAGCGCGGACAGCCTGGCGTACTCCCGGTCGAAGCGGCGGTTAAAGCGCCCCACCAGCGCGCCCATGAAAGCGAAGAAAAGCGCCACCTTCACCGTCTGGAAGGCCAGGCGCGGCAGTACGACGAAATACCGCTCGAACGCGCCCTTGGGCGGCGGCGGCGTATAGTGGTACTCCTTCTGCAGGCCCAGCATCTTCTCGAAGAAACCGCGGTTGAAGGAATAGCCCGGCAGGAAAGAGACCAGCCGGTACCAGTTGATCAGGTCGTAGTAGATGCGCCCGCCGATGAACTCCACCATTTTGGCGAACATCGGCCGGTTGGCCGCTATAGTCCGGCGGCCGACGCCCATCATACCGCAGAAATGGACGTAGACCTCCTGGTACACCGCCCGCGCGAAAGAGTAGGTCAGCGGCGTGGTTACTCCGGAGTAACTCTCGGCTATGTTGGAGTTATCGTAGATCTTCATGCGAGGGCCGCCCAGATAGCGGCGGCGCTCAGCAGCGTGAAATAGGCCACTGCGGTATTGAAGACAGCCTTGGAAGAGGCGGGCGAGGGCCGCCGGGCGAAAGAAATTATAGAGAACACGAACCAGGCGAAAGGCGCCAGGGCCAGGGCGTAGACCGCGCTCCGGCCGCAGGCGTACCAGCCCAGGGCCAGCGCGGCGGCCGCCGTGACGCCGAGCAGCAGCGACGCGCCCCGCACGCCGTACTGCGCGGTGTAGGTATCGCGCGCGGCGTTCTCGGCCTCCGGGGGCCGCATCTTGCGCGCTATCTCAAGGAAGAACAGCTGGCAGCCCAGGAACAGCGCTGTCGCCCAGACCATAGGGTCGGCCAGCAGGCCCGGGCGCGGGCCCTGCAGCGCGGCCGCGTAGAAGAACAAAGGCACCGCCAGCAGCTCGTGCGTGAGGATATAGAGCGTGAAGCGCCCCCGCAGCCACTCCGGCGCGAAGAATTCCTTGAACATCAGCAGGGAATATACCAGGCTGGCGGCGAAGAAGGCCAGCGGGGCGAGCCCGGCGCGCGCGGCTATGAGCACCTCGGCCGCGAGGGTCAATACGATGAGGCGCTTGATGCCGGCCACAGTGACCAGGCCGCGGTGCAGCGGGCGGTCGGGATAATACTTACTGTCGTGGGCGTAGTCCTTGAGCTCGTCGAAGAGCCGCAGGCGGAACAGGAAGAACAGCAGCGCCAGCGCCGCGGCCAGCACGGCCGGCCAGGACGCTATGCGGCCGTAGAGCGGCGCCTGCACGCAGGCCCCGACCGCGGCCGCCAGCAGCCCGGCCAGCAGCAGGAACTGCTGCGGTGGGAATCTTTCTTTCAGGTACTGCAGGTAATTCACGCCGGCGCCTTCTCTCTCGCTTAATTATTAATTAATAATACAAAAAACACGGCCGCCGCGTGGCGCCCACAAAGCCTCCGTAAAATTATAAAATTACCCCCGTGAGCCTCGACCTCAACCTTAACCCCACGCTGCTGCCCCAGCTCGGCCTCAATCCCAAGCAGGACGAGGCCGTTAAGTATTTCGCGGGCCCGCTGCTCATCCTCGCCGGCGCCGGCACCGGCGAGGATGAGACGCTCACCTCCAAGATCGCCCTGCTCATCGCCTCGGGCATACCACCCTCCCGGGTGCTCGCCATCACTTTCACCAACAAGGCCGCGCAGGAGATGCTGCACCGCGTGGGGAAGCTCGTGCCCTACTCCGGCGGCATGTGGATACACACCTTCCACGCGCTCGGCGCGCGCATCCTGCGCCAGCACGGGCGCTTGATAGGCATAAAACAGGATTTCGTTATATACGACGACGATGACCAGAAGAAGCTCATCGGCCTGGCCATGGAAGAGCTCGGCTTCGAGGCGGAGAAGAACAAGGCCTCGATGTACCTCTCCATCATCTCGCGCGCCAAAGACGATTTGCTGGACGCGCAGAGCTATCTGATCAACGCCCAGGCCACCGACGACCCGGCCCGCCTTAAGGCCGCCCAGATCTATCACCGCTACCAGAAGAAGCTCAACGAGGCCGGCGCCATGGACTTCGGCGACCTGATCGTGCGCACCGTGGAGCTCTTGAACGAGAAAGAGGAGATCCGGAGCTACTTCCAGGAGAATTTCCAGTACATCCTCGTCGACGAGTACCAGGACACCAACCACGCGCAGTACGTGCTGGTGAAGACCCTCTCGGCCAAGCACAAGAACCTCTGCGTGGTGGGCGACCCCGACCAGAGCGTCTACGGCTGGCGCGGCGCCGACATCCGCAATATCATGGAGTTCGAGAAGGATTTCCCCGACGCCTTCACCGTGGTGCTGGAGGAGAACTACCGCTCCACTGCCCGCATATTGCACGCCGCCAACGAGCTCATCAAGCATAACCGCAACCGCCGCCCCAAGAACCTCTGGACCAAGGCCGACCACGGCGACCCGCCCGAGGTGCTGGAGTACCAGAACGAGAACGACGAGGCGCGCGGCATCGTCGACGAGGTGAAGCACCTCACCGGCCGCGGCAGCTTCACCTATAACGATATCGCCGTCTTCTACCGCACCAACGCGCAGAGCCGCTCTTTCGAAGAGGCCTGCCGCCGCGCGCGCATCCCGTACCGGCTCATCGGCTCGGTGCGCTTCTACGACCGCAAGGAAGTTAAGGACGTGCTGGCCTACCTGAAGCTCCTCGTGAACCCGGGCGACACCATCAGCCTGCTGCGCGTGGTGAACACGCCGGCGCGCGGGGTGGGCAAGACCGCCCTCGACCGCGTGATGGCCTACTCGCGCCAGAAGGAGATGCCGCTCTACGACGCGCTGCTCTCGGCCGAGCAGGTGCCCGACATCACCAACACCGCGCGGCGCGGCATCAAAGAATTTTTGGACCTGCTCGAAGGCGTAAAATCCGACCTGTTCTCGGCCACGCCCTCGGCGATGCTCGCCAATATCCTGGAGAAATCCGGCTACTGGAAGATGACCGAGGACCTGGCCGAGAAAGAGCCGCAGGAGTCGCTCGCGCGCCTGGGCAATTTGCAGGAGCTCGTGAACGCCGTGAAGGACTTCGAGGAGCACTGCGCGCGCGACGGCGCCGCGCCTACGCTGCACAAGTATTTAGAGGAAGTGATGCTGTCCTCCCAGGTGGACAAGCTCAATACCGACACGCACGCCATCACCCTGATGACGGTGCACCTCGCCAAGGGCCTGGAGTTCCCCGCCGTCTTCGTGACCGGCCTGGAAGAGAACCTTTTCCCCATCAACGCCGCCAACGCCTCCGAGGAGGACCTGGAGGAGGAGCGGCGGCTCGCCTATGTGGGAATGACGCGCGCCCGGCAGCGCTTGTTCCTCACCTGGGCCAACACCCGCCGCGTCTACGGCACCACCTATCCCAATCTGGGTTCGCGCTTCATCTTCGAGAGCAAGGTCGCCAAAGAAACGGCGACGCGGCAGGGCGAGGAAGACGTGCAGGTGATCACTTCCTATCAGCCGCCGCCGTCCATCCCGCGCGTGGGCAAAGGCCGCAAGGTCATGCACCCGGTGCACGGCCCCGGCCGCGTGGTGGACCAGATCGGCTCCGGCGAGCTCGCCAAGGTGACCGTGGTCTTCGACAGCGGCGTGCGGCAGACCTTCATGCTCAAGTACGCCCCCCTGCAGCCTATCTAGCCATGGCCGAAACCGCCAAAGAACATTCCGCCGGCGGGATAATCTTCGAGGACGGCCGCGTACTGGCCATCAAAATGCGCAACCTCAAGGGCGAAGAGGTCTGGACCTTCCCCAAGGGCCACCTCGATCCCGGCGAGACCGCCGAGCAGGCGGCGCTGCGCGAGGTGCTGGAAGAGACAGGCTGGGACTGCGAGATACTTTCGGACCTCTACACCGCCCGCTATTCCTTCGTGCGCGGCAGCACCGAGGTGGACAAGGACGTCCGCTGGTTCCTGGTAAAACGCGCCGGGGGCGACGGCATCCCCACCACCCCCGACGAGGTGCTGGAAGCCCGCTGGATGACCCTGGAAGAAGCCGAGCGCGAAATGGCCTATGTCAGCGACCTGGAGCTGCTGGACCTTTTAAAGAAAATGTAGGACCCGCGCTTTTCCCGCAGAACGGCCGCCTGAGGGCGGCCTTTATTTTTTTACGGCGGGAAGAAAGAGGGTATGACGCTCGTTTACTTTTTTCAGCAGGGAGGCGAGGGCGCCGACGGTGCCTTTTATTACTTTGGCTTCGGCGGCGGAGATGGAGGCGCAGTCGGCGAGGTAGGCGGGGGCAGAGGGCGGGTAGGCGGCTTTGGCGGCGGCGAGGAATTTCTTCTTCGCGGCGGCGTTGGACTTCAGGTTCAGCACGTCGGGGACGAAGATCAGCGTGTCCATCTCCGGCGTGAAGTGCGGCGCATCTATGGAGGCCGCGGCGTCCACCACGCGCAGGCCGCGCGGCGAAAACTTGTTAAGGTTAAAAAGATTTACGAGTGTGTCGAACGAGGAGACCGCGGCGAAGACGCGTACGGCGGCTTTCTTCGCGGCGGCGGCTTTCATCACCTCGGCCGCGGTCTGGTTGAGGAACAGCGGGTTGCCGTAGGTAAGGAAGCCGACCGTGTCGAACTTGGAGAGCGCGGCGACGGCCGCTTTCGCCGTAGCCTCCCGGCTTAAGCCGGTATTAAGTTTCAGCCCCGGCGCCAGCCCGGCGAAGCGCGCCGCGGTAGCCGCGTCGAGGCAATGCGTGTAGACCGCGCCGCATTCTTTCATGGCGGCCAGCGTCTCCAGCGTGACCTGGCCGGGATAGAGCCCGTAAGAAAAGATATAGAGTTTTTTCATTTTAATTAGGAATTAGGAATCAGCGTCCCCTATTAAGTTCAGCTATGGTCAGGGCCGGGCGGAAGGCGGGGCGGGGTTTGGCGGGCAGCACTTTCAGCTCCACCGGCCTGAAGAACAGGCCCCAGCCGAAGAATTGGGCGGCGCGGTAGAAGGAAGAGGAGGAGCGCAGCTGCGCCGCGGCGGCCTCCAGGCGGGCCGGGTCGGCTGCGGCCAGCGCGCCGGGCAGGTCTCCGTCGCCGGCCTTGGCCAGCGCTCCGTCCAGCGCCCCCGCGGCGGCCGTCAGCTCGGCGCGCGCTTTGGGGTAGGGCGAGCCCGGGAAGTAGGCCGCGAGGTAGCGCCAGGCGGCGTAATCGTAGAGGCAGGAGAAGGCCCCGGGCGCTGAGCGCCGCTTGAGGCTCAGCAGCCCGTCGTAGGCGGAGTAGACCAAATACACCCCGGCAAATTTTCCTTCAGCCGCGTTCACCAGGCCGGCCACTTCTTTCGCTCCGGCGCGGCCGGACTCAGCCTGCGCGGCCAACCCCTCTAACTCGGCCCTGAGCTTGCCCAGGGCCGCCAGCAGAGCTGCGCTCCCCGGTTCGCCGCGCGCGGCGGTCAGGGCGGCCTCGGCGGCGGCCAGCTCGGCAATGCGCGCGCGCAGAGCCAGCGCGCCCAGCGACGAGCGGAGAGCAGAGCGCAGGGTTTCCAGGCGTTCAGACTCCAGCGCCGTCATGGCAGCCCGCCCCTTGAGCGAAGCCGCGGCCACCACGAATTCCTGGTAAATAGAGAGCGCGGCCCCGTAAGAGCCGCCGAGGTTCAGGCGCACCGCCTCCGGCCGCGCCGCGTCCATCCAGCCCGCGGCCCGGGAGAGCTCCGCGCCCAGCGCGTCCCTGTTCAGGCGGTAGTCGGCGAAATCCTCGCGCTTGAGCCCCTTGCCGCCGGCCTTCCCGCCGCCGTCCTTGATCACGGGGCTGTCCGCCTCTTCGCGCGAGCCGCCGTAGAGCCGCCGGGCGGCTATCTCCATGGCCTCGCGCGACACGGAAGAGCTGCCGGCCGCCGCGTTGAGCGCCTTGATGGCCTCGAGGAAGGCAGGGTTGAACTCCCAGGTCATCTCGCGCGTCTCGATGGCCGTGTGTACCTTGCCCCCGGCGCCCTTCAGGTTCAGGTAGAGCTGGGCCGCCTTGTCGGGGTTGCGGCGGATCCAGGTTATCAGCAGGCCGCGCGCCTCGGCGTTGGTCTCCACGCCGTCGAGGTTCACCAGGCGGCCGGCCTCGCCGGAGTCCAGTATCTTGTCGGCCACCTCGCCGCGGAAGAACAAACTGGTCATCAGCTTGTTGGCCACGGCGGCGGCCTCGTCGGCGGAGGCGCTCTGCGGCGCGAGCTCCTGCGCCCGGATAGCGGGCGTAAGAGCGGCGAGGAAAAGCAGGAAGATTATTTTCATCAGGCCCAGGAGCGGAACAGGTAGAGCAGGCGCGAGACGGCCTTGGCCATCAGCGGCCGGCCGCGCACGTCGTCGAGCGTGACCTGTTTCGAATTCTTAAGATCGTCCCTGAAGACGCGCGCCAGCGCCGCGCCGAAGGACCTGTCATAAACGTTAACGTTGACTTCCAGGTTGTAATGCAGGGAGCGGTGGTCCAGGTTGTGGCTGCCCACCGAGGACCAGGTCCCGTCTATCACCGCGGTCTTGGAATGCAGGATCGCGCCCTGCCACTCGTAAACCTTGACGCCGCTTTTGATAAGCCGGCCGAAGGCGGACCACGCGGCCCACCGGACATAAGGGTGGTCGGTCTCCTTGGGGCCGATGATGCGCACGTCTACGCCGCGCCGCGCGGCGGCCGCCAGCCGGCGCAGCACCAGCTTGTCCGGCAGGAAATAGGCGTTGGTGATGTAAATATGGTCCAGCGCGCGCTCCATGGCGTAGACGTAGCTGCGCCGGATGGAGCGCACGCTGCGGAAGCCGCCGGCAGAAAGTACCAGGGCGCGCTTGTTGCCGGCCGGGCCCGGCTCGGCCACCGGCAGCGCCGGAGAGGATTTGCCGTCCACCGGCGTGGAGGCCGCCCAGGATTCCCAGAACAGCCGCTCTATCGCCGCGGCCGCGGGCCCGCAGACGCGGGCGGAGGTATCCTTCCAGCCGCGCCCGCCCATGGAGCGCGGGGCGTCGCTCTCGGTGATATTGAAGCCGCCCGCGAAGGCGCAGCGCCCGTCGACGCAGACCGTCTTGCGGTGGTCGCGCTTGATCCAGTTCCAGTAGGGCTTCCAGTAGATGACCGGGCGGAACTCGGCCACCTTCACCCCGGCCGCGGCCAGCGCCAGGAAGAATTTCCTGTCGGTGGAGATGGAGCCGACCGAATCGTAGAGCAGGTAGACCGCCACGCCCTCTTTGGCCTTGCGGCGCAGCAGCGCGCCCACGGCGCGGCCGGCCGAGTCGTCGGAGAAGGAGTAGAATTCCAGCAGCACTGAGCGCCGCGCGCCCTCTATCTCGGAGAGCATCGCGGGCCAGGCTTCTTCCCCGTCTTTCAGCAGCGTTACTTCGTTGCCTTCGAGCGCTGTTTCGGGGAAGCTGCAGTAGCGGCTCCAGCTTTCTTTTTCACGCATTCTTTTTCCAGCTTGCCGGCGGCCTGCCGGTCGAAATCCATCAGGGCGCGGTCGTACGGGCTCAGCGCCGGCGGCGCGCCCCGCACGGCGGGGCCTCCGGCGAGGACGGCGCAGGCGGAGGCGTAGTCCCCGGCCCGGGCGTAAGCGCCGGCCAGGGCCACGCGGGCGGCGTCGAAGCCCGGCTCCAGGTCGAGCGCGCGCCCGAAAGCGCCGGCCGCCCCGGCCAGGTCGCCCGACGCGGCCCGGGCGTAGCCTTCTTCGGCCACCGGCAGTGCGTTCGTCGGGGAAGCGGCCTGGGCGGAGCGGGCCAGCGCCAGCGCCACTACGGGGCTGAGCCGGCTTTCGCCGCGCGCGAGGTCCGCGGCGCCTGGGCCGCGGGCCAGCCTGCCGGCGTAAGGCGCGAGCAGGCAGAGCAGGGCGGCGGCGGCCAGCCAGATCTTAAGTTTCCGCCCGCCCGCGGCCGGAGCGCCGGCGGCGGCGAAACCGAGCGAGCCCCAGAACAGCAGCGAGACCGCGCCCGAATAGAAGATCATGTCCACCGCGCCCTGCAGCAGCGCGGCCAGCGCGGCCAGCAGGTAAGGCAGGCGCGCCTTCCAGCCGGAAAGCCCCGCCTGCAGGACGGCGAGCAGCAAGAGCAGGGCCGCCGGGAAGCCGGCCTCGGCGGCCAGGTTCAGGAATTCGCTGTGCGCGTGCAGCGTGCCGTGCCCGTAATAGGAAACCCCGTCGAAGAATGGGAACTTGAACAGTTCGAAGGCGGCGGCGACGCGGCCCGGGCCCCAGCCCAGCAGCGGCGACGCGGCCGCCGCGTTCAGCGCTGAGCCCCAGAGCTGCGGGCGGGAGAAGGCGCGCGGGTCTTCCAGTTTAAGCGCGGTTTCCAGCGCGGCCGAGGGCAACAGGACCGCGGCGAGCGCCGCCAGCAACAGCAGGCCCCCGAGCCAGCGCCAGCGCCTGGTAAGCCCTAAGCCGCAAGCGGCGGCCGCGAAGGCCGCCAGCAGCGCGCCGCGCGACCCCGAGGCGGCCACGCCGGCGGCCAGCAGCGCGGCCAGGGCGCCGTAGAGCAGTCGGTCTTTTTTCTCTCCGGCGCCGGCCAGCGCCAGGACGGCCGGGGCAAAGGCGGCCGCGCAGAAAGCGGCGGAGTAATTGGGATTTTTCCCTATCAGCCCGTACACGTGGCCGGAGGCGAGCTTTTCATAGAGCAATACCGCGGCGCCCGAGGCGGCCAGGCCATAAAGGGCCCGCAGCCAGCCTTTCTCCCCGCCAGCTCCTCCGGCGGCCGAAAAGAAGACCAGCGCGCAGACGCCGTACCGCCCCAGCGCAGCCAGAGAGACGCCCGGCTCCGGCGAGAAGAGGGCCGCGGCGCCCAGCCACCCGAAGAAGAGCAGCGCGGCCTCCTGGCCGGCCGCCGCTAGCCCGCCGGGCCGCAGCGCCGTCCAGGCGAGGTACAGGGTCCCGAACAGCAGCCAGGTCCCCGGGGTGCGCAGCCCTCCGGCCGCGGCCGCGAAGACCAGCAGGAAAGCCGGCGCGTAGGCGGGCGAGCGCTCCAGCCAGGCGGGGCGCGTCATTTAAAGACCTCCCGCCGCCGGCGCTCCAGCCCCGCGGCCGCGCGCTCGAGGCCGGGCTGGGAGTAGATGCGGCGCAGGCCCCCCCAGGCGGCAGGGCCGTAGGGGTTCTCCAGCAGCGCCTCCTCGTAATAAGCGGCGGAGCGGTAGCCGGCCGGGGCGCTATGGTCGTTAAGACTGAGCCGGCCCAGCAGTTCCAGCGAACGCCCCCTGAACAGGCCCGGGCGCAGCTCGGGCCGCAGGGCCTCCTCGGCTCCGGGCAGATCGTTAGCGCTCGCCGCAACCAGCGCCCGGCGGCCGGCGCGCTCGAAGGCCAGCGTGCGCAGGTCCAGCGCCAGCAGCGCGGCCAGCAGCAGGGCGGCCAGGCCCAGCGCGGCGGCGCCGGCGCGGCGCGACGGGCGCGGCGCGGCCTCCTCTGCGGCGGGCGAAGAGAGGAGGAAGCAGAACAGCCAGAAGTTGGCCGGCACGGAGAGACCGAAATCCATCAGCGAATGGGCCAGCGCCGCTATCAGCGAATACTTGGCGAGGCCGGCTTTGGCGCGCACCGCGGCGAAGACGGTGATGAACCAGGCCAGCGCAGCGGGCAGACCGTTCTCGGCGAGGAACTCGAGGTAATAGTTATGCGCGTAGATCGAGCGCTCCCTAAAGGCGCCATCGGGGAGGAAGGCGGCCTGCGCCCAGCTGTAGGAAGCGTGGCCGAAGCCGGCGAGCGGGCGGGCCAGGAACATGTCCCAGGCTCCGCGCCACCAGGTCAGGCGGCCGGCGAGCGAGTCGGCCTGCAGCACCCAGAGCACCCCGACGGCCGCGGCGCCGAGCGCCGCCAGCAGCCAGCCGCTGCCCTTCACCGCGCCGGCGGGGCGCGACGCGGCGTAATAGCCCGCGGCGGCCAGGCCGGCCAGCGCCGCGCCCAGCGACTGCGTCCAGATGACCAGCACCAGCATCGCGGCCGCGAGCGGCCAGCGGCTCTTGCGCTCGAGCGCCAGCGGGAAGATCATAACCGCGTACAGCGCCAGCGCGTTAAGGTTGGTGAGCGGCGGGCGGTCGTGGAAATTTTTAAGCGCGAAGGCCTGCACCAGGGCCAGCGCGAAGACCAGCCAGGCGCCGGCCAGCGCCGCCGCCTCCACCCGGCCGCGCTCCTCTTTATTAAGGAAAGAGGCGAAGACGAAGATCAGCAGCCCGGCCGCGAAATTTCCCCATTCGCCGAAGACCTGCCCCCGGAAAGGGCTGGCCAGCAGCGCGGCGAGGGAAAGACCGGCCGCCGCCCAGAGCAGCCGCTGCGGGCGCGCACCCAGCGCCGCCGGCAGCCCGCCGCGGTGCGCGCGCAGCGCCGCCCAGACCAGGCAGGCCAGCAACAGTCCCCGCTGCAGCGCGAGCTGCAGCGGCAGGTCGAAAACGGATTGCAGCGCCGGGGCCAGGCCCAGCACGAAGGCGAAGATATAGCTCAGCATTTAAAAAAGAAGGACCAGGTCCGTTCCGGCCCTGGCCCTTCGCCGCAGAAACACGGCCGGTTAGTCTTCCATTATCTTCGGGGTCACGAAGATCAGCAGCTCCAGGCGCTTCCTGGCCGTGGACTTCTTCCTGAAAAGCATGCCCAGCAGCGGGATGTCGCCCAGGATCGGGATCTTGTAGACGTCCTCGGACTGGCTGTCGCGGATCATGCCGCCGATCACGATGGTCTCCCCGTTCTTCACGATGACGTTGGTGTCGGTGCTGCGGGTGTTGGTCTGCGGCGGCGTGGTGGCGCTGCCGCCGGAGGCCTGGCTGACCGAAGGGACCAGGTGCATGGCGATGCGCCCGTCGGAGTTTATCGTGGGCGTCACGCTGAGCGTGATGCCGGAGGGGACGTAGGTCACCTTGTCCGTGGTGACGGTGGCGCCGCCGGAGCCGATAGAGGATTCCCGGGTGGTGTAGGGCACCTGGTCCACGATGTTGATGGTGGCGGCCTTATTGTTGAGCGTGGCCACCTTGGGATCGGAGAGGACCTTGAGCTTGCCCTTCTTCACGGCGGCGGCGATGACGGTGTTGTACGAGAGGTCGCTGATCTTGCCGAAGAAGGTCAGCGAGCCGCCGTACGTATTACCAGCGGGCGTCGGGCCGGGCAGGTTGACCGTGCCCACGGCCGAACCGCCGGCGTTGGTGAAATTCCAGTTGAAGCCGAGGTCGAAAGAATGGTCCAGCGCCACTTCTACCAGCTTCACCTCTATCATCACCTGCTTGGGGACGCGGTCGAGGCTGCGGATCAGGCGGGCGGTGGAGTCCAGGCCCAGCTGCGTGTCGGTGACGATCACGGCGTTATTGGAGTCGTCGGAGGTGTACCTGGCGTTGCGGCCCTCGGCGGTGGAGACCGACTCCAGCTGCCCTTTCACCTCGCTGGCCTTGGTGTAGCTCAGGAAGAAGACCCGGGTCTGCGGCAGGGCCTTCTTCTGCTCGGCCAGCAGCGTGGTGGGCGAGGCGATGCGCAGGATATTGTCGCCGGCCTGCTGCGCGGCGAGGCCCTTCACGCTCAGCAGCGTCTTGAAGGCCTCGTCGAAGGGCACCTTGGTGAGGCTGATGGTCACGTTGCCGCTCACGTCGTCGCCGTAGATGATGTTGATGCCGGCCTTGACCGCCAGCATATCTATAACCTCGCGCACGTCGGCCTCGCTGTAGTCGAAGCTGATGGGCTCGCGGGGCAGGCTATCCATGATGCTGCGGGAGGAGGAAGAGGGCGAGGACCGGCGCGGGGCGATGACCGCGGGGGCGTTCTCGCGGCTGACGTCGGAGGGCTTCACCGGGGCGGGCTCGAGCGTCATGATCACCGGCTTGGCGTCGGCGGGCTCCGGCGCTATGACCTTGACCTTCTGGGCGTCGGCGGGCGCGTCCTTCACGGCGGGGGCCGCCGGGCGGGCGGACCGGGCGCCGAACATGACCACGAGCTCGGTGCCCTTGCGGGTGATCTCGTAGGCGGTCTTCTGGGACAGGTCCATCACGACGCGGGAGATGCTGACGGGGCTGGTCTGGAACTGGCCGGTGCGCACCTTGCGCAGCGTGGCCCCCCCGACGGGGATCTCCTGCAGGGTCTTGAGCTTGGAGTCCATCAGCTCGAGCACGAGCCGCGGCGGCTCTTCGGTGGTGAAAGCCTTGTACTCCACCGGCCGGTCGGTGGCGATGTAGACGCTCTCGGCGGACACGCGCACGGATTTCACCGTGGCGTTCTCCACGGCCAGGACCAGCGCGGGGTTAGGCCCCAGCAGGGCGGCCGTGATGGTGGCTGCTATGAATTTTTTCATCATTCGTTCTCCCGCAGGTTAAGATGGAGCACTTTCTTGTCCTCGGTCATCAGGGTGACCTGCTTGCCCTTCACTACCCCGGAAACTCCGGGCACGGTTTTCTTCTTGGAATCGGTGAGGCGGCCGGCCTTCAGGGTGTAAACGGCCCCCGCGGCGTCGCGCAGCAGGGCCTCGCGGCCGCGCGAGTCCTCCATGATGCCGGTGAGCTTCAGGGCGTAGACGCTGAAGGTCCCCTTCTCTACGGCCTGCCCGGCGGCCTTCCTGTTCTCGCCGGTACCCTTCTGATCGCCGTAGACCGTGGAGGCCACCAGCGGGTCGCGCATATTAACAGGCTTGTAGGCCTGCTCAACGGTGAGCGCGTGCGTGGAAACCTGCACCTGCGCCGCGGCGGGCGCCGCACAGGAGAGCAGGAGGACGGTTATGAGCTGTGTCATGATTTACCCGTTATACTGGTAGGCCGCCAGAATGAAGCTGGCGCTGACGGAGCTGTCTCCGCCGCCGGCGTTAAGAACAAGGTTCTCGGAGGTCAGGATGCGCTCCTCCAGGCCCAGCGCGGTCAGGAAGCGCCCGAGGTCGTGGTAGTTGCCGCGCACCGTGATCAGGTAATTAACCTTGGTGAAATACTCCACCTTGCTCTGGCCGGTGGGATTGATGGCCGTGACGTTCACCCGGTACTTCTTGCTGAGGCGGGTCACGGTGCGGATGAGGTCGGGGATCTTTTTTTCGCTGGGCAGCTTCTTCACGGCGGCCTCTTTCTCCAGCTTGAGGCTCACCAGCTTGCCCTCGAGGTCCTTGTACTTGGCCTTCTGCCGCTTGGCGTTCTCGATGTCGCGGTTCATCACCTCGACCTTGGCGGTGTTCTCCTCGATCATCTTGGCGTAGGGTATCCAGAAGTAGAAGACGTAGAGGCCGATGAACAGGCCGCCGAACAGGATGCCGCCGCCTATCTGCCCCATCTGCTCCTTGGTAAGCTGTATGTTGGCCATAGTCTACCTGTAGTTGTACTTCATCGTCAGCGGGGCGGTGAACTTCTTGCCCATTTCCGTCTCGCTGACCGAGATATTGCCTATCGTCACGTCCTTGTACGGGCCGGAAGTCTCAAGCGAGTTCAGCCAGTAGGCCAGGTCGTAGGCGGAGTTGGAATTCAGGGTCAGGGTGACGCTCACCACGCTGCCGGCCAGGGTGGTGTTGACGTTGTTGAACCAGATCGTGCCCGGCAGGTCGCTGATCAGGTCCTGCAGGAAGCTGGTGTAAACGAAGCGGTTCTTGTTGATGCTGTTGATGGAGTCCAGGTACTTCTGCACTTCGGCGATCTGCTTCTCTATCTCCTTGACCCGGTCCACGTCCTTCTGCAGGATGACCATCTCGGCTTCCAGGTCGGCGAGGCGCATCTCCAGGCGCTTGGAGCGCCCGAAGTGCCAGCTGGACACGAGCATGATGACGGCGGCGGACACGACGACGCCCAGCACCACCTTCGCGATCACGACCTTACGGTTGATCTTGGCAATGTACTCGGGCGGAATGAGGTTTATCTTTATCATTCTTCCCAGTCCTTCATCTTGCGCAGCGCCAGGCCCGCGGCGACCGCCAGCGAGGGCAGCACGTCCTTGGGCAGATTCTTGGGCATTTCGGGCAGGAAGGCGAGCGGGTTGATTATTTCGACCGGCACCTTGAATTCGGAAGAGAGGAACTTGCCGACGTTGCCCAGATTGGACACGCCGCCGGCCAGCATTATCTTCGAGATGGAATGCTCGACGCCCTGCGAGAGGTAGAAGTCGATGGAGCGGGAGACCTCGGTATAGAGGTCCCGGAGCACGCCGGAGGCGGCCTTGGAGGCGGCGATGCCGTCGCGGTCGAAGGCCTCGATCGCGGCCTCTTTGTCCTCGTCGGTGACCAGCACGACGCGGCTTTTCTTCAGCGCGTCGGCGGCCGCCACGTCTATCTTGAGCGCCTTGGCGATGGCCTTGTCCAGCGTGGCGCCGGCGATGAAGATGTCGCGCACGACGCGCGTGACGCCGGCGGTGATGATGGAGAGGTTGGTGACCTTCTGCCCGATATTGAGCAGCAGCACGGAGTTGTTCTCGCCTTTGGGGGCGAGGCGGTCGTAGAGGGTCTCCAGCGCGAAGGAGTCCACGTCGATGATCAGCGGGTCGAGGCCCGCGCCGGAGATGATGTCTATCTTGTCCTGCACGGCCTCACGCTTGGCGGCCACCAGCACGGTGTCGATCTTGGGCTCGCCTTCCTCTGGCGCGTCGTTAAGGATGCTGTAGGTAAGGTTGACGTCCTTGATGTCGAAAGGGATGAAGGGCTCGGCCTCCACGGCTATCGTGAGGTCCAGCTCCTTGCGGGTGAGCTTGGGCAGCTTGACGTAGCGGACGATGACCGCGTTGCCCGAGATGGACGCGGCGGCGTACTTGGCCTGCAGGTTCTTCTTCTTGATGTAGGTCTTGATCTCCTGCGAGATGATGGCCTTTTTCTCTTCGGGCGGAACGTCGGCCTTGATAGAGAGGGGAATGTAGCCCCAGTCCTTCAGCTTGAGGACTTTTTTCTCTTCCGAGAAGCAGACTATTTTGACGGCGTAGTTCCCGATGTCTATGCCTATGACGTCCTTAGGCGGGAACAGCATTTTTACCAGGTTTGAAAGCATCTAGATTTTAAAACCCTCCGGCCCCCGGGCCGCTCGACCCCCGACTCCGCGTTCCTGCGCGGACTTACACAGTATAGAGCATTTATATTAAATAATTATTACAAGGAAAGCAACACCAAGTCAACAAGATAATCAGGAGGCGGCCGCGGCCCGCTATTTTTTGCTTAAATGTAGCCATGCTGAAAACGGCTTTCATGGGAGGCGCGGACGCTTTCGGCCCCGGCCCCGCCGCGCTGGCGGCCGGCGGCCTGGAGATCGCGGCCTACTGCGCCGCGCCCGGACGCGGCGCCCTTTCTTTAAGCGGCGCGGTCCTGCACGGGAGCGCCTGGGAACTGTTCGCGGAACCCGGGCTGCAGGCCGCCGCCATAAGCCTGCCGCCGGCGGAATGCTTCCGGGCGGCGCTGCTGGCGCTTTCGCGCGGCCTCCACGTTTTCTGCGAGCCCCCCTTCTGCCGTTCCACGGGCGAGCTGGAAGAGCTGCGCGAGGCCGCAGAAAAAGCCGGCCGCGTCCTCTTCGCCTCACAGCCTTGGGAGCACGCTCCGGCTTGCCGCGCGCTGGAAAAAGCCATTACGCGCGGCCTGGCCGGGGAAGTGACCTTCGCGCTGGCGCGCCTGGAGCTGGCCTGGCCGGGCCCGGCCGACTGGACGGCCTCGCCGGAGGCCTGGCAGGCGGCTTCGCTGCTGCTCGGCGCAGTGCGCCGCCCGCCCTCCGCCGTGGAGGCGCGCCTCACTCCTGGCGACTTTGCCGCCTTCCACGTCCACTTCGGCCGCGGCGACGGCTTCATCCACCTCTCCGGCGGGGCCGCCAAGGCCCGCCTGCGCGTTTCGGCGGCCGGCAGCGCCGGCGCGCTGGAGCTCGACGGCGGAGTATTGCGCCTGGAGCCCCGGGGCCTGCCGCCCGAAGACCTGCAGCTCTCCGACGGGGCCGCGCCCGGCGAGGCCCGGCCCGCCTGGCTCAAGGCGGAGCTGGACCGCTTCAGGCGGGAAATAGAAGGTGAACTGCCGCGCGGCTCCGGGCTGCGCAACGCGCGCTACTGCGTGAAGCTGCTCAAGAACGCCGCGGCTTCGGCCGCGGATCATTCCGCCGCCATCCCGCTGTAAAATTCCCAGGAAAAGAAAAAGGGCGGGTCGCCCCGCCCTTCACGCTACGGACGTTCCACCGGCGGCCCGCCTGAGGGCTTGGTGGCCGGCACGGGCTGGCGCAGGGCCTCGACGAGGAATTTGCTGATGTTCTCGCTGGCGGCGTAGAGATGCAGGCCGGCGCGCACCAGGTAGAAGAGCGTGAAGCCGAGGAACAGGGCCTCGTAGGCCCACTCGTAATCGGTGATGAACGGCGCCACCGCCGGCTTGAAGGCGAAGTACGAGAACAGCAGCGCGAGGATCTTCACCACGCTGCGCGAGAACTTGCCCGCGCCGGGCATGAAATCCATCAGGCCGTCGGCGCAGGGCGAAGCCTCCACCCCGAACCGGATGAAGACCACGACCGCCAGCAGCGAGACCACGGCGTTCAGGAACACGCTGACCGGCAGCTTGGCGCTTATGAAAGGCAGCGCCTGGGCGAAAGGCAGCCGCTCCACGAAATAGCCTATCGCGAACAGCGTAAAAAGGGCCACCAGCGTCTTTACCGCTTTAGTAGCCAGCTCCCAGAACAGTTCTTTTTTCCCCATAAATCGAATCTTACAAAGAATGCCGGCGGTCCGTCAAAAGGCCGCCCCCCTTGATTTATAAATATGAATAAATTATATTATTATTGAAAAGCCCGTTTTGTTTGTGCTATTATTAGGGCTTAAGCGCGCCCCAAGGGGGGCAAGCGCGTGGAGGAAGATCATGATCGTAGAAAGAACTGAATACAAAGGCCAGCCCGTCCTGATACTCAAGCGCAACGAGAACGACAAATACCCGTTCTCCTTCGGCCTTTCCAAGGCCCGCCTCATCATCGAGGGGATCGAGGACATCAAGAAGTTCGTGGCCGAGAACGACAACAAAGAAGAGAAAAAGTAGTTCCGTTTTTTCTTCGGTCCTGAATGCCGTCTAAAACAGAGCTGGCTATCGCCGGGTTTTATGACGGCATTTACCTTTTTTACGGCGCAGCCAATTCCTTCCTGACCTTCGGGCTCGACCGCTATTGGCGGCGCAGGGCCGCCGCCCTGGCCCGGGCAGCCGCGCCCGACGCGCGCGCAGCGCTCGACGCCTGCTGCGGCACCGGCGACTTCTGCCTGGCGCTCCGCGGGGCCTTCGGGCCGGGCCTCCGGCTCACCGGGGCGGACCTCAGCGCGGCCATGCTCTCGTCTGCCGCGAAGCGCGCCCCGGAGCTTACCTTCGTGCGCGCCGAGGCCAAAGAACTCCCCTTCCCCGACGGCACCTTCGACCTGGTCACCATCTCCTTCGCCACCCGCAACCTCAACCTCGACCGCGAAAAAATGCTGGCCGCCCTGCGCGAGTTCCGCCGCGTGCTGAAGCCGGGCGGCGTCTTCCTTAACGTCGAGACCACGCGCCCCGAAAACCCTTTCATCTGGCTGCTGATGCGCGCCTACGTCAAGTCCGCGATAGGCCTGCTGAACCTGCTTTCCCCTAAAAGCAGGTCCTCCTACCTCTTCCTGCTCAATACCATCTTAAAGTTCCATACCGCCGCCCAATTTTCCGCGCTGCTCTCCGAAGCCGGCTTTTCCGGCGTTAAAGCCGCCCCCCTCTTCCCCGGCGCCGTCGCCGTCCACACCGCAAAAAAAACTGCCGCCTGACGGCACTTGCGCCCCCCCTCCTTTTTGTTATCTAATTCCTTATATAGGGGGGGCTTTAGCCGCGCGCACCGCGCCGGCCTTTCGCCCGACATACGGAGGAAAAGCTAATGGAGCAGAGAAATCTCGCGCCCATAGAGATCTTGCTCGTCGAGGACAATCCCGACGACGTGGCCCTGACCGTGCGTTCGTTCAAAAAAGCGCGCATGCAGAACCGCGTCAGCGTGGCCGGCGACGGCGTAGAGGCCCTCGCCTTCCTGCGCCGCGAGGGAAAATACTCCGCAGTACCCAGACCGGACATCATCCTGCTGGACCTCAACCTGCCCAGGATGAACGGCCACGAGCTGCTGGAGATCATAAAAAGCGACCCGGAGCTGAAAGATATCCCCGTCATCATCCTTACCACCTCAAAAGCGGAGGAAGATATCACCGGCACCTACAAACTCCATTCCAACTGCTTCATCACCAAGCCGGTCCTGATGGAAGATTTCGACCGCGTGATCAGGACCATACAGGATTTCTGGTTCGTAATTGTTAAGCTGCCGCCGAAGAAGTGACCGGCGGCCGGGGGGCCGGTGGGTTATTTCAGGGATAGGTCTTTAAGCGCGAAGCTGACGGTGCTGATCACCGCGGTGAGCACGGCCGGCGTGATAGCCGGCTTCGCCGCCGTGACGCTGATAGACGCGCGCAACTTCCGCAGGGAGCTGAGGTCCGACACGGCGCTGGCCGCGCGCCTCGGCGCCGAGTACTGCGTGGCCCCGCTGGCCTTCGGCTACCGCGAGGAGGCCGGGCAGCTGCTCGCCAAACTGGCCGTCTTCCAGGACGTGGCCTACGCCGCCGTCTACGACGAGAGCGGCTCTCTTTTTGCCTTCTACCAGCGCGGCGACGCCGCCTCGCCGCCGGTGCGCCTGCCCGCGGAGGGCGGCGGCCGCTTCATAGAGGCCCGGGAGCCGATGAATTATAACGGGCGGCGCTACGGGACCGTGCTGCTGGCCGCCTCCGAGGACCGGCTGGCCGGCCGTATAGCCGCCCGCGCCGGCCTGCTGGCGGGGCTCGCCGCGCTGATGGCCGGCGCGGCCCTGCTGGTGTCGCTGCGCGCCCAGCGCGTGGTCTCCCAACCCATTCTGAAACTCGCGGACCTAGCCCGCGCCGTGGCCGGCAAGGGCGACTATTCCGCCAGGACCGGCATAGTCCGCGGCGACGAGATAGGCGTACTGGCCGCCGGCCTGGACGCGATGCTGGCCGGCCTGGAGGCCCGAAGCCGCGAGCGCGACGAGGCAGAGGAGGCCCTGCGGCTGGCCCACGCCGGGATGGAGGCCACCGTCAGGGAGCGCACCGCCGCGCTGCGCGCCGCCAACAGCGAGCTGGAGGCCTTCACCTATTCCGCCTCTCACGACCTGCGCGCGCCGCTGCGCCGCATAGACGGCTTCAGCCTGCTGCTGGAGGAGGATTGCTGCGGCCAGCTTTCCGCGGACGGCAAGGAACACATCAGCCGCATCCGCGCCGGCTGCCGCCAGATGGCGCAGGTGATAGACAGCCTGCTGCGCCTCTCGCGGATGATGCGGCAGGAACTGGATTTCAAGGAGCTTGACCTCAGCGCGCTGGCCGAGGAGACGGCCGACGCGCTGCGCGAGGCGGAGCCGGCCAGGAAGGTGAGCTTCGAGGCGCAGCAGGGCCTGACGACGAAAGGGGACCGTGTGCTGCTGGGCGAGGTATTGGAGAACCTGCTCTCCAACGCCTGGAAATTCACCGGCCAGACCGCGGCGCCCGAGATCGCTTTCGGGGCCTCTGAAAAAGACGGGGAACGCGTCTACTTCGTGAAAGACAACGGCAAGGGCTTCGACATGAAATACGCCGGCAAGCTCTTCCGCCCCTTCCAGCGGCTGCACTCCCCGGCGGAGTTCCCGGGCACGGGCATCGGGCTGACCACGGTGCAGCGCATCGTCGAGCGGCACGGCGGCCGCATCTGGGCCGAAAGCGCGGAGGATAAAGGCGCAGTCTTTTATTTCACCCTGCACTCCGGGGGTAAGCCCGGGGCGGAGGAAGAGAGGAAAAACACATGACCAAAAAAACGCTGAAAGTGCTGCTCATCGAGGACAACCCGGACGACCTGGCGCTGACGCGCGACGTCTTCAAGAGGACCAAGAGCATGCCGATGCACCTTGCTACGGTCTCGTCGCTGAAGGACGCGCTGGACACCCTTAAAAAGGACCGGTACGACGCCGTCATAGCCGACCTGTCCCTGCCTGACAGCACCGGTCAGGCGACCTTCGAGGCCGTGGCGAAGGCGGCGCCAGACACGCCGCTGCTGCTGCTGACCGTCCTCAACGACGAGGAACTGGCCGTGAACCTGGTAAAGCTCGGGGCGCAGGACTATATAGTAAAAGGTGACCTCAGCCCGGCCCTGCTGGTGCGGGCGGTATTCTACGCCATAGAGCGCAAAGCCCTCAGCCTCCGCCAGGCGCAGCTGATCCGCAACCTGGAAAAAGCGCTGGCCGAGGTAAAGACCCTCTCCGGCCTGCTGCCGATGTGCGCCAGGTGCAAGAAGATCCATACCGACTCCGGCCAGTGGCAACGGGTGGAAGAATTCATCGCCAAAAGGACCGACGCCGAATTAGCGCACGGACTCTGCCCCGATTGCACTAAAGATCTCTACCCGGGCACGGAAAGCGAAAAAAAATAACCGCTCCCCCACACTCCATGCAGGACCACTGCCATAAACTTTTCCTCACCGCGGCCGCGGCGGCCCTGGCTTGCGCTCTGCTGCCGCGCGCGGCTTCCTGCGCCGCCGCGAAGGAAGCCGAGGTGAAGGCCGCCTATATCTACAATTTCACCCAGTTCGTGGAGTGGGAAGTTCCCGCGGCCAGCGCCGCCGGGCACTTCGATATCTGCGTGCTGGGCAGCGACCCGGTGGCCGGCCCGCTCTCGGCGTTGCCGGAAGCGGAGGTGAGGGGAAAGAAACTCCGCGTGCGCCTGCTGGGGGACTCGGAAGAAGAACTGCGCTCCTGCCGCATCCTCTTCCTGGGAAAAGCCAAGCGGGGCCGGGCCCGCGGCCTGGCGAATGCGCTGCGCGGGGCCGGGGTACTGACGGTCAGCGACCTGCCCGGCTTCGCGCGGGGCGCGGGCGTGATAGGCTTCGCGGCAGAGAACAACAAGATACGAATAGAGATAAACCTCCGGGCGGCCAGGGAAGCGGGGCTGAAGATAAGCTCGCGGCTGCTGGAGGTGTCGCGGCTGGTGCAGGACCGGCCCTGATAAGGAATGACCATGCCAGGACTGCTCTTTTTTTTCTGCCTGCTGCTGGCCGCCGCTCCGGCGGCCGCTGAACCGGCCGCGGCCGGCCTGCGGGAGCTGCTCTCCTACGACCTGGGCAAGCTGGCCGACGTCGAGGTGGTTTCCGCCTCGAAGGAGCCAGAGCCGGCCAGCGAGGCGCCCGCCACCGTGCGCGTGATAACGGCGGCGGAGATCCGGGAGCGCGGCTGCCGGACCCTCGAGGAGGCCCTGGCCGGCCTGCCCGGCTTCCAGTTCAGGGACATCTCCGGCTTTAACAGCTACGTCTTTCTGCGCGGCCTGCCCAGCCAGAACAACCTGATCCTGCTGCTGGTCGACGGTGTGCAGATCAACGAGCTCAATTCCGGCGGCTTCTACGGGGGCGCCCAGTACAACCTGGCCAACGTCAAGCGCATAGAGGTGGTCTACGGACCGGCCTCTGCGCTCTACGGGACCAACGCGGTCTCCGGCGTTATCAACCTGATCACGCGGGAGCCCGAAGATATCGACGGCGGGAGCGCGGAGGTTACGGCGGGCGGCTTCGATACGCGCGCCGCGGCGCTCAGCTACGGTTTCGCCGACCAGGCCGCGGGTAGGGGCGCCAGCTTATCCGGAGCAATAAAACACACGGACAAGCAGCCCCTCCGGGGCGCCGCGGGAGACGGCAACTGGACCCGGAATATGGAGAATTTCGAAGACAGCTGGGCCGCCGACGGCAAGCTCCGCTGGAAGGACTTCACCTTCGGCGGGCTGGTCCAGGACAAGCGCGCCTCGCGCTCCACCAACTTCAAGTCCGTCGGCACGGCTTACCTCGACTCCGGGACCGACTGGCACATCCGGTTCACGAACCTTTGGCTGAAGCACTCCTACACCGCCGAGCCCGGCTGGGAGGCGGAGTCGCGCCTCTATTACCGCTCCAGCACCGTCATGGACGATACGGTCGCGAGCGTCTATAACCTGGCCTGCTCCACCTGCGGCCGGGAGGGGCAGTACCGGCCCAACGACCTGTTCGGGCTGGAAAGCCGGCTGAGCCTGAGGCCGGCTGAAGAACTGGACCTGACCTGCGGGGTCGCGGCCGAAAAAGAGAACCTGGCGAGGGATTTCTCCACCACCTACAGCGGCGATCCCCTGGCGCGCCCCCCGGTTCCCGGCAGCCCGGCGATGGCGTCCAACGAGCTGCTGAGCGTCTACGCCCAGGCGAAGTACGCCCTGGCTCCCGGGCTGAAGCTGACCGGCGGCGTACGGCACGACAACAGCAGCACCTACGGCAAGGTCTACACGCCGCGGGCCGGCGCGGTCTTCAATACGCGGCGCCTGACGCTGAAGGCTCTTTACGCCGAGGCCTACCGCGCCCCCAAGCCCTGGGACTTCACCTACGGCGCCGGCAACTCCGGGCTGCACCCGGAAAAAATGCGGTCGGCCGAGCTTTCCGGCGCCTGGTCCTTCAGCGACAGCCTGCGCGCCGACCTGGCCGTTTACCGCAACACCCTCGACAACCTTGTGACGCTGGACAGCGCGGCCAACCGCTTCGTGAATTCCGGCGACATCGAGACCCTCGGGCTGGAAACGCTGCTGGAATATTCCGGCGGACATTTTAAGGGCCGGCTATTCTACGCGCACCAGCATTCCGAGGACGAGCGCGGGGTGCCGGTAGACGAGATAGGCGGCAACAACGGCGGGGCCGGGATCTTTTACGCTTTCAGCCGGCAGGTAAAGCTGGACCTGGAAGGCCGCTGGGCGGGCAGGCGCCGCAACACCAGGGCCATCGGCGCCACCGGCAGCCGCTACGTCGGGGCCGCGCTGGCCGTGGACGCGTCCCTGGCCTTCCTCGAAGCCAGGAATTTCAGCGCCAGCCTTATCGGCAAGAACATCTTTAACGAGCGCTACTACCACACCTCCAACCGCCCGCCCGACAGGTACCGGCAGCCCGGCAGGCAGCTCCTGCTGCAGGCCGGCTTCGCTTTCGGCTTCCAGTAGACGGGCCGGAGCGCAAAAAAAAACGTCCGCCTGAAGCGGACGTTTTTTTTGCGCTCTGTGGTGCCTACATTTTGTGCTTGCGGCGGAACTCGGCCACCTTCATGCGCACGGCGGCGCGGCGCAGGGAGGCGGTGGCCTCGTCCAGGTCCATGTCGGCCCCGCGCATGGCCAGCGTCTGCTTGGCCTGCTGGTAGGCCTGGCGGGCCCGCTCCTCGCTGACTTCCTTCGCCAGCTCGGCGGCTTCGGCCAGCACCAGCACCCGGTCGCGGTAGATCTCCGCGAAGCCGTTGAGCACCGCGAAGACCTCTTTGTGGTGGCCGTCGCGGTAATGCATGATGCCTTCGCGCAGCTGCGCCACCTGCGGGGCGTGCCCGGGCAGCACGCCCATCTCGCCGCCCTCGGCGGGGATAGTGACGAAGTCGACCGGATGGTCCGTGAGGATGGTCTTCTCCGGCGTGACTATCGTTAGCAGCAGGCGCTTCTTGTCCATGTTATTTTACGGCCTGTTTGGACCGCTCTATGACCTCTTCGATGCCGCCGGCCATCCAGAAGTTCTGCTCGGGCAGGTCGTCGAGGCGGCCGCTGAGGATCTCCTGGAAGCTGCGGATGGTCTCCTTGAGCGGCACGTACTTGCCGGGGCGGCCGGTGAACTTCTCGGCCACCGAGAACGGCTGCGACATGAACTTCTGGATCTTGCGCGCGCGGTTGACGGTCTTCTTGTCCTCGTCGGACAGCTCGTCTATGCCCAGGATGGCGATGATGTCCTGCAGCTCCTTGTAGCGCTGCAGGATCTTCTGCACGCCGCGGGCCGTGTTGTAATGCTCCTGGCCTATCACGCGGGGGTCCAGGATGCGCGAGGTGGAGTCGAGCGGGTCGACGGCGGGGTAGATACCCAGCTCGGCGATGGAGCGCGACAGCGCCACGGTGGTGTCCAGGTGGGTGAACACGTTGGCCACGCCGGGGTCGGTAAAGTCGTCGGCGGGCACGTAGACGGCCTGAATGGAGGTGATGGAGCCCTTCTTCGTCGAGGTGATGCGCTCCTGCAGCCAGCCGATCTCGGTGGTCAGCGTGGGCTGGTAGCCCACGGCCGACGGCATGCGGCCCAGCAGCGCCGACACCTCGGCGTTGGCGAGCACGTAGCGGAACACGTTGTCGAGGAACAGCAGCACGTCCTGGCCCTTAACATCGCGGAAATACTCGGCCTGCGTCAGGGCGGTCAGGCCCACGCGCGCGCGGGCGCCGGGCGGCTCGTTCATCTGGCCGAACACCAGCGCGGTCTTCGACAGCACGGTGGAGCCGTCGGAAAGCTTGGATTCCTGCATTTCGAGCCAGAGGTCGTTGCCCTCGCGGCTGCGCTCGCCCACGCCGCCGAACACCGAGCAGCCTTTGTGCTCGCGGGCGACGTTGTTGATCAGCTCCATGATGACTACGGTCTTGCCCACGCCGGCGCCGCCGAACAGGCCCACCTTGCCGCCCTTCATGAACGGGGCGAGCAGGTCGATGACCTTGATGCCGGTCTCGAAAATTTCGGGGGAGGTCTTCTGCTCGGTCAGCGGCGGCGGGTCGCGGTGGATCGGCAGGTGCTCCTTGGTGTCGATGGGGCCGCGGTAGTCCTTGGGTTCGCCCAGCACGTCCATCAGGCGGCCCAGGCAGGCGTCGCCCACGGGCACTTTCAGCGGCGCGCCGGTGTCCCTGGCCTCCAGGCCCTTGCCCAGGCCTGTCGTCGGGCCCAGCGTGATGGCGCGCACGGTATTGTCGCCCAGGTGCTGCGCCACTTCGGCCACCAGCGTCTTCTCGACGCCGTCTTCCTTGTATTTGATGCGCAGCGCGTTGAAGATGCGCGGCAGCTGGCCCTGCTGGAACTCGATGTCCAGCACTGGCCCGATGATTTGAACGATCTTTCCTGTGTTCATAAGAACTCCTTAAATCCGATTCTCCAGCTACCCGGTCCGGCGGGCTGGCCGGATCAGCAAAACCCTCGTGAGGCCCGAGCTTGCATAAGCGCGAGGGCCGAATCGCGGAGCGAGCGCACGGTGTGCGCGAGCGCGTTTTGCGCTCCGGCCTGCCCGACGGACCGCCGCGTCACCCGCCCAGCGCCTCGGCGCCGCTCACTATCTCGTTAAGCTCCGTCGTTATCATCGCCTGGCGGGTCTTGTTCATCTTCAAAGTGAGGCCGTCTATCAGCTCGGAGGCGTTCTTGGAGGCGGCTTCCATGGCGCTCATGCGCGCGGCCAGCTCGGCCGCCTGCGACTCGAGCAGGGTGCGGTAGAGCTGCGCGCCCAGGTGGCGCGGCAGCAGCGCGCCCAGCAGGTCGGCCTTGCGCGGCTCGAAGTCAAAATCGGCCGACAGCGCGCCCTTGGCGCCGCAGGCCAGGACATGCCCCTTGATCGGGAGCAGCTGGTCGGTCACTATCTGCTGCGTCACCATGGACTTGAATTCGTTGTAGATCAGCGTGACCTTCTCCACGGGCCGCTCGCCGTAAAGCTTGAGCACCGCGTCGGTCAGCAGCTGGGCGTGCACGTAGCCGGCCTTGGGGAAGATACCCACCATCTCGTGGACTATTTCCAGGTCCAGGCCCTTGAGGCGCTTCAGGAAATCCCGGCCCTTGCGGCCGACCGCCACCGCGCAGATCTTGCGGCCCCGGTTCTCCTTGAGCCAGGCTGCCGCGGCCTTGAGCAGGTTGGTATTGAAGGAGCCGCACAGCCCCTTGTCGGCCGTGACGAGCACCAGGCACAGCGGCCCGCCGGCCGGGCGCTCGCAGAAGAGCTTCTGCGCCGGGGTGCCGGCCAGGTCTTCCTCGCCTAGTTCGCAGTAGAGGTCGCCTATCAGGCGGTCCATCTCCACCGCGAAAGGCCGGGAGGCCAGGATGGAGTTCTGCGCGCGCTTGATGCGCGCCGCCGCCACCATCTTCATGGCGTAGGTGATCTGCTTGATGCTCTTTACAGAGGCGATGTGCTTGCGTATGTCGCGCAGTGAAGCCATAGTTTAGATCCGCGTCTTCTCCAGGATCTTGACGTAATCCGCGATGGCGTCAGCCAGGCTCCACTCGGGCCGGTAGTTCAGCAGGGCCTTGGCCTGCCGCAGGTCGGCGTGGGTCTTGTTCTGGTAGAAGCCGTACGGGTTGTCGAAATAGTCGGGGGCGAGGTTGGTGGCGAGGGCCTTGTTCAGGGCCTCTATCACCTCGTTGAAGTTGCCGGGCTTGCCCGAGGCCAGGTTACAGACGCAGGAGCGCTCGGCGTCGAGGGCGTTGAGGTTGCCGCGCACGATGTCCTTGACGTAGACGAAGTCGCGCACCTGCTCGCCGAACTTGAAGACGCGCGGACGCTTGCCGGCCTTCATCTGGTTGTAGAGCTGGAAGACCATGCTGGCCATCTTGCCCTTGTAGTACTCGCGCGGGCCGAAGACGTTGAAATAGCGCAGCCCGACGATGGTCATGTCCTTGTGGGCCGCGGCGAAGGCCATGGCGACGTTGTCCATGATGGCCTTGGAGAAGCCGTAGACGTTCTCGGGCTCGGGCACGCTGCTCTCGTGCATGGGGCACTTGCCGTTGCCGTAGGTGGCGGCCGAGGAGGCGTAGACCACGCGCTTGACGCCCGCCTTCAGGGCGAACTCCAGCACGTTGCGAAAGCCGTCCACGTTCACTTCCATCATGGCGCGCTGCTCGGTAACGGTGGTGTCCACGATCGCGGCCTGGTGCAGGATGGCGTCCACCGGACCCACCTTATCGAACCAGCCCGTTTCGCGGATATCCCCCGCCACCACGTCGCCGCCGAAGCCTACCAGGGTCTTGTAGTGGCCCGACGAGAAGTTATCGAGCACGGTCACACCCGCCTTGCGCTCTTTTTCCAGGGCGAAGGAGATGTTGGAACCGATGAACCCGGCGCCGCCGGTGACGAGGTATCTTTTCATGTTCTTAGACGAACTTCTTCTTGAAGTCGGTGATCGCGTCGGCCAGGCGCTTCTCCAGCTCGGCGTCCAAATGCTTCTTGTCGGCGATGTCGGCCAGGAGGTTAGCGTAGGCGTCGCGCAGGTATTTCACCAGCCCCGACTCGAAATTCTTCACCTTGTCCAGTTCCACCTCGTCGAGGAAGCCGCGCGTGCCGGCGAACAGCACCGCCACCTGCTCCTGCACGGGCATGGGCGTGTACTGGTCCTGCTTGAGCAGCTCCACCATGCGCTGGCCGCGCTTGAGCAGGTCCATGCTGGCCTTGTCGAGGTCGCTGCCGAACTGCGCGAAGGCCGCGAGCTCGTTGTACTGCGCGAGGTCGAGGCGCAGCTGGCCGGCCACCTGCTTCATGGCCTTGATCTGCGCCGAGCTGCCTACGCGGGAGACCGAGATGCCCACGTTAACGGCGGGCTTGATGCCGGAATGAAAGAGGCTCGACTCCAGGTAGATCTGGCCGTCGGTGATGGAGATGACGTTGGTGGGGATGTAGGCCGTCACGTCGCTGGCCTGGGTCTCGATGATGGGCAGGGCCGTCAGCGAGCCGCCGCCGTTCTTGTCGCACAGCTTGCAGGCGCGCTCGAGCAGGCGGGAATGGAGATAGAACACGTCGCCGGGGTAGGCTTCGCGGCCCGGGGGGCGG